>Ga0184637_10002892_pt1 | contig 10905 bp, 8 predicted proteins | sample PLM3_127_b2_FD_133143 | JGI IMG/M metagenome (GOLD analysis project Ga0184637, IMG submission 133143) | Groundwater sediment microbial communities from an aquifer in East River, Colorado, USA - PLM3_127_b2 | ecosystem: Environmental > Terrestrial > Soil > Riparian zone | place: USA: East River... | reverse complement strand
GACCGGGGTTTTACCTGATCCTGCGTTTGGGCTTTACTTCGCGTTCATCAGCGCCACAGTCACATCGAGCATGCGATTGCTGAAACCCCATTCATTGTCGTACCAGGAGCACACCTTGACCAGCGTGCTCTCGGCAACCCGGGTGAGCGTTGCATCGAATACGGACGACGCGGGGTTGTGGTTGAAATCCGAAGACACGAGCAGCTCCTTGTTGTACTCGAGAACGCCCTTCAAGTCGGTGTCGGACGCCTGTCTGACCGCTTCATTGACCTCGCCAACCGTGGTGGCGCGCTTGGCCACGAAGGAAAAGTCGACGATCGAGACGTTGAGCGTAGGCACCCGAAACGCGAACCCATCCAGTTTCCCGTTGAGGTGCGGCAATACGAGCCCGATCGCCGCCGCGGCGCCGGAGCTGGCCGGGATCATGTTGTGCGTCGCCGACCGCGCCCGGCGCAAGTCCTTGTGAAAGACGTCGGTGAGCACTTGGTCGTTGGTGTAGGCGTGCACCGTCGTCATCAGGCCGGAGACCACGCCTATGCGGTCGTCAACCGCCTTCACCAGCGGCGCGAGACAGTTGGTCGTGCACGAGCCGTTCGAAATCACCGTGTCGGAGGCCTTGAGCGTCTTGTCGTTGACGCCGACGACGATAGTGCGATCGACATCCTTCTCTCCCGGCGCGGAAATGATCACTTTCTTCGCACCCGCGGTGAGGTGCGCGGAGGCTTTGTCCTTGCTGGTAAAGAGCCCGGTGCACTCGAGGACCACATCGATTTTCAGGTCCTTCCAGGGAAGCTCGGCCGGATTGCGTTTGGCGCAGACCTGGATGCGATCGCCGTTTAACAGCATTGCGTCGCCCTCCACGGCTACGGTTCCCGGGAATTTTCCGTGGGCGGTATCGTAGCGCGTCAAGTGCGCGTTGGTCTGGGCGTCGCCGAGATCGTTGATCGCAACGAATTGCAGGTCGTGCCGCTTGCCGCCTTCATAGTGCGCGCGCAGGATGTTTCGGCCGATACGGCCGTAGCCGTTTATTGCCACTCGAATCGTCATCGCTTAGCTCCGCTTACAAGACAGCTTTCACGGCTTTCACCACCTTTTCGACGGTGAAGCCGAAATACTCGAAGAGCTTCCCTCCCGGCGCCGACTCTCCGTACCGATCGATGCCGATCACTGCGCCTTCTAGGCCCACGTACTTGCGCCAATAGTCGCTGACCCCGGCTTCGACGGCAATCTTGCGAAGAGTGGGGATGAGCACGACGTCTTTGTACATCGGAGGTTGGCGGTCGAAAACCGAGGTACAGGGCATGGAGACGACGCGCACCGGGATACCCTCTTTGGCAAGCTCCTGCTTCGCGCCGATGGCCAGCTGCACTTCCGATCCCGTGGCGACGATCACCACCTTCGGCTCCTGGGAGTCGGAAAGGACATAGCCGCCGCGCCCGATCGCGGCGATCGTATGCGCATCGCGCTTTTGGAACGGCACGTTCTGGCGCGTGAACAGAAGCGCCGTTGGTCCGTCGGCTCGTTCGATCGCCGCGATCCACGCGGCGGCCGATTCGACCGAGTCGCACGGACGCCACACGTCCATGCCGGGAATCAGCCGGAGCGCCGCGGCGTGCTCCACCGACTGGTGCGTGGGCCCGTCCTCGCCCAGGCCGATCGAGTCGTGGGTGAAGACGAAGATCGAGCGGATCCTCATCAGCGCCGCCATGCGCAGCGCGTTGCGCGAGTAGTCCGAGAAAGTAAGGAACGTGCCGCCGTAGGGGATGAAGCCGCCGTGCAGCGCGAGGCCGTTCAGGATCGCGCTCATGCCGAACTCGCGCACGCCAAAGTAAATGTAGTTGCCGCCTCCTTCGCGTCCGACCGGCTTTGAGCCCGACCAAAGAGTAAGGTTCGAGCCGGTGAGATCGGCCGACCCGCCGACCAGTTCCGGCAATACCGGCGCAAGGCCTTCGAGCGCGTTTTGCGAGGCCTTGCGCGTGGCGATCGCTTCCGCCTTGGCGCTGACTTTATCGAGAAGCGCCACGCAGCGATCCTTCCAGTCGCCTGGCAGCTCACCCGCCGCACGGCGGCGGAATTCGCGCGCAAGTTCCGGATGCGCCTTCTCGTATGCGGCGAACTTGTCATTCCAGGCCCGCTCGAGCGCCGCGCCGCGTTTCCTCGCGTCCCAGCCGTCGTAAATGTGCCGAGGCACCTCGAACGGCGGGTAGTGCCAGCCGATCGCCTCGCGCGTCGCCGCAACCTCCTCCGCCCCGAGCGCTTCTCCGTGCGCCTTGGCCGTGCCGGCGCGCTTGGGCGCACCCCTGCCGATCACCGTCTTGCAGCAGATGAGGCTGGGTTTATCCGCGATCGCCTTCGCGGCGTGAATCGCACGATCGATCCGCTCGACGTCGTGACCGTCGATATTCGAAATTATGTGCCAGCCGTAGGCCTCGAAACGCTTCGGCGTGTCGTCGCGGAACCAGTCCTTTACTTCGCCGTCGATGGAGATCTTGTTGTCGTCGTAGAGAACGATCAGCTTGCCCAAGGAGAGGGCGCCCGCGAGCGAGCAGGCTTCGTGCGAGATGCCCTCCATCAGGCACCCGTCGCCGACCGAGACGTAAGTATGGTGATCCACAATATCGAAGTCCGGGCGGTTGAACTCTGCGGCAAGGATGCGTTCCGCGATAGCCATGCCGACAGCGTTGGCCAACCCCTGTCCCAGGGGGCCCGTGGTGGTCTCCACGCCCGGAGCAAGGCCGTATTCCGGATGGCCGGGCGTCTTCGAATGCAACTGGCGAAAACGCCGCAACTCGTCCATCGGCAGGTCGTACCCGGTAAGGTGCAGCAGCGCGTAGAGCAGCATCGATCCATGGCCGTTCGAGAGCACGAAACGATCGCGGTCGGCCCACTTCGGGTTGGTCGGGTTATGGCGCAGATGCTTTCCCCACAGCGCCAGCGCGATTTCGGCCATGCCCATCGGCATGCCGGGATGACCCGAGTTTGCAGCCTGCACCGCATCCATGGCCAACGCGCGAATCGCGTTGGCCAAGTCTTTGCTCATGTAGGGATAGGGTCGGAAGGATTGGACTAAGACTCTATAATTATCGGTGAATCTCGCTTGCTTGGCGAGACTAGATACGAACTGGAGGAAATCAGTGAGCAAAATCGCGTTCATCGGCCTCGGGGTCATGGGTTTTCCCATGGCAGGACACCTCGTCACGCGCGGCGGTCACGAGGTCACCGTATATAACCGCTCTCGCGCCAAGGCGGAAGCCTGGGTTTCCAAGCATGGCGGACGCCATGTGGAAACTCCTGTGAAGGCCGCCGAAGGCGCGAGCATCGTATTTTCCTGCGTCGGCGACGATCCCGACCTGCGCGAGATCGCTTTGGGCGCGAATGGCGCCTTTCACAAGATGGCCAAGGGCGCGATCTTCGTGGACCACACGACGGCTTCGGCGAAAGTGGCGCGTGAACTCGCCGCCGAGGCCAAGAAACGCGGATTCGAGTTCCTCGACGCGCCGGTGTCGGGGGGCCAGGCGGGCGCGGAGAATGGTCAGCTCACCGCGATGGTGGGCGGGGATGCCGCAGCGTTCGAGCGGGCGAAGCCCGTGATCTCTCATTTCGCCAAGGCGGTCACGCTGTTGGGTGGTTCAGGGGCGGGCCAGCTCACCAAAATGGTGAACCAAATCTGCATTGCCGGGCTTGTTCAAGGGCTTTCCGAAGGCCTCAACTTCGCCCTTAAGGCGGGCCTGGACGCAAAGCTCGTGCTCGATGTGATCTCGAAAGGCGCGGCGCAATCCTGGCAGATGGAGAACCGCGGCAAGACCATGGTGGACGACAAGTTCGACTTCGGCTTCGCCGTGGACTGGATGAGGAAGGACCTGCGCATCTGCGCCGAAACCGCCCGGGAGAACGGCGCCCAACTTCCCGCAACCCAGCTCGTGGCAGGCTACTACGATGAAGTGTCGAAGATGGGAGGCGGGCGCTGGGACACTTCCAGCCTGATCCGGCGGCTGCGTCGGGCCTAGGGCCCGCAGCGCGGCGTTCCCGGGGGAGCGCCATGAGCGTGCCGTTCCAGTGGCCGAGCGCGTACGCGTCGGCAGTCCATCCTCCCGAGGAACCCCCTGAGCGCTCGCTCTGGTTCGTGTTCCGCGGCGGCGAGCTTCTGGTCGCGGCGATCCCCGCTCCGGCCGTAATTCCCCATTGCAATAACCCCAAGGAATTGGGTATGATGCTGCTGCGTACACAATATCTTGGGGTCCTCGGCGCCGAGCACTGTTATTCGGCCGAGGCGGCGGCGGAGGCTCAGCCGCCGCAAGGATGGAGTTGGCAGGGGTTGCGCGGCTTGTTTGGCGCGCTCGACGATGCCCAGTTTGCGCTTGCGGGCCGGGCGGTGCAGATCGTCGAATGGGACCGCACGCATCAGTACTGCGGCGCGTGCGGGGAAGTAACGGCAGCGCGGACGAGCGAGCGCTCGCGGGAGTGCCCGAAGTGCAGGTTGGTGGTGTACCCGCGGCTGGCGCCCGCAGTGATGGGATTGGTGCGGCGGGAAAGATCGCTACTCTTGGCGCGCTCGCCGCGGTTTCCGGAGGGCATGTACAGCGCCCTGGCGGGGTTTGTGGAGCCCGGAGAAACGCTGGAGCAGTGTTTGGAGCGCGAGGTCCATGAGGAGACGGGAATTCGGGTACGCAACGCGCGCTACTTCGCAAGCCAGCCTTGGCCGTTCCCGAACTCGCTCATGATCGCTTTCTTCGCCGATTACGTTGCCGGTGAGGTTCGCGTCGATGGAACTGAAATTGTGGACGCGCAGTGGTTTGACATTGAAGATTTGCCGCGTTTGCCTGCTAGAATCAGCGTCGCCCGCAGGTTGATCGATGCGGCAATTGGGGAGATGCTCGCAGCCTAGTTCGGCATCTCATTTGTCAACCGTCGTGGGGATTTATGCAAATTGGACGGATTACACATTGTTGCGAATCTGTACCGTTGCGAGGGGGATGCGCGGTACTTGACTGACGCAGCCGCGCTGCGTCAATTTTGTCACGACTCCGTAAACCGGGCCGGCCTGACCATTCTCGGCGACCTGTTTCACGAGTTCGATGGTGGCGGAGTCACCGGTACGGTGGTGCTGGCGGAGTCGCATCTCGCGATGCACACCTGGCCGGAGCTTCAGAGCGTCACCCTCGACGTCTACGTCTGCAACTACACCCAGGACAACAGCGCCAAGGCGCGGCAAGTCGTCGCCGACCTCATGGGTCTTTATCGTCCTGAGGAGCACATTCAACACGACGTGCCGCGCGACAAGCGCCTCATGTACGAGTCGTTGAACGAAGATTACGGGTTCTTCCTGCGCTCATCGAAGCTCATCGAAGCCTCGAAGACGCGCTTCCAGAACCTCGAAATCCACGAAACGCCCCAGTTCGGCAAGCTGTTCCGCCTGGACGGGTGCTTCATGACTTCGGAGCGCGAGGAGTTCGTCTACCACGAAACTCTCATTCACACGGCCCTGGCGGCCCACCCCGCGCCGAAGCGAGTATTGGTCATCGGCGGCGGGGATGGGGGGGCGGCTGAAGAAGCCCTAAAGCATCCCTCGGTCGAGCAAGTCGTGATGGTTGAACTCGACGAGAAAGTGGTCGAAATCGCCAGGCAGCACTTTGGCACGATCCACCGCGGCGCATTCGACAACCCCAAGCTCAAGCTTCTCATCGAGGATGGGCTCAAGTACGTCGCCGAGACCAAGGAGAAGTTCGATCACATCGCCCTCGATCTGCCGGACCCGATCGGGCCTGCCGCAACTCTCTATGAGGAGACATTCTTCCGCGACTGCAAGCGCTCGCTCGCGCCCGGCGGGGTATTGACGCTGCACATGGGCTCGCCCTGGTCGCGCCCCGACCGCGTGAAGATGCTTTATGGGCGGCTGGCGAAGGTGTTCAAGTTCGCCCGTCCCTATACCATGTTCATCCCGCTGTACGGCTGTCTGTGGGCGATGTGCGCCTGCTCGGATTTGACCGACGTCGCGTCGGTGGGCGCAGCCGAGATCGACACGCGCATCGCCGCACGGGGGGTAACGCAACTGCAGTACTACAACGGGCCGACACACCAGGCGCTATTCGCGTTGCCCAATTTCGTGCGCGAGCTGACCGTCAACACACTACCCAAGCCGCGTCTCGTCGTTACAAGAAAACGGGCTGCGGTCGGCGTCAAGTAGCGCAATGTCGTCATTCCCGCGGCAAGCGGGAATCCAGGCAGTTCAGACAGCTGCTGGATCCCCGCTCCCCGATTCAGGCGCTCGATGACAGGTTTCGCGGGGAAGACATATTCAGAGGTCCCCTGGCCGGGCTTACGCGCTCAGCCGGGGAGCAACCGAAATGGTCCCTCGTTTCTTGCTCCCCACCGTCCCAAGAAAGCCGAACTCAGGCTCCGGTCGCCTCCCGCTCACGATGTCGGCAAGCGCGCGGGCCGAGCCACATGCGAGCGTCCACCCGAGCGTACCGTGCCCGGTATTTAGGCAAAGGTTGGAATACTTCGAGCGGCCGATGAGCGGTAAATTGCTCGGCGTTGCCGGCCGCAGGCCCGTCCAGAACTGCGCACGCTCCGGACGCCCGGCCTTCGGGAACCACTCGAAGCAGCGCTTGACGAGCGCCGCGCAGCGAAATTCATTGATCTCGGTATCGTAGCCGTTCATCTCGGCTGTACCCGCCACGCGCAACCGATCGCCCAGACGCGAAACGACGATCTTGCGCGCGTGGTCCGTAAGGCTCACCTGGGGGGCCTCGTCACCGGGCTCAAGCGGCACCGTGATCGAATAGCCTTTGACCGGATACACCGGAACGGAGAGCCCGATCCCCCCGAGCAAGAGCGGGCTGTAGCTCCCCAGCGCAACGACATAGGTATCGGCCCTAAGCGATTCCTCGATTCCTTCTTCGTCATCGATCACGACGCGCTCAATTGCGCCGCGCGCGACTTCAAGCTGCCTCACGCTGACGTTGAAACGGAAACTCACGCCTTGGGCACGACAAAGCTCGACAAGATTCCTTGTGAAAAGCTGCGCATCGCCGGACTCGTCGGAAGCGGCATAAACGCCGCCCACGATCCGAACCGTCGAATTTCCGAGCGCCGGCTCGATCCTCAGGCACTCCTGGGGAGTCTTGATTTCCGCTTCCAGGCCGCGCGCACCGAGCTGCTCGATCTGCCTCTTTGCGCGCTCGAATTCGCGCCGCTCCTCGTACAGGTGCAGAATGCCGCGCGTCTGAGAATCATAGCGGATACCGGTATCGCGCCGCAGTTGCGCCAGTTGCTCGCGGCTGTACAAAGCGAGCGCGAACGCGGCTTCGGTGTTGCTGCGGGTCCGGCCGGGGAGACATTCAAACAGGAAGCGCAGGCCCCACAGCCATTGGGCAGGATCGGCGCGAAGCCGGAAGAGCAGCGGGGCGTCCTCGCGCCCGAGCCACTGCAGGATCTTGAGGGGCGCCGTCGGATTGGCCCACGGTTCGGCGTGGCTGACCGAGATCTGCCCCCCGTTGGCAAAACTGGTTTCGAGCGCGGCTTCGGGCTGGCGGTCAACCACCATCACTTCATGGCCGGCCCGCGCCAGATACCACGCGCTGGCCGTGCCGATGACGCCCGCTCCGAGAACGACCACTCTCACATCCGCCCCCGCTGAAAAGCAAAAAGGGGGAAAGCTCGCGCTCTCCCCCCTCGTCTAACCCCAGAGATGCGGCCCCGTGTTCGGGCAACCTGCGGCAGGTCGCCCGTTACGAACCTTCGGGACCGCACTCTCCCGCATGGAAACAAATCTACACTTTTGACATTCTCCGAGCAAGCGAATTTCGGCGCTGGCTTAGAAGAAATTCACGACCGTCAGCGGCGTTCGGAAACGCGAATGCGTGGCGCCGTCACCGGGCTTTGCGACCCGCGAAGTGACAACAGGTCAACCTACTTCCCCGGATAAGCGATCACCTTCTGCCTCTGTTCCCCGAGTCCCTTGATGCCGAGATTGACTACATCGCCCGGCTTCAGCCAGGACTGGCTTGGCTTCATGCCCAGCGCGACCCCGGCGGGCGTGCCGGTCGTAATGATGTCGCCGGGAAGGAGCGTCATGTAGTTGCTTACGTATGAGACAAGCTTCGCGCAGGGAAAAATCATGTTCTTGGTGTTTGACGACTGCCTGCGCTCGCCGTTGACGTCGAGCCAGATGTCGAGCGTTTGTGGGTTGCTGATCTCGTCGGTCGTCACGAGCCAAGGCCCAATGGGTCCAAAAGTATCGCAGCCCTTGCCCTTATCCCATTGAGAGGACTGCAGCTGGAAGGCGCGCTCGGACACGTCATTTACGATGGTATAGCCCGCCACGTAGTCCAGGGCTTTTTCCTCGGGCACATATTCGGCCCGAGTCCCGATGACGATCGCAATCTCAACCTCGTAGTCGAGCTTGGTGGAATTGCTCGGCTGCCTGATGTCGTCGTTCGGGCCGCTAATGCAAGTCGTCGCCTTCATGAACACCACCGGCTCGGCCGGGATTTGCAAGCCGGCTTCGTGCGCGTGATCGATATAGTTCAGGCCGATCGCGACAAATTTGGAAATGCCCGTATAAGGGACTCCGAAACGCGGGCTGCCGCGCACCAACGGCAGCGACTCCGGGCGAATCTTGCGCAGTTTCGCCAGTCCCTTCTGGGAAATCGTGTCCTGGTCAATATTGGAGACAACTCCGAACAAATCACGCAACTGGCCCTGCGCATCGATGACGCCTGGTTTTTCGAATCCATTCCTGCCATAACGACAAAGCTTCATTTTTTGCTTCCTTTCCAGATCGTCATGCCGCCGCCTGCGCAAATCGCGACGCCCGAAGCGAGCGCAAGACCAAAGTGCAAGCGAGGTAGGTTGACATCGCCGATGTCCTGAGCCGCTCATCCCTTTGGCGGTGGCCTCGACGAGAGCAGTTTTTGCGGCTGGCCTCCTGCGTGAGCCGGTTTCCCCAAGAGCCATTCTTGTCTGCCCAAATATTATAACAGCGCAAGGCAAAAAAAAGCCGTAGTTTGCGTGGAATCAGAGGGTTATAACGGAGTTTAGGGTCGGATCCGATCGGCCCTTTACCGCCCTGGCCTCGGAGCAGAGCTGCCAATGGATATGTATAAAATCCAAGCATGAAAGGTTTCGCGCCCCGTGTTGTACCGCGTTTCTTTGTCCCGCTCGAGCTTTCCTCAGGAACGGAGATCGAGCTGCCCGAGCGTGCCGCGCGACACTGCACGGTTTTGCGCTTGCGTCGCGGTGACGACGTGGTCGTGTTCAACGGGGAAGGGGGGGAGTTTTCCGCCGAGCTGACGCGCGTTTCCCGCGACGATGTGCGCGCCCGCCTGATCTCGATGCAGGCGGTGGAGCGCGAGTCTCCCCTCGCCATCACCCTCGCGCAATGCCTGTCGGGCTCGGACCGGATGGACATCACTCTGCAGAAATCCACCGAGCTCGGCGTCTCCAGAATCGTTCCGATTGCAAGCCAGCGCTCTGTGGTGAGGCTTTCCAACGAACGGGCCGACAGGCGCGTCGTGCATTGGCGCAACGTGCTCGTCGCCGCATGCGAACAGTGCGGGCGCAATCGTGTGCCCGAGATTGATGCAATTACCGACTTTGCTGATTTTCTCGGCGTCCCTGGCGGCGAAGGAAGGCGGCTCCTCCTCGCACCGGATGCGAGTCGAAATCTGAGGGACCTCGAACCGTCGCGCGCGGTAACGCTGCTGGTCGGACCGGAGGGAGGGCTCGCGCCGGAGGAGAGACGGCAAGCGGAAGCGAGGGGATTCGTCCCGATCCGCTTTGGACCGAGGACCCTGCGCACGGAAACTGCGCCGCTCGCTGCGATTGCTGCCATGCAGGCGCTGTGGGGTGACTGCTAGGCACGGTATCCGGCGGATCGGCAGCAACTGTATCTCGCCCCGCTAACTGGCTAAAATCGGGCTTCTCCGAAAACAACGACAAAACAACGACAACCATGCCGGCTACCGAAGCACAGTTCATCAATTGGTTCCGCGCGGTTGCCCCGTATTTCCACGCGTTCCGCGGAAAGACATTTGTGCTTGCGTTCGGCGGAGAAATATTCGCGCAGCGCAAGTTTGTGGAGCTCGCGCACGATATCAATCTGCTGCACAGCGCCGGCATCCGCGTCGTGCTGGTGCACGGCTCACGCCCGCAGATCGAGGCGCTCCTCAAGCGCCGCAGTGTCCGCTCGCACTACGCCAAAGGATTGCGCATCACCGATCCGGTGGCACTCGAATGCGTCAAGGAAGCGGTTGGTCTGCTGCGCGTCGAGATCGACGCTTTGCTGTCGCTGGGGCTCCCGAACTCACCCATGGCGGGAGCCGCGATCAACACCGTGTCGGGCAATTTCCTTACGGCCCAGCCGATTGGCGTGCACAATGGAATCGATTTTCAGTACACAGGCTCGGTACGCAAGGTCGACGCGCAGGCGATCTCGGGTTGTCTCGATGGCGGCAACATCGCGGTCGTTTCGCCGGTCGGCTACTCCCCTACCGGGGAGGTCTTCAATCTGGCCATGGAAGACGCGGCCGTCGCTACCGCGACTGCCTTGCACGCCGAGAAGCTGATATTCTTCTCCGATGCCCCGGTCGAGGACAAGGAAGGCGAGCTTCTACCGGAGCTTACTGCGCAGGAGGCCGCCGAGCTCCTCGCGCGCAGCAATCGCCTCACTGCGGACACGCGTCTCTATCTTGCACATGCCGTCGAGGCGGTGCGCGCGGGCGTGGAGCGCGCCCACGTCATCAGCCGCAAGATCCCCGGCGCGCTGCTGATCGAGCTTTTCACACACGAGGGCTCGGGCACCATGATCACCGCGGACAAGGTGGTGAAATTGCGTCCCGCCGCGATCGACGATGCAGGCGGCATCCTCAAGCTGATCGAACCGCTCGAGGAGGACGGGACGCT
>Ga0184637_10002891_pt1 | contig 10906 bp, 12 predicted proteins | sample PLM3_127_b2_FD_133143 | JGI IMG/M metagenome (GOLD analysis project Ga0184637, IMG submission 133143) | Groundwater sediment microbial communities from an aquifer in East River, Colorado, USA - PLM3_127_b2 | ecosystem: Environmental > Terrestrial > Soil > Riparian zone | place: USA: East River... | reverse complement strand
GGCTGGATCCTCCGGCGTTTGCGCATCGAGGCTTCAGGCGCGCCGCTCTTCGCGATGGGCGTGTCGCTCGGCGGCAATGCGCTTCTCAAGTGGCTCGGCGAAGATGTGCAGGCGAAGGACATTCTCTCTGCCGCGGCCGCGGTGTCGGCCCCCTTCGATCTCATGGCGGCGGGCGATGCCCTGGGCCGCGGATTCAATCTCGTCTACACTCGCGCCTTTCTCGCAACGTTGAAAAAAAAGGGCGAGCACAAGCTCGATCGTTTTCCCGGACTGTTCGACGGCGAGGCGATGCGGCGCGCCCGCACGCTGCGCGATTTCGACGAGGTCGTCACGGCGCCTTTGCACGGGTTCCGCGGCACCGACGACTACTGGACGCGCGCGAGTGCAAAGCCCCTGCTCAGTCGCATCGTAGTGCCGACGTTGCTCCTCAACGCCCGTAACGACCCGTTCATGCCGGAGACCGCGTTCCCACGATCCGAAGAAGTGTCGCCTTTTGTGCTCTGCGAGTTTCCCGAAGAAGGGGGGCACGCTTCCTTTGTCAGCACGCCTTTCCCCGGCAGTCTGGGCTGGCTCCCGAGACGGGTGACGGAGTTCTTCGAGGAAGCGATAGGAGGACTCGAGGCAGGGTCTTGGGCGCGCGCAGATGGGATAATGACGTCTTAAGGCGTCACTTCGAAATGAATTTTCCCCCTCCGGAAATCTTCAAGGCCTACGACATCCGCGGCATCGTCGGAAAGTCGCTCACCGTGGAAGGCGTGCGACTCATCGGTCAGGCGCTGGGCAGCGAACTCCTCGATCGCCCCCAGGGCAAAGGCCGGCCGGAAATCGCCGTGGGCCGCGACGGGCGGCTGTCCGGCCCGGAGCTTGCCGAGGCGCTGATGACGGGCATACGCGCAAGCGGCGTCGATGTCGCCGAAATCGGGATGTTTGCGACCCCGGTCGCATACTTCGCGGCACACGAGCTGGGTTGCGGCAGCGCGGTCGCGGTCACGGGCAGCCACAACCCGCCCGAGTACAACGGCCTGAAGATGGTGCTTGCAGGAACGACCCTCGCGGGCGACGCTATCCAGCGACTGCGCCTGCGGATCGAGTCCGGCGATCTCGCGCGCGGCGCGGGGCAGCACCGCCGCGCCGAAATTCGCGAAGCCTACCTCGCGCGCATCGCTTCGGACGTGCGGCTTGCGCGCCCCATGAAGATCGCGGTCGACTGCGGCAACGGCGTTGCCGGCGCCACGGCGGGCGAGCTCTACCGCCGCCTCGGATGCGAAGTCCTCGAGCTCTATTGCGAGGTCGATGGCTGTTTCCCCAACCATCATCCCGATCCGTCGCACCCGGAGAATCTGAAGGACCTGATTGCTCTGGTGCGCAAGGAGCGCGCGGAGATCGGATTTGCGTTCGACGGCGACGGCGACCGGCTCGGCGTGGTGACTGCCGAGGGACAAATCATTTACCCCGACCGGCAACTGATGCTGTTTGCGAAGGACGTGCTTTCGCGCCAGCCCGGCGCCGAGATCATCTACGACGTCAAGAGCACGCGCAACCTCGCGCCCTGGATCCGCGAACACGGCGGCGTGCCGAGTCTGTGGAAGACCGGTCACTCGCTCATCAAGGCAAGGATGCGCGAGCGCGGCGCGGCGCTTGCCGGAGAAATGAGCGGACACGTGTTCTTCGTCGAGCGCTGGTATGGTTTTGACGATGCCCAATATGCGGGAGCGCGACTGCTGGAGATCCTCAGCAAGACGGCCGACGCCACCGCGACGCTCAACGCGCTTCCCGACTCGATAAGCACGCCCGAATTGCATCTGAAGCTCGCCGAGGGCGAGCCGCACCGCCTGATCGAGGGTCTTCAGGGGAGCGCATCATTCCCCGGGGCAACCGAGGTGATCCGGCTGGACGGACTGCGGGTCGAGTACCCCGACGGGTTCGGGCTCGCCCGCGCATCCAACACGACGCCGGTCATCGTGCTGCGCTTCGAGGCCGACAGTGAGGCGGGACTGGACCGCATCAAGTCCGATTTCAGGCGCGTGCTGCTCGCTGCCAAGCCGGACGCACGACTGCCTTTCTAGGGCGCAAACGAGGAGGGCAAAAAGTGGCGCGAGTATCTCTGATCAAGGAAGGCGAGCGTCCCGAACTAAGCGGCCTGATCGGGACCATCAAGGCGGAGCGCGGGGGAAGGTTCCCGAATCTGTATCGCGCGCTGCTGAACAGCCCGTCGGTGGCCGAGGGCTGGCTCAAGTTTTTCACCGCGGTCCGGCAGAAAGCGAAGCTCTCCGGACGCTATCGCGAGCTTGCGATCCTGCGCGTCGCCCTGCTTAACGGAGCCGACTACGAGTACCGGGCGCACGTTCCGTTCGCGCTGCAGGAGGGCGCGACTCAGGCACAGATCGACGCGCTGCCGGGCTGGCAGATTTCGGGAAAATTCGACGATCGCGAGCGCGCCGTACTCGCCTACACCGACTGCGTGACGAGGGAGATCCGGGCGCCCGACCCTATTTTCGCCGAGCTGCAGCGGCATTTCGACGACCGGGAGCTGGTCGAGCTTACCGCCACCGTTGCGGGCTACAACCTAGTCTCGCGGTTTCTCGAGGCGATGCAGATCGACCACGAGAAGTAGCGCACGAAGGCCCTTTGGCGAGGGGCCCGCACCAGATTGTGGCGATCAAGCGAAATCCGGACCGATCAGGTCTAACCGGTCGGTGAAGATCGCATCCACGCCCCAGGAAAACAAGCGCCGTGCCGTGTCCGGGTCGTTCACCGTATAGGAAAGCAGCCAGTAGCCTGCGCCTCGAATCGCCCGCGCCTGCTCGGCGGTTAGACGTTCGCAGTTACAGTGGATGGATACGCACGCGAGGTCTCCCGCGGCCTTGCCCCAGCCCACCTCGATCTTGTCGGTGAGAAAGCCGCGTGGCAGATCCGGAGCGGCTGCGCGCGCGGCCTCGAGAGCCGCCGGCTGAAACGAGGACAGCAGCGGCGCGGATGGCGCACCGCGCCACAGCTCACGTGCGAGCCTGGCTGCGATCGCGCCCGTCTCACGCTCGAATCCCAGCGCCGGCTTGATCTCGACATTGGCCCACAAGCCGAGCTCGACGCACAGCTTCCCGGCCTGCTCGAACGAGGGCACGCGCTCGCCAAGGAATTCGCGGCCGAACCAGGCGCCGGCGTCCAGACCCGCGAGCTTCGCGTAAGGCGTTGCGGCCACGGCGCCGCGGCCGTCGGTGGTGCGCTCGAGCGTTTCGTCGTGAATGAGAACGGGGACCTTGTCGGCCGAAAGCATCACGTCGAACTCCACCCCGCTCAATCCCATCGCCGCGGCCTTGCGAAGGCCCGCCAAAGTGTTCTCGGGCGCAAGCGCGCCGCCGCCGCGGTGTCCCACTACTCGGGAATAGGGCCAGGGTCGTCGCATGCGTCGGGTCGGAGGTGCGATCCAAAGCGAGGTTGAACCGGACGCGACGTATTATAGATGCGGGAAACGACGTCCGAAGGCTCGGCGCGCAGGCAAAAAAAAACGGGGGAAGGGAGGGTTTCCCCCGTTTAGCCGCCGTTTGCTGGGCCGGCGGGCAACCTGAAGGCCCAGCCGATACTTCGTCGGCTGGTGCCGTGAACTTCACTTATGACGGCATCATATCACCATTGAACGGCATCCTATCACCATTGGGAAAGTTTCTTAGTGACTTTTTTCACGAAGCTCGTAGCCGCGTGCGCGAGCGCCGAAAAAGTCTCAGTCCACACGCTTCGCCGGCGCGATCGGTTCCCCGGTGCTAGTATTTACCCGACTTTTTACCGCTGCGTCTTGCATGGGTGGTGCCCACTTTTCTCTGCTTCGCATCCTGGCTGACGGGAGGTTTCATTCCGGCGAGCGCCTGGGCCGATCCCTGGACCTTTCCCGCGCCGGTGTCTGGAACCTCGTGCGTCGGATCGAAGCGCTGGGCCTGCGCGTATTCAAAGTGCGCGGCCGCGGTTATCGGCTCGCGGAAAATCCCGATCTGATCGAAACCGATGTCCTCGCGACACGGCTGACGAAAATCTCCCCGGAGCTTTGCCTCGAAGTGCTCGATGAGTGCGCGTCGACCAACACTGTTCTTGTCGAGCGTGCCGCGGCCGGTGCGCCGCACGGTGCGGTGCTGGTTTGCGAGCACCAGAGCGCCGGACGCGGCCGGCGGGGAAATCTCTGGGTGTCCGGCGTCGGCGGCAGTCTCGCATTTTCCATCCTGTGGCGTTTTGCCCGGGGCGCGGGAGCGCTCGGGGGCTTGAGCCTTGCCGTGGCGGTAGGCGCTGCGAAGGCGCTCGATCCCCTGGGCATCCGCGGCGTGGGGGTCAAGTGGCCGAACGACCTGTATCTCGGAGGGCGCAAGCTTGGCGGCATATTGATCGAGATATCGGGCGACGTGCTGGGCCCGAGCGCGGCAGTCATCGGAGTCGGCTTCAACGTTCGCCTCAATACCGCGATGCGCGGGCGGATCGGCCGGCCGGCGACCGATGTCGCGAGCCACGCCGATACGGCGCCTTCGCGGACCGAGCTACTCGCCGCGCTGCTTCCGTCCCTCGCTGCCGCCCTCGCGCAGTTTTCGCGCGAGGGCTTTGCGCCGTTTCGCGAAGAATGGCTGCGACTGCATGCCTGGCGGGGGCGGCGCGTTGTATTGTCGATGGCCGATCGGCGCGTGGCGGAAGGCAAGATCGTCGGCGTCGCCGAGGACGGCGCGCTCATGCTCGCCTCGACGAGAGGGGTCGAGCGCTTTCACAGCGGCGAGCTGTCGCTCAAGGTCCGATGATTCTCGCGATTGACTGCGGTAATTCTCGCCTGAAATGGGGGCTGCACGAGACCGGCGGATGGCACAGCACCGGCTCCGTGCCTCTTGCGGACATCGCGCGCCTGGGCAGGAAATGGGGGAGAATCGCGCCGAGCGCCAAGGTCGTGGTCGCGAACGTTGCCGGCCCTTCAGTGCGCAGGCGTCTGGATGCGATTCTTGCCGGCCGACCGGTCGCCCCGGCGTGGGTGCAGGCGAAGCGGCGCGAATGCGGCGTGACAAACGCGTACGGCAAGCCGGCGCAGCTCGGAGCCGACCGCTGGGCGGCGCTGATCGGGGCCTGGTCGATTCTGCGCGGACCTTGCCTGGTGGTCGCCGCGGGCACTGCGACCACGGCCGATATCCTGAAGGGCGATGGGACGTTCACCGGCGGGGCGATTCTTCCGGGCCTGGAACTCATGAAACGGTCGCTGGCACGCAACACCGCGGAACTCCCGCTCGCCAAAGGGCGTTTCTCCCACCAACCTCGGAGCACGGCGGATGCCATCGAAACCGGATGTCTCCTCGCACAGGCCGGAGCGATCGAGCGGATGTTTGCGGCGATGGAACCCGGCGCAGTGTGCGCGCTCACCGGCGGCGCGGCGGCCCGGATCGCCCAACACCTCAGTATTCCGGTTCGGCTTGAAAATAATCTCGTGCTGACAGGCCTGGTCCGAATTGTCCAGGAGACAGAGAAGGGCCCGGGGACCTCGTGAAGATCGTATTCTTCCTGTTGCTGCTGGGCAACCTTGGTTTTCTCGCCTGGAGCTATTTCGGAGCGGGTACTGCGTTGAGCGAGGCGCAGCTGATGGAGCAGCAGCTCAATCCGCAGGCGATCCGGCTGCTCAGCGCCGAGCAGGTCGCGGCCCTTGCCACCGAGCGCCCCAAACCGCCGCCCAAGCCGACCGTTGCCGCGTGCCTGGAGCTCGGGGCGTTCAATCCTGGCGACGTTGCGCGCGTGCAACAGGCTCTCGATCCGCTCGCGCTCGGGCCAAGACTCTCGCAGCGCCGCGCGGAGGAAATCGCGAGCTACTGGGTATTCATGCCGCCGCAGCGCGACCGCCAGGCAGCCAACCAGAAAGCCGGCGAGCTGCGGAAGCTCGGGGTCGAGGATTTTTTCGTGGTCCAGGAAGATCCCAAACACCGTTTCGCCATCTCGCTGGGCGTATTCAAGACTTCGGAGGCCGCACAGGCGCGCTTGGGGGAACTGCGCGCGAAGGGAGTGCGGACCGCGCGAGTGGGTCCCAGGGAAACACCGGTGCACAAGATCTACTTCACCGTACGGGAAGTCCCGGATGCGCTCGCCTCCAAGCTGAACGAGCTGCGCCAGAGCTTTCCGGGAAGCGAACTGAAAACCTGCCCGCTCGAGGAAAAGCGTGCGGGAAACCAAGCCGGAAATCGGAGGGGGTAACGGGGGAACCTTCAGGTTCCCCTGTTCGTAATCGAAGGGGTAACGGGGGAACCTCTAGGTTCCCCTGCTCGTATCCGGCTCTCCGCGAATTTTCTGAAGCAGCGCGGTCGTCGATAGCCTGTGCTCGAATGGGATCGAATGCACGCTTCCGCCCCAGCCCCGCACTTCGCTCGCCCCGACGATTGCGTCGGACTTCCAGTCTCCGCCCTTGGCAAGCACCTCCGGCCGGCCGACAAGGACCAACGCGAGCGGCGTGTCCTCATCGAACCAGGTGACCAGATGGACGGACTCCAGCGCCGCCACTACCGCCATGCGGTCGGCTAGCAGGTTCAGCGGACGTTCCTCGCCCTTGCCGAGGCGCTTCGCCGAGGCGTCGCTGTTGATCGCGACAAGGAGCGTCGCTCCCAGAGCACGCGCCTGTGCGAGATAAGTGACGTGCCCGCGATGCAGGATGTCGAATACGCCGTTGGTGAACACCAGAGGGCGCGCGCAGGAGCCGAGCCGCGTTGCAAGCTGCGCCGGCGGGCAGATTTTCTGTTCGAAAGGGGCGCTCATCGTGGTATCTTACCCCGACGACATGCGCTCTCTTTTATTCCTGCTGCTCGCCGCGCTGGGCTCTACGCCCGCGCTTGCCGCGTGCCCGCCGTTACTCGCTTACACCCTTCCCAGCTTGACGGACCAGGCCACGCCGCTGTGCCGGTTCCAGGGGAAGGTGCTGCTGGTGGTGAACACCGCGAGTCAATGCGGATACACGCCGCAGTACGAAGGACTGGAGGCGCTGTACCGTCGCTATCGTGAAAAGGGGCTGGTGGTGCTCGGATTCCCGGCAGACGACTTTGGCGGCCAGGAGCCCGGCAGCAACAGCGACATCGCAAAATTCTGCGAGGTCAACTATGGCGTGAGTTTTCCGATGTTCGCGAAATCCGCGGTGCGGGCGGGAAACGCCAACCCCTTCTACGCGGCGCTTGGCGTGAAGACCGGCGAACGGCCCCAGTGGAACTTCCACAAGTACCTGATCGACCGCTCGGGAGAAAAGGTGCTGTCCTTCGGTACCAAAGTGACCCCTGACGATCGCAAGCTCGTGGGCGAAATAGAACGGATGCTGGCGGCGCCCGCGCGCAAGCTATAGGAGGTGAGGGGATGTCCCCCTCATTTCGTAACCGGCTCTGATTTCCCGGCTGGCGGAGCGACGTACTCGAAGACGCGGACGACTTTTTGCACACCTCCGGTGCCGCGCGTGATGTCGGTTGCGGCGTCGGCTTCCTCGCGCGTAACGAGGCCCAGCAGATACACGACGCCTGCCTCGGTCACGACCTTGACGTCGGTGGGCCGGAACTTCCCATTCCCGAGAAAATTGCTTTTCACCTTGCTGGTGATATAGGCGTCACTGCTGCGTGAGGTGGCCGAACTCGTGCCGGCAATCTGCAGCTCGTTGACCACGGTCTTCACCTGAGGCATCTCTCCCACGATCCTCTCCGCCCGTGCCTTGGCTTGCGCAGTGGGTACCTCGCCCGTGAGCAGCACGGTGTAGTTGAAACTGGTGACGACGACGTGTCCCTGGCCCTTGAGCGCGTCGCCGACACGGTCTGCCGCGGCGCCTTCGATGCGTTGATCGCCGAACATGACTTCAAATTGGCGGCGGTCGACGATGAGGATCACCCCCGTGGCCACGCTGCCGACGAGGAGGGCCTCGACGCAAGCTTGAAGCGCCGGCGCTAGAGCGAGCAGCAGCACAGCTGCGGCCCACCGCCTCGATACGGAGCAGCCCGTCAATCGGCCCCCAGCAGCATGGCGTCGATCCCGTCGCATAGGCAATGCAGGGTGAGGAGATGCACCTCCTGGATGCGCGCGGTCTGCGAGTGCGGCACGCAGACGTTCACGTCCTCCGGGGCGAGCAGCTTGCCGATTTCCCCGCCGCCCCGGCCGGTGAGCGCGATGACTCGCATGTCGCGCTCGTGGGCCGCCGCGATCGCGCGCGCGACGTTCTTTGAGTTGCCGCTCGTGGATATCCCGAGAAGCACGTCGCCCGCCTGTCCCAAAGCGCTCACCTGCTTGGAGAACACCTGTGCGTATTCGTAATCGTTCGCGATCGAGGTAAGGGTGGAAGTGTCGGTCGTCAGCGCGATGGCGGCGAGCCCGGGACGCTCGCGCTCGAAACGATTGAGCAGCTCGGCGGAGAAATGCTGGCAGTCCGCGGCCGAGCCGCCGTTTCCACAGGCGAGGATCTTGCCGTTGGCGAGCAGGCATTTCACCATGATCTCGGTGGCGCGGGCGATCGGTTCGGCGAGCGCGTCGATTGCCTTCAGCTTGAGCTGCGCGCTGTCGTTGAACTGGCGGCGGATCCGCGCCAGCAGGTCGACACTGTCCTCGGCCGGGCGGGCGGTTACGGATTTCATACGAGGCTCATTCTACCGTAAGCTTCTTTGCGATTACGTTGCGCTCGATGCAAGACTGTGCGCGAGCCACGGCGGCGGAACCCGGCAGGCATCAGGCCGAGAAAGCGTCGCGTATCCATTCGATCCTCGGCGGTTCGAGCCGCTCGAGCAACACCACGTCGAACCGGCAGGGCATTTCCTTCTTGCCCGCGAGGTAGTGGCGCGCCGCGGCAATGATCCGCGCTTGTTTGCGCGGAGTCACGCTGTAGGCAGCGCCGCCGAAGCTCCTGGAGCGCCGCAGCTTGACTTCGATAAAGACGGTCGTGTCCCGGTCCCGCAGGACAAGATCGATCTCGCCCCAGCGGCAGCGATAGTTGGTTTCGATCAAAGCAAGGCCCTTGCGCTGCAAATAGCCGGCGGCGATTCTCTCCGCCTGATCGCCGGTCCTCACTTCGGGTCCTCGGCCGATATTCCCACCCCGTCCTTGAAAACCGCCTGAACCGGTTCGCGTTGAAGCGCGCTGCCGCCGCGATAGGAGATCCTCCCCGTCACCCCGTCCAGGGCGATGCGCTGTTGTCCCGCGAGGATGTCGCCTGCGATCCGGCAGGAATCGATGCCAACCGCATAAAAGCGCTGAAGCTCCGCTGAAAAGCCTTCGAGGCGCGGATAGACCATTACCGCCGCGTGATCGGGCTGCACCAGCCAGGGCATGTCTACAAAGCGAATCCCGTTCAAATCGCTGTTCACAAGCGGCCCGGTCTTGCCGTCGTTGACCTGCGAGGTCGCGAATACCGGCATCTGGTTGTTGAGATAGGGCCGCACGGTCCGTGCCTGGTCGGCCTCCGCGGCGAGGAAAACGAGCTGCGCCTGCGAGTCCGAGAGACCGCGGCGCAAATCGATCAACTCACCTCTGGGCCCGAACTCCCGAACGTCGCTGATCCTTCCGCCAAGAGAAAACCACTCGTCGGCGAAGGCCCGGCTCAGGCGCTTGGCGAGGGCGTTCGACGCCTGCACGACCACGGCCTCGCGCAGCCCGCGCGCAAAGGCCGTGCGAGCCACGGTGCGCGCCTCCGTGTCTACCGAAAGCCCGAAAGTATAGAGGCGCGGTGGGAGCGGCGCGTCGCCATCGGCGACGTTGAGGGCGAGCGTCACCACGCTGACTCTACCGGCAGCAGCGAGCGCCGAAACGCCATCGCGCGTGAGCGGGCCGACGATCACGGCGGCACCGCGCTGCACGGCGGCTTCGTATTCGAGGAGAATGCTTTCGGGCTGAGCGCTGGTGCGTACCACTTGCAGCGCCTGGCGGTGCTCCGCGAAGGCGAGCGCGGCCTGGCAACCCAGGCGGACGGCTTCGGCTGCCCGCGCGAAATCCGGGGAATTGAGCGGCAGCAGCAGACCTATGAAAGGTCTCTCGCTTACAGGAGGCCGGCTTGCCGGATCGTCGGCGGCCAAGCACAATGCCGGACTCAACAACGCCAGAAAAGCGAAGCAGAATTGGGTGCAAGGACGGGGAAGCATGGAGAGAGCCCAAGCGGGCTGGGTCAATTATATGTGGTGGCCACGCCCATTGGGAACCTCGAGGACATCAGCCCGCGCGCCCTTGATTCGCTTTCCCGAGCGGACGTTATTGCCGCGGAGGACACGCGCGTCACGGCGCGGCTGCTCGAGCACCATCACGTGCGGGGAAAGCTCGTAGCGGTGCACGAGCATAACGAACGGCGCTCCGCAGACTGGATCGTCGAACAGCTTGCGCACGGTAGACACGTCGCGCTGGTCACCGATGCCGGCACGCCCGCAGTATCCGATCCCGGTGCGACGGTCGTCGCAAGGGCGCGCGCCGCCGGATTCAAGGTCGTCCCGATTCCCGGCCCGAACGCCGCGGTGACTGCACTCTCGGCGGCAGGCATCTCGGAGGGACCATTCCTGTTCGCGGGTTTTCTCCCGGCCAAGCCTGCCGCGAGACGCAAGGCGCTCGAAGCCCTGAGCGCTCTGCCGTATACGCTGGTCCTCTACGAGGCGCCGCATCGCATCATCGAATGCGTCGAGGACATGAACGCGGTTCTCGGACCGGAGCGCATTCTGGTGATCGCGCGCGAGCTGACCAAGCTCTTCGAGCAGATTCATCGATGCCGTCTTGGCGAAGCGGTGCTCTGGCTTCGGGCGGACACCGATCGCCAGCGCGGCGAGTTCGTGCTGATCGTCGAGGGCTTGGCGGTTCCAAAAGAAGGCGCGAAGGCGGATTGGGAGCGCGTACTCACTACGCTCCTCGCCGAGCTGCCGCTTGCGCAAGCGGTGAAGCTCGCCTGCAAACTCACCGGAGCGAAGAAGAACGCGGT
>Ga0184637_10002890_pt1 | contig 10907 bp, 6 predicted proteins | sample PLM3_127_b2_FD_133143 | JGI IMG/M metagenome (GOLD analysis project Ga0184637, IMG submission 133143) | Groundwater sediment microbial communities from an aquifer in East River, Colorado, USA - PLM3_127_b2 | ecosystem: Environmental > Terrestrial > Soil > Riparian zone | place: USA: East River... | reverse complement strand
GATCCCTCCTCGTTCGTGATCCAGATGTCGAACGGCCGCTGGGCGAGTTCACCGAGCATGAGCGCACCGCCGCCGGGCGCGCCCGGGCCCTGGTTCCACAGCCGATCGCTCGCCCAGGCGATGAGATTGTGCGAGAGCGACCAGTTGGGTTGGATGTCGTCACCCGCCCAGTGCGTGACCTGGGTGCCCTGGGTGCCGGCCGGGATGGGCGCGATCCAGATCTCCCGATTCCCACTTCGGTTGGACTGGAACACGAACCGATCCATGCCGGGAGCGAATCCAGGCTCCACGTCGTGGGCCGGATGCAGCGTGGCGAGCGTCACCAGGATGCCGGTCACGTCATCGTAGATCGCGATGTCCCAGCCATCGAAAACGGTGTGGCAGATAACCCAGTGCCCGGTGAACCCCGCCGTGGGCTCGAGATCACGGCGGTCGTTGTAGGTGACCCGGAGGGGCGCCCCGCCCGCGGCGGGCACCCGGTAGAGCTCTTCGGTGCCGCTCCCCAGAATGCTGTCGTACACGATCCACTGCCCGTCCGCAGTCCAGGTCGGCCCGCCGCTGTAGACCCCGTTGAACGTGAGCTGCGTCTGGTTCGAGCCGTCCACGTTCATCGCCCAGATTTCGGTCGTCCCTGCGCGGTTCGAGACGAACGCAATCCGCGCTCCATCGGGCGACCAGGCGGGAACGACGTCGTCAGCCGAATCGAACGTGATCTGGGTCAGCGTGACGGCTGAGACCACACGTGGCGCCAGGATGAGGATGGTGGCGGCGAGGAGAATGGTGGTGAGGGGAAGGTAGGCGGAGGGAATGAATGCCGGCCGGTCAACATTCTCAAGAAAACGCGAGCGCGTCATGAAGTGATCCTCCGGGCGAGCCGACGCGCTTTACCTGCCCGCGGTGTGAGTTCCATCCTCCTCTGCACTCTGGACCGGTCTGAGCCAGGCGCACGGCATCACCGGCGGCGCCTTGGTTGGTATCTCAAATGATAACCCTCCGCGGGGACGCCCGCAAGGTGGCCCAGCAGCTGCCACGGAGAGGGTCGACGTCTCAACCTCCCTCCTTCGGCGGTCCCCGGAAGATCATGATCCGGCCGTCGGGCTCGTCATCGACACGGTCCAGCTCGCGTAGAATATACGCCCTCACCTCGGCACTCACGAATGCTTCGTGGTAAATCTGCTGGTCGTAGGTCACGAGGTACAGGTCCGGATGGGCCGCGATGACCTTCTCCAAGTCGACGAGCGTGGCGATGATGACCTTCCCCCCGGCATGGTCGACATCGGACGCATCAATGACGTAGCTCGGATACTGCTTGAAGTAGTAATTGAACCGCCACCGGTCTGTGGTCACCGAGGGTCCACTCGTGACCGCCTCGATCATCGCGGGATCCAGGTCCTTCCAGTTCGAGAACTTGGGGACGGATGTGTCGAGAACAGTCCGCTGGATCCGCGGAACCACGAGGATGGACAGGGACGCGCCGACGGCGCCGTAGAAGAGCGCCTTATGCCATCGAGAGAGCGCGGATTTCGAGGCAAAGGCGATCGTGGACCGAAGAAGGAAGTCGACACCGATGGACCCGACGGTGATAAAGAAAGGCAGGAGCTGGAAGACGTACCGTTCCGATTGTCTGGCGAAGACGAAGGCGTGCATGAGGAACAGCGCGCAGAATGACAGCACGAAAAAGAGACCCTTCTTGCCGTAGCGGTACACCGCAAGAAACGCTCCCACCGGATAGATCGCCCACAGAATGGGATGGGAGTCCGTCACAACGCGGTGATAGAACGCCAGGTTGCTCTGCGTCGATCGGTTCCAGCTGGGCGCTTCGATGGCGGAGCGGACGAGCTCGGCGATGAAGTGGAGCCGGGTCAGCGCGAGAAGAAACGCCAGGGTCACGACAGACATCAGGGCCACGCCGTACTTGGAGCGGATTGATCGACGGAAACCTCTGCGCACGCCCTGGTGGACAAGCATCGTAGCGCAGTAGGTCAGCACGACGAAGACGAAGTTTTCGGTCAGGGGCTGGAGCGAGCTCGCGACGAGGCCGAACCCCAGCGCCATCGCGAGATGCTTTAAAGACACGCCGGCGCGGGATTGCAGGCGCGCCAAGAACCCTGGCTTTCCCCCCGTCGTCGCTTCGTCGGGCTCGAGCCCGCGCAGGAATGCGATCGACATCAAAAAGTAGAAGAGCTGGAAGAGCGTGTACATCCGACACTCTTGCGACATCTGAATGGCGAAGATCGAGAGAGAGATCGAGACGGCGAAGATCAGGGCGACGCTTCGGGAGAACAGCCCCTTGATGATTCGGTAGGCGATCAAGATGAAGACGACATTGGCCAGTGCGAACGGGATGCGTGCCGTCGCCTCGCTCTCGCCGAGGAGCTTGAACGACAGAGCGGTCAAGAGGGTCACCGGAAGCGCGCGCGTGTACTCCCGTGAGTCCCAAGGAACGTGCAAGCTCCCGTCCTCGAGATACGACCTCGCGGCGAAGACGTGAAAGAGCTCGTCCGTCCAGAACCCGTACCTGCCGATGTTAGAGAAGCGCAAGAAGCTCCCGGCTCCGATCGCCGACAGCAGGAGGACGGTGCCGAGAGCGGTACCGAGCCCACGCCCTCGGGCGGGCGCGATGGGCTCGGGGTCGACGACGGTCTGCGCCATGGCGTCACCCTTCGGGCGGGAGCGGGGCGGGATCAGCGCTCCGGCGAAGATCCCACATCGGCGAGACCGACGTCACGAACGAAGGCCGCGGCGATCGTGCGGTTCGCGAGCGGGGTCGGGTGCCAGTCGTTCTCGATCATGTAGTCCCCGTCGTTTCGATCGTAGAGGCCGACGTAGTCGATCACCTGCACGTCGGTTCCCTCGAAATGCGGCACCAGCTCGTCCCTGGTGCGGACTTCCGGGTGGAGCACCACGTAGAAACGACACGAGGCCGCTCGCGCGCGGAGCTCGCCGGCCGACTTCTCGATGATCCGCGCGGTCAGGGCGAAGTGGGAGCTCCGCCTCGGGGGCAGGTCGTGCCCCCAGCGTGCGAAGGTTCGGTACCGCGAAGCCAGGGCGTAGAGCCAGTTCTGCCAGCTCCGCCCCGTGCGGAAAGAACCCCGCCGCTCGATCCCCTTCTCGCGCGTCAGCACGTAGTAGGGCATGTCGATGCCCCACGCGGTCGTGACCACCATGCTGCCCACGGCGCGGGCGACGTGCGCGTCGATGAACAGGTAGACCGCGATTACGTCCCGGTCACGCACGACATCATCGAGTCGACCGTCTTCGAGCATGGCCAGCATCTGCTGCGGGCCGTATCCGCAGAAGCCGTAGTTGAACACCGTGGCCGAGCGGGCGAGGGCGGCGACGCAGCTGGGCAGGGTCTCGGCGTCCTCGACCCCCTCGCCGAAGGTGTTCGAGCAGCCGAAGAACAGCACCACGGGGCCGTCCGGCTCCGCGGGGGGAGGCGTGACGCGTCGCCCCTCTTCATCCACGGTGTAGACCACGTCGTACACCATCACATCGTCGACTTGTTTCGTCGACGTGGCTTGGTAGCCGCGGGCGGGACCGTATCCGAGAAGCGCATCGTCCACGAAGAAGTCCGTGGTGTAGCTCCCCCCCTGGATCTCTTCCAGACGCGCTTTGCGCGCCTCGAGGAGCTCGAAGGCCGCCTCCACAGCGACCAGCGCGACGCCGGCGAGAACCACCCCGGCCGTCAGCGCGGTGGCCGCCGGACGTCGCGATATCAGGTAGCGAACCTGCTCCGTCAACCCGCGACGAACGCGAAGCCCCAGGACCAGCACGACCAAGCCGAGAACGAGCACGGCGCCATCGCCCGCCAGCAGGTTCACGCGATCGACCCAGAGCCGCGGCGCCGCCAGCGAGCGAAGTCGAACGAGCGCGTGGACGATCGATGTCGCTGCCAGCAAGGCGCCGAGGGATGTCATCGAGGCTCGCAGTGTCATACGGGAAGCTCCGCGCACGTCCTGGCGTTCGACCCTCACCCTGCCGACTGCAGGCTCTCGTCTCGTACGACGCGCCCCGCGCTTCGCACTGCCGAAGGCCGAGGCAGCGGCGCGTCGGAAGCCGACGCCCCGGCGCCCTGCAGAGCTGGCCGCAGGAACCGGACGATGGCGTACAGGAAGAACGCTCCGTTGAAGACGGCGAATAGGGGCTGGAGCCGGAGTCCGTCGATGAGGTCGAAGACGGCGCCGGAGAACACAAATGTGGTGAACACGTAGATGGCGAACACGTACTCTCGGGGCGCGAGAGTTTCGCTGCTCACCTTCGGGGTACGCTCGAAGGCGACAGTCCTACCGGTGACGAGCTGGCGAATCGATTGAAGGATGCCGCCCAGGTTCACCGGGATCAGCATCAAGTTGAGGGCGTAGACCCGAAGCAGATCCAGCGGTCGATAGCCGAGCTGCAGCAGATCCCGCCCGTAGAAGAAGAAGTATGGAATCGCGGTCAGCGGCAGCCACGGAGAGTGCAGGTTGTGCTCGAACGGATAGATCAAGAGGATCGGCAAGCCGACGTTCACCAGGGTGGGCGAAACCAGGTAGTGGATCCGGAAGAAGCCCTCCCGGAGCTTCACAAAGGGGTTGCGCCTCCCGTAGAGATAGCGCAAGAGCTTGGGCAAGATGACCAGACCGCCGTTGGACCAGCGGCGGCGCTGGACCAGGAGCGCCCCGAAGTCCGATGGCGTTGCGCTGAAGGAGAGGCGCTCGGGGAAATTGTACAGCTGCCACCCCTTGGCGAGCAGATCGACGCTCGACTCCGTGTCCTCGATCACCGTGCGGTCGGAAATGTAGCGCTTGATCTCGATTCCGTCCACGCGCTCACTCTCGCAGATGTCGATTAGCGCTCGCATGCGAAGCAGCGCGTTCGCCCCCACCCAGTACGCGCCGGCGTGGCCAGCGAAGCCCTGGTGGACGTTGTACATGATGTCGGTGGTCGCGCCGGCGATTCGCTCCAGCATGCCCGGCGCCCCGGGGACTGCGCTGTAGGGTGTTTGAACCACCGCGATCCGCTCGTTCCCCGGCTTGCCCATGACGTGGACCATCCGCAGCGCGTAGTCCGGGTAGAGAATGCTGTCTGCGTCCAGAGTAATGAGGTAGTCCGCCTTGGGGACGATCAGGTCAGCCGCCTCCGGCCGGGTCTTCTCCAAGTGTACGCCGCGCGCATCGCGGACGCAGGCGTACGCGCCGCCGACGAGGGCGATGTAGCTGTTGAGGTTCATTGCCTTGTTCGGCTCATGCGACAGGTTTGCGAACAGCTTCCGCTCGAAGAGCGCCATCTCCACGCGAAAGATGGCTTCGAGACGACGGTACTCCAACTCGATCTCCGAGCGCCCAAGCCTCTCGCCCGCTCGCAAGGCCGCGGCGCGCCGGCGATGTAACCCGCACGGCTCGTCGTAGGTCACCTTCGCGAACAGCGGGTCGCTGTGATCGACCACCGGATGCTTCTTCGATTGCGCCTCGAACCACGCCGCTACCTCGGCGTGGACCCGGGCCAACTCCGCTCGCTCGAGGTCGAGATCCACCCGGACGGCACTCCGGCGCTCCATCGCGTCGGCCGCTCGTGCGATCCGCTCGGCGCCGGCGTCGAGCAGGCGTTGGATTTCTCCGGGCAGCGCGCGTGCTGCCTCCAACGCAGCTCGGTCCGCCGGGCTGCGTGGCCGCGGGTGATCGTCGAGAAGCAGCACCACGCGCTTCCGGGGATATCGTTGCAGCGCGGCGGAGAGGAGGGACTGCCGGACGAGCCGCGCCTCTTCCTTGTAGGAGGGCACGAGGACCGTCAGCCGTGGAGCTGGGGTGACAAAGTAGCCGGAGAGGTCGGGATCGGCAGCGGAACGGTGGCGTCTCAGGCGCCGCATGAAGCCGACGCGGGTCAGCTGATAGACCAGGTTCCCGTAGATGAGTCCGGCCACGACCACGCCGAAGACGGTCTGCTCGAGCACCACTCCGGGCGTGTGACCTCGAGCCTGCATGATGCCCGTGATCTCCACCCCGAGCAGGATGGTGGCCGCACCCGTGACGAAGAGTCCGGCGAATGTTAAGGCGATCTCGAGGGTGGGTCTAATCGACCCATAGAGGATGTCTTTGTCCGCTCTCGCGGTGATCCAGTTCGCGGCTGACACGGATGCAGTTCCTAGGTGTAGCGCGGGACGCCAGCGAGCCCCGGAGGCGAGGTCGCGGATTACAAGCCTGCTAATTTTAGCACACTGGGAGGAACTATGGCAAGGCCACGATATGCCGGCCCTGAAGTTGCGCAGTCGCTTGTATACTCACATGTCGGTCACCATGGCGGAAAAACTCAATCCTCGACGCTTGCTGAAAGCCACGTCCTTCACCCCCATCGCTTTGAAAACCTGGAGATTGTCGCGAGACGAGTTGGGACCGTCCAGGTCACTTAAGTAGCACAGCTCGTTTGGCCTCGCTTCCCATCTCGGTGCTCAGCTTGTAGTAGTAGATGCCGGACGCCAGGCTCTGGCCGGCGCCGTCTTTTCCATCCCAGAGAACAACGTGCTCTCCGGCCTGTTCAACCTGCTCCACCAAGGTCCGCACCTGTCGGCCCTGGGAAATGCACAAGGGTTGCCCCAAGAGTTGCTCTATGTTTTGCTGGTCAGGCGTCGACCCAGGCCGGGCTTCGCGTTGACTCACCGTCGCGCCGGCTCCTGCCTGTCCCGAGACTGGGGTTTCCGGCGGGATTGCGCGGCGCGCCCGCCGATAGATGGGAGTAAAGAGAACGGAGTAAAGAGAACAAGGATCGAGGTGAAGAGAATGTGGCAGCGAACAGCCTTCCACCGGCTCCTCTCGCCCGCCCTCGCGCTCATGCTACTCCTCGCGTGCGCCAAGAATCCGGTAACGGGCAAACGTGAGATCTCGCTGGTCAGTTCCGCGCAAGAGGCCGAGATCGGACGCGAGGGGCATGCCGCCGTCCTCGAAGAGTTCGGGATGTACGACGATTCCAGGGTGCAGGAGTACGTCACCCGCGTGGGTTCGAAGTTGGCGCAGGTGTCACACCTTCCCAACCTGGAATGGCACTTCACTGTCCTCGATGACCCGGTGGTCAATGCCTTCGCCCTGCCCGGCGGTTACATCTACATCACGCGGGGGATCCTCGCCCATCTGAACTCCGAGGCCCAGCTCGCCGGCGTGCTCGGGCACGAGATCGGTCACGTGACCGCGCGCCACTCGGCGCAACGCATCACCCAGCAACAGCTCGCGGGGCTCGGGCTCGGCCTTGCATCGATTTTCTCCGAACGTTTCCGGCGTTACGGCGGCGCCGCCCAGACTGCGCTCGGCCTCGTTTTCCTCAAGTACGGGCGCGACGACGAGAACCAGGCCGACGAGTTGGGGGGAGATTACGCGGTCAATGCTGGTTACGACCCGAACGAGATCCCTGCCACTTATTCCATGCTCAAGCGGGTGAGCGATCGTGCCGGCCAGAGGCTGCCGGGATTCCTCTCCACCCATCCCGACCCCGGAGATCGCGAAAACCGCACCCGCGCGCTGGCGGCGCGCGCGGCCGCGGGGCGGACAAATCTCGAGGTCGGCGAGGCTTCCTACATCCAGAGTCTAGAAGACATGGTGTACGGCCAGGACCCCCGTTCCGGGTTCTTCGAGGGCACGAACTACTACCACCCGACGCTCCGCTTCCAGATCGGCTTTCCGAGCGGTTGGAAGGTGCAGGACCAGCGCGCCGCGGTCGTCGCGGTTGAGCCCGGTCAGAGGGCGGGGATGCAGCTTTCCCTGGCTCCGGCCGGAGCCGGCTCGCCTGCAGAGTACGTGGCGGAGCTGCGCCGGAGCGGGAAGATCACCGACGCGAGGGGTGGTGGGGAAACCATCGGAGGCTATCCGGCCTGGGCGGGCCGGGTGACCGTGAGCGGCCAGGACGGACAGCCGATCATCCTGGCGGCGGTCTTCATCCGGAAGAGCACCGAGCAGATGTTCGAGATCCTGGGGCGAAGCACGGCGCCAGGCGACGCGGATGAAGAGCGGATTCTATCGAGTGCCCGTTCCTTCCGCGAGCTCACCGACCCGGCTCGCCTGGCCGTTTCCCCCGAACGTGTCCACGTCGCCCCACCGCCTGAGGGCGCAGGCACCTTTGAAGCCGCCGTCTCGAGGCTCGGCCCCCAGGCGCTCGACCTCGAAGAGACCGCCATCCTCAACAACCGATACCCCGGCGATCGGGTGGAGCAGGGGCAACTGCTCAAGATTGTTGAGCCCGGCAAGAAGGACTGAGCGCCGTGCAGCGCAAACCGCCGAGCCCGGCGTGATACAATGGAGGTTGGTCCCCGGGAGGGAATCGTCATGCTGCAACCGCCCGCGATCCGCGTCCTCACCGGTCTCGTTGCCGCCGTCCTCTCCTTCTCCCCTGCCGCCGCGCTCGAGTACGACTTTGAATGGGCGAATCCGAAGCCCCAGGGCAACGGTCTCGCCGCTCTCGCCTTCGAGGATGCCTTGACCGGCTACGCGGTGGGCAACAAGGGAGCCAACCTGAGAACCACCGACGGCGGCCAAAGCTGGATCTTGCAGACGCGCTATCCCGACTTTCAGCAGCACCTTCGCGACGTGATCGTCCTCGGCCCCGGCGAGCTCCTGGCCGCCGGCCCCGGCCTTTTCCGCTCGACCGACTCGGGAGCGACTTGGTCTCCTGTCCCCGACGTCTTTGTCGGCGTGCGCCACCTCATGGCCATCCCGGACCCAGGCCCCGTCATCTCGGCGGTTGGCGGATTGGGCGAGGTTTTGCGCTCGACCGATGGCGGAGCCACTTGGGCCTTTCGCACTTCGCCCGGCATTCGCGTTCTTGTCGATCAGTTCTGGCTGGATGCGAACACGGGCTATGTCGTCGGAGAGAACGTCGCGCGACGCACCACTGATGGGGGGCTCACCTGGCAAACCCTTGCGGGCGTGACTGAGCAGTCTGTGTCCTATACCGACGTCTTCTTCACCGATCCCCTCAATGGCTGGATCCTCGAGCACTTCACCACTCATCGGACGACCGACGGCGGCGCCTCCTGGTTCGAGCGCCATGGCCCCATTGGACAGAGCCCCATCTATCAGGAAGAGGCCCTCGTCCTCGACGCCGCGCACCGCTTCGTCATCACCAACCTCGAGGGCGCCGACATCTGGGAGACGACCACCGACGGGACGACCTGGACGCTTCGCTACCGACGCTCGAACACACGTGGCTATACCGACATCGAGCGCCTCGCGGACGGAACGCTCGTCGTCACCAGCACCGATGGCGACCTCTTGCGGAGCACGGATGCCGGGCAAACCTGGAATAACTTCGTCACCAGCCCCGGCGAGGGGGAGCGGACCACGATCCAGACCCTCCGGTTCCTGCCCGGTGGCAGGGGGTTCGCGGGGGGCATGGACGGCGTGTGGCTTGAGAGCACGGATGGGGGCGGGACCTGGGATTTCGGCTCCGGTCCCCCGGGCATCGACACGCCGCGGGCGATCGAGTTCCGAAACGAACTGCTCGGGCTCGTGGCCGGATATGGCCCGCTAGGTCAGACCAAAGTCGCCCGCACCACGGACGGCGGCGCGACCTGGGTCCTCCACTCCGTGTCCGCGACCTACACCGGCTACGTGCAGCAGATCGCCTTCCCTACCGATCAGATCGCCTATGCGGTCACGCACGGCGGGAGCGGGATCAATTACGTCTACCGCTCAACCGATGGCGGACAGACCTGGGCCCTGCGCAATCAGGGGATCCCGACCTCGATCCGGCTCGAATGCATCTTCTTCGTCGATGTGAACACCGGCTTTGTGGGCGGCGGCGAGTTCAGCTCCGATGCTGCCCTCTGGAAGACGACCGATGGCGGCGCGGACTGGACCTCGGTGCCCGAGGCAGGCATCTTGCAGGCGGCGGTCCAGGACATGTATTGGTCGGACGCGACGACCGGGCTCGTCGTGGGCTACCGCGGTGTAAGCCGCACCACGAATGGCGGCCAGTCGTGGAACCCGATTCTCCATGAGCAGTTGCTCGACCTGGATTTCCGCGACTCACTGCATGGCTATGCGTGCTCCTACTTCGACCCGTGGATCTGGGTGACCATCAATGGAGGCCAGACTTGGGAGAATGTGAACACGCCGTGGGAGGGCAATCCCTACGACATTGCGGCGACGGCTGACGGGTTCGTGATCAGCGGCGGCGGCAGTGTGATCCTCCGCGCGAGCGAAGCCGGCACCGCAGGTCTGGCGGAGGGTGGCGCGGGGAGCGCGCCGCTCGCGCGGCGGCACGCGGTGCGCGTCTGGCCGAACCCGAGCCGCGGACCGGAGCATGAAGCACTGACTTTCGGCATCGAGAGCCCAGTCGCCGGCCCGGTCGAGCTCCGCGTCTATGACGTAGCCGGAAGGCTCCTCGAAACCATGACGCGCCGCGTGGAGCGCGGCACGGCCGCAATCGCCTGGCGGTCCGCGGCGAGATCCGGCGGGTGGCAAGTGGTGGGGGGAACCTACTTCGTCAAGGCGCGCTTCGGGACTGGGGAGGAGGCGCGCGGCCGCTTCGTCGTCGTTCCCGAACCCTGAGCGGACTGTGGGAAGAGAACCTTGATTCAGCCCTAGCGGTCACCGCTAACTCGAAGCGCCCAGCACATGCGAAGGATAGGTGGCTTGGTCCTGCGATGAGCGGTCGCCTAGCAGACGGAAAGCCTTAGCTCAGCCCTCCTTAGCTCTGCTTCGAGGAGCGGATCGTAGGCGGCCGTGTGGTCTTGGCGCCCATTGGGCGGCGAACCTTGGGTTTCGCGGAGGGACCACACCGGCTCCGTCGACGGGATCGGATCGTAGACGGCCGAATGCCCCTGCCGCGGGCTAGGGGGCGCTCCCTCGGCATTGATCAGGCTCCACGACGGGGTTCCCGTGAGGGAGAGCGCCCAGACATCGTTCCGAAACGCACCGTCATGGCCTCCGAACACGAGAAAG
>Ga0184637_10002889_pt1 | contig 10912 bp, 10 predicted proteins | sample PLM3_127_b2_FD_133143 | JGI IMG/M metagenome (GOLD analysis project Ga0184637, IMG submission 133143) | Groundwater sediment microbial communities from an aquifer in East River, Colorado, USA - PLM3_127_b2 | ecosystem: Environmental > Terrestrial > Soil > Riparian zone | place: USA: East River... | reverse complement strand
TGATCGACACCATTACCAGCAGGGCGCGGAACAGCCCCAGCACCGCGGAGATCCGGCGCAACCTGCCTTCGAGCCTCAGGTTGCGTTCCTCCTCCGTCGTGTAGACGTTGAAGTACAGCCAGTCCCGGATGTGCGCGGCAACCGCCCTGGCGTCGGCGCCGGGTGCGAGGCGGACCAGCACGGCATTGACCGTGTCGCCCGCCGTGGACAGCAGCGGCAGCAGCCGGTTCGCCTGCTCGGATGAATAGCCGGCGCGCTCGAGGCGCCTGAGGTTCGCGGCGCGCGCTGCGGCGAGCGCGCGGTTGTCCTGCTGGAACTGCGCCTCTTGCGCATCGGGCAGCGACAGGTAGACCAGAGGATTGCCGCTGGCGTCGACTGCCCCGCGCGTGACGCCGACCACCGCATAGGTGTGCGTACCGAGAACCACCTTGCCGCCCAGGTCCAGGCCGAGCTTCTCGTCGGCGACCATCTCGTAGTGCGGCGCCGCGACCGCGCGGCCGCGCACCATGCGGCCCGGCCCGCCGAGGCCGCCGAAGACGTCGTAGCCGACGATCGTGAACTGCTGGCTGGCGCCGCCGATGTCGCGTTGGGCGGTATAAAGCGCAAGCGGGCTCGCCTGCGCCACGCCGGGCGTGGCCGCGATGCTCTTGTAGCTGTCCAGCGGCATGCGCGAGGACTCGTTGAACGGGCCGCCGCGCTCGCGCTCGACCACCCACAGGTCGGTGGCGGTGTTCTCGATGAGCCAGATGCCGTCGGCGATGTTGCCCTGGTAGATGCCGTTCATCACCAGCACGATCGCCAGCAGCATCGCCACGCCGAAGATGGTGGCGATGAACTTGCCGATGTGCCGGCGGATGTCCTTGAGCGCGAGGTCCATCGCGGGCCTGTGGCGTGGCGGCGGTCAGCGCTGCGGGGCGTCGAGCGGCCGCACGCGCGTGCCGGCCTTGACGCCCGCGGCCGGCGCCACCACCCGCTCGCCGCTGGCGAGGCCCTTGCTGACGATCACCTGCTGCACGTCAGCGCTTGCGATGTCGACCGGCCGGAAACTCGTGCGCGCATCGCTGACCACGAGCACGCCCTGGCGCCCCTCGCGGTCGCGCACCAGCGCCGGGAGCGGCACGACGGTTCCCGTGTCCTCTCCTGCGAGGATCGTGACTTCCGCCTCCTGATCTATTGCGAATCGTTCCAGGGGCGAGTCGAACGAAACGTTGACCTCGAGTTCCCGGGTAGCGGCATCCGACTGGCGCGCGATCCGCGCGACTTTGCCGGCATGCGTTTCTCCGGTGCGAAGCCGGATGCTCGCAGTCTGGCCGACCATGACGCGCCCAACTGCCGATTCGTCCACGCGCATCGCGATCCAGAGCGTCGCCGGATCGGCGAGGCGTAAGATCGGGCTGCCGGGAACCACTGTCGTTCCCATTTCCGCCTGGCGCAGAATGACCACGCCGTCGCTCGGCGCGATGATGCGCGTGAAGGACAGTACCGTGTCGGAGTAGCGAACTTCGTGGGCGAGGGCCAGTTTCTCCGCCTCGCGCGCGGCCAGTCCCGCGCGCGCGTTGTCGAGGTTCGCCAGCGCCGACTGCAGCGCCGCGGCGGACGTGTCGAGCGAGCTCTGCGAGAGGAAGCCCGAGCGCAGCAGTTCGCTGTCCCGGCGGTGCTTGCTTTGCGCCAGCTCCAGGTCCGCCTGCGCCTTCGCCACCGTCGCCTGCGCCGCCTCGATGTTGCGCACCGAGGCGTCCTGCTGCCCGCCAGCAACAGCACGGCGCGCCGCCAGGTCGCGGTCGTCGAGCACCGCGAGCAGCTGGCCGCGCTTCACGATGTCGCCGACATCGGCGTCGATCCGCGCGACCGTGGCAGTGATGCGCGAGCTGAGCGTCACCGGAACGCGCGCCTGCAACGTGCCGGGTCCGGTCACGCGCAGGGCGACGCGGCCCTGGACAACCTCCACCGTCGTGACGGGGACGGCGCGCCAGAATCGAAGGTAGGCGGCACCCGCTGCCGCGATTACCACCGCGGCAACCGAGGCGACGACGATCGTGCGCTTGCTCATGGCCATTTCCTTGTCCTCAGCATCTCATGGCGCTATCACGAACGCGGCGGCGCCCGCGATCGCAAGCCACCGATTTCTCTCATCCCTTCCCCGGCGACCAGGTCTACATGGTCCACTGCCACAACCTGGAGCACGAGGACGGCGGAATGATGCTCAACCTCAAGGTGGTGGCTTGAGCAGCGGGTCTTGAGCCGCTCCGCGGCGGTAGGGCGCGCCACCGCACCCGGTCATTCAATCAGCCAGGTGGTTGCCAACGAGCTCGACCAAGCTCTCGATCGCAACCGGCCAGCGGCTGTTCGCTTGGCCGTTCATAAAGTTCAGGCGGCAGCTGCCGCAGGACATTACCACGCTCTCGGCGCCGGTGGCGTCGATCTGCTGCTGCTTCAGCTCGAAAGCTTTTTGCCGCAGGCCTGCAGCGCGGTTGATCAAGAATACGCCAGCGCCGCCGCCGCAGCACCAGTTCATCTCGGCGGTAGGATCGGTTTCGCGTAAATCCACGCCGAGCGCGCGCAGCGCGTCGCGCGGCTCCCCGATCACGCCGCCGTGGCGGCCGAGCTTGCAGGCGTCGTGGTAGGTGAGCTTGCGCGCGCCGGCGCTCTTCACTTTGAGGCGTCCGGCCTTGATCTCGCGGCCGAGGAATTCGGATATGGCGAGAACTTCGAAGGGCAGCGGCTTCCCCGCCATGGCCGCGCCCTCCCAGCGCAGCGCCGGATACGCGTGCCCGCATTCGGGGACGATCACCGTTTTCGCGCCGATGGCGATCGCCTCGTCGATGATCTTTCGCGAGGCCTGGCGCTGCAGGTCTTCCATGCCGGAGAGCAGGCCGAAGTTCGCCGCCTCGAATCCGCCGGTCCGAAACGTCCAGTTCAAGCCCAGGTGATTCATGATCTTGACCGTGGCGAGAAGTGCGTCCTGGAAAAGCAGGATGTCGATTACCGTGGTAAGGACGAGCACATCGGCCTTGGGCTTGTCGAGCGGGACGTCAAGCCCGGAGTCGCGCAACTTCGCGACCGCCTCTTGAAATTCCTTCGGCCCCACGCCGAACACTGTGCCGCGCTGCTCCTGCTCCTGCGCCACGGCGGCGAGCTCGTCCGGAGCCAGCCCGGCGGCGGCGAGCGCCTCGCGCATTATGTTGACTCCGCGCGCGATGTTGATTCCCATCGGACAGGCATAGCTGCAGCGGCCACATTCGGTGCAGGAGTCATAGACCAGCTCCTGCCATTCGCGCAGCTCGTCCGCGGTGATCTCCGCATCGAAGAGTCGGCGCACGAATCGAAGAGGCGATACCTCGCGGCCGTACACGCGCCGCAGCAGATCGAGCTTGCGCGTCGGGACGTACTTCGGCTCGTTCGTCTGCACAAAGAAGTGGCAAGCTTCCGAGCAGTAGCCGCACTTCACGCAGGCTTCCAGGTCCACCGCCATTTGCCGGTCGATCTTGGAGAGCATGACCTGCTTGGCCCGGCGCACCCGCTGTTCGTCGGGGATTTCCGTCTTTTGCGCCATTTCGCCCAGATGCGCGATGGCGTCGCCGAACTGCCGGAAGACCTCGTAGTCGATCATGACGGTACCCCCCTGCGAGCGTTAAAGGCCCCCAGCTGGGCGCGCCCGGGGATGAACAGGAGGGCGTGCATGAGTTTGCCGAACGGAAACCACACGAGCAGCAGTTCGACGGAAAGAAGATGGATCGCAAGCGTCGCGGGATAAACGATCGTCTCGCGCGCATGCACGGCCGAGGACGGCTCGAGGATCACCGCCATGCCGGTAAGAAGCGGAAGCATCGTGATGATCCATGTTACGTAATCGTCCGCGCGGGAGATGAGCTTCAGCACCGGATCAGTGAGCCGAAACAGAAGCGCGATCGCGAGCGAAACGATGGTCGCCCCTGCAGCGAGGTACACGAGCCAGTCAGGCAGGGCGGGCCACCCAGCTCCGGTGAGCCGTTCCACGAAGTCGATGTGCGGCAGATACGCGAATACAACGACGGCCAGCCCCAGGTGATAGATGTAGGGATTGATGGTCGCGAGGGTCGCGCTCGGATGAAAGCCGGAGCGGGGCAGCATCCGGGCGAACACGGTGCGCGCCGCCGCGGTCGCGGTCGCGGTGCTCCTTGGCGCAGCCAGCGAGGGCTTCGCGCCGAGCCGGATAATTCCCACCAGCCGCCAGGCGATGCCGGCGACGAAAATCGCAAGCGACAAAAAAAGCAGCGGACCACGAGCCAAGGCAAGCCAATCCATCTCCACGATCCCCCTTTGTTGAGACGCTCTTCTCGTTGCGACGTTCTTATTGTATGAGACCAGGCGGCCGCCGATTTGACCTACATCAAGATAAATTGGCGGGTACCCTTACTGGAGGACCTCAGTGAGCGCCGGGCGGGCGAGGCAGAGTCAATCGCGCTTCCAGGCCACCCTCGGGACGGTTGTGCAAGCTGAGCGCGCCGCCGTGGGCCTCGGCGACGCCGCGCGCGATGGTCAAGCCCAGGCCCGTACCACCGGTCTCCCGGCTGCGCGAGTCTTCGACGCGGTAGAACGGCTCGAAAACCTTCTCCAGTTCCGATTGCGGAATCCCGGGGCCTTCGTCCTCGATTCGTATCTCCAGGCGGGCGCCGCTGTCGTCCACGACGACCCGCGCGGAGTGGCCGTACTTCACGGCGTTCTCAATGAGATTCCCGAGGCACCGTTTCAGCGCCTGCGGCCTGCCCGGATAGGGACTGGCCGCTGCGCCTTCGATCTCCACCGCGCTGCCGGTCTCCCGCAGGTCCGCCTGCAGGCTTTCGAGAAGTGCCATGATGTCCACCGGCTTCACCGGCTCCCCATTTTCCAGCCCGCGCATGAAATCGAGCGTGGCACCGACCATCGATTCCATCTCTTCGAGGTCCCGCGAGAACTTTCTCTTGATCTCTCCATCGTCCAGCAATTCCGCGCGCAGCCGCAGGCGCGTAATCGGTGTCTTGAGATCGTGCGACATCGCCGCAAGCACGCGGGTGCGGTCGCGGATATAGGCAGCGAGCCGCGCCTGCATGGTGTTGAACGCGTGCGCGGCGCGACTGACTTCCTCGGGACCCTCTTCCGGCAACGGCGGGCGATGGATATCCCTCCCCAGCTCGTCCGCCGCGTCTGCCAGCGCGTTCAGCGGCCGCGTCGCCCACCGCACCGCGACGAGAGAGACCGCGACGACGGCGACCAGGAGCACGCCCAGGCTGAGCAGAAGCCGGTACGGCCAGGCCACGGTCTGCGCGGATTGCCGCGCATCGAACGTCACCAGCTCCCCGTCCTGCAATCGCACCTGGGCGACGAACGAGAGGCCGGGTTGCGACGCGCCGTGCATCCCCGCCCAGGGCGGCGTCCAGTCGCCGTGCATTCCGGGCCCTTTCATGCCGCGCGTCGCCGCCGGCTTAAGCGGCATGGCCGGCGCTTCGATCACACTCACCGCGACCGGCCGCCCGTCGCCGAGAGAGCGGCGCAACATCGCTTCGAAAAGGAGAGCGCGTGCCGCGGCGTCGGCATCCTGCTTCGCCGCCGCGAGCGCGGGCTGATCGAGGCTGATGGCGATCGGCGGCGCGCTGAAAGCCTGCACGATCCGGCGTCGTTCCGCCGGGGCGAGCGGGTCGAGCAGCCGGACGATGTCGGCGATGCGTTGGGCGGCCTGCCGGCCGCTCGCCTGAGACAACAACTCGCCGCGCTCGTGCATGTGGACCGCGAAACTCAGGAGCTGCGCGATGACGAGCCCGGTCAGCAGCACCAGCACCAGCCGGCTGAATAGCGATCGCGGCAGGAAGCGCATCAGGCCACCGCATCCACGTGCGCGGCGAATACATAGCCCTGGCCGCGCACCGTCTTGATGATGGCGGGCTCCTTCGCGTCCTCGCGCAGGCGATGACGCAGGCGGCTTACCTGCACGTCGATGGCGCGGTCGAAGGGCGCGGCGTCCCGCGACAGCATGAGGTCGATCAACTGATCCCGCGTCAGAACGCGGCTCGGGTGGTCGAGAAAGATCCGCAGCAGCCGGAACTCGGTGCCGCTCAGCGGAACGACTACGCGGTCGGGCGCGGCAAGATTGCGCGTGGCGACGTCGAGCGTCCAGCCCGCGAACCGGTACGAACCGGCATCCGGCCGCTTCAGGTTGTCGGGAAGGGACCGCGCGCGCCGCAGCACGCTCTTGATCCGCGCCAGCAGTTCGCGCGGATTGAAGGGCTTGGCCAGGTAATCGTCCGCGCCCATCTCCAGCCCCACGATGCGGTCGGTTTCCTCGCCGCGCGCGGTCAGCATGATGATGGGCACGTCGGAGTGCGCGCGCAGGCCGCGGCAGAGGGATAGCCCGTCCTCGCCGGGCATCATCAGGTCAAGAACGATGACGTCCGGACGCGACGTTTCGACCGCCGACCGCAGGGCCTTGCCGTCCGCGAGGGCGGTCACGCGATAGCCCTGCTTCTGGAGGTACTCGCGCAGCAGCGCGCGGATCTCCACATCGTCGTCGACAACCAGGATGTGATCTTGCGTGGGCATGGCGGGTATATACCTCAGCCTTCGCGTGCCGGGACAAAAAATTGTAACGCAGTGTAACAAGACGGCGCGGCGCAAGACTGAGATACAAAACACCGGCCTTCTGACATCAACCGCTTACAACTTGGTGGTGGAATGAGTCCCGCAGCGATCGTCGTTGCGTCCGGGATTCGGGACGTCAACGGGCGATCGAGGTAACGACATTTAACCTTTAATAAGGATACGACCATGAAACAGTCTCACAAATTCGCAGCAGGCGTTGTCGCTTCACTGGGCCTCGGTATCGCGATCGCCACGGCCTACGCTAACCCCGGCCAGATGGGTGGCGGGATGGGGCATGAGATGCAAGGCGGCATGCAGCACGGCGCCAAGGACGGGATGCAGCACGGCGCGAAAGGCGGCACGCAACACGGTGGAATGGGCGGCGGCGCGGGACATGGCGCCGGGCAGCAGCTCATGACCCCCGAAGAGCGGACGGCGCTGCAAGAGAAAATGCGCAACGCGAAAACGCCCGAGGAACGCCAGCAGATCGCCACGGCGACTCACGCCGAAATGCAAAAGCGCGCCCAGGCGAAAGGCATCACGCTGCCCGAGGGCCGCGGTCCGCGTACCGGGACCACCCCCCAGGCGCCGGCCACGACCGAGCACGCGCACTAAGTACTACGGGGGACGGGACAGCCCGCCCCCCGTTTTTTTGCATTCCCAGCTTACGATCAGGAGATTCGACATGAAATGCTCAAGTCAAATGGCAGCAGGAATCGCCGCATCGCTGGCTTTGAGTCTGGCGGTCGCAACAGCACATGGTCAGCCCGCCGGCATGGGCCCGAGCATGATGCACGGCATGGAACACGGCGCGGGCGGCCACGGCCCGATGGCCGGCGCGACAGGCATGCTTACGCGGCAGGATGCCGGATCGGCGGCCGACATGAGCCTGGTCCACGACCTGCTGACGAATCACACCAGGATCAAGCGCACGGTGACCAATCTGCGCAACGGCATCAGGACGATTACGGAATCCGATGACCCCAAGGTGGCGCAGGCGATCAAGGCCCACGTCGCCAGCATGTCGCAGCGCCTGAAGGACGGGCGCGAATTCAACATCTTCAGCACCACGCTGCCGGTATTGTTCGAGAACCGGGACAAGATCAAGTCCGTCGTCGAAGTCACTGAAAAGGGTTTCATCGTGACGCGAATCTCCACCGACGCCAAGGTCGTGGCTGCGCTTCAGGGTCATGCGGCGGAAGTGACCGAACTCGCGCAGGAAGGCATGGCGGCGATGCGCCGCGGCATGATGGCGCGCATGGCCATGGGACAGCGCGGCCCGCAGGCGGGCCGGGGCACAGAGCCGGCACCCCAGGCACCTTCCGCCACCGGGCATTCACAGTGACAGCATATGGGGCGGACAACCCGCCCCGCTTATCCCTTATATACTGAATCACGCAATGCACACAGGAGACGTAAGAATGAATCGGATCTCGTCGCTCACGGCAGCATTGGTTCTTTCCGCATTTGCAGGGTTACTGCCCGGACCCGCGGCGGCGCAATCTCCCCAAACTCACCAGCACAGCTTTGGGGACGCGGAGAAGTGGGCGAAGGTTTTCGACGACCCCGAGCGCGATGCATGGCAGAAGCCCCATGACGTGATCCAGGCGCTGGCGCTGAAGCCCGATGCGATCGTGGCGGACATCGGCGCGGGCACCGGGTATTTCTCAGTGCGACTCGCGCACATGCTGCCGCAAGGGCGTGTTTACGGCGTGGACACCGAGCCCGGCATGGTGAAGCACCTCGCCGACCGCGCACAACGCGAAGGCCTGAAAAACGTGACGGCGGTGGCGGGAATGCCGGGAGATCCACGCCTCCCCGAAAAGGCGGACCTGATCGTACTGGTCGACGTCTATCACCACGTCGAAGACCGCGAACGTTACTTCCGCCAGTTGCAGAAATCGCTGAAAGCAGGCGGCCGCGTCGCCGTCATCGACTTCCGCATGGATTCCCCGGTAGGCCCGCCGAAGAGCGCGCGCATCGAGCCGGATCGCGTGAAGGCCGAGATGAAGCGTGCCGGCTACGCGCTCGCGCAGGAGCACGCGTTCCTGCCGAACCAGTATTTCCTGGTGTTCCAGCCGACCAGGCTCTGATCCTCCAGCATTGCTACAACCTCGATCACCGGGACGGCGGCATGATGCTCAATCTCAAGGTCGCCGGCTGAACAGACAGCGCAATTCGCTATTTACGAAAACTGCTCTTGAAGGTCCTGCGCAAGACCAGGGTCAATAACCTCAAGCTTAAAGACAACGAGAATTTTTAGCGCGTGCCACTCTACCGGTCAGTCCGACGTGGATACCGAGTGCGACCTCGCGCCTCTGCCGGCGCGCGGGACTCGACTTACTTTCTGAGCTTGCCCCAGAGCTCGTCCAGCCGCGCGTAGCGGCCGCAGCCGGTCACGTAGAACTTGTAGCGCGCCGGGTTCTTCCGATAATAATCCTGGTGATAGTCCTCCGCCGGCCAGAACTCGCCCGCCTTCACGATCGGCGTCACGATCCGCTGCTTGAAGGGCTTTTCCTTCTCCCACTTCGCCTTGGAGGCCTCGGCAAGCCGCCTCTGCTCCTCGTCGTGCCAGAAGATCGAAGGCCGGTACTGCGATCCGACGTCGCAGAACTGGCGGTCAATCACGGTGGGATCGTGGTTCACCCAGAACTGCTCGAGCAGCCGCTCGTAGTTCACCTTCTTCGGGTCGTAGACGACCTGCAGCACCTCGGTGTGACCGGTGGCGCCCGTGGAAACCTCCTGGTAGGTCGGGTTCTTCCTGCTTCCGCCCATGTAGCCGGAGGTGGTCGAAATGACTCCGGGAACCTTGTCCATGGCCTCCTCCGTACACCAGAAGCAGCCAGCGGCGAAGGTGGCTATGGCGAGTCCGGGCGCCTGGCCTTGGGCAAAGACAGGCGGGGAAGCGAGCGCGGCCAGCCAGATCAGCAGGGTGAGAAGTCGGGCAAACATGACTGACGGCTCCTTTCAAGGCGTTGCGGGGTTAGTCGCCGTTAAGACCGATGGCTTACGCTTCAGTTCGACACCAGAGTATACGAAACACATACCCAACCGGATTCATTGGCGCCGAACGGGCAGGAAAATCAATCCCGTATCGTGCGCCGCATCGGGAGCGCGCGTCATCCGGCCGGAACTCCCGCGCGTTCTTATTGTCACTGCCCGCGTGATTGCAAATGAAACCCCGTTTCGGTTACACTCCCGCCCCGTCATGACTAATTGGTGCGGAAAACTCGTACTCGCACTGGCGCTCGCGGTGATGCCGCTACAGGGCGTCGCCGCGATCATGTCAGTCCTGTTCTGCCACGACCAGCAGATGCACGCCCTGAACGATCAAGGTAGCCACGACCACGGCGTGAACCATGACAGCCATCAAGACAAAGGCGGCACAACCAGCGGTCACACCGATCATCCCTGCTGCCACTACACAGTTTCCCCCCCGGCAGTCGTGACGCTGCAGGCGGTGCTTCTTGATTTCCCGGTCCGCGCGTTCGCGCCGGACCCCTTGCACGACTTGTTCGTTCCCGACCGGCCCCAGCGGCCTCCCCTCGCCTGACCCCCGTCGCACGCGGCTAATCGCCGCTCAAGCGCGCCTCATTTTCGTTTCCTTGCGCGCTTCCGTCCGCATTGCGTACTCACGATGCGGGAACCTCAACGACGAAGACAGGCATGAACCTACCGACACGCAGAAGGTTTTTGATCACGCTCGCTGGCGCCAGCGCCGCAGGTCTGAGCGGGTTGTTGGGGCGGCGTAACCTGGCATTCGCCGCTGCGGATCCCGCGGGTCAGTTCACCAACCGCCTGCGACTTCCCAGCGCGAGCGGCCTCTACGCGGCAGTCGCGGCAAAGGATGTAAAGCAAATCACGGTAAGCGAACTGGATTTCGAGGTTCTGCCCAGGATCTTCTCACCGTTTTGGGCCTATGTCGCCGAAGTGAACGGCAGGCGGTTATTAAATCCAACCCTGCTCGCGCGGCCAGGTGACCAGATCAAGCTGCGCATGGTCAACCGGCTGAAGCAGCCGACGATCATTCACTGGCACGGCCTGACGAATGACGAACGCAACGACGGCATCGGCATGTATCAAGTGGATCCAGGAAAGAATTTCGATTACGCGTTCACGGTGCGCGATCGTGCCGCCAACTACTGGTATCACCCCCATCCTCACGACATCGCCGGCGAGCAGGCTTACAGGGGACTCGCCGGGTTGTTGATTGTGAAGGACGACGACGAGGAGAAACTCGCGCGCACGCTCGATCTCGCGCTCGGCGTCACCGACATTCCGCTGGTGATACAGGACCGCAGCTTCAACTTCGAAGGCAAGC
>Ga0184637_10002888_pt1 | contig 10913 bp, 10 predicted proteins | sample PLM3_127_b2_FD_133143 | JGI IMG/M metagenome (GOLD analysis project Ga0184637, IMG submission 133143) | Groundwater sediment microbial communities from an aquifer in East River, Colorado, USA - PLM3_127_b2 | ecosystem: Environmental > Terrestrial > Soil > Riparian zone | place: USA: East River... | reverse complement strand
GTCGCGGTCGGGGTCGGGGTCGGGGTCGCGGTCGCGGTCGCGGTCGGGCGTCGCGGTCGCCCTCGGTGCGCGCGACCAACCGTCTCGCGCGCCGGCCGCTCGAACGGCATGGCCGCTCGAACGGCATGGGCGCCCGCGGCCGGGATGGGCTATTTGAGAACGATGGCATCGATCGACAAGACCGCGGCGCTCGACCCTCGCGCGCCGCCCGCGCCCGCCTCAGCGGCGCACCAGACCGAAGGCATCGGCTACTTCGCTCGCTTCGGCGTGACGGAGCGGATGATCGCGGAGACGCTCGGCGCGGCGGTCTCGCGCGGCGGCGACTACGCGGACGTCTTCTTCCAGCACCGCGTGGGCGCCGACCTGGGGCTCGAGGACGGCGCGGTGAACCGCGCGTACGCGAGCGTCGAGCTCGGCGTGGGCGTACGCGTCGTGAAGGGCGACCAGACCGGGTACGGTTACACCGAGGACCTCTCGCTCCCCGCGCTGCTCGAGTGCGCGCGCACCGCCGCGGCCATCGCCGACGGGCCGGCGCGCGCCGCGCCGGTCGCGTTTCACCTCCGGCGCGACCTGCCCGACCGCTACCCGCTCTCGCGCCCCTGGGACGACGTCCGGCCGGAGGAGAAGCTCCCCATCCTCGGCGCGCTCAACGAGAAGGCGTTCGCGGCCGATCCGCGCGTGAAGAAGGTGAACCTCTTCCTGCGCGACGAGGCGGGGGCGATCCTCATCGCCAGCTCCGACGGGCGCATCGTCGAGGACCGGCAGCCGATGACGCTGCTCTACCTCTCCGTCCTCGCCGAGGCGAACGGCCGGCGCGAGCAGAACGGCTACAACGTCGCGGGCCGCGCGGGGTTCGAGTTCTACACACCCGACCGGCTCGACCGCGTGGTGCGCGAGGCGGTCGCCCGCACCGCCATCCTCTTCGAGGCGGGCAGCCCGCCGGCGGGCGAGATGCCGGTGGTGCTCGCGGCGGGCTCCTCGGGCATCCTCCTCCACGAGGCGATCGGCCACGGCATGGAGGCCGACTTCAACCGCAAGGGCGTGTCGATCTACGCCGACCGGATCGGCAAGCGGGTCGCCCAGCCGTTCGTCCACATCGTGGACGACGCGGCCAACACCGGCGCGCGCGGCGCCATCAACGTGGACGACGAGGGGAACGCCGCGGGCACCACCCACCTCGTCCAGGACGGCGTGCTCGCCACCTACCTGCACGACGCCATCTCGGCGCGCCACTACGGCGTCGAGCCGACCGGCAACGGCCGCCGCGAGAGCTACCGCCACCCGCCGATCCCGCGCATGCGCTCGACCTACATGCTGCCGGGGCCGCACCGCACCGAGGAGATCATCCGCTCCGTGAAGCGCGGCATCTACTGCCAGAACTTCTCGAACGGGCAGGTGAACATCGGCGCGGGCGACTTCACCTTCTACGTGAAGAACGGCTACCTCATCGAGGACGGCAAGCTGACACGCCCGGTGAAGGACGTGAACATCATCGGCAACGGGCCGCAGGCGCTCGAGCGGGTGGACATGGTCTCGGACGATCTCGCCATCGACGAGGGCGGCTGGACGTGCGGCAAGGACGGGCAGAGCGTGCCGGTGTCGCAGGGGCTGCCCACCGTGCGCGTCTCGTCGCTGACCGTCGGCGGGCGGGGGAGCTGACCCATGGACCTCCTCGGGATCACGCGGCGCGCGGCGGAGCTGGCGCGGTCGAAGGGCGCGAACGAGGCGGCGGCCGCGAGCTACCGCGCGCGCCACGTCGAGGTGAGCTGGCGCGACGGCCGGCTCGAGAAGGTGACCGAGGCGACGACGCGCGGCCTCGGGCTCGACCTGTACGTCGACGGCCGGTACGCGTCGGTCTCGACGAGCGACCTCAGGGAGGACGCGCTCGACCGGTTCGTCGAGGACGCGGTGGCGCTCGCGCGCACCCTCGCGCCCGACCCGCACCGCCGGCTCCCCGACCCGGCGCTGTACGAGGGGCAGGCGACGATCGATCTCGAGCTCGCCGACCCGACGTACGAGACGCTCGACGCGCCCGCGCGCCGGCACGCGGCGGAGGCGATCGAGCAGGCGGCGCGCACGGTCCCGGGCGCGGAGAAGATCCTGTCGGTCACGACGAGCGCCTCCGACACGCGCAGCGAGAGCGCCCTCGTCCACACGAACGGCTTCGAGGGGACGCGCCGGGGCACCGACTTCTGGATCGGCGCCGAGGTGACGGTGAAGGATCCCGACGGCCGGCGGCCGGAGGAGTACGCCGCCTCGGGCGGCCGGCACCGGGTCGCGATGGAACCACCCGAGACGGTCGGCCGGCGCGCGGTGGAGCGCGCGCTCGCGCGGGTGGGGTCCGTGAAGGGCGAGTCGGCGGTGATGACGATGGCGGTCGACGCGCGCGCGTCCGGCCGGATCGTCGGCGCGCTCTTCGGACCGCTCGCGGCGGCCTCCATCCAGCAGAAGCGCTCCTTCCTCGAGGGCAAGCTGGGCGAGCGGGTGGGGAGCCCGCTGCTCGACGTGAAGGACGATCCGCTCGTGCCGCGCGGCCTCGGCTCGCGCCTCTACGACGGCGAGGGGATCGCCGCCCGGCCGTTCCCCGTCTTCGAGGGCGGCGTGCTCCGCACGTTCTACGTGGACGCTTACTACGGGCGAAAGCTGGGCCTCGCGCCCACCACCGCCCGCAGCTCGAACCTCGCCTGGGCGCTCGGGACCCGCTCGCAGGCGGAGCTGCTCGCCGAGCTCGGCGAAGGGGTCCTCGTGAACGGCTTCCTCGGAGGAAACTCGAACGGGACGACGGGCGACTTCTCGCTGGGTGTGCGTGGGTTCCGCGTGAGGAGCGGCCGGCTCGCCGAGCCGGTGGGCGAGATGAACGTCTCGGGCAACCACCTCGAGCTCTGGAAGCGGCTCGCCGCGGTCGGCAACGACCCGTACCCGTACTCGTCGATGCGCACGCCCACGCTGGTCTTCGAGGGTGTCCAGTTCGCGGGGACCTGAGAAATGCCCCGTCAGCCCCGCGCCCGGGATTTGCGCAACGCGCCGGGCGTCCGTATCAGTAGGTGCGATGGCTTCAGTGCTGGTGGTGGACGACGAGATCGACATCCGGGAAGCCGTCTCCGAGATCCTGGCGGAGGAAGGCTACGAGGTCTACGGCGCGGGGGACGGCGCCGAGGCGCTCCGCAAGGCCAGGATCTTCCACCCGGGCCTCGTCCTGCTCGACCTCATGATGCCGGGGATGAACGGCTGGGAGTTCCGCGCCGCGCAGTCCACGGACCCCGAGCTGAGCCAGATCCCGGTGGTGGTGCTCTCGGCGCTCGGCAGGGTCGCCGGCCTCGAGGCCGCGGGGTTCATCCAGAAGCCGTTCGACCTGGACGAGCTCCTGTCCACCGTCCGCAAGCACACCGTGCACGCCTGAGCCCTCAGGGCTCCTTCGGGGCAGGCGCGCCGCGCTCGAGCAGCCAGGCGATCGCCGCCTCGGCCTCGCGCTGGAGCGCCGCGAGGTCTTCCCCGAAGAGGTGCGTCGCGCCCGGGACCGCCACGACGCGGCGCGGCCCCTGCGAGCCGGCCACCACCGCGCGGACCTCCTCGGGCGTGCCGTACTCGTCCCGCTCCGCCTGCACGATGGCGACGGGCCTCGCCGTGGCGCGGATGGGCGCCGGGTCGCGGACCATCTCGAGATCGGCCGAGCGGAGCGCGAACCCGGCGAGCAGGAACCCGCTCACGCCCGGGTCATCCTCTCCCGCGAGGAGCGCCATCCACGACCCGAACGAGAAGCCGCACGCGAGCCGCGCCAGCCCCGGCCGCAGCGCGGCGAGCTCGGCGAGGGCCGCGCGGGCGTCGTCGGCCTCGCCGCGTCCGCCGTCGTAGCGACCGGCGCTCCGGCCCACCCCGCGGAAGTTGAAGCGCAGCGCGACGCCGCCCGCCGCGCGCACCGCCCGCGCGAGCCGGTAGGTCGCGTGGTTGTGCATCGTCCCGCCGTACTTCGGATGCGGATGGCAGACGAGGGCGGCGAAGCGGGCGGGCACGGCCGGCTGGGGCTCCTCGAGGAGCGCCTCGAGCCGGCCGGCAGGTCCCTCGAGATCGAGCTGCACGCCCTGAACGTAACGTGGAGGGGCCCGCCCGCGCCGTCAGCCGAGCAGCGACTCGAACAGGCGCCGCCCGTCCTCGCGGCCGAGGATCGCCTCGCTCGCGCGCTCGGGGTGGGGCATGAGCCCGACCACGTTGCGGCGCGGGCCGCCGGAGATCCCGGCGATGTCGCGCGCGGCGCCGTTCGGGGCGCCGCCGACGTAGCGGAACACGACGCTGCCCTCGCCCTCGAGCCGGTCGAGCGTGGCCGCGTCCGCGAAGTAGTTGCCCTCCGCGTGGGCGACCGGGAGGGTGAGCGACTGCCCGGCGAGGCCGCGCGTGACGGGCGTCTCGGCCCCCTCGATCCGCAGCGCGACGTCCCGGCAGAGGAACTTGAGCGAGGCGTTGCGCATCAGCACGCCCGGGAGGAGCCCCGACTCGCAGAGGATCTGGAACCCGTTGCAGATGCCGAGGACCGGACCGCCCTTGCCGGCGAACGCCACCACGTCCGCCATCACGGGGGAGAAGCGGGCGAGCGCGCCGCAGCGGAGGTAGTCACCGTAGGAGAACCCGCCGGGCAGCACCACGGCGTCGAGCCCGTCCGGCAGCCGGTCCTTGTGCCAGACGTACCGGGCCGAGGCGCCGGCCGTCCGGTCGATGACGTGCGCGACGTCGTGATCGCAGTTCGAGCCTGGGAAGGTGACGATTCCGACCCGCATGACCTCGGTTCGCTCCTGGAGCTCGACGTGTCGCCTCGGCGCTGGACGTGCCGTCTCAGAGCTCGATGCGGAAGTCCTCGATGACCGTGTTGGCGAGGAGCTTCTTGCACATCTCCTCGAGCCGCTTGCGCTCCTCGGCCTCGGGCGCCTTCTCGTCGATCGCGAGCTCGATGAACTTCCCGAGCCGCACGTCCTCGACCTCGGCGTAGCCCATCGCGTGGAGCGCCCGCCCCACCGCCGAGCCTTGCGGGTCGAGCACCCCCCGCTTCAGCGTCACGAAGACCCGCGCCTTCCTCGCCATGCGCGGGTTCATAACACATCCGCGTCCCGCCGCGATCGCGCGGAGTTTGGTACGGTACGGCTGCCATGGGCTCCTCGCCGAGCGAGTTCGTGAGCCTCGTCGCCGCTGCGGCGGCGCTCCTTTCGGTCCGGGCGGTTGGGGCGGCCTTCGAGGCCGCGCTCGTCGCCGTCGGGCGGGCGCGCGCGCAGGCGCTCGCCGAGGGGGCGCTCACCGGGCACCGCGCCCGCGCCCTGGCCGCCCTCTTCGCGGATCCCGAGGCCACGGCCTTCACGGTGCGTGCGTCCGTGACGCTCTCCACGGTCTTCGCGGGCTTCCTCGCGGGCTACGCCGGCGCGCGGCTCGTGCCCGGCGCCCCCTGGCTCGCCGGCGCGCTCTCGGCGCTGGGGGTGGCGCTCCTCTCGCTCCCGCTCGCCGCGCTCGGGCGCGGCCTGGGCGCCGCCCACGGGGAGCCGGTGGCGCTCGCGCTCGCGCCCGCCTGGCGCGCGGTCGGCGCCGTCCTGCGCCCCGCGGGCGCGGCGGTGAAGCTCCTCGCCGGCCGCGGCGCGCGCTTCTCGCTCCCGCCGCCGCCGCTCGACGAGATGGAGCGCGCGCTCGCCGAGTACGCGCGCGGGAGCGCCGGCGGCGAGGCGACGACCGAGCTCATCCACCGGGTCTTCGAGTTCCGGGACAAGGTGGCGCGCGACGTGATGGTGCCGCGCACCGACGTGGTCGCCATCGACCTCGACACGCCGGTCCCCGAGATCCTCCGGCTCCTCGCCGAGGAGGGCCACTCGCGCATGCCGGTCTACCGCGAGAGCCTCGACCAGATCGCCGGCGTGCTGCACGCGCGCGACCTCGTGCCGCTCCTCATGCACCCCGAGCTGATCGTCCTGCGCGACCTGCTCCGGCCCGCCCACTTCATCCCGTGGTCGAAGTCGGTCGAGCAGCTCCTGCGCGAGATGCAGCGCCGCAAGCTGCACATGGCCTTCGTGGTGGACGAGCACGGCGGCGTCATGGGCATCTGCACGCTCGAGGACGTGCTCGAGCAGATCGTCGGCGAGATCGGCGACGAGTTCTCCGAGGGGGACGAGGACGGCAAGCCCGTCGAGGCCCACGCCGACGGCACCTTCACCGTACAGGGCCAGACGCCGGTGGCCGCGTTCAACGAGGCGACGCGGGCGGACCTCCCCGAGGACGAGGGGTTCGAGACCGTGGCCGGCTTCCTCAACTCGCTCGCGGGCGCGATCCCCTCGAAGGGCGACCGGCTCGCGTGGCGCGGCTGGGTCTTCACGGTCGCGGACGCGGATCCACGCCGCGTGACGAAGGTGCGCGCCGCGCGGGTGAAGCGATGAGGCGGGCCTTCCTCGCGGCCGAGCGGACCTACCTGCGGCCGCTCGAGCGGGCCGACGCCCCGCGGCTCCTCGAGTTCGTGGCGGTGCCCGACGTGCGGCGCGCGCTGCGCCTCGGCCCCGCCGACCCCGCCTCGGACGCCGCCTTCGTCGGCGCGCTCGTCGAGCCGCAGGACGCGCTGCTCCTCGCGGTCGCGGCGCGGGACGACGACCGGCTGGTCGGGCTCTGCGGGCTGCACCGGCTCGGCGAGCGCGCGCGCGAGGCGGAGCTCGGCATCTTCATCGGAGACCCCGCCGAGTGGGGCAAGGGCTTCGGCAGCGAGGCGACCCGGCTGCTCGTGGGCTACGGGTTCCGCGCGCTCGATCTCGACCGCGTCCGGCTCGAGGTGCACGCGGACCACGCGCGCGCGATCCGCGCGTACGAGCGGGCGGGCTTCCGGCTCGATCGGACGCCGCCGCCGGTCGCCGCGGCGCCGCCCCCCGGCTTCCCCGACACCCCCGGCTTCCCCGGCTCCGACGCCGCGCCGCTCGTCTCGATGTCCGTGCTGCGGTCCGAGTGGCCGCTCGCGGCGCCGCTGCGCTAGCGCGTCGCGACCGCCGGTCGGGACCCTAACGCGGCTCGCCCGCGCGGGGGCGGGCGCCTAATCGTTCGGTCATGAAGGAACGAGACGGGGTGCGGATCGGGATGCGCGTGCGGGCCGTGGATGGGGAGGACCTCGGCCGCGTGGTCCGGCTCTACGACGGGGGCTTCGCGGTGCAGAAGGGCTTCCCGATCCTGTTCCGGCGCGATCACGTGCTGCGCTACGACGAGGTCCGGGGCGTCCGCGACGGCGAGCTCGTGGTGGCGCGCGCCGGGCAGGACCTGTTCGAGCTCGCGGCGGGAGAGATCCCCGCGTCGTGGCGCGTGCCGACGCCGCACGGCTTCCCCGTCGCGGCGACGCCGGCCGAGGCGCGCGGCCTCCAGGCGGTGGTGGCGAGCTGGCCGATGCCGGGGGTCGTCCCCGGCACGGCGCCGGCGACGCCCGCGGTCCCGACCGGCCCCGCGACCGGCCCGAGCCAGGCGCTCGAGGCGCGCGCCGCGAGCGGCCCGGCCATGGCGGAGGAGGCGCTCGAGGCGGCGCGCCCCGCGGAGCGCCGCGGGCCGGCCGCGCCCGGCGAGTCGCGCAGCTGGCGGCGCGAGGACGCGGACCGGCACGCGTGAGCCGCGGGCGCGTTCGCGCTGACGGGCTCCGGGGGGCGCGCTATGGTGCGCGCCCATGAACGCGCCCTCGACCCCGATCGCCGCGCCCGGGCCGGCCTACCGCTGGCTCGTGCTCCTCGCGTGCAGCGTGGCGATGTTCGGGAACTACTACGTCTTCGACGCGCTCTACCCGGTCGCGGACGCGCTCCAGAAGCAGCTCGGCTTCACCGACCAGCAGATCGGGCTGCTCGACAGCGCCTACAACGTGGCGGCGCTGCTCACGCTGGTGGCGGGCGGCGTGCTCATCGACCGGCTCGGCACGGCCCGCTCCGCGGTGCTGTTCGCCGCGATCGGCGCCGCCGGCAGCGCCGGGATCGCGCTCCTGCCCGCGCTCTTCCCGTCCGCGCCGGCGACCTCCATGGCGGCCGGGCGGTTCGTGCTCGGCGTCGGCTCGGAGCTCTTCATCGTCGCCTCGACGACGGTAGTGGGGCGCTGGTTCAAGGGGAAGGAGATCTCCTTCGCGCTCGCGATCCAGCTCCTCATCGCGCGCTTCGGCTCCTACGTCGCGGACCGCTCGCCCGACCTCGCCCGCTCGCTCTTCACCGACTGGCAACCCCCGCTGCTCGTCGCGGCCGGGTTCGGCGCCCTGTGGCTGGTCTTCGCCGTCGTCTACGCGGTGCTCGAGGGGAACGCGGCGCGCCGCTACGGCATGGCGCGCGCCGGGGCCACGGACAAGCTCGTCCTCGCGGACCTCGTGCGCTTCCAGCGCGGCTACTGGTGGGTGGTCGGGCTCTGCGTGGCGTTCTACGCGACCATCTTCCCGTTCCGCACCTTCGCGAACCTGTACTTCATCCAGGCGCACGGCACCCCACCGGACGTGGCGGGGACGCTCAAGTCCTGGCTCCCGCTCGTCTCGATGATCGGCATGCCGATCTTCGGCCTCGTCGCCGACCGGTTCGGGCGGCGCGCGCTCCTCATGGCGGTCGGCTCGGCGCTGCTCGTCCCGCCGTTCCTGCTCATGGCCTACACGAGGCTGCCGCTCGAGCTCTCCATGGGCATGCTCGGCGTCTCCTTCGCGCTCGTGCCGGCGGTGCTCTGGCCGGCCGTGACGTACCTCGTGCCGGACGCGCGGCTCGGCTCGGCCTACGCGCTCATGACCTTCTGCCAGCAGGTGGCCTGGGCCGCGATGAGCTGGGGCGTCGGCGCGGTGAACGACGCGGCGGGGGCGAGCGCGGAGAACGCGGCGGGCTGGCTCCCGGCGATGTGGATGCTCGCCGCCCTCGCGACGCTCGGGTTCCTGTTCTCGTTCCTGCTCTGGCGCGAGGAGCGCGGACCGCAGGCCCGCGGGCTCGAGAGCGTTTCCGGGCGCGCGGCCTAGCGGCCGGGGTCCCCGCCGCCGGGCGTCCCCGGCGCCCAGGAAGGAATTTGCCAGGGGGATCCCCGTCCCGTATCCTCTGATATCGCCGCAAGATCTCGGGATCAGTACGGGATCTCTCGGGCGATGGGGCAGGGCGGGTATGGACGGGGCGGCGGACGGCGCGAGGACGATGATCGACCCGGAGGGCATCCTCCGGAGCGCGCTCGAGAAGATCGTCTTCTTCGAGTGCCGGGTCGCGCAGCTCGAGTCCGAGCTGGGCGCGGCGCGGGCCACCGCCGAGCGCGCGCGCGGCGACGCGAGCGAGGCCGGGCGGCACGAGGTCGAGCTCGGCCAGGCGCTCGCGGCCGAGCGCGGCGCACGCGCGGGCGCGGAGCGGCGCGCGGTCGAGCTCACCGATCGCGTGCGGCTGCTCGAGGCCGAGCGGGAGCGGCTCCTCGGCGGGCTCGTGGAGCGGGCGCGGCTCGACGGCGCCGACGGCGCGGGCGGCGCGCCGGGGCCGGAGGAGGGCGGCGCGGACCTCGCGGGCTTCATCGCCGAGCTGCGCGCGGAGATCGAGAGCCTGCGGGCCTGGAAGGCGGCGCGCGAGCGCGCCGCCGCCGTCGGCGGGCGGGCGCAGGCGACGTCGCCTGGAGCAGACTCCGTCGCCGCGCCGGCACCGGCATCGCGCGGGCGCCAGAACGAGACCCTCGCCGACGTGGCGGCCCGCTTCTCGGCGGACCGAAGGGTGGGGCTCTCGGGGCGCGACACCGACCAGATGAAGGCGCTCCTCGCGACGCGCGCGGACCGCGCGCTCTACGAGCGCTCGATGGACGACCTCTCCGCGGCCGACGCCGGGCGGCGCCTGCGCGCGGTGCGCGCGCTCGAGGCGCTCGGGTCGAAGGCGGCGGCGCCGCTGCTCGCCGCCGCGCTCGGGCGCGAGCCGGAGCCGGAGGTGAAGGCCGCCTTGCTCGGCGCGCTCGCCCGGTTCGGCGAGCCCTTCGCGGTGGACCTCGCGGTGCGGGCGCTCGACGACGGGCGGCCCGCCGTCCGCGTGGCGGCGCTCGAGGCGCTCGCGGCGGTGGCGGGCTCGTCGTCGGGGCCGCGGCTCGCGGGGGCGCTCGGCGATCCGAGCCCGCTCGTGCGGCGCCGGGCGGCCATCCTCCTCGGCTTCGCGCCCGGCGAGCAGGCGGAGGACGCGCTCGCGGGCGCGCTCGCCGACCCCGACCGCGGGGTGGCGCGCGCCGCGGCGGCCGCGCTCTCGGGCCGGCCGACGGCGCGGGCGCAGGGCGCGCTCGCCCGCGGGCTCGAGCACGCGGACGTCTCGGTGCGCCGTGCGGCGGCGACGGCGCTCGGGCGGATCGCGGGCGAGGTCGTGAACGCGGACGGGTCGCCCTCGGCACGCCGCGCGGCCTCGCGACGGATCGCGGAGCGGCTCGCGGCGATGGGCGGCGAGGAGATCCGGAGCGCGGTCCTCGCGGCCGCGCCGGCGGCTGCGCGCGTGGAGGCGGTGGCGGAGCTGGCGACGGTGGCGGTGGGGCGGAGGGGGATGGCGGCGACGACGACGCGGCCGCCGATCGCGGCTGCGACCGCGACCTGGACCTCGACCTCGACCCGGACCGCGACCCGGACCGCGACCGCGACCCGGGCCGCGACCCCAACCGCGACCCCGACCCCAACCGCGACCCCGACCCCGACTCCGACCGCGACCCCGACCCCGACGGCGGCCCCGACCGCGGCCGCCGCGGTCGTTCAGCCAGCAGCTTCCTCCTCGCTCGAGCCGGCGGTCCTCCTCGAGATCCGCGCCTCGCTGCGCGGCTGCACCGCCGCCGATCTCATCGCCGTGCTCGACGCCTCACCCGCCGGCGTCGAGGCCGCGCTCGCCGCGCTCGCCGCGCGCGGAACCCTCGTCCAGCGCGGTGCGCGCTGGTTCATGTGCTAGGGGAACGGAATGGAGAACGTCCGCTACACCGCGAAGCGC
>Ga0184637_10002887_pt1 | contig 10917 bp, 11 predicted proteins | sample PLM3_127_b2_FD_133143 | JGI IMG/M metagenome (GOLD analysis project Ga0184637, IMG submission 133143) | Groundwater sediment microbial communities from an aquifer in East River, Colorado, USA - PLM3_127_b2 | ecosystem: Environmental > Terrestrial > Soil > Riparian zone | place: USA: East River... | reverse complement strand
TCGGCTTCTTCTCGAAGCTCCTCGCCGAGCAGATCGAGCAGATCGACCGGGGCCAGGTGGAGGCCGTTCGCGCCACCGGGGCCGGCCGGGGCGGGGTGTTCCTGTACGGCGTGGTCCCACAGGTGCTGCCGCGGATCATCGGGCTCACCGTCTACCAGTGGGACATCCACCTGCGCCAGTCCACCATCATCGGCATCGTGGGGGCGGGGGGGATCGGCACCACGCTGTACAACTCCTTCTCCCGCTACGACTACGACTTCACGCTGGCCATCCTGCTCGTGATCGTGGCCATCGTGTGCGTGGGCGAATGGGCGAGCGCGTGGGCGCGCAGGTTGGCGAGCTGAGCCGAAGGCGAGGCGAGCGTACATGGTAGAGCAGTAGAAATGACCACAACGCGAAACCACATACGGACGCCCCCAGCGCGAAACGCGAACGGCAGCGCACATGGTAAAGCAGTGGAAATGACCACAACGTGAAACCACAGACGGAAGCCCCCAGCCCCAAGCCGCACACCGAAGCCCCCACCCCCCGCTGGGCTCGCTTCACCCCCCGCCAGCGCGCCGCCCGCTTCGCCGCCCGCCTGGCCGTCGCGGTCGTCCTGGCGTGGGCGGCGCAGGGGATGGGCGTGCGCTGGGAGTGGGTGGCGGATGCGCCCGCGCAGCTGCGCGATCTCTTCGGGCGCATGCTGCCGCCCGACTGGGGGTTCACCGCGGCCCTCGTGGGCCCCCTGCTGCAGACGGTGAACATCGCCACCCTCGGCACCGCGGTGGCGGTGGCGCTGTCCTGCCCCGTCGCGCTCCTCGCCGCCCGCAACACCACGTTCAACCGCGCCTCCTACCTCCTGGCGCGGCTCGTCATCGTGGTGAGCCGGTCGGTGGACTCGCTCATCTGGGCCCTCATCTTCATCGTCATCGTCGGCCCCGGCTCGCTCGCCGGGGCCCTCGCGGTGGCCGTCCGGTCGGTGGGCTTCGTCTCCAAGCTCTTCGCCGAGGGCATCGAGGAGATCGACCGGGGCCAGGTCGAGGCGGTGACCGCCACCGGCGCCGGGCGCTGGCACGTCCTCGCCTACGGGATCGTGCCCCAGATCCGCCCGGTGTTCGCGGGCGTCTGCGTGTTCCGGTGGGACATCAACATCCGCGAGTCCACCGTGCTCGGCATCGTGGGGGCGGGCGGCATCGGCTTCGCCCTCAACACCGCCATCCTCGGCCTGGAGTGGGCGCGCGTGGGCACGATCCTCCTCGTGATCCTCGGCGTGGTCGCCCTGTCCGAGGTGGCCTCGGCCTGGCTCCGGAGGCGGCTCACGTGAGCCACGGCCGGCGGAGCGCGCGGGGCCTCAAGGGCTTCGTCTTCGACCTCGACGGCTGCGTCTGGACGGGCGACGTCCTCATGCCGGGCGCCGCCGAGGTGCTGGCCCTGCTGCGCGAGCAGGGGCGCGGCGTCGCGTTCCTCACCAACAACTCGCGGGCGCGCGCGGCCACCCTCTGCGACAAGCTCAATCGCCTCGGCGTCCAGGCGCAGCCCGCCGAGGTGCTGACGCCCCTCGAGATCCTCGGCGAGATGATCGCCTCCCGCTGGGGCCCCTCGGCCGTCCTGGCCATCGGCGGCGAGGAGCTGGAGGCCGCGCTCGTGGAGGGCGGCCACCGCCTGGTGCCGGTGGACCGCGCCCGGGAGGCGGCGGTGGTCGTGGTGGGCAACGACTTCGCCTTCTCTTACGAGCGGCTCACCGCGGCGGCGCGCGCCATCGCGGCGGGGGCCCACTTCCTCACCCCCAACCTCGACCCACGGCTGCCCCTCGAGGGCGGCGACTTCCTGCCGGGCTGCGGCGCCATCGTGGAGGCGGTGGCCGCGGCCTCCGGCGCGCGGCCGCTCGTGGTGGGCAAGCCCGAGCCGCCGCTCTTCGAGCTGGCGCTCGCGCGGATGGGCCTCGCCGCCGAGGACGCGGCGATGGTCGGCGACAGCATCGACTCCGACGTCCGCGGGGCGCGTCGGGTGGGGATGACGGCCATCCTCTTCGCTCCCCATGGCGGGCTGGACGGTGTGGCGCACTACATGGTCCGCTCCATGGCGCAGCTCAGGCGGCTCCTCGCCTGACCATGCGCGTCCTGCTGCACTCGGGGGGACCGCTGGGCGCGGACGGCCGCGCCCAGGTGCGCGCCTTCCTCGCCTCATCGGGCCACTCCCTGCCGCGCGTGGCCTTCGTCACCGCGGCCACTCTCGGGGACGAGCTCCTCTACTTCGAGCGCGTGCGCCAGCTGCTCGTGCCGCCGCCGCCCGAGGGCGCCGGGCTCGAGCTGCTGCACCTCCGCTGGAAGCATGGCCCCCTGGAGACGCTGGCCCAGGCCGGCGCGGTCTTCATGGGGGGCGGCAACACCTACGCGCTCCTCAAGCGCCTGCGGGACTCGGGCCTGCTCGGCGCGATCCGGGAGCGGGTGCGGGCCGGGATGCCCTACGTGGGCGCCAGCGCCGGCTCCAACGTGGCGGGGCCGAACATCCTGACCACCAACGACTGGAACGTGGTGGCGCTGGACCGCTTCGACGCGCTCGGGCTGGTCGGCTTCAACATCAACCCGCACTACAAGGACAGCGACCCCGCGATGGCGCCGGGGAGCGAGACGCGGGACGACCGCATCCGCGAGTACCACGCGGTCAACGCCAATCCGGTGGTGGGGCTCGAGGAGGGCGCGCTGGCCCGGCTCGAGACGGGGGCGGTGACCGCGCTCGGCACCGCCCGCATCAAGCTCTTCCGTCGCGGCGCCGCGCCCGTGTGGTACCAGCCGGGCGACCCTCTGCCCGTCGGCGACTGACTGCCCCCTCGCCCCTTTCGGGAGAGGGAGACCTCTCGCTACCGCGCGCTCCCCCTCCGCGGGCGGCTCTTCGCCCGGTAGCGCAGGTTGAGAAGCTCCACGAAGAGGGAGAAGGCCATGGCCACGTAGATGTAGCCCTTTTCCACGTGGGTGCCCATGCCCTCGGCCACGAGCATCACGCCGATCAGCAGGAGGAAGGACAGGGCGAGGATCTTCACGCTGGGATGCTGCTCCACGAAACCCCCGATGGGGCCGGCGGAGACGAGCATCACGAGCATGGCGATCACCATGGCGATGACCATGACGCTCACCTGGTTGGCCATGCCCACCGCCGTGATCACGGAGTCGAGCGAGAAGACGATGTCGAGGAGCAGGATCTGGGCGAGCACGGCGAGGAACGCACCCCGGCCGGCGCGGACCGGCTCGACGTGCTCGACCTCGACCTTGTCGTAGATCTCCCAGGTGGCCTTGCCGATGAGGAAGAAGCCGCCGCCGAGCAGGATCAGGCCGCGGCCGGAGACGGCGTGGCCGAGGATGGTGGCGAACGGGCGGGTGAGGCCCATCATCCAGGAGATCGTGAAGAGGAGGCCGATCCGCATGAGGAGCGCCAGCCCGATGCCCAGCCGGCGGGCCAGCGGCTGCTGGGCGGCGGGAAGCCGCCCGGTGAGGATGGCGATGAAGACCACGTTGTCGATGCCGAGCACGATCTCCATCGCCGTGAGAGTCAGGAGCGCGACGAGGGCATCGCCGGTGAGGAGGCTCGACATGGCCGCCCTCGATGCTACCGAGGGCACGGGCGCGGCGCAATTGACAATGTCGGCGGGGGCACCCATCATCCTCGTGATGCGCGGGCGAACGGCGATGGCCCTCACGTTCCTGGCCGGCCTCCTCTTCCTCCGGGTCCTCGGTCAGGGGCTGGTGGCCGGGCTCGACGTCCCGTGGCTGCCGCCCATGGACGGGCTCACGCGGGCCGCCCGACCGGGAGGGCGATGACCGAGCCCGACGTGGCCCTCACCGACTACGGCATCGCGCTGGAGTGCGCCATCCTCGCCTGGCTCGTCCGGGGCGGCGAGGGCCGCCGGTCGGTCCTCCGGTGGGCCACGCTCTTCTTCGCCTCCATCGGGGTGGCCGCGCTCATCGGCGGCATCGTCCACGGCTTCTTGCTGCATACGCGGCCGGGGCCGGCGATGGTCCTGTGGCTGGCGACGCTGCTGGCCGTGGGCGTGACGGCGCTGTCCGCGTGGGGCGTCGGGGCGGCGAGCCACTTCGCGCCGGTCGCCGCGCGCTGGATCATGCTGGCCGCCGTCCTCGACTTCCTCGCCTACGCCGTGATCGTGGTGGGCATCATCCCGTCCTTCACCGTGGCCGTGCTGAACTCCCTGGCCGCCGTCCTCTTCCTCCTCGCCGTCTTACGGCTCGCCCATCAACGCCGGCCCGAGCCGCCGGCGCGGCTCGAGGCCCGGTGAGCGACCCCGCGCGCCCGGCGCCAGACCGTGGGGCGGTGGGGAGGGAGGCTTGGCGAGGTGCAGCCGAAGGCGAGCCGAGCGGAGCTATGATCGCTCCGAGCCGCCCCGCTCATCCCCCAGACCAACTCAGCCGCCGGCGGTTCCTCCAGTCGGCGGCGGGCGCGCTCGCCCTCGCCGGCTGCGCCGGGCGGGCCGCCGCCCCCGACGGGCTCATCCTCAACGACATCCACTCCCAGCTCAATGCCACGCGCGTGCACGCGGTCGTGCGGGCGGACTCGGTGGACGCCGTGCAGGCGGCGGTCGAGCGGGCGGCCGCGGAGGGCCGAGGGGTGAGCCTCGCCGGCGGGCGCCATGCCATGGGCGGCCAGCAGTTCGGCGCCGACACCATCCACCTCGACATGTCGGGCATGCGTCGCGTGCGCTCGTTCGATCCCGAGGGCGGGCGCATCGAGGTCGAGGCGGGCATCCAGTGGCCCGAGCTGATCGACCACCTGCTGGCCGCGCAGGCGGGCCGGGACCGGCCCTGGGGCATCATCCAGAAGCAGACCGGCGCCGACCGGCTGAGCCTGGGGGGCGCGCTCGCCGCCAATGCCCATGGCCGAGGCCTCCGCCTCAAGCCCCTGATCGACGACGTGGAGGCCTTCACGCTCGTGGATGCCGAGGGCCGGTTCGTGCGCTGCAGCCGCGCCGAGAACGCCGAGCTGTTCCGGCTCGTCATCGGCGGTTACGGCCTCGTCGGCGTGGTGGTCACCGTCACCCTGCGGCTCGCGCCGCGGCGGAAGCTCGAGCGCGTGGTGCAGGTGATGGACGTGGACGAGCTCATGTCCGCGCTGGACCGCCGCATCGCGGACGGCTTCCTCTACGGCGACTTCCAGTACGCCACCGACCCGCGCTCGCCGGACTTCCTGCGCAAGGGGGTCTTCTCCTGCTACCGTCCCGTCGACGCGGGGCGGCGCATCCCGGAGGGCCAGAAGGAGCTCGCCCTCGACGACTGGCGGCGGCTCCTCTACCTGTCCCACGCCGACAAGACGCGCGCCTTCGAGGTCTACGCCGCCCACTACCTGGCCACCTCGGGGCAGCTCTACTGGTCCGACACGCATCAGCTCAGCGTGTATGTGGACGACTACCACCGGGACCTGGACCGGCAGCTCGGGGCCGCCCCGCCGGCCACCGAGATGATCACCGAGATCTACGTGCCGCGCCCCGCGCTGACGCGCTTCCTCGACGACGTCCGCCGCGACTTCCGCGAGCATCGCGTGGAGCTGATCTACGGCACGATCCGCCTCATCGAGCGGGATGACGAGAGCGTGCTGGCCTGGGCGCGCGAGCCCTGGGCCTGCGTGATCTTCAACCTGCACACCGTGCACACGCCCGCCGGCCTCGAGCGCTCCGCCGCGGCGTTCCGCCGCCTCATCGACCACGGCCTGCGCTACGGGGGGAGCTACTTCCTCACCTACCATCGCTGGGCGGCGCGCGGCCAGGTCGAGGCGGCGTACCCGCGCTTCACCCAGTTCCTCCGCCTCAAGCGCCAGTACGACCCCTCCGAGCGCTTCCAGAGCGACTGGTACCGCCACTACCGCGCCCTCTTCGCCGCCTGACCGCGGCGCCCGGCCTGGACTGTTCCCGAAACTCGATCGCGCACTGCCCGGTCCTTGCCGGTCGGTCACTCGATGAGCTGATCCACTCGCAGGAGCAGCGACGGCGGGATCGTGAGGCCGAACGCCTTGGCGGATTTCCTGTTGGTGACCAGCTCGACCTGCTGGGTTGCTTGAGGGCCGTAGAGGGCTCAGGATCGACGATCGCCAGTCATGCCCACGGGAGCCGAACTTGCGCATACGACAATCAAGCAAGCCGCTATGTGCCATCTGGAATCTCCGGTTCGACGAGATGTGCCAGCAGCGACAATGATTCCTGCCACCCGAGGTAGCAAAACTCGACCGGAATTGTCGATGGAATTCCTTCCTGAATTATCTTCAGCTCGGTTCCGCAGGCAACCTTGTGTAGCGAGATTGTGACCTGCATCTCACCCGGCATACTGGGATCATCAAACTGGTCGGTGTACCTGATCTGCTCATGCGGGGTGAGTTCGATGTACGTGCCGCCGAAGGAATGGCTCTTACCTGTGTTGAAGTTTGTGAACGTCATTCGATGCCCGCCGCCGACCCGTGCGTCCATGTGATGGACCTTGCCGGTGAACCCGTGCGGCGGAAGCCACTTGGCCATCGCGTCGGGATCTAGGAATGCCCGGTAGACACGTTCGGGCGATGCGCGAAGCACGCGGTGAAGGCGGACGGTGTCGGTGAGATTGGACATAGTCAGGTTCTCCTGTGAAATAGGTTGAGTGTTGTCAACTCATGGCAGTATCGTTTTGAGCTGCAACGTGCGATTGCCCTGACGTTGGCGTTGAACAACGAATCCGTGCTCACCAGAACCGCGTCGACGCGGCTCTTGGCCATCGCCGCAAAAGCGTCCTCCAACTCGTTCGGCCGGCGTACTTCGAACCTGTGAAGCTCGACGTTCAGTACGGCAACCCCTGCGAGCTGCTGCAGCGTATACCGATCAGCGATCGGTCATGTCCATCGCCGCCAGGCCCTTTTGCTCCCGCCAGTTGGACGGGTCGGCAGCAACCCTTGCCGGCCCGGATAGGCGGCGGGGCGCTGCAGCCTATCCCGCTGCATATACCCTGGGAGGCTGCGGGGCGGGTCATGAGCCGAGCATCCGGTCCGCCGGGCTCCGCACGGCGGCAAGCCCGCGGTTCAGGAGTTGACCGCCTCGCGCGCCTTATCGCACCTCCTCCTTGGTTGACGAGGCCCTTCTGGAGTTTCCGAAAGGGCGCGCCGATTATAGACCCGGCAGAGGATCTGCGGTGTCGAACAGCTTCCCGTAATGCCCCGCCAGGCGCCGAGCCAGGCGCGCGCGGCCGTGTCTACCCGCTCTTTCCGGGCGCGCCACGCGCCCACGCGCCGACCCGCGCCCCTTCCGGCCCGGACGTTGAACACCTCGGCGGCTAGAACCGCCCGGGTGGATCGCTCACCGATGGCCCGGGGATCAGAGGGATGGCAGGACGGTGCGGGCGAAGAGGTCGAGGGCGGCGATGTCTTCCTGGTCCAGCATCTGCAGGAGGACGCGCTGCATGCCCGCGGCGGCCCATTCCTTGAGGGTGGCGGTCACCGTCTCCGCCGGGCCCGCGAGGAAGCCGGCGGCCCGCCACGCCCCTTCGTTGTCGGGGAGGCTCGGGAAGCTCGCGCGCGCGGCGGCGATGCGGCGCGCCACGTCGGCGGCGTCGTGGCCGATGGCGAGCGGGATCATGAGCGAGCGGGTGATCGTCTCCGGGTCGCGGCGGACGGCGGCGCAGTGCGCGGCCAGGACCTCGCGCTTGGCGCGGAAGCCCGCCACGTCCAGCCGCGTGACGTTCCACTCGTCGGCGAACTCGGCGGCGATGCGGAGCGTGCGCTTCTCGCCGCGGCCGCCCACCACCAGGCGCAGCCGCCCCTGCGAGGGCCGGGGGTAGCTCTCGGCGCGCTGGAGAGGAGAGTACGGCTGCGCGAGCGTGACCGGCTGGCCCGCGCCCAGCGCCCGGATGAGACGGGCCCCGCACTCGAGACGGTCCATGCGCTCGCGCAGCGGCGGGAAGGGGATGCCGAACATGGTGTGCTCGTACTCGTTCCAGCCGGCGCCGATGCCGAGGTCGAGCCGGCCCCCCGACAGCAGGTCCACCGCCGTCGCGGCCTTGGCCAGGAGCGCCGGGTGGTAGAAGGTGAGCGGCGAGACCATGGGCCCGAAGCGGATGCGCCGGGTGCGGGAGGCCAGCGCGGTGAGCGAGGCCCACGTCTCGAGCGACGGCCGCTTGGCCTCGCCGCTGAGGCCGGTGAGGTGATCCGAGCGGCACAGCGACTCGTAGCCCAGGGCTTCCGCCGCATCCGCGAGGCGGAACCAGCGCTCCCACGTGAGCCCTTCCTGTCCCTCGATCATGATGCCCACTCGCATGGCTTGCCCTCCCCGCTTTCCGCGGTTTCCGCGCCCGCGGAGCCTTGACAGCTTACCGCGCATGGGGCAAGCATGGGATGCCCATGTGCGCCGAGCCTTCCGCCGCGCCGAAGCGCCTGCTGCTCCTCATCCCCACCTCGACGTACCGCACCGAGGACTTCGTGGAGGCCGCGCGGCGGCTCGACGTGGACCTCGTCGTCGCCTCCGAGCGGCCGAACGCGCTGGCGGGGGAGCGCCCCGATCACCTCCTGACGCTGCCATTCGACGACGCGGCGGCGGCCGCCGCGCAGATGCGCGAGTACGCGCGCGCGCGCCCCATCGACGCGGTGGTGCCGGTGGACGACGTGACCACGGTGGCGGGCGCGGTCATCGCCCAGGCGCTGGGCCTCAGGGCCAATCCGGTGGCGGCGGTGCAGGCCACGCGCAACAAGCTCGAGATGCGCGAGCGCCTCGCGGGGGCCGGCGTGCCCGCGCCGGCCTTCGCCGCCTTCGCCGTCACCGGGGATGCCGAGGCGGCAGCGCGCCGCGTGCGCTACCCCTGCGTGCTCAAGCCGCTGGTGCTGTCGGCGAGCCGCGGGGTGATCCGGGCCGACGATGCCGGGCAGCTCGCGCACGCCTGGAAGCGCATCGCCGCCATCCTTGCCGAGCCCGACGTCCAGGCCCTCGGCGAGGGCGCCGGCCAGATCCTCGTCGAGGACTTCGTGCCCGGGGTCGAGGTGGCCCTCGAAGGGCTCCTGGACCGTGGCGCGCTCGCGACCCTGGCCCTGTTCGACAAGCCCGATCCGCTCGACGGGCCGTTCTTCGAGGAAACGATCTACGTGACGCCGTCGCGCCTGCCCGAGGCCAGTCAGCAGGCGATCCGGGACACCGCGGCGCGGGCGGCGCGCGCTCTCGGGCTCGAGGACGGGCCCATCCATGCCGAGCTGCGCGTGAACGCCCGGGGGGTGTGGCTCATCGAGCTGGCCGCTCGGTCCATCGGCGGGCTCTGCTCGCGCACGCTCTCGTTCGGGACCGGGATGTCGCTCGAGGAGATCATCCTGCGCCACGCCCTCGACCTGCCCATCGCCACGCTCGAGCGCGACCGGCGCGCCGCGGGCGTCATGATGATTCCCATCCCCCGCGCGGGGGTGCTCCGGGGGGTCGAAGGGCTCGACGAGGCGCGGGCCGTGCCGCTCGTCCAGGACGTCACGATCAGCGCCCACACGGGCGAGGAGCTGGTGCCGCTCCCCGAGGGCGCGCGCTACCTCGGCTTCATCTTCTCCCGCGCCGTCGCGCCCGCCGAGGCCGAGGCCGCCCTCCGCGAGGCGCACGCCCGGCTCCGCTTCGTCATCGGCTGACCGCGCGGCCCGTGCACCTTCACAGGAGGAACCGGTCATGGCCAAGCTCAAGTTCGGCGCATGGATCCCGACCTATGCCTGGGCGGACGGCCGCGGCGGGGCGGACAACGTCCGGCGCATCACGGAGTCCATCCGGAAATGCGAGGAGCACGGGATCGACGTGTGGGTGATCGACCACCTGCTGTCCGCGCCCGGCCTCTACGGCAATGCCTGGCTGGAGCCGCTCGGCGTGCTCTCCTACGCGGCGGCCCTCACCGCCCGCGTGAAGCTCGCCACCGGCATCCTGGTGCTGCCCGTGCGGCACCCGGTGGTGCTGGCCAAGGAGCTGTCCACCCTCTGCCACCTCTCCAGCGACCGCTACATGTTCGGCGTGGGGCCCGGCTGGTACGCCCGGGAGTACGAGGTGACGGGCTCGCGGATCGAGGAGCGGGGCCGGCGCACCGACGAGATCATCGAGGCGGTGACGCTGCTCCTGACCCGGCCGGGCGCGAGCTACCGCGGGCGGTTCTACCAGTTCGACGACGTCACGATCGACCCGCGCCCGGCGCGGATGCCCGAGATGTGGGTGTCCGGCGGCTCGCGCCTCCCCGACCCGGACGAGCACGACGTCCCGGTGATCGCCAAGACGGTGATGGACCGCATCGTCAAGGCGGGCCAGTGGCTCTCGCGCTGCTCGGGCACCCAGGAATGGGTGAAGCGCGACTGGGGCCAGCTCCAGGCGCACGCGCAGGCGCTGGGGCGGGATCCGAAGGCGCTCACCTTCGGCCACTGCAACTTCACCCACCTGGTGGACACCGCGCGCCACGACCGGGCGCTGGAGGCCTCACGAGAGCCCTTCCTGCGGGCCATGGGGACGCACAGGAGCTACGAGCACCTGCAGGAGTGCTACATGATCGGCGGCATCGACCGGATCAACGCGCGCATCGCGGACCTGGTGGGCGCCGGGCTCCAGTACCTGGTCCTCGGTCCGGTCACCGACGACCCGGCCCAGATCGACCTCATGGCCCGCCACGTCATGCCCAACTTCGCCTAGCCCGCTCGATTCATGAACGCGCGTCGCCCGTCCCACCCGCCCCCTCACCCTGAGCTCCTCGGTCGCGCGGCTGGGTTGGCCAGGGGATGCAGGACGTCGATGGCCCAGCCGATATCGAGGCGCTCCCCCATCCAGCTCGGGCAAGCCGTGCGCGCATGCAGGCGGAGCCCCTGCGCGTCGTGCTGCGCCCGGAGCGCCTGCACCGGATCGGCGGGCACGGCGGGCGGCGGCGGGACCTCGGGCAGGGGCCGGCCGTCCGGCCGCCGGAAGCGGAGCGCGCCGTCGGGCTG
>Ga0184637_10002886_pt1 | contig 10917 bp, 8 predicted proteins | sample PLM3_127_b2_FD_133143 | JGI IMG/M metagenome (GOLD analysis project Ga0184637, IMG submission 133143) | Groundwater sediment microbial communities from an aquifer in East River, Colorado, USA - PLM3_127_b2 | ecosystem: Environmental > Terrestrial > Soil > Riparian zone | place: USA: East River... | reverse complement strand
GGCTACCTGCCCGACGCGCTCTGCAACTACCTGGCGCTGCTCGGGTGGAGCCCCGGCGAGAAGGACGCCGACGGGCGCGACCGCGAGCGTTTCGACCGCGCCTACCTGGCAGCACACTTCTCGCTCGATCGGATCGGCGTCGCGAACGCCCGTTTCGACCGCGAGAAGCTGCTCGCGTTCAATCAGGATGCGATACAGGCGCTCTCGGATGCCGATTTCACCGCGCGCTGGAGCGAGTGGTGCGAGCGCTATGCACCGCGCTGTCTCGAGCGCGACGAGGGTTGGCGGCGGCGCTTCGCGGCGATGATCCGCACCCGCTGTCGCACGCTCGCCGATCCCAGCGCGCCGGCCGGACCCGGCGCCTTCGCGTGGGCGCACGACGATGGATACGCCTACGACCCGGCGGCCGTCGACCAGTGGCTGCGCAAAGGCGATCCGAGTGGATTCGCTCGCCTGCGCGAGGCGGAGGCCGCGCTCGCTCGGCTCGAGCACTTCGAGCCGGAGCCGATCGAGGTCGCGGTGAGTGCGCTCGCCCAACAGCTCGGCGTGGGCCTCGGCAAGCTCGCTCAGCCGCTGCGTGTCGCCGTCACCGGCAACGCCGCGAGTCCGCCGCTCGGCGAAACGCTGGCGATTCTCGGGCGCGACGCGGTGGCGCGCCGCATCGCGCGCTGCCGCGCGCTGGTCTGAGGCTCACAGGGCGTCGAGCGCGTCGAGCACCTGCGTGGGATGGTCGGCCGCGTTCGCGACGCGCTTCCAGTGCTTCACGACTTTGCCGTCGGGGCCGATCCAGACCGTCGAGCGGATCACGCCGGTGGTCTTCTTGCCGTAGAGCGTCTTCTCGCCCCAGGCGCCGTACTTCGTCATCACCTTCTTGTCGGGATCCGAGAGCAGGACGAACGGCAGCTTGTACTTCTTCGTGAACCGCGCGTGGGACTCGGCGCCGTCCGGCGAGATGCCCAGCACCACCGTGTCGTGCTTCTCGATCGCCCGGTGCAGGTCGCGGAAGCCGCAGGCCTCCTTGGTGCAGCCCGGCGTGTCGTCGCGCGGATAGAAGTAGATGATCACGTGCTGGCCGGCGAAATCGCTCAGCGAGACCTCCGCGCCGCTCGCGTCCTTCAGCGTGAAGGCGGGGGCCTTCTTGCCTTCTTCGATCGCCATCGCGTGTCCTCCTGCCAACCGTTCTTGTAGGGATCCTCGCGCGGGGGCGCAAGGCGAGTGTCGATTTCGGTACGCTGCCGCACGACGAGGCCCGATGGCGCGCTACGACTACGACCTGTTCACGATCGGGGCTGGCTCGGGCGGGGTGCGCGCCAGCCGGATGTCGGCGGGCTATGGCGCGCGGGTCGCCGTCGCGGAGGAGAGCGATCTCGGGGGCACCTGCGTGAACCTCGGATGCATTCCGAAGAAGCTTCTCGTCTATGCGTCGGCATTCCGGCGCGACGTCGAGGATGCCGTCGGCTTCGGCTGGACGCCGCCGCCGCCCGCCCACGACTGGCCCACGCTGATCCGCAACAAGGACGCCGAGATCGCGCGCCTGAACGGCGTTTACGCGCGCCTGCTCGACGACGCCGGCGTGCAGCGCATGGAGGGGCGTGCGCGGCTGGTCGATGCCCACACCGTCGCAGTGGGGGCCGACACGTTCACTGCCGAGAACATCCTGGTGGCGACGGGGGGGTGGCCCACGCTGCCGGAGATTCCCGGGATCGAGCACGCGATCAGCTCGAATCAGGTCTTCCATCTCGACGCGATGCCCGAGCGGCCGATCGTGGTCGGCGGCGGCTATATCGCGGTGGAGTTCGCGGGGATCCTTCACGGCGTCGGGGCGCGCGTCACCCAGCTCTACCGCGGGTCGCTCTTCCTGCGCGGCTTCGACGACGACGTGCGCGTCCACCTCGCCGCGGAGCTGCGGCGTCAGGGCATCGATCTGCGCTTCGAGTCGAACATCGCACGAATCGACAGGGCGTCGGATGGCACACTGCGCGCGACGCTGGAGGACGGCTCCCGCCTCGAGGGCGACGCGATCCTGTACGCCACCGGCCGCCATCCGCGGACGCGAGAGATCGGTCTCGAGGAGCTCTTGGTGGAGCTGCGGGCGAATGGCGCGATCCGCGTGGACGAGTACTCGCGCTCTTCGGTGCCGAGCGTCTGGGCGATCGGGGACGTCACCGACCGCATCAATCTGACGCCGGTCGCGATTCACGAGGGCAACTGCCTCGCCGCGACGCTCTTCGACGGACGTCCGACCCGACCCGCGTACGAGAACGTGCCGTCTGCCGTGTTCAGCCAGCCGCCGATCGGTTGCGTGGGGCTCACCGAGGCCGCGGCCCGGGCGCGCTATGGAGCGATCGACGTCTATCGCACCGCGTTCCGCGAGCTGAAGCACACGCTCTCGGGTCGCCAGGAGCGAACGCTGATGAAGCTCGTGGTGGAGCCGGCGAGCGATCGGGTGGTCGGCGCGCACATGGTGGGCGACCACGCGGGCGAGATCATCCAGGGCGTGGCGATCGCGCTGGTGTGCGGCGCGACGAAGGCGCAGTTCGACGCGACGATTGGCATCCATCCGACGTCGGCGGAGGAGTTCGTCACGCTGCGCGAGAAGGTCGCACCCGCGTGAGCGCGCCGCCGCGGGTCACCGGCGTGATTCCGGTGCGCGACCGCGCGAGCCTCGTGGGTCGCGCGATCGACAGCGCGCTCGCCCAGAGCGGGCCGCTCCTCGAGCTGATCGTCGTCGACGACGGATCGACCGATGCCACTCCCGCGGTGCTCGCCGGCTACGGCGAGCGGATCGCGACGCTGCGCCAGCCGAAATCGGGCCGGTCCGCCGCGCGCAATGCGGGCATCGAGCGCGCGCGCGGGGAGTGGATCGCATTCCTCGATTCCGACGACGCGTGGCTGCCCGGGAAGCTCGCGCGCCAGGTCGCCTTCCACGAAGAGCACCCCGAGATCGCGATGAGCGCCCACGGCCTCGAGCGGATGCATCCCGACGGCCGCAGCGAGCGGGTGCCCCCGCGCCACGACACCGACGCGCTGCGCGAGTCCTTCCTCGCGATCGCCGATCACTTCGCGTTCGCGCCGAGCGCGGTGATGGTGCGCACCGATGCCGCGCGCGACGTCGGGGGCTTCGATCCGGCCTTCGACGGGACCGAGGATCTCGACTTCGCGCTCCGGGTGGCGCAGCGCCACCGCGTCGGCGTGTTTCCAGACTGCCTCACCCGCTACCACCTGCACGACGGCCAGACCGGACGCCGGCGGCTCGCTGGCGGCAATGCGAAGGTCCTGCGCCATCACCTCGAGCGCGAGACCGACGCCCTTACCCGCGATCGCATGCGGAGCAAGCTCGCGCGCTACCTGGTCTCGGCGGCGAAGCGCGCCGACACCCGGGAGGAGCGGCGCCGTCTGCTCCAGGAGGCCGCCGCGATCGATCCGGCCGTGCGCTTCCGCGCCGCGTGGCTCAGGCAGCGCTTTGCGTGGGGTGTGGCGTCGAGGGAATAGCGAGCCGAGCGCGCAGCACCCGCCATCCCGCTCAGGAGCTCGAGCCTGTGAACGTCACGGGCTCGCAACTGGATTCAAATCCTGTTCAGGATTGACCTCACCCCGCCGTCCTATGAGGTCAAGTCATGCCGGAAACACTCGCTGGGGTTCCGAGCGCACAGCTGCTCGCGTGCGTGCGGGAGCAGGTCCAGCGCGGCAACGCGGTCGAGGCCGAGCTGTGCCTTCGCGCCACATCCCCGCAGCGATCCGTCGCCGTCTGGCGGCGCGACGGCGCCCGCTGCACGCACGTCTCGTCCAGTGGCCGGCGTTGCGACTCGCGAGATTCTCTAGAGTTTGCCCACGTGGACGCCTGGGCCAAGACGAGGGCGCACTCGACCGATGGCATCGCTCTGCGCTGCCGCGCGCACAATCAGCAGCGGGCGCGCCTCGACTTCGGCGAGCCGCACATGGCCCGATTCCACCGACGCCGCGTCGACGACCCGACGTCAACTGGATTTGAATCCAGTTCACCTCGAGCCAGCGGCGAAATACCAGCCACGTTACGCTGAGGGTGCTCGAGGACGTGCCGCCACCACGAGCTGTCGAAACCGCCACGACGACCCGCTCGCTCTTCCCTCAATGCTTCTTCGGCAGCGAAGCGCTGGGCGCAGACGGGCGCTAGTGAGCACTACTGTTGGAGCGCGTTGACGCTCCAGTCGTAATCGAAGTAGCGGATGCGAGCGGTGGCGGCGTGGGCCCGCAGCCACTCCTGTTCGGGCTCGGGCGCGTAGCGCGTCACGAACGCGAGCACGCCGCCCGCGGCAGCGAAATCGCCCTCGAACCAGTCGAAGATCCGGCTCAGGTGGATCGTGTTCGCCGACCGGTCGACGCGCAGGCCTTTGCCCGGATCGGCCATCCACTCGCGCATCGCCGCGTCGAGCTGGGCGTCGAGCCGGTCGGCCGTGAGCGGCTCGCGCGGGAGGGCGGGGCAGGAGGTGGAGGCGCAGATCACCACCGCGTGTGCGCGCGGGTCGTCGAGCGGGCGCACGATCTTGTGCTCCACGTGGTCGAGGCTGATGCTGCGGCCTGCCACGACGCCGGCGGGCCGCTTCCAGACGGGACGCAGCAGCGACCCGATGTTGCGGATGCTCTCGAGCGGGTAGTTCCTCGCCACCAGGTCGACCGCGAGGACGTTGTAGACGTTCACCCAGAACGCGAGCTGCTGCGCGCGCGTTTTCAGCGCGCCGGTGTCGGCCGCGGCGAGGCCCTCGACCAGGCGCCGCCAGTCCGCCGAGGCCGCGATCGCCGCGTAGTCCACTCGCACGCGGGCGAGATCGTCGACTGCGCGGGTATGTCGCTCGAGCAGGCGCGCGTAGAGCACCTCGTCGAGCTGCGCGCCGCGCGCGGCGGCGGCCGCGAGCGAGCACGCGAGGAAAGCGGCGGTGGTGTGGTGGAGCGCCACGAGCGGCGGGGAGACTACCCTGCGCGCGATGGAATCGCAGTCGCGGCACCCCCATTTTCCGGTCCACCGCTGCGAAGTGCGCGAGGGCGTCGTGCTCGGCTTCTGGCGCGCGGGCGACGGCGGCTACCCGCTATTGCTCGTGCACGGCTTCCCCGAGACCAAGCGGATCTGGGCACGCAACGTCGTGCCGCTCGCACAGGCCGGCTTCGACGTGATCGTTCCCGACCTGCGCGGCGTCGGCGATTCCGACCCGGCGCCGGACGGCTTCTACGATCCGCCCGCGTACGCGCGCGATCTGCACGCGCTGTGCGTGAAGCTGGGCGTCGAGCGCTGCGGCGCAGTGGCAGGAGACGTCGGGGCGATCGTGGTGGCCGAGCTCGGGCTGCGCTTTCCCGGCTTCGTGGAGCGCCAGTGCCTGTTCAACACCCTCGCGCCGCCGCTGCCCGCGGCGTTTGCCGAGGCGGGCATCCCGGAGGACCCGCCCCTCAGCGAGCGCCGCGAGATGGATTATTTCGTGCGCCAGGGGAGCGACGCCGACGGTCTGCTCGCCGAGCTCGACACACCGGGGCGACGCCGCGCGTACGTCGCCGCGATGTACACCCACCGCCTGTGGGCCGCCGCCGGCCGCTTCACCGCCGAGGACGTCGGCTACCACACGGAGCCGTTCGCGAGTGCCGCGGCGCTGCGCGCGGCGATCGCCGTCTACGAGCCCGCGTTCGGTCGGAGGCCGCTCTCCGAGCCGCCGCTCTTGGCCCAGGTGAACCGCGTGCCGACGCTGATCCTGTACGGACCCGAGGACGCCGTCGTCACCCGCCACTTCCCCGAGCGGATGGCGATCGCGTTTCCCGACCACGCGGGTCCGTTCGAGATCCGCGGCGCCGGCCACTTCCTGTCCTGGGAGCAGCCCGAGGTGCTGCACGGCGCGCTGCGCGCGTTCTTCCGCGATCTCCGCTGACCTGCGTAGGGCGGGAGAATCCCGCCTTCCGCGTCTTCATGCGTTGCCCCGGAAGGCGGGTTTCACCCGCCCTACGCGCTTCGCCGCGCTATTCGACGCTCTTCAGCTGACTGTGCTCGTGCAGCGCGTCGATCGCGCGCGCCGCTTCCGCCCGCTCGGACTCGAGGAAGCGCTCGACCGCCCGAGACAGCCGCGAATCGGCGAGGTAGTGCAGGCTGTAGGTGGGCTGCGCGTCGAACCCGCGCAGGAACTTGTAGTCGCCGCCGGCGCCGGGCTCGAAGCGCGCGAGCCCCGCATCGATGCAGTGCTCGATCGCCGCGTAGTAGCAGACGTCGAAGTGCAGGTAGCGCAGCGGCCGCAGCCCGCCCCAGTAGCGGCCGTAGAGCGCGTCCCCCTTCACCACGTTGGTGGTCCCCGCGACGATCTCACCGCCGCGGCGCGCCACGACGAAGCACAGGCGGTGGCGGAAGCGCAGGCGCAATAGCTCGAAGAACTCGCGGTTGAGGTAGCGGCGACCGTAGGAGTGGGCGTCGACAGTGGAGCAATAGCAGCGGAACATCGGCTCGAACAGCGCGTCGGGGATCGCGTCGCCGTGCAGCACCTCGGTCGAGACACCCTGCTCGCGCACACCGCGGCGCTCGCGCTTCACCTGGTTGCGGCGCTTGCTGCGCAGGTGGCCCAGGTAGTCGTCGAAGCTCGTGTAGCCGGCGTTGTGCCAGTGGTACTGGAGGCCGACGCGCAGCAGGTAGCCAGTGCCCGCGAGCGCATCCCGCTCGTCGGGCAGGCAGAAGTTGACGTGTACGCCCGACAGCCGGTGGTTGTCGCACAGCTCGCGGAGGCCCGCGCCGAGCCGCGCGATCGCCCGGGCGCGATCGGTTCCCGGTGCGGTCAGGAAGCGCGCGCCGGTCACCGGCGTGAACGGAACGCCGACCAGGAGCTTCGGGTAGTAGTCGATCCCGGCGCGGTGCGCGGCGTCGGCCCAGCCCCAGTCGAACACGAACTCGCCCTCGCTGTGCTGCTTCAGGTACAGCGGGCACGCGGCGACGATCTTGCTGTCCTCGCGCAGCACCAGCGGGCGCGGCTGCCAGCCCATGGCGGCCCCGACGCAGCCCGACTGCTCGAGGGAGGCGAGCCACTCCCATTCGAGGAACGGCGAGGCGTCGGCGACGAGGGCGTTCCACTCCTCCCGCGGAATCTGGGCGACGCCTTCCAGCACCTCGACGGTTTCGTTCGCGCGACCCACGGCCGCCCAGTCTAGTGCTCTCGCTGCTCGCGCTAGACTGCCGGCATGCCGAACGATCCGGAACGGCAGAGCGGTCCCCCGGTCGGCCCCGACCGCGCAGATCCGCGGCGGGAGGGAGGGGTTGCCACCGCGACCCGCCGCAAAGTCGCCCGCCCGCCGAAGTACAAAGTGATCCTGTACAACGACGACTACACGCCGATGGAGTTCGTCGTGGCGATCCTGGAGAATCTGTTCAGGAAGGGGCCCACCGAGGCCACCCAGATCATGCTCGCGATCCATCGCGTCGGTCTCGGGATCGGGGGCGTCTACGTGCAGGACATCGCCGAGAGTAAAGTGGCCGCTGTGCACTCGGCCGCCGAACAGCGCGGCTACCCGCTGCGCGCAGGCGCGGAGAAGGAATGAGCCGGATCAGCCGCGAACTCCACCTGATGCTCCAGGCCTCGGTCCGCGAGGCGCTGGCGCACCGGCACCAGTACGTCACGGTGGAGCACCTGCTGTTCGCGATGATCCACGACACCCAGGGCAGTAAGATCCTGCACCACGCCGGCGCCGACCTGCCCGCGTTGAAGGCCGCTCTCGACCGCTACTTCCGCGAGGATCTCGAGGCGGTGCCCGGCGACGACGCCTACGAGGCGCAGCAGACACTCGCGTTCCACCGCGTGCTCCAGAACGCCGTCACCCACTGCGAGGGCGCCGAGAAGGACGAGGTCGATGCCGGCGACATCCTGGCGGCGATCTTCCAGGAGCCCGAGTCCCACGCGGTGACGCTGCTGCGGGCCCAGGGCGTCACGCGCCTCGACGTGCTCCAGTACATCTCCCACGGCGTCTCCAAGGCGCGCGGGGAGGGCGACGGGGGTGCGGCGGGCATGCCCGCCGGGATGCAGCCCGGCACCGGTGAGCCGGGCGAGCTGCCCGCCGATCCGCTCGCCGCGTTCTCCAGCACCCTCACCGGGCGCGCGGCCGCGGGGAAGCTCGACCCGCTGATCGGCCGCGGCAGCGAGCTCGATCGGATCGTGCACATCCTCGCCCGGCGCCGGAAGAACAACCCGATCCTGGTCGGCGAGAGCGGTGTCGGCAAGACGGCCCTCGCCGAGGGCCTGGCGCTGCGCATTCGCGAGGGGCGCGTGCCGGAAGACCTGCGCGATGCCGAGCTGTTCTCGCTCGACATCGGCGCGATGCTCGCCGGCACCCGCTACCGCGGCGACTTCGAGGCCCGTTTCAAGGCGTACATGAACGCGTTTCGCGAGCGCGACAATGCGCTGCTGTTCATCGACGAGATCCACACGATCCTCGGCGCGGGCTCGGCCCAGGGCGCCACGGTCGACGCGTCGAACATGCTGAAGCCGCTGCTCCAGAACGGCGAGCTGCGCTGCATGGGCTCGACCACCTATCAGGAATACCGCCACTTCGAGCGCGACCGCGCGCTCTCGCGCCGGTTCCAGCGCGTGGACGTGAAGGAGCCGAGCCCCGAGGAGACGGTGCGCATCCTGCAGGGTCTGGCGCCGAAGTACGAGGAGCACCACGGCGTGCGCTTCACCACCGCCGCGATCCAGGCGTGCGTCGACCTCGCGCATCGCCACGTGACCGACCGCTTCCTGCCCGACAAGGCGATCGACGTGCTCGACGAGACGGGAGCCGCCGTGCGCCTGCGGCCGGCCGGCAAACAACGGAAGACGGTGGGTGTGCGCGACGTCGAGGCGGTCGTCGCGCGGATGGCGAACATCCCGTCGGTGCGCGCCTCGGGCTCGGACCGCAAGCGCCTCGAGGGCCTCGAGGCCGAGCTGCGCGCGGTGGTCTTCGGGCAGGACGCCGCGATCGCGACGGTCGTGCGCGCGGTGAAGCGCGGGCGCGCCGGGCTCTCGGGAATCGACCGCCCGATCGGCAGCTTCCTGTTCATGGGCCCGACCGGGGTCGGCAAGACCGAGCTCAGCAAGCAGCTCGCGCGTGCCATGGGCGTGCCGTTCGTGCGCTTCGACATGAGCGAGTACATGGAGAAGCACGCCGTGTCGCGGCTGATCGGCGCGCCGCCCGGCTACGTCGGCTACGACCAGGGTGGCCTGCTCGTCGAGCGGATCCGCAAGGAGCCCTACACCGTGCTGCTGCTCGACGAGATCGAGAAGGCGCACTTGGATCTATTCTCGATCCTGCTCCAGGTGATGGACCGCGCCACCCTCACCGACAACCAGGGTCGCGAGGCCGACTTCCGTCACGTGACGCTGATCATGACCTCGAACGTAGGGTCCCGGGAGATGGCCGCGCGCGGTATCGGCTTCGGCTCGGGCCGCGCCGGGGACGGGCACAAAGAGGTCGAGCGCCTGTTCAGCCCCGAGTTCCGCAACCGCCTCGACGAGATCGTCACGTTCCAGGGCCTCGGGCCCGAGGTGATGGGGCGGGTGGTCGACAAGTTCGTCGCGGAAGTGGAAGGACAGCTCGCCGAGCGCAAGGTGAAGATCGAGCTCGACGCGGCGGCGCGCGCCTGGCTCGCGCGCAAGGGCTACGACCCCGACTTCGGCGCGCGACCGTTGGCGCGCACGATCCAGACCGAGCTGAAGGACCGGATCGTCGACGACCTGCTATTCGGCCCGCTCGCCCGCGGCGGCGTCGTGCGCGTGGGCGTCGACCCGGAGGCGGATCGCCTGTGCTTCACGAGCGCCGGTCGCAGGGCTGCCACCGGAAGCGACAGTCCCGTCGAGACCTAGCGCGAGCGGCGACGCACGAGGCCGTGACAGACCCCGAGCATCGCGAGCGCAGCCGCGGCACCGAGCACGGCCCCGGGCTCGGGCATCAAGGTGTACCGTGCCCAGCTCCGGTTCGCGTTCGGGCCGGTGGTGACCCGGTCGCTCAGCGCGCCGGCGACCAGCGAGATCGTCCCCACGCCGGCCACCCGCGAATCCATTCCCGTGAGCGTGAACACCTCGGGAGAGCCCAACGCCGTGGGCTGCGAAAGGGTGATCATGCCCGTGGTCCACGGGAACCCGTCGCTCGTCGCCATGTTCGATATCGGCGCGGTCATCGCCACAACCACCGACATGGCGACCAACCCCATCGATGTGGGCACGGAGAGGGCTCGGACGCCCTTCGTCATCACCTTCCCACCGGGCGTCGTCTCAGCCGGGCTGGCGATCGGCGCACCGGCGGCGGCGAGGGTCATCGGGAAAGCCTCGAGCATCATCGCGATGCATCCCGGGGGGCCGCCAAATGCCGGGGCCTTGCACGGGGCGATATCCAACGGACCGCGCGCCCAGACCTGGATCACCGTCGCAGGGAGGACCTTGGTCCGAGACGGCCCGCCGAACTGAGCGACGCTCCCGGAGTACGTGATGCTCGACGCTGCCGGAATACCCATGATCGTCGTGGTCAAAGCACCGGTCCGACCGCCCGCGCTGAAGGTTGCCGTCCCGAACGCCGGCCCCGGTCCAGAGAACTCGATGTTGGTCTTCACCTGGAAGACCGCCGGATTGTTCAGCGCAACGCCGAGAATGAGCGGCGCAGCCTTCTTGTAGAAGGCTCCCGGAGGAACCGTCATCTTCTTCGGATCGGGACAAATGGTCTGCTTGACCCACGCCTTGGCCGGGTCCGGGTTCGGCGGGATCAGCAGCGGCGGGAACATGGTCATCGTCCCGATCGGGTACCCCATCAACGTCGTGGCCTGGATCGGCAACGGCAGACCGTCACCGATCTGCATCTGAAGACCCCCGCCGACGAGCGAGTAGTAGCACGAACTGCCGGTGCAGCACGAACTGCCGGTGCAGACGGCCGGCGCCCCGAGGTCGAGCGCGTCGAGAT
>Ga0184637_10002885_pt1 | contig 10918 bp, 13 predicted proteins | sample PLM3_127_b2_FD_133143 | JGI IMG/M metagenome (GOLD analysis project Ga0184637, IMG submission 133143) | Groundwater sediment microbial communities from an aquifer in East River, Colorado, USA - PLM3_127_b2 | ecosystem: Environmental > Terrestrial > Soil > Riparian zone | place: USA: East River... | reverse complement strand
TCTACCCCGCTGGGTGGAGGCGCGGGCTCTCTTGCTCTGGGAGCCCTGCGAAATCTTCGGCCTTCAGGAGGAACCTGAGCTTTCTCTCGTCGTCCGGGAGCCTGACACGGGGTCAGTCTTCATTATCGGCACACCGGCAGTGACTGCTGTCCAAGCGGCCGTTCAGAAAAGCGTGCGCGGCGACGTGGTCGCTCCCCTGGAGAAGGCCACCTGGCTCACGGACGCCTTGCCAGAGTGGACCCGCACACGCATCATTGTCCACCACCTGGCAGACGCGCAGCGCCTGCCGGAAGCGTCTGTCGGTGCGGTTGGCTTCCTTGATCCGGCCACGCTCGGTCAGCTCCCCATTGATGCAGAACTCAGGCAGGAGCTCGAAAGCGGCGCCGAACAGTCCTTGATTGCGGCGACCTTCGTGGATCAGCAGCCGGTCTCTTTCTGCTATGCGGGAGCCATTACCGAATCCTTGTGGGATATCTCCATCGACACCCTGCCAGAGCACCGCCGAAAAGGCTATGCGACGCTGTGTGTCGCGCACATGATTCGCCACATGCAGGCCAAGGGGAAGCACCCCGTCTGGCAAGCCGTGGAGGAAAATCCGGCCTCGTGGCGGCTGGCGCAGAAGCTGGGGTTCGTGCCGGTGGATGAACTCGCGCTGTTCGAGCGACGGGAGCAGGCTAGCTCTCTCCACTCATAGGCCGGGCGCCTCACGGCAGGCGGCTTGTGGTGTATAGCTACGGAAGCGCGATCGAGCGGGAAAGAGTAATCCATGAACGCTCATTCCCTGGGTCAACCCCTTGCGCGCGGTCGCACGGCCAATGTCTATGCCTGGGAAGCAGGCCTTGTGCTCAAGCTCTTTCACGATGGGTTTGATCGCGCGAGCATCGAATACGAAGCCCACATCGCCCGGGCTGTCCATGCCTGTGGACTGCCCGTCCCTGTTGTGGGCGACCTTATCCACATCAACGGACACGTCGGTTTGATTTACGAACGCGTGGAGGGGCCCTCGATGCTGGACCTGTTACAACACAACCCCTGGCGTCTCTTTGAGTATGCCAAGCGACTAGCTCAACTGCAAGCCCAGATGCATACGGCTCGCGTGCAGGCCGATTTGCCCGCTCAACGGCAGAAGCTGGAGAGTAAAATTCGCTGGGCGGCAGCGCTTCCCGCTAATGCCCAAACCGTCGCTTTGGCCGCTCTCGCCTCTATGCCCGAGGGCGACCAGCTTTGTCATGGGGATCTACATCCGGCCAACATCCTGGTGACGGCCCAGGGTGAAGTCATCATCGATTGGATGGACGCTTCCCGTGGCAACGCGCTGGCGGATGTGGCCCGCACGACGATTATCCTCCTGGGCGCCGTGCAAAGTGATCAACTTCCCAATCCCGTGATGAAGATGGTGGCCCGCGTCTTCCAGCAAGCGTACTTATGGGCCTATCTCCACCTGTACTCCCAAGGCCGGGAGGAGTTTCAGTATTGGTTGCCGATTGTCGCTGCGGCGCGGCTGAGCGAAAACATTCCGGAAGTGGAGCGGTGGTTAGTTGCCCAAGCGCTCCGCTGTAAGCTGAGGCCGCGCATATAGCCCAGCGGCTCGGGCTGCTGTTGGATGCGATCTTTTGTTTTGGAATTACTCATCTCTCAATTTAACCCATTGCAAAAAAGGTACGGCAGCGCTTGCTTTTCCCTCGCGATGTCCCTCAAAGATTATCTGCGCCAGCGTGAAATGCGCTCTGGGATCCGCTCATCGCCTAATTTCTGACAGACCTGTCTCAGCTGTTCCCAGGCGCCCTGCCATTTCAGGTCGCTGAGCTTCTCCTTCATCGGAACATCGCTACGCAGTGTGGCTAATTTCCGGTAAAGAAGCACCTCCTTCCGGCGGGTTGCCAGGCTTTCAGCCAGGCTTGCGGCGCGGCCGGGGCTCACGGATTTCAATCGCCATTTTCCCGCGTCGTCCGGGATTAACTCCAAATGCTCGAAACGCGAAAGCACAGCCGAAGTGGACTTGGCTCCCCAGCCTGGAATGCCGGGGTAGCCATCCGCGGAATCGCCCACCAACGCGAGCCAATCCGGGATGGATTGCGGACGCACGCCAAACTTTTCCACCACACCTTTCTCATCGAGCACGATCTCCCGCCGGCGATCCCAACAGACGATCTGTTTTCCGGATACCAACTGCGCCAGGTCCTTGTCCGGCGAGCAGATAACGATCTGTTCCACCGTCTTGTTCTTCTTGAAGCGCGCTGTGGCAGTGGCCAAAGCATCATCGGCCTCGAACTCCACCATCGGCCAGACGACCACCCCCAGCGCGGAAACGGCTTCTTCAGCCAATGGGAACTGGGCTATGAGATTTGGATCGACCCCTTCGCCGGTTTTGTACCCAGCGAAGAGGTCGTTGCGGAAGGACTCGACGACGTGATCAAAGGCGCACGCGATGTGCGTCACATCCGGTGCCCCAAGCAGCGCAAGCAGGCTTCTTAACAGACCAAGGGTAGCGCCGACTTCCTGACCGTTCGGGGCCTTCTTCGGTGGGGCACCGAAGTGGTTTCGGAACAACTCGTACGTGCCATCCACCAGATGGATCTTCATTTGCGGAAATTCCTTTCCTTATAGCTTCCAGTTTGCCTTCCACAACCAATTATAGTACAGCAAAAACGGGTGACTGGCATTCCAGTCACCCGTAAGATGGCAAAGATCAAATTGACGGTTTACGACTCTTTCTTCTCAGGCTGATAGCAGAGGAGGACAACGCCCGAGCCATAAGTTATTGACTCAGTCAATTTGAGAGAAGCAGTCATCCCGTCGGTAAAGAGACGTTTCCCTTTTCCCAAAACCACGGGATGAATCATAAGGTTATATTCATCAATGAGGGTATTTTGCATCAGCGCCTGTACAAGTGTGCGACTCCCGTGGACCAGAATATCCTGACCGGGTTGTTGCTTCAGTTTGCGGATTTCTTCCGCGACATTCCTTTTGATCAGACTTGAATTATTCCACTCAGCCTTCCCCAAGGTCGTTGAAACAACGTATTTTGGGAGGCTGTTCAATCTGTCGGCATAGTCACCCGTCTGGGATGGCCAGGCATCTGCAAAGGCTTGATAGGTCACTCGTCCCAGTAGTTGAGTGTCGCTCGCAAACAACTCATTGTGCTTGAACTTTTCGATTTCGTCGTTCCAGTAGGGAAACTGCCACTCGTCCGGCGCCTCCATGACACCGTCCAATGTCAGAAACTCGGTTACAACTACTTTTCTCATTTTATTTCTCCTTTTTCTTTTCTTTGGTGACCGACATCATATCCCCGCAAAAGGACTTTGTCTTGTATAAAAACGCCATCTATGCAATCTGGCTCGACCTGATGACTTGAGCAGGTGTTGGTCCGATGAATCGCTTCAGCGACCGAGTCAGATGCGGCTGATCGAAATACCCCGCTTCATACACTACATCGACAATTGCTCTGCCATTCTGTAACATGGTCAATGCCTGATGCGCCCTCTCGATTTGTTGAATCGCTTTATACGTCAAGCCTGTCACGTTCAGGAATCGGCGTTGTACGGAACGCAAAGATAAATCCTGGGTTTTGCCGCGCAGAACATCATCCACAACCTGGTCTTGCATAAGCATTTCATCGCGCATCAACTTGTCCACAAATGTATCGGCATTTTCAAAATCAGGAAATTGCCATGCCTTGCTTTGAAGCCGGAAGAAATTCTTTGAGGATTCGGGTACATGCACCGCCTCATTGACGAGATTCTTTTTAGGCCAATGAGGCATGAACACGCCGCGTTTGAAGATAATCCCAAAAAATTCTGCATGCCCTTCAGGGACGGGAGCGGGGGAAGCCTTTGTTTCTGGACCGCGAATGCTCAGAGTGAACTTCCCCATTTGCTTCGTAATCACATCTCCCAGTGACTCGCGACTGTTGAAATAAAAGAACCGCCGCCCGCAGTTTGAGTCCGCCAGACACCTTCAACAAACGGCGAATCGGATGGTCTGGCATCGAAGATAAACTTCATGTTTCTATCGCCCATGTCTCTTACTTTACGACACGGAACCTAAGGTGGTTTGCGTCAATGGCAGCAATCACCCGCGTGCTTTCCAGCTCAATTTTATCAGGGCCTAAATGCTCAAACAAGCGGAGACCTGCGCCGAATAGCACCGGCACCAAGTGAATGTATATTTCGTCAACAAGTCCGGCTTTGAGGAACTGCTGAGCGGTATTTGCACCGCCGCCGATCACAACCTCCCTGTCACCGGCGGCCGCTTTGGCTTGTTTTAAGGCGCTCTCGATACCATCGGTGACGAAGACGAACGCTTCTGCCCCTTTGGTTACCTGTTTGGGAACCTCGGTAGTAAGGACGAATGTGGGCACTTGATAGGGGTTGTCTGCGAACCCGTCCTGCTGTGCGCCAACGTCGTACGCGCGTCGGCCCATTACAATTGCCCCGGTCGTCTTAAATCCCTCTCCAATCACCTCAGCCGTACCACTGGCCGGCGAAAAAAAGTAGTCATGCAGGCCGCCATCTTCATTGTTCGGCCCGGCGATAAATCCATCCAGTGACATGGACATATCTAAAAGTACTTTTCCCATGAAACCTCCTACTTCTACTGGGCTGAGGAGTTCCACAAAACCTCCCACAAATGCCCATCCACATCTTTGAACTTTCCAGAGTAGCCCCACGACTCATCTATGGGCTGACCTACCAGGGTGGCCCCAGCAGATTCGGCGTGTTGTAGCAACTCGTCAACCTCTTCTTTGCTACCCACAACGTGGGTGAGGATAAACTCCGCAGAGCTGGGCCGCGCGTCCTGTTCTTGAGCATCCTGAGCCAGTGCCGCACGCGGGTAGAGGACAAAAGACAGTCCGTTCTGTAGTTCAAAGGCCGCATGATCAGCCGAGTCAATGTTGTCCTCGGTGGGCCACCAGGGCGGCCAGCCCAGGCCGTCGCGATAGAACGCAAGGGGCTTTTTAAGGTCATCAACCGCAACCGTAATCGTGTTAATTCGTGGTTGCATGGTAACTCCTCTCCCAAACGTGTTAACAAGGGTAACGTTCACTCGACTTGAGTGGCGATCCACCACGTTGTGCCACCCGCGTCCTTCACCCCACCGCGTTTGTCCGCATCGTCTTTCTTCACCGGTTCCTGCACCGACACCGCACCCGCCTCGAGGGCGCGCCGGTAGGTGGCGTCAACATCCGATACGTAAATGTGCACATTCGACGGAATTGGCGGCCAGCCTTCGCCACCGTCTGCAATCATCACCACACTGTCATCAATCCGAACCTCGGCGTGCATGATTTTTCCGGATGGGTCAGGGAACCGACGCAGTTCGATTGCATCAAAGACGCGCACAAGAAAGTTGATGGTTTGGCTTGCGCCATCCACGATGAGGTAGGGTGAGACGGAGGTGTACCCCAAAGGCTTGTGTGATGAATTCATAGCTACTCCTTAGTCACTTATAGACAAAGTCATCCAGAGTTGGAGAAAGCAGAACCAACGGTTTGTTTGTGCCGTGAATCTCGTAATACATGTCGAGGTCGTTCATGGAAGCGTATTAACCTGCGGTGGACATTTGGGAAGTAATGGGGTTGTTGCTTTCGTAATTCTCCGATAATTTTCTATACGAAGACGACCGCATCGCCAACAGCGTAACGATGAGTCCGATCACTCCGGCAACCGTAAATAACAGAGCAAGGCCTCTATCGGTTCCAACTCCAAACCAAGCACCCAGCAGATCCACGCCGGCGCCCGTCGTCATAAAGGGGATGAAAATCAATTGTGCGATAGGGCCGATCAAGAAAGCCGTGATCGGCGAGGCCGCTTGCTCAATGCTTTGGGCAAAACCGAACACGCGCCCCTGACGTTCAGGCGGAACTACTTTTTGCAGGATGGTTTGCTCTGAGGCTTCTACAACCGGAATCAGGCACAAATAAATAAACAAACCCATCGTCAGAAGCATGATGGAGGCTTGGATCGTAAAGAAAACGCAAATCGTCCACATGACGATATTGCCCAGAAATAGTGTGCGAAGCGGATTTTTCCCTAAGCCTTTCTTGGCGACCATCAACCCGCCCACGATAAAGCCCAGGCTCAAAAAACCCCACAACACGCCCCAGACTTGCACCGAAACGAGCAACAAGCCATACGCATCCATCAGGGACATGAAGACTCCGCCCAGGAAATTATTGAAGGTGTGAAAAAAGATCAGCGCGAAAAGCCCAGGCACCAGATTTATGACTCGTATCGTTCCGCGGATATCAATGCTGTCTGATTTCGCTTCAGCATGGATGACTTCCTTTTCAGGGCTATCAGGAATGGAGACTGTCCATAGATGGACCATGACCAGCAGGGTCAGCCCAATAGCGCAAACGAGCATCCACAACATACCCAGAAAACCGATGACCATGCCGCTGAGGACGGAAGCAACAAGGAACGCCACGCCATTCGCAGTGCCAACAAGACCGTTTGCCTTATCTCTATTTTCTTCGGGTATCAAGATCGTCACGAGTGTTGAAAGCGCTATCCCTCGCAAATTGCCGGCGATCGCGCCGACGAGCGCGAGTATGATGAAGACCCAAAGATTGACGCTGGACGGATCGGTGAAGACAACGGACGGGGTAGAGACAAAAATGATGAAGGCGAGCGCGTATAAAAAGAAAGAGCAGAGGCTTGACAATAGCATCACTCTTTTCTTCTTATACCGATCTACGAGAGACCCGAGGAAAAATCCAGAGATGGCGACCGTCACGCTATACACGCCCGCCATGACCGAGGTGGCAATCACCGACTTTGTTTCAAGATAGACCCAGAAAGTGACGGCAAACCACACAAACGTATTGGTCAGCGAAGCCGCAAGTGAGTTTGCCAAAATGGCATAAAAAGTTTTCAATGATTTCTCCTTTGGCTTACTTCACGACACAGAATCAGAGATGGGTTACCTGTAACTAACACTACACGCTTATGCTGATGATGCGCCAGGTCATCCACTAGTATAAGTATAGCACAAATGTTCTATAAATCAACAACCGGCAGTAGCCAGCTGCTTGCTGTTTGTGCCAGAAAGTGCGGCAGTTTCTTCTTACTTACTCTGCGCTGGTTGGTAGGTGACGATCAAGACGCCTGTGCGGGTCGTCTTTGAACCGACAAGTCTCAGTCTCTTCAGATCGCCCCCGTCCTTGAAGAGACGCTTTCCGCTGCCCGCGACGACAGGATGAACCATGAGCGTAAGCTCATCGAGAAGGTCGTTTTGTAGGAGGGAGCGAACAAGCGTGGGGCTACCGGCGACTCCGATGTTCTTTCCGGGTTGCTGTTTCAGCTTGGCGATTTCTTCTGCGAGGTTCTCCTTAATCAGCGTTGAATTCTTCCATTCGACCTTATCCAGAGTCGTTGAGACAACGTACTTGGGCGTATTGTTAATGTGGCTGGCATACGGTTCGTCAGTAGCAGTCGGCCAGTAGGGTGCCCACTCCTGATAGGTCACTCGCCCCAGGAGGATGGTGTCCTCCGCCGCGATGTGTGCCCCCATGTTCGCCATCATGTCGTCATCAAAGTGATCGAATTGCCATTTGTCGGGCGATTCGGTGACGCCGTCCAGTGATATGAACAGCCCTGCAATTACTTTTCGCATGTGAGTTCTCCTTTTTGGGCCTGAGCCAATTGAGCGGTACTTATTCTTTTCTGTCAGGCTGATAGCGAAGCAGAACAACGCCCGAGCCGAACGTCTTCGTTTCCGAAAGTTTCAGGGCCGCTTGGCTATCATCTTGAAAGAGACGTTTGCCTGTTCCCCGAACCATCGGATAGACTAGGAGCCGATACTCATCAATGAGATTGTGTGGCATCAACGCGCGGACCAGCGTGTTACTGCCGTGAATCACGATATCCTGACCGGGCTGTTGCTTCAGTTTGGCGATTTCTTCGGCCACATTCGCTTTGATAAGCGTTGAATTATTCCACTCGGGTTTTTCCAGCGTTGTGGAAACCACATACTTGGGCAGGCTGTTTATTCGGTCAGCATACCCTTGTTTATCAGTCCTGGATGGCCAGGCGGCTGCAAAGCCTTGATAGGTCACTCGTCCCAGCAGAAGCGCGTCACTCGCAAATAGCTCATCGTGTTTGAACTTCGAGATTTCGTCATTCCAGAATGGGAACGACCACTTCTCCGGCGCTTCTGTGACGCCATCCAGTGTGATGAACTCGGTGACAATGATGTTTCGCATGTTGATTCTCCTTTTGTTGTTTGTCGTTGTTTGTAGCATACCTCAACCAAAGGGCAGTGTCTTGAACAAAAACGACAATTATTCAGGCTGACTCAGCCGAACGATTTGAGCCGGTCTTTGCCCGGTGAAGCGCTTTAGCGATCGGGTCAGGTGCGGCTGATCGGCATAGCCAGCCTGCTCAACGGTATCGAGGAGTGATACGCCTTGCTGTAAGAGGGTCAGCGCCTGCCGGGCGCGTTCGATTTGCAGAATAGCGCCTTGCGTCAAGCCGGTGGCTCGCAAGAACCGACGCTGGACGGAGCGTAAGGACAGGTCTTTCAGTTGACCTTGCAACGCAGCCTCTACGACGGGTTCACGAACCAGCAGACCGTCACGCACCAGTCTGTCTACAAACGTGTCTGCATTTTCATAGTCAGGAAACTGCCAAGCCGAGCCATACAGCCAAAAGGATTGACTTGTCGCTTCAGGCAGGTTCGTCGCTACGTTCACGAGGTTGTTTGTGGGCAGATGGGGCATAAAGGCGCCCAGCGTGAACGTGATGCCAAAAAACTCAGCGTCGGCCGGGATGGGTGAAGGCGTCGCTTTTGTTTCCGGCCCCCGCACAGTGAGGGTCGTCTTGCCATTTTGTCTCGTCACAACCATCTCCCAATGGCTCACGGCCTGAGAGATAAAAGAGCCAGCGCGCTCACTCTGCGTATGCCAGATCGTTTCGACAAAAGGCGAGTCCGATGGTCTTTCGTCAAAGATAAAGATCATGTTTTGTCGGCCTGGTAAGGCGCGTCGAGGAACGCCGGGATGATCGAAAGCAGCAGATCGGCGCGGTCCACAACCGTCACGTGAGAGGTGCCGGGGAGTATGGCGAGCTGTGAATTCGGGAGGCCAGCAGGCGTATCGCCCGGGACGCCGCCGCCGAACAGTCGAAACATCTCCACCGCGTGTTCGGGGCGGACGATATCGGAATCCCCGATGATGACCAGAGTGGGCGCCTTGATCGACTGAATGGCCTCGGCCGGCCAGTCCGGGATATTCTGATTCAGGTGCTTCACCTTGGCGACCAGCGTTGGGAAATCCTCCGGATGCGGCGCTAGCCGGGCGTATTCCTCATGCCACGGGGACCCCACCAGGTGTTCGGGTTGCAAGTGCTCCATTCCCGCGATGAGCCCGGGGTGGAATCCGTTGTTGTTGTAGGTGACCGAGGCGACCACCAGCTTGCGCACCAAATCCGGGTGCTGGGTGGCGATCTCTAGGGCGACGCCGGCTCCCAGGCTATAACCGAAGATGTCAGCATTTTCGATGCCGACATGCAGCAGCAGGGCGGCCGTATCGTCCGCCATCTGCGCGATGGTCAACGGGCGATTGATGTCGGCTGTGCGCCCATGGCCCTGCAGTTCGACGGCGATGACCTGCCGAGTCTTGGCCAGGTCTGGTAGCAGCTTGCCGAAAGAGGTGCCGATTGCCGAAAACGCACCGTGAAGCAGAACCAGCGGTTGGCCAGTGCCGTGGACCTCGTAATACATGTTGAGGCCATTTACGAAAGCATAGCCGCCGTTTGCGTTCATGTTTGTCATACTGATTTTCCTTTTCATTCTTCCGTTAGCTTGGGCGGTAGTCGAAGAGCTAGACCAGGTTGCCCTCGGGATCCTTCAAGGTCGCGATCCATATGTCACCGTAGCTCGTGGGATCCTGAATGAACTCGACCCCAGCCTCCTTCAGTCGCTTCCATTCTCCCTGATTGTGAGGGTGTCCCCGTCTAGTTCATACACGTAGTCGAAGGTGTAGCCCGCGTAGTAGTCGTAGTAGCGCGACTTGAGGTCCTTGCTTGGTTCCGCCCCAAATGTCTGCTCATGGCCAATGATCTCGATGCCCTTGATCTTCTGCCCATTATGCTCAAGATCAACGTGCTGCATTAGGAAGAAGCCGCCTTCCATCCACTCGTAGGTGACCTGTCCGTTTACCCCTTCAGCGCCACTCGGATCCGATGCGTTCCATGTACCGACCAGTCTATCCAGACTTTTTAGGTCGGGATTTGGCTTAGGTGGTTGCTATTCGTCTTGGGTGTAGTTATTGTCTGTCATAGTAATTTCTCCTTATTAAAATTTTTTGGGCTGCAAAATATCCATTGTCAACCGACTTAATTTTGGGATGCAACTACTTTGACAATGTCACATTTGGCGCGCGATTTTATGGTACACCTGAGCGAATGACACCGAGATCGCCCATTCCGATTGCTACGCTGCTGAGCGTTGGGGTCTGTCCGGGGGCGCGGTCGCCGAACTGGGCACCCGTCTGAACCGATTGTGGGAGCGTTATCGCCCGTGCTTTCTGACCCGGACCCGCGACACGAGTGAACATGCTTACACCTATCTGCGAGGCCAGTTGACGATGGAGGCGAAGCGGAATTTCGCCAATCTGGAGCGCCGGGTCACCGGCGGCGATGGACAGGCCGTGCAGCACTTCATGTCGAATTCGCCGTGGTCGGGACAAGCGGTCTTGGCTCAAATCCAGTCTGACCTTCGCGCCGAGCCGGCCTTGGCCCACGGCGGTTGGCTGATCCTGGACGAAAGCGCGGATGAGAAGGCCGGGCCTCACAGTGCTGGGGCGGGTCGGCAGCATAACGGCCGATTGGGCAAGATTGGCTTGTGTCAGGTGGCCACTTGCCTGACATACGCGAACCCGAGCGCTGGGGTGTGGACGATCGTAGACGGGGAG
>Ga0184637_10002884_pt1 | contig 10918 bp, 14 predicted proteins | sample PLM3_127_b2_FD_133143 | JGI IMG/M metagenome (GOLD analysis project Ga0184637, IMG submission 133143) | Groundwater sediment microbial communities from an aquifer in East River, Colorado, USA - PLM3_127_b2 | ecosystem: Environmental > Terrestrial > Soil > Riparian zone | place: USA: East River... | reverse complement strand
AGCTGCCACATCAGCTCGCACAGCGTCTCGAAGCGTATCGCCAGGCTCGTGGCCGCCTCGACGGTTCGTCCGACGGCGGCGATGCCGTGGCCTCGCAGCAGGACGATGTCTCGGCTGCCCATCACCTCGAGCATCTCGCCTGCCATCTCCTTGTCGGTAACGGTGGCAGCCCGTGGGTAGACCGGGACACCCTGAAGCGCGATCCGCAGCAGTCCCGGGTTATAGCCGCCGGTGACCGGCACGAACTCGACGCCGGCGACGCCGCAGAGGAGCGCGTATCGCGGGTGGACGTGGGCCACGGCGCCGACCTCGGGACGCGCTCGGTAGACCTCGCCATGGAGCGGTGTCTCATGGGGCGATGCGTGTTTGGGCCCCAGCTCGGGGCCCTCGCCGTCGAAGTCGACGCGTCGGATGTGGTGGAGGTCGGTCGCCGCGAGCCCATTTTCAGCTCGACCTCCGCGACAACGCAGCCACATCTCGTTCGTGTCGGGAATACGTGCGCTCACGTGGCCGCCGGAGCCCAGCTCGGACCCGAGGATGCGACAGGAGATCGCGACCTTGCGGCGCAGCTCTGCGAGATCATCGGCCATGACTAGGTCCAGTACCCGACAGCGAGGCCGTTGCCGGTGCCTGCCTCGGTTCGATAGGAGGGCATGTAGTCGAGGAGGAAGCTGAAGTCCCGCTCCTCCATCGCGCCGGCCACGATGACCCAGTTCAATAGCTCCGAGGTGCCGTTCCTCAGCCGCCCCATCGGCAGGTTGCGGAGCTGGTCGGGATTTTTCTCGACGATCCCGTCGAGCAGCGTTCGGTCCATTTCCTCGTCGATATACGTGTGGCTCAAGCCGCCCGATGCCAGGATGGCGACGCGCGCATCGCTCTCCCACGACTCGATCCCCTGCCGCAGCGTCTGCCCGAACGCATACGCGCGCCACGGCCTGGGGTTATTGGGCGGGAAGAACGTATTGACCATCACTGGGAGCATCGGGATGCCGCCATTCGGCAAGAGCTTGGAGTACACGTACGTGAACGCGTGGCCCAGCCCGACGTCGGGGTTCATGCGGTTCGAGGCGGCGACGTCGAACCCTTCGTCCACCATGAAGTTGATGAGGTGCTCGCCGAGCTCGGGCGCCGCCGGCTGCTCGGGCGCGTAAGTCTCCTGGCCTTCGCTCTGCGCCCGCACCTGCTCCCAGAGGGTGGAATCCCACGAGCGGGAGCCAGTCTCCTCGCGCGCCGCGCGGTTCCGCCGGGTGGGCAGGGACTCACCACGGAAGACGCAGAACATTGGCATGTTCTGCTCGTGGAATTGCTCTTTCTGGTCGTCGCCGACGACCACCAGCACGTCTGGCTTCTCCTCACGGAGCATCTCTCCGAGGGCGTTTACGCCCGCCATTGCGCGGTCGTAGCGCGCCTGCATCTTCTCGTCCGTCACTTCGTCGATGAGCCAGGGGCGCTCCTTCTTCGCGCGCTCGAGGAGCTCCGGGTAGTTCATCCGCCGGTCGGTCGAATCCTTCTGCCGATTGGCTTGCATCGCGAGCGGCGTTCCGCCGCCAAAGGCGTGTGGGCTGGCCATGCCGAGGGTGATCTGTGCCATGCGTTTTCTCCCCTGGAGCGCTGCGCGCAAGCGCGCAGGTGGGTGGCAATGCGCCGAGTCGCGCTTCGTTCCGAGCGCCATTGTACCGAGCCGCCGAAGGTTATGATGGCCTCGCTCGAATCCCGGGCTTGCCCGGGCACCCGGCCGATCAGCATGCGCGTGAGCCCAGCGACCCGCAATTCTGAGCCGCGGAGGCGGAAAACCGAGCGGGGTGAGAGTTGCGAACCTAAAAGGGAGGAGCCATGGCGCAAGTGAGAGACGAGACGCGGGTAGACGGCCAGATCCTCGACTACTTCCGCGAGCAGGTGGCGACTTCGTGTCGGATTCTCGCCCAGCACGGGCTGGTAACGGGGTCGACCGGCCACGTGAGCAGGCGCGTTCCCGACACCGACGACATCCTGATTCGCGGGCGGCCCCACGTCGATAAGGGACTGCGCTTCGCCGAGCCCTCGAGCATCATTCGCGTCGGTCCGGATGCCCTCCCAGTCGGGGACACGCACGGCGTCAGCCGCGTGGCTGAGATCTACCTCCACACCGAGGTATACAAGCGGCGCCCCGGCGTGAACGCAGTGATCCACGCCCATCCGCCGGGCGCGCTGCTCTGCACGATCAACAACGTCCCCTTGCGGCCGATTTTCGGCGGCTTCGCACCCCAGAGCATGCGCATGGCCGCGGCCGGCGTGCCGCTCTACGAACGCTCCATCACCCTCCACACGCTCGAGGAGACGATCCCGATGCTGGATGTGATGGGCGACAAGGACGTCATCCTGCTCAGCCGCCACGGCATTCTGGTCACCGGGCGCTCGGTTGAGGAGGCCACGAGCCGAGCGATCGCGCTCGAGAGCCTGGCTCGGCTGAACTGGCTTGCTTCGTTGCACGGCGATCCAGGGGAGATCCTCGACGTCGACAAGGAGGAGTTCGCGCGGCGCACTCGCGTCGACGCAGAAGCTCGAGCGCGCGGCGACGGTGGGGAGGAGCGCGGAGGCGGATGGGCCAACCTGACGGCGCTCCTCGAGTCCGGAGCGACGCAGTTTGACGACGTCGGCCTCGGGTTCCGCTTCTAATCGCGAGGACTCGGCCTGGTTGAGCATGAAGATTTCTTCATGACGCCGTTGCCGACGGCCTATTAGAGTGTGCGGAAGCCCTTGCGAAGGAGTAGCATCCACTTGGCCAGAAGCGCGAGACGCGCTTCGTTGACCGATAACATGGGACCGCGTTGCCGTTGGAGCCGAGGCGGCAGGTAAGCAGGGTCTGATGCTAACCGTCGAGCAGAACGAGACGCTCACCCACGTTGGCCCTGGCACACGGATGGGCAACCTGTTGCGCCGCTACTGGCACCCGGTTGGGGCGACGGCCACCTTCGATCAGGCGCCAGTGCAGTCCGTCATGCTACTGGGGGAAGCGCTCGTCCTCTACCGCGACAAGCGGGGCAACTTCGGACTGCTGGCCGAGGCCTGCCCTCATCGCGGCACATCCCTCGCCGCCGGCACCGCGGAGAAAGACGGCGTGCGGTGCATCGGTCACGGTTGGCGCTATGACGAGCGGGGGCGGTGTGTCGAGCAGCCGACGGAGCCGGCGGGAAGCAAGGCCCAGCGGCGCCCCTTCCGAACGACAGCCTACACTGCTCAGGAGGTCGGGGGTCTGGTGTTCGGCTATCTGGGTCCCGAGCCGAAGCCGATCCTGCCCCGCTACAACGTGCTTGGCTGGACTGATGCCGCTCGAGAGACGAACGGAACCCTCGTACCCTGCAATTGGCTCCAGGTCACGGAGAATCTGCTGGATCCATTCCACGTCGAGTACCTGCACGGCCGGTATTTCGCATACGTGCTGGGGCGCAAGCCAGGCAGCCAGCTCGACGAATTCATGGCAGGTCACTATCCACGTCCGATGAAGAAGATCGGATTCGACATGTTCGAGCACGGCATCGTGGAGCGGCATGCAGTGATGAGCGAGCAAGACTTCAGCTGGGCGGTGGGCACTCCAACGTTCTTTCCTTCTACCTCATTGCTCTCATCAAAGGCCGGTGGCTCATTGATATTCGTCGTACCCATCGACGATACGCATACCTGGCTGCTCTTCCACATGGCGGAGCGCACAGGTTTCCCTTCCGCCCACAGCACAGCCCCATTCTTCGACGTGCCGGGGGTCGATGCGGCCGGCGCCTTCATCACCGACACGGCCAACGGGCAGGACCACATGGCCGTTGTGACGCAGGGGAGCATAGCCCGGCGCGAGACCGAGCACCTGGGCAGCTCGGACATGGGCATCATCCTCTATCGCGAGCTGCTCATGAGACAGATGGAGAGGCTCGAGCGGGGTCAGGACCCCATGAATGTGCGCCGCAAGCCAGCGGAGAACCAAATCATCAACTTTCCGTCGCAGTCAGCGCGAGTGCCCGGTGCTGGCACGGCTTCACGAAGAATCGGCCTCCTCAGAGAAGACAGGAACGAACCGGTAGCCGCGCCCAGCCTCCGTGGCGATGAATCGAGGCCTGCGCCAATCGTTCTGTAGTTTCGTGCGGAAAATTGCGGATGCGTCGGTCGACGGTGTTGCTCTCGGCGACGTAATCGACGCCCCATAGCGCATCCATGATCTACTTGGGAGGCGCGATGTCCGAGGATCAAGCGAGAGAGCCTCAGTGCACCGCACCCTTGCGACCCTCCAGGCGCCACTTGAGGGTCATCAGCGCTTCGACCGTTTGTCTGTGGAAGGCCGCCGTTGGAAGGCGCGAGCCGGTCATTTCTAAGCACACCGTGTAGCGCGTGTTCGCTTCGTCTGGCGCAAACATATCGCGCTCTTGCATCTGCACGTCGCCACATCGACTCATGATCCCTAGAACGCTATTCAGCTCGAACTCGGTTATCTCCAGCTCCCACTCCAACACCACGTCACTTTGACCCCGTCTCTGTTCGGTGCCCTGAGTGCCGAGTGTAATCGGACCCGCTGTGACGAGATCGGTCGCGATGACATTCCGTTGCCATTCCGCAGTTTGATTCAGCGCACTTCTGTACGCGAAGACTTCTTCGACGGGACGATCGATGATGATGCTTTGCTGCAGCTTCACGAATTGGCTCCTCCGCGCATTCAGCTTCGAGCGTGTACCGGTACAGCGTGTACCGGTCCAGCCTGCACCGGTCCAAGGTTCCCCGTCCGCCGGCCAGTTGAGAGACCGTCCTGGGCTGAGGCCCCCTGTCCATCCGGGACGATGGCGAGCAATTCGCCGACGGTCAGCTCGCGTTCACCCACCCGTCGAAGGGGGCGGTGGATGTCCACGCGATACCGGTTGCGTCGGCCGATTTTTTCGGTCTCGACATAGCCGTCAGCTTGCAGCTCGGCCAGGATCGTTCGCACGGCGCGCTCGGTGATCCCAACGGCTTGCGCGATCTCCAGTCCGGTGCTGTCTGGGCGTCGTCCAATGTAGATGAGCACGAGAGCGTGATTTGTCAAAAAGCTCCACGATGCCATCGGGGCACGAACCTCCACGATGTTTCTGCGCTAGTTATCATGATTATAGTATCATGTATTTCAGTTCCTAATAGCAGCGGCGACAGACGTCGGAAAGGATCATTGCATGGCGCAAGGGACCATCAAGAAACTGGTGAGCGATCGAGGGTTCGGCTTCATCCAGCTGGACGGCGCGCAGGAATCGGGGAAGGATCTGTTCTTTCACCGTAACGATGTCCAGGGGTTGGGCTACGACACCCTGCGGGAGGGTGACCGGGTCACCTACGACGAGGCCAACGACGAGCGTCGGGACAGGCCAAAGGCTGCCAATGTAACGCCCGCATCGACTAGCTGAGCAGGACCCCAGCGGGGCCCTTGTTCGTCTGGCGGGCAGGGAGAAAGGCATCACTGTGGGCGACAAACGGAAAGGCAAAGACGGAGGCAACGGCAAGAAGCCGAAGCAGAACCCAAAGGAGGGCCACCGACCGCATGAGGAGCGCCAGCGGGAGTCAATGAAGAAGGCCGCGGTGTGAGCCCATCCGTCGAGATATCAAACGAGGGCAGGGGTTTACATGACCACTGACGAGTTCCTTTCGGCCGAGCTTGCTCAAACTCAGGACGAGCTCAACGGCGCGATCCTCAACCGCAGCCGCTGGGACGCCCTCTGCGAAGACCGGCGGATGCTTCTGTTTCTTCAGCGCCGGACCGCGGCGCCTGACTTCGAGGGAGTCGAAGCTGAGCTGCGACTCATTGCTGAAGGCCGAATCAGGGTCCCCGAGATCGAGGGGCCTCGCCGGAAAGCTGAGAACTGCCTGCGTGACTGGATGAAAAAGCTTGGAACCATCGCGTAACGGACACCAAGAAGGGAGATCCAGTGATCGTCGAGAGTGAGCGTCTTCAGTACCACAAGGTTGCGCTGGGCAGCAGCGTGGAGACATCAGACGGGCAGCGACTTGGGGTTATTTCGGAGATCCGCGGTCAGTTGTTCAAGATCAAAACGGGGCGTTTTCAGCGGGACTACTGGCTCCGCGTTGACTGCGTCCACTCATCTGCAGCAGGAGAGAACGTGATCCTGGGTGCACTAAAGGCCAAGCTTGACGACATCAAGATTGTCGATCCGGAGCTGCAGTAACCCGTCAATCCGCCGGTGGCCTGGGTGAGCGTGTATCTGGCAGCTCGAAGTCCCAAGTCCGGGCACAAAGGAGCAGCGATGCAGACCAACACATACGACCAGGACATCCGAAGAGAAGTACTCGCCACGCTCAAAGTGAATCCCGCCGCCAGCCTCGAAACGGTGCTGGGCAACTGGCGCTACCACAGGCACGGAATCGTTGAAGAGACCGAGACCGCCCGCGTCGGGACGATCCTGGAAGACGAGCGGGCAGTGATGATAAAGCGACAGCTCACCGGTGAGGACCGCCCATGGTGGCGCTTCTGGTGAAAACCAGTGTTCGCGAGCCAGCGCGTGTATGACGACAAGACTCTGACCTGCCGCGACTGTGGTGCGAGCTTTACCTTCACTGCCGGGGAGCAGGACTTCTACGACAGGAAGGGCTTCGAGGGTACGCCCAGCCGCTGCCCCGAATGCCGGACCACAGCCAGGCGGAGCGGGTCGGGATACAGCGGCGGGTCTAGCCGCGGCGGGTACAGCGGGGGTGATGCCCGCGATGGCCCTGCCGGCCCCGAGCAGCTCTTTACCGGCACGTGCGAGCGGTGCGGCAAGGACACGCAAGCGACAGCCCGTCTCATCATGGGCGATGGGACGATTTATTGCCCGGAGTGCACCCAGCCGCAAGAAGCTGCCACCGGGCCTACCGATGGTTGGCGGGAGAGCTGGTAGCTTCCGAGGCGCGAAGGCGGATGCGTACCACCGTATTGCTGCACGTGAATATGTCGGGGCTACAGCGAACGCCTTAGGCGCACGCGCCCCACATGCCGAGTCCACGAGAACGCGCGTCGGCCTCCGCTGCCAGCAGATCCTCCGCCATCATCGTATCGGGCGGTAGGGCCGCAGCCGCCGCGTAGCCCTGAGACACGAGGGTGATACCCAGCAAGGTCTCGATCCCGGCCTCGGGGTCCCACACCCAGACGTGGCGGAGTAGACGACCGGACGCATCCGTATCAGAGACTTCCTGTTCGAGGCGCACCATTTGCCCGGCAACGCGGTCGGCCAGGAAGGCAGCCGCCTCGGGTCCGTAGCACTCATCCCCGATCTCAGGAGCGTCGATCCGGGGCGCGTTGACTCCTAGCATTCTCACTCGATGGGTGGAGCCGTCGGCAAGCTGGACGTCGATGGTGTTGCCGCTCTGGATCCTCACAACAAGCGCCTCTCCCACGATGCCCCCTTCTTGAGCAGCGACGGCCGGCGGCAGCGTGAGCATCAGGATGACCGCCGATACGAGCAGAACCCAGGCCATGGCTCACCTCCAGGTCACGCTTGCGAGCCCGATGATACACTGCCAGGGTTTGCGGTGATGCTATCTGAAGGCCAACATCCACGTTGTGCGAGCCGGGCTGAAGGGGATCGATGAGACCACCCTCGGAGAGAATGGTCTCGCACTCAATGTGCACCAGCTGTACTGGGAGCGGTAGCCCTGGGGGATATACTCCGCTCGAGCTGAGCGGCTAACAGGCCGGAGGGAAATGACATGGCAGCGACAACTGAGCGCCCAACACCAGGCGATCGCCTGCTGACCGAACCGTTGACCCAGGGCGAGCCTGGGAAATGGGACGGTGAGTTCGCGGCCCCGCCGGACCTGGGCCGCACCGTGCACATCGTCGGGCCGGTCATCAACGTCAAACCGAGCGACACCCCCCATCCCAGAAACCAGCGCGGCGAGCTGGGACCCGTGATGATGTCCCACTACCGCAACCGGCTCTCGGCTGATCCGCTCGCGCGGGTCACCGGTGGAGCCAACCATGCGGCGGACCGCCGCAACGTCCCGACCGACGCGCTCAATCGCGCACCCAAAGGCGACATCAACCCGGTGCGGGTCGCCGTCGACGATCCGGAAGCCATGAGCCGCCACATCAAGCGGGTCGCTCAGTACCTGGGGGCCGACGTCGTCGGGATCGCTCGCGCGCACCCGACGATGCTCACCCAGGGGAGGGTCAGCGAAGATGGGACGGCGGAGGGCGGCGCCGAGCCCGAGCCACTCGACGAGCTGTGTCGCAAGTACCCGTACATCATCGTGGCCACGACCGCCTGGGACTACGACATGATCCAGGCCCACCGCCACCATATTGGTGATGCCGCCTACCACACCTCCCAGCAGAAAGCAAACGTCCTCCTCCGGAGCCTGGAAGGCTACATCAAGGAGCTTGGCTACACGGCCCTCAGGGGTATGGTCAACGGCCAGGCGGCGGCGCTCGCGGCCGGCGTCGGCGAGCTGGGGCGGAACGGGCTGATCATCACCGAGAAGTACGGAGCCAGGGTCAACATGTCGCAGACCCTGATGACCGACCTCCCGCTGGCGCCGGGTAAGCCCATCGATCTCGGGGTAGAGGACTACTGCAAAGTCTGCCGCAAGTGCGCCAACACCTGTCCCACCAACAGCATCTCGTTCGGGGACAAGGTCGTCTACAACGGGATCGAGAAGTACAAGATCAACTGGCTCACCTGCTACCGCCTGCGCCCGTTCACCCACGAGTACTGGGAGGACTGCCTCACCTGCGTCGCGGTGTGCCCGTACACCAAGCCCAACACCTGGTGGCGCACGCTGGCGATCAAATCGCTCCAGACGACGCCGATTCCCGCGCGCGGGCTAGTCGTCCGGGCCCTCAAGGCGTTCGACGACCGCGTCTGGGGCGTCGTGAAGCAGAACCGGGTGCGCTGGATGGGCTACGACTCGGGTATCAAACCCGGCGAGCAGGCCTGCACGATCGAGGGCTGCACGGCCGACCACGAGGACCACGGGCAAGCGGGAAAGGTCGCCGGCGAAGTTGGCTACTACTTCCCGCTCAAGGAGAACACAAACCGCTTCGTCAAGCGGGACAAGGTGTGATGGCATTGCGCCTGGGTCCGCTACGGATCTCCTGGCCGGGATCGGAGCCGAAGGACCCGTACTGGGATGCGTTCATCAACCGACCCGTCAGCGATCCGCGTAACCTGACGCAGGAGGCGCTCCGCTCCCCTGGCGGCGCCGTCAACCCAACTCGGACCGACCTGCACTCGCCCGAGATCACGTCCGACCATCTGAAGCAGCTGGCCACCTTCCTTGGAGCAGAGCTGGTAGGGGTCGTGCGTCTCAAAGACACTGAGCCCCAGGACGTGGCCGACTCCGAGAGCTACCCCTTCGCAGTCGTTTGCGCGGTCCCGAGCGACTACGATCCCCGAACGGCGCTCGGTATCGGCGGCCAGGTGGCGGTACGAAACGGACGCTTCCTCACCTTTACCCTGGCCGCGTACATCCGCGAGATGGGCTACCGGGCAACCAACCAACTGCCCGGCGACGAGCAGCGGCTGGCGGCGGCCGCGGGGCTTGGCACGCTGGACGCCAGGGAAGACTCGCTCCCTCGAAGCGCGGGGCCCGCGTGCATGTGGCAGACGAGGTCATCTACACCGACTTGCCGTTGGCGCCCGACGGGGAAGCGTAGCTCCGTGCGTCGAGACGAGCGTCGTCAGACATGACGTACGTGATCACGGAGCTGTGCACGCTCGATGGGTCGTGCGTCGAGGTCTGTCCTGTGGCCTGCATCCACACGCAGCCGGACGCCAAGCAGTACTACATCGACCCTGACGTGTGCATCGAGTGCGAACAGTGCCAGATCGTCTGCCCGGTTGAGGCGATCGCGGTCGACTGGAAGCTGCCCGAGGAGCACCTCAAGTCGATCGAGGTCAATGCCAGCTTCTTTCGTAAGAACAAGGCTCTACCAGCGCCAGTCTCTATGGAAAAGGCCTTCGAGATGGTGCACGCCGTCCAGTCGTACGCCGAGGAAGTCGCCCTCGCCGTTTCGGTAGCGGTCGTAGATCAAGCGGGCGCCCCGATCGCGGTGGCCGCCATGAACGGCGCCGACCCCTGGACGCCCGAGCTCGCGTTCAACAAGGCGCATACGGCCACCAGTTTCTGGCTCGCCACACACGCGATGCGCGGCGAAGCGCGGCGTCCGTGGTTCCGGAGCCTGGTCGTGTCCAGCCACGGTCGCATCATGGTGGCCGGCGGCGGCGTTCCGATCGTCGAAAACGCATTCGTGATCGGCGCTATCGGGGTAGCGGGGAGCGACACCGAAGAGCAAGACGTTCGGTGCTGCCAGGCGGGCCTCGCGGTCGTCAAGGCCCACGCCCACTAGACTGGCCGCTAGCTCCGTCTATGGCCTCGCCGACGCCAGCCCGCCGCTCTTCGCGACCTCGAGTATGGACGACAAGCCGCTGCTTTTACTTGCCGTGGAAGAGGTTGAGGGCAGAGCCCTCGCGAAACCAGTCCAATTGGGAGGCACTGAAGGAGTGGTTGACGTAGAGGGTCTCGGTGGTGCCGTCTCTATGGCGCACCACACAGGTCACGGGCTTGCCCGGCGCCATCTCCCCTAGCCCCGTCAGACTGATCCGGTCATCCTCCCGGATCCGCTCGTAATCCACGGGGTTCTCGAAGGTGAGGGCCAGGAGTCCCTGCTTCTTCAGGTTGGACTCGTGGATTCGGGCGAAGCTGCGGGCGATGACGGCGACACCGCCCAGAAGGCGAGGCGAGAGCGCGGCGTGCTCGCGGCTGCTGCCCTCTCCGGAGTTGTGATCGCCGACGACCACCCACCTCAGCCCTCGAGCCTTGTAGTCGCGGGCGATGCTGGAGATGCCCTGGCCGGCCTCGCCCGTGACAACGTTCTTCGCTTTGCCTGTCTCGCCGCTGTGGGCGTTGGTGGCCCCCATGAACATGTTGTCGCTGAATTTGT
>Ga0184637_10002883_pt1 | contig 10918 bp, 17 predicted proteins | sample PLM3_127_b2_FD_133143 | JGI IMG/M metagenome (GOLD analysis project Ga0184637, IMG submission 133143) | Groundwater sediment microbial communities from an aquifer in East River, Colorado, USA - PLM3_127_b2 | ecosystem: Environmental > Terrestrial > Soil > Riparian zone | place: USA: East River... | reverse complement strand
TAGGCATTTTGAATATTTTGCGCAAAGCATATTCGGTAACTTCGGAAGCGGAAACGTCATTGTTAAAAGATTCCAGTTGTAATTTTTCAATTACTTCACTTGAAAGCGTAAAGCTCTTGATTTCCTTATTCCCGTTTTTAGCTATGGATTTAATTATTGCCATTAAAACGGGTCTCCCGGCAATGATTTTGTAATATCAAATTGTTCTTTATCGTAACCGTTATATTTTCTGTGGTTGTTCACTGCGTTTGTAACCGCTTCAAGGTTATGCCTGCAATTGTGGTCCTTTATCCCGTCGTTATGGTCCACTGTTTCGGTTTCGGGATTTAATTCCCTGCGCTTATCAAACGCAGATACAACGATTCTGTGAATAAACTGAAGTATGCGCCTCTGTCCATTGTTTAAGCGGACCCTTAAATATCCTTTTGCGTTTTTCAGTGGTGTTAAGCGCTGCACGCGGTAAACTTCCCCGTTTGATGTAACGTAATAATTATCCCATCCCGGCACTGGGCGCACTTTGATGCGCTTATCTTTACAGTATTCCCTACTACACATTTTTTACTATAAATTTTACTGTTTCACACTACGCAGTTTAGTTAGTTTCACGGGAAACATTTAATTTGTTGTAATATTGTTTTAACGCTTTTTCAATTTCCTCATATAGTCCATCTGCTCTCTCAAATTCAGAATCCAGCAGAACGAGTTGTTTGTTCCCCGTATTCAGCAAGAAACTAAACCCATAAAACGGGGCATATTCAGATTCGTGATTGATGCAGGTTGTACCCGTAAAACCTATTGTCTGCGATAAATCAATTGTGAGGTTGATAACTCCTTTGGATATAAATAAATTGTTTTCGATTTTAAACATTTATCTCCTTATGCAGATTCCCCGCTGTATTTATTAATTCTTTCATTTTCAATAATTGCTCCCGTTTCTTTTTGCGCCATACGCGCATATATTCTTTGTGGCAGTCTTTACAATGGCGCTGATTTTTAGCGCGCGGATTTGCGCGGCATTCACAGCAACGTTTTTCAGCCACTTAATTTACTAATGATTTTCTTTTTAGGTTTTAGCGCTTTAATTTGTTCTTTGCTCAAAAAATACGGCTCTTTAATCTTTTCATCTTCAATTTGCATTGCAATGCCCATGCCGATTAAAATCCCAAATAAAAACATGCAGGCCAAAAGAAAATATAACATTGAATTTTCTATTCCCACGGAATTATCTCCTTACCCCATTCTTTTGGATTTTTGATTTTTTTATACAACTTTCCCTTTATGAATTTATATCCACATGGTGTATAAGATGATGTCCCGTCAACTACAAATTGAATTACGTGCTTTAATCTTTCCCATTCATCAAAAATTAATTTCACTATTTCGCTATTCGCCATTTCGCAAGCTATGTATTCCGGCTGTTTAGATTTCCATTTATCGAAGTCCTTTTGACGCTTTGCGTAAGCATCCGCTTCGCGCTCAAAATAATCATCATCAAAATTTTCCCACCAAACAGACTTTAACGTGCCCACAGATACCGTTCTCCCTCTTTGGTAATCCTGTACGTTGTATTTGATGCGCCGAGCCGTTCTTTAATCCTGCCTGTTGTTTCCACTCTGTCCGCGGCTTTAAGGTTTGAAAGTGAACGGCGGATTGACGTAAGCAGCATTATGGAGTAACTCCAATAATTTATTTTTCATTTTTAAATAGTGTTGCGGGCGGGCGGAGCGAGCAGCAGCAGCAGCATCAGCATCAGCAGCATCAGCAGCAGCATAAGCAGCAGCATCAGCATCAGCAGCAGCAGCAGCATCAGCAGCATCAGCAGCATCAGCAGCAGCAGCAGCAGCATCAGCAGCAGCATCAGCAGCACTTCTTAACTCTTGCCATTCTTTAACCGGCACTACTTCCCATTGTGAACGCTCCATTAATTGCGCTACGCGAATTATTATTTCGCGTCCGCTATCGGTTTTAACGTGCCTCAAGACTCCGTCTGATTTGTTAATCAGAAGCCAAACAAAAAACTTTTTCCACACATTGTTAAGGTTAACGCCCACGGGTATAACTTCAAGAAATTCAAGCGGGAAATTTTTAGCTTCTCCATTATCCAGCCCCTCGAAAATCTTATCCTCAAGTCTTGCTATTATGCGTGGAATGCCGAGCTCGGTTTCGTATGCCGCATGATTATCCCCGTGTATCGTGCATCCTACCGCACAGCCCTTGCCGTTTTCCCAGTATACACCCTTAATAATTTCGTCCGCTGCCTGATGCGCCTTGACTCTGTTTAAATATTCCTGCTTAATTTCCGCATTGTTGTGAAAAGATAATAAATCGTTCATTTTCTATTTTCCCCTGTTTAATGTTTTTTTAATTGAAGTACTTTGCAGTTTTTAATTTTATAAATCCACCCGGCAAGCGCCATTTTGTACCGGCTGTTTAAAATTTCCTCGATTTCGGCGCTGGATAAATTTTCGTTATCGGACGGGTAATAAATTCTGCCCGTTGTATCCGTTCCGTCAAGCGTGCATGAATAATAAACTTCATAAAGCATGTTTAATTTTTCCAATAGCTGAATGCATTTACTTCGATGTGGTTGCCGGTCCCGTAAATCCCCACGGTTGAGATATGATTCCACTTTGCCAGTGAGCCGCATTTATTCCACAGCTCCAGCGGCACATTGCAATTGCGCGTCGCCATTTCAATTAATCGCGCGCCGGCTTCATTTGGTATATAAAAATCCGATTTCATTTTACTGATTCCTTTTCTCTTTTTTCAAATTCCTCTAACGACAATTCACCGTTTTCCCATTTTCGTTTATCGCAACTCCAGCAATTCCCATATAATTCTAAATATTTTTTATCCGCTTTACTCCATTGTGTTTCGGTACATTTAGGGCAACCCGTTTTCATTTAAAAATTTCCTCTGTAATAATTTCTGCTTTTGGAGCATCCGGCACGGCGGTATATTTCAGCGCGAAGCTAATCGGTATCCCGTGAAAATCCTTTGCCTTGCCCCGCCCGCACTTTGCGATGTAATCATGCAAATGTTGCAAGCTGGTCCATTTGCATTGAAAGCCGACGTCATCGCGGATAATTTCATTTAGCCGCTCGAGCCATTTTAATTCTTTGGCGTTCAATTGACTTTTTGCTCCTCACCCAAAACGTGGTCGCAATAGATGCACATATAGCCCTGCAGTATAAGCATGCCCGGCTGGCCGTTGCCTGATTGCAGTTTTGTAAATTCACGGAGCGCCGTAACGGGAATAAAATATTTTCCCTGGCACTGCGGGCATTTAACTTCCGGCAGGTCCGCGGCTTTCACTCCGGGCATCAACAATGACGGTGGTGGTTGATTGTTTTGCATTTTTAATTTTTCCCCTTTTTTATGTGAATTGCTGTATCAACAGCTAACTTGAAGTCATCATAAATGCTGCCTTTAATCCTGTACGTTTGATTTGGCAGTAATGTAAAAAACCAATATTTTTCAATGACGATAAGCAAAGTATCTCCGCTTTGGACAGTTGTGCAAAAATCCTCGGGCGTGGTTCCTACTCCTACCTCCTTACCCGTCGTTATAATGGTATGAGACGGCTGATAATTTTTATATATTACTGTAAATTCGCGGTCAACCCTATGCCCCGTTTGGCAGCCACATAATTCAATTAATAAATAAATTGTTGCAGCGGCAATAAATATGTATGCGAAAAATCCGCGCATCAAAATTGTGTTTTTGGTTTAATATATTCGTCGAAAAAATCCGTGTTAATTTTATAAATCACGTCCATGTGTTTAAAATTAAATCTCAACTCTACAACATCCGCCGTTCTGCTGGAGCCGGCAAATAACGCGCTCGTATTTAACATTTTTATAATGTGCGCCGCAAACTTAAATTTATTTGCGTACAGACTCTTCATTTTAAAATACTCTTTAATCTGGACTTATAAAATCCTGGTTATGCATTTAGCTGGTCCGGCATCATCCTTAGTTTTGCGTTAATACTTTATCTAAATCAATCCCCTGCTCTTTGAGCTTGCTGTACCCATTCGTACTGCCGAGTGCCTCACTGCGGGCGTCCTTATCCAGCTTATTATACCCGTAATCGTGCTCCAAACATTTCCAAATCCATTTATTTGGTACTTTCCCCTGCCACTCTGGTTTTTTACGCAGACTGGCAAATGCCCATCTTACATTGCGCTCCCAAAATCCAAAGTTACTGTTTTGGAATGCTGAAAATATCTGCAGCCGTTTCTGTTCATACTGCAAGGACACTTCGGTAAATAAATTCCACTTTGCCAAATCAGTCGCGCTTAGCCGCTGTACAAACTGCTCCGTTCTTTTTGCGGAAAAACTAATCCCGCCGGATGCCTTAAATTCCTGCACAAATGTGTAATTAAATTTATATGTGTACCCCTTGCTGAATTGTTTATCGGTAATTTCAAAAAACTGTGGGAAATTAAACACAAGTGTGGGCATGGCGGTTTTAATAGTTCCCCTGGGCACGGCGCACTCGTTTTGGATATCCTGGTAGGAAAATTCCAGATTAGCAGGTGAGCGCTGGAGCAGCGGGTTTAAGAGACTGCATATTGCGGCGAAAATTATTTTATATGTTGGCGTGAATGGCAGCATAACTGGCTCTGTTTTTTTTCCCCTTGTTCTTCCCTGTCTCGGATTTTTAAGTTTGTCCCTGTATTTTAAAATCTCCGACGGGAACGGAAAAAAATTTATCGGCATTTGGTTTTAAAAAATTTATCATATTTTTTCATGTTTGAAATAAATCCAGTTGTTTTATTACTCCGTACATGCGGGCTGTGATGCTGTGCATGTTTTCGTTTAATGTTTCGATTGCCTTTTCGGTATCCTGCTCCGATAAAAAAATATTATCTGGATATGATTCGTAAAACTGTGTGAACCCCGGGCAGGCGATAATGCGGGCTGATTCCTGCTTTGTTTTATATTCATCGTTGTAATTTTCGATGAATGATTTGTGTTTTCCTCCTATTTGGAATATTTGTATTCCTCATTGTTATTCCCCTTTCTTTGAAGATTTTATTTATTTTTCAGAAATAACAACAAGTATATAAAGCATCCTATTTGGCGGCAAACACTTTTTTGATTTGAAGTTGCACCGGAAATTAGTGGGTTAGTTTTAGGCAGGGGATTATGTAAAGCGGATAAGTTTACTTCTTATATATTATTTCTCATTTTCTCCACAGGCACAAAAAAATAGCGAATTTATCGCTTATCATGTAAATTACCTTGCCGAAACTAACATTTTATATTAAAAGAACGGAAAAACATTACAAATATAATACAATTTTTCGATTTGTCAATAGTTTACAACACTATTTTGGAATTTATTTTGCTTTTAAAGAAAATTTTTAGGTAACTATATACCTGTTGGGACATAGTTACCATTAAGTTATTATTTCCGTTTCTTTTTAGGTTTTTTCTCATTCTTTGTTTTGATTGCAATATCCAACAATTTTTCAAAGCTACAATTCACTTTAAGTAATGGTTCGTAATGCTTTTGGCGTTTGACTTTTTTTATTTTCATAAGGCAAATAACTCCTGCTGAACTGGTTCAGCGTTTACAATCTGCCTGTATGTTCTTGCAATTAATTCCCTGTATTTAAGTCTGCCTTTGCATTGTGAAATAGCTTTATCAAACCTATCAGCTTCGTTAATTTTTCTCGTGTTGTAACGAAAATTAAATTCAGAACAATATTTACCTAAATGCTTTTCGCTTACCTGATGATAGATACCAATTATACCACGCTTTAACAAGCTCCAGAAGCCTTCCAAACTATTTGTATGAACATCACCTATACAATATTGACCTTTGCCGTGTTGAATAACATTGTGTTCGTAGCTTTTTCCTAATCCATTATAACCACCCCACTCATCTGTAATTAATCTACTACCCTCTTTGACGCTGTCCCTGATAATTGGGTGAAGTGATTGCATTGTTGTATCTTGAACTACCTTAGAAGTTATCAAACCATTTCTTTGATACAATCCGATAACTGGAGTTTTATCCCTTAAAGACCTGCCCTGCGGATTATTAACCTGTTTATTTTTATGACGGTTTTTGTTTTGACCGCCAATAAAAGTTTCATCTGCTTCGATTGTGCCGCCAAGTAATTCAGGATTATCACCCTTTAACATCTCACGTATTCTGTGTAATATAAACCAGGCTGTCTTTTGTGTAACTCCAATATCTTTGGCTAATTGGAGTGAGGATAATCCTTTCTTATGGCTTGTAATAATATACATAGCAACGAACCATTTACTTAATGGAATATTGGTATTTTCAAAGAATGTTCCGACTGTTACACTGAACTTTTTATGACATTCTTTATTTCTGCATTTGTAACCCCTGTTGGTTATGTAAGGATTGCCCTCATTACAGTGAGGGCAGACTGGTTTACCGTTCCACCTTAATTTTTCAAGATGTCCTTTGCAGACTGATTCGTCTGCAAAGGCTTTTTGGACATCAATTAAATTATTGTATTTCATCAGCGAAATCCCTTTCTAATTCTTCTTTGTCATAAGCCCAGGCCATATCCCCTGATTCTAGGTCTATTTTAAAAGTGTCGTAAAGTGCCAATTCTGCATCTGCATAAGTGTCGAATACTAATCCTGTATTGTAAGGATGATTCCCTGCTATTCCCCAACTCCATAATTCGTAACCATTATTAATTGTTGCTTTGTTATCACCATTGTCATGTTCTGCCTGTGCCGCCTCATCTGTAAGGCGTATGTGGTAACGGGGAGCTACTCCGTTAGGTGTTGTTGTTTCATCTCTTGCCTCATCCAGTAGCTCTCTGAAAGTGCCTTCAACTATCTTGCTATTGAATAACCAGAATACTTGTTGTTCTAATTCTTTTGTTGTCATTGCGTTAATTCCTCTCTTTTATTGTGTCGGGGTTATTCCCAACACTACAAAGATACCTTGTTAATTCGTGTCCCACAAGGTAATTAATTAGTATCACCGCTTTCGTTAGTCCCAAGTTGTATATAGTTACCAATTTTTAAATCAGATAGCAAGGAAAATGCAGTTTTCCGCAGCCGATTCTATCTCTTATAATATATATCTCTTTAGATTAATCTCTATATAGAGGTAGGTTGTACAGTACAACCATAGGAGTTGTACAGTACAACTATTGTATAGCGTTAAAATTTTGAGGTTTTTGACCCTCAAACCGGGCATAAATGGCGATTACGGTGTATTTTACATAAGTTGTACAGTACAACTATTGGTAAAATATCAAAATTTTCATGGGGAAAATCTGATACCTTGTATTGCCATATCTGAAAAGATTATCTTTGTAATGGGAATTTGTTGCGATTTTATGTGGTAGTCATGCGTAGTTAACTGTAGTGTTGCGGTAGTCAGCCGGGTAGTAAAAACGGGAGTATTACAAAAAGTCGCACAGTATAGTTAACGAAAAACGTTAATTTTTGAAAATTTTTCGCGGACAGAAACCGAAGGTTAATAAATTACGCCCGCCGCAAATATATCCTATTGCTGAATTTCTTTTAAGCTATGCAAAATAAACAAGTCCCGAAGCATTGCGGGAGATAAATCTCAACCGCGCTCCGGGACTTTGTTGTAGCCGCCTATTACAGCGCCACAGGGGAAAAAATTAAGGTAACTATATTTCCAAATATTTAAGGTAACTACCCATTACTTTATTTCCGCATGCAATATATACGGTTCGCTGCCCTCTGCCTGGCGCAGTTTGTTAACCTCGATTAAAATTTCGTTAAATTCCTCAAGCGTATGGACCGCCGTATTATCAATGCACCACTTATAAACAACCGGCACGGAGTACGTCTCTAAATAACCTCTAAGCTGTGCCGCTTTATCAGCCATTGGCAATGTTTTAAGCCATGCTCCCTGTTTCAATCCCTGCTCCTTTTCCTCGGCTGTTAATTCCGTTTTATTTTCTGTGTTGTTTTCTCCAGGAGAGTTAATGTCGATTAGCCCACCGGGTCCCTCTGCCGCTTCATCTTCCCACAGGTCATCTTGCAATTCCTTAATGTCCGTTTTCATTGTTTTAATTTCCGCATGCAGCGTCTTGAAATTCTTATCGATATTCTCAGCCAGCGTTTTAAAAAATCCCATTATTTGGCCGCCGCCTGCGCCTGCAAGTCCGGCAGCTGGGCCGGTTTTCGGTCCGGTAACCATTTGCAGTATGCTGGGCAGGTTTTCAATTCCCGCTTTTATCAATTCTGTTGTCATATCGCTTTCACCACCGCTGCCTTTAATTTTATTAACAGCTTCGATTGTTTTAGTCATTTTGTCTAAATCGGTTTCCTGCGCCTTGCCCAGCGCAAGCTCTATAATCGCTTTGGAAAAGCCGTCATCGGGTTTCTCATGCATCATCTTAGCCGTCTCCATCATCATTTCCGCCGTTTTATTCATGCCGGCCACGATTATAGTGCTGTCTGACTGTGCCGGCTGGTGGCCACTCCCGAGCAGCTCTTTATACAGTTTCATTTTCCGCAATATTTTTTCCTCGGGGTCCTCATTCGGATTGCTGTATCCGTTTCCCGGCGGTGCTGCCTGCTGGGCTGAGGGCATGACGGATGGTCCCTCAATTTTGAATGCTTTTGTAACCAGCAGCCTTTTATTATCAGCATCCCGCCATTTGAGATAAAGGACATAATCCCCGCCGCCGTACAGCGACTGCACGTCGTCCATGTCGGGCGGTGTTTCGTACTTCTTTAAAAATAATTTTTCGCCCTGCTGATTTTTCCTATAAAGAGTGATGTTAAGCCAGCCTGCGACCGAGCCATATTTGTCCTCGATTTCCTCGAGGAAATTAGACGGCTCGTAATCCGGTGTTTCCGTGGGTTCTGCAAGAGTTATCGAACGGGCTTCCTGCGATGTTTCTTTTTCCCCTGTGTTTTTCTTTGCCATAATAGATTATGATTTAAAGTTTATGAAAAAAATTATTTTTAGTATTGCCGAATCCATTCCGGCGTTAGCTTGAAAATCCCATTTACATTATTAATTCCATAAGCGCCATAACTATCTCCTACGATATGAATGTCCGCTATGTTTAAAACTGCGCCCTCGTTCAGCATTTCAGTTGGCGGCGCTACAAAAAAATCACTGCCATTGTAAAACGCCAGGTGCCCGCATGTTTTGCCGTCTATGCGCGTATAAAGTCCCTCAATAAGTAAGTTATCAAATATAGGAATGATTTTCATGTCGTTGACGCCCACATTCGCAGGGTTAAGCCCAAGCGTTACGCTGCCCAGCGCACTCCATGAAACTCCATTAAACCTTGCCAGGTTGGTACATGCTACGCCGCCTATATGGTCGAATAACCCCGCTGCTATTAAATTATTTTTATAAACCGCCAGCGAATAAATTGTTCCTTGTCCTCCAAGGTAAACTACATCGCCCATCGCTATGGCAGTCGAGCCATTCCATTTACCGCATCCATTTACCGTTACGCTATTGAGAGTTGAATTTGCGCCGCCGAAAATTGTATCTCCGCTATAAATTGCCATTGCATAAATGAGCCCATTTGCTCCTGAGCCATATCCCTGCCATTCACCCAGATTGCGCGATACCGCTATGCGCGAAATTGCCGCGCCGCCGATTGCGGTAAAATTACCGCTTACGATTATATTATTCCCTAAACACCATATGCGGATTGCATCATTATTGAAATTGCTATCAAGTCCGGAAAACGTCGAAGTATTCCAGTTATAAATTGCAAATGATTGTGTCAGCGGTACTGCACCGACCGCTAAGAAATTACCTACAAATGGCATAAGTGAATCATTATACTGCGCTATGGCAAAAACCCCGCCGTTGATATACGAATTAAATCCGCTCCACGTCCCGGCAGTAATATCATAAGCCGCCATACGCGATGCCCAGCTGCCAAAAACATCCACGGCGCCATTAATGTTGTTTAATTTTCCGCCTACAATTATTTTTTTTGCGCCATCTGCTAAAATGAATAAGCATTCACCGTTGATATAGCTTTCACGCTGAATATTATTATTTGCCGAACTATCCCAGTAAAGCACTCCCGCTCCCAGCTTTGTAATGTAGGTTGGCGCCGTTCCCTCGTTATACCAAACGGGGTCCTTACGGTCGGGCGCTTCGCAAAATCCCAGCTCCATATTGCAGTCGCCGACAAATCCCGTGAAAACATAATTAGACCTGTCATAATCAAACCATCCGTTTTTAATTATACTTCCACCCGAGGTAATCAAACAAAAAACATTTTGCCCGTAGCCGGTGAAATACCACGTATAGGTTGTGTCCATTAATCCTGAAACACGCCTGATGGTTAAAGTTTTGCCTATTGCTCCGTAAAAATATCTTGTAGTTGCTGATGTTGTTTGAGTTGTATCCGATACATTATTAATATATCCGTCATTGAACAACCCAAATGCCGTTGTATTAGCAGTGTTTGTAGGAATAGCCTGAGCAGTTGTATTTCTTAAGGTATCGTCTACATAGGCGTAAGTAGTGCAGGTTACTCCTGTTTTGATATATATAATTTTATAATGATGTTCCAAACTATCGGTTGTAGGTATGTCCCACACTTTTGCAAACGAAATCCATCCCGACATATATAAGTCTATTGCATTCGCAAATCCCCTGTGAAAAGCTATACTCCAATTCCCTACATCTTTTCCCATAATTGAAGCATTTGTTTTGCGCGGAAGCCCTACTTTCCAGTATCCCTCGATAGAAAACGTATCTGTTGTCGTAACGGGTAAATTAAGCCCATAAATATCCGTCTGCCCTATCACGCGTGCCATTGAGCCGCGCGTTTGCCCGGAGCCGTATAACCAGCTTTCACTATAAGGCGAAAATGGCTGCCTGCCATTGCCCGTATCAACTACGGGTGAAAAAACAGGCGCCCATGAGCTGCTTACTACATAGCCCG
>Ga0184637_10002882_pt1 | contig 10919 bp, 7 predicted proteins | sample PLM3_127_b2_FD_133143 | JGI IMG/M metagenome (GOLD analysis project Ga0184637, IMG submission 133143) | Groundwater sediment microbial communities from an aquifer in East River, Colorado, USA - PLM3_127_b2 | ecosystem: Environmental > Terrestrial > Soil > Riparian zone | place: USA: East River... | reverse complement strand
TCTGCTATTTCGGCGGGCGGTAACTCGACCGGGTCGCTGGATTCAAGCAGCAGGCGCGTTTCGGTTTGCAGATTTCGCTTCTTGACAATCGGCATATCTAAACTGTCCAAGGTCCAACGTCCAAAGTCCAACGTCAAATCCATAGCCAAAAAAGACTTTGGACCTTGGACATTGGACTTTGGACTACGTTTTCAGTCTCTTCAACAAATGCTCCTGCAGATCACCAACCTTCACGCGCTCCTGCTCCCACGTATCACGATCGCGCACGGTTACAGCTTCGTCTTCGAGTGATTGATGATCCACGGTCACGCAGAAGGGCGTGCCAATCTCGTCCTGGCGCGCGTAGAGTTTTCCGATGCCGCCCGTGTCGTCGTAGACAGCGCGCATCGCCGGCTGAAGCGAGCGCTTGATAGCTTTCGCCAGCGCGACAATCTCCGGCTTATTCTTCGCAAGCGGAAGAATCGCAGCTTTGATCGGCGCCAGCGCCGGATCAAGTTTTAGTATTACACGCGTCTCGCCCTTATCATTCGTCTTTTCCGAATAAGCATCCATTAGCACGGACAGAACAGTGCGATTTACGCCGGCCGCGGGCTCGATCACGTAAGGATAGAAACGTTCTTTGGTTGCCTCATCGAAGTAAGAGAGATCGTCTGTAGAATCAGGATTCAACCGCTTCCCTTCCGCGTCCTCCGGTTTCTTTGAGTGCGTGCGCAGATCGAAATCGGTGCGGTTGGCGATCCCCATCAGCTCGTCCCACTGGCGCTCCTCCTCCTCGCGTTCCGGGAAAAAGCGATACTGGATGTCTACAGTGCGCTTGGCATAGTGGGCCAGCTCCTCTTTTGGCTGTTCATACAACCGCAGATTGTTTGCCGAGACACCCAGACTGGTGAACCAGTTGTAGCAGGCATCAATCCATTCCTGATGAGCCTTCTCGTCTTCGCCTGCACGGACGAAGTATTCCATCTCCATCTGTTCGAATTCGCGCGTGCGGAAAATGAAGTTTCCAGGCGTCACTTCATTGCGAAACGATTTACCAATCTGCGCGACACCGAAGGGAAGTTTGCGCCGGCTCGTTGTCAGCAGGTTCAGAAAATTGATGAATATGCCCTGCGCCGTTTCCGGGCGGAGATAGACGAGCGAAGACGGATCGTCTTCCGCGGTAGCACCGACGTGAGTCTGAAACATCAGGTTGAAGGGGCGCGGTTCCGTAAGATTGGTTGAGCCGCATTTTGGGCATTTCCCATCAGTCAACTTGTCTGCGCGCAAACGACTATTGCACTCGCGGCAGTCGACCAGGGGATCACTGAAGGTATCCTCGTGGCCCGAATACTTCCAAACCAACCGGTTCAAGATGATCGACGAATCGAGACCCTCAATGTCATCGCGCTCGTAGACCATCCAGCGCCACCACTCCTGCTTCACGTTATTCGAGAGCTCGACACCGAGCGGGCCGTAGTCCCAGGCGCTGCCGAGTCCGCCATAAATTTCGGAAGAGGGAAAAACAAACCCACGCCGCTTGGCAAGGGAAACTATTGTTTCGATGTTAGGAGCTGGCATAAGACGAGAATCGTAAATGGTGAATAGTAAATGGTAAATGCAAAAAACGAAAATAGGCTAGTAGCAGCCTCCCGGCAACCTTCAGTAGCAACTCAACGGATCAGAACCGGGAGCAGTAGCGACCGGGTGCTAGATTCAACTGACTTGAGTGCTAACACCCGGTCGCTACGGCTCCCGGTTCTGATAAGGACCCAAAGAAAAGAGGAGCACCGCGGCGCTCCTCTATTAATCCACCGGGCTGCCCGTTTATAGACCCCCGGTCCAAAATCGAACTCTCTCGAAAGTGCTTCTTACTTGGCAGGCGTCGTAACGTTCACCTCAATCTTCTGCGTGCCACCACCGCCGAACAAGCGCCCTCTGAAGACAACGACCAAAGCCAAATCAGGATCACGAGGATCACCAGGACGGCGACAACGCCCGCGCCGCCGCCACCGCCACCATCTCCATTGTCTCCCATAAAACGACTCCTCCTGTTTGTATAGGGGGATTGGGTGAAACTAACTAGAGGGGGATGCCAAGATTGTTATCACAGGCCTTGGATAGCGTCAATCGAACCAGGCTCCTGATAAGGCCAAAAACAAAAGTTCAGAGTTCAACCTTCAGGTTGCAATTTACTAAGCGGCAAGCTGAAGCTTCAACTCTAAACCCAAAACAGCAGCAGCCAAAAACAAAAGGAGACAAGAACCGTGTCTTGTCTCCTTCTGGTCTGGTTATCGCACACTATCTGCGTCGGCGCAACTAGTCTCTACCTCGTCTACGTCTGCCGGGGCCTGAAGCAGGTCTAACATCACCTGCCTGGTTTAGATATTGCGGTTCTGCTTGAAACACCGCTGACGGTTTCGCTGGTTGATAGGAAAAGATGCTTGATAAAGAAGTGATTCCAATTTCATTGAGAGTTATTGGCGTTCTAAACTGAATAAAAAAGGAGGTTTGCGTCCACGCAAACCTCCTACAAGTCTCAAATCTCAGATCTGAGATTTCAAATCTGAAATCGCCGACTTCAGTCAGCGTCGTGAGCACTTACTGAGTCACTGGCGCTGGCTGCCTCGGCTTTGCGATCCTCGTCGCGCAAGACTGCTTTTCGCGAAAGCTTAATCTTGTTGCCTTCTTTGCCGATGCATTTGACGAGGATCTGCTGTCCTTCCTTCAGCTCATCTCGGACATCTTTCACTCGGCGATCTGCGATCTCGGAGATGTGAAGTAGTCCATCTGTTCCCGGAAAGATTTCAACGAACGCGCCAAAGTCGACGATGCGCGAGACCGTACCCAGATAGGTCTGGCCTACCTCGGCCTCGGCCGTGATTCCGCGAATTCGCGCAACTGCGGCTTCGGCTGCTTCGCCGCTCGCAGTGGCTATCGAAATAGTGCCATCGTCTGACACGTCGATCTTCGCGCCCGTCTCTTCTACCAGCGCCCGGATCATCTTGCCGCCTGGTCCGATGACGTCGCGAATTTTATCCGGATTGATTTTGATCTGGATGATTCGTGGCGCGTGGACCGAGATATCGGGACGCGGCTCAGCGATGGCTTGCTCCATTACGCTGAGAATATGTAAGCGTCCCTTTCTTGCCTGCTCGAGGGCCTCGGCCATGATCTGCGCGTTGATACCGCCGATCTTGATGTCCATTTGCAGCGCAGTGATGCCTTCTTTTGTTCCAGTGACTTTGAAGTCCATGTCGCCGTAGTGGTCCTCGGCTCCGGCGATGTCCGTCAGAATGGCATACTTGTTACCTTCCATTACCAATCCCATCGCGACGCCCGCAACTGGAGCCTTCAACGGGACGCCTGCGTCCATCAGCGACAGGATGCCGCCGCAAACGCTGGCCATCGATGACGAACCATTTGACTCGGTAATGTCAGAAACGATGCGAAGTGTGTAGGGGAAAATCGACTCATCGGGCAGGACTGGCTCGATCGCCCGGCGCGCCAGCGCACCATGTCCAATTTCGCGCCGGCTCGACGAGCCAAAGCGACCTACTTCACCAACGGAGTAGTGTGGGAAGTTGTAGTGCAGCAGGAAGCGGCGCTTAACCTCACCCTTCTCGATGTCGTCCATAAACTGCTCGTCTTCTTTAGTGCCCAGCGTGGTGGTGACGAGAGCCTGAGTTTCGCCGCGAGTAAAGAGTGCCGAACCGTGGACCCTCGGCAACCAACCAATTTCGCAGCTTATCGGGCGGATTTCAGAGAACCGCCGGCCATCGGGCCTGCGCCGGCTATTGAGAATATCGTCACGAAAGATGGTTTCCTTCAACTGGTCGAAAACCTTCTTCGCCATCTGTCTTTTTTCCGGTTCATCTTCCGGGTAGCCTTCGACGACTTCCTTTTTCAACGCGTCAACAGCCGCGTAACTATCGTGCTTCTCCTGATTGGTCGTATCCATAGCGGCGCGTAAACGGTCGCTATGATTTCTCTGGATTTCTCCCAGCATCTCTTCGTTCACCACCGGTGGTTCCACTTCGCGCTTCTCTATGTCGAGCGCTTTGTACAATTCCTTCTGCCAGCGACACAGCCGATTGATTTCTTTATGGGCAAGCATAAGTGCCTCGACCATAATCTCTTCCGAAACTTCCAAAGCGCCCGCCTCGACCATCACGATGGCCTCTTCCGTACCCGCGACGATTAAGTTCAACCGCGACTCGCGGACTTCGTCGTATGACGGGTTAACAATATAGCGGCCGTCAATGAGTCCGATCCGCACACCGGCGATTGGATTCATGAAGGGGATGTCGGAAAGGTAAAGCGCGCATGAAGCGCCGGTGATTGCGATCACGTCCGGGTTGTTGTCGGGATCGGCGGAAACCACGCTCGCGATTACCTGCGTCTCGTTACGATAGCCTTCCGCGAAAAGTGGTCTGCAAGGTCGATCGATCAAACGGCTGGTAAGGGTTTCTTTTTCGGTAGGACGTCCTTCGCGGCGGAAGTAGTTACCGGGAATTCGTCCGGCCGCGTAATTTGCTTCACGGTACTCGACCGTCAGCGGGAAGAAATCAATTCCTTCCCGGGTAGTCTGCGCGCCGACTGCGGCAACAAGCAGCATCGTGTCACCATATTTGATAACTACGGAACCATCTGCCTGCTTGGCGACTCGGCCGGTTTCAACCGTCAAATCCTTGTCGCCTAACTTTATTGATTCTTTGAGATATTTCTTAACTGTCATCTTGTTTTGTCTCCTTCGGACAATTGCCTGACTTGCTCAGGCTCGCGAGCGTCTCGTGCGCCTCGCTATAGTTGGAAAACTTTTTCAGTTTCCAGTTTTCATTTTCTGGGAGCCCACGCCACGTGAAGCGTTGGGAAAAATCCTGGAGCCGCAATAATCAAAAGCGGCAAGAGCCTCTTACCGTGAAGCTCTGCCGCCTTTTATGCGTTACGCTAAGGCCGAACACGTCTGCTTGCTTGGGAAGTATCGCCGTCACGTTCGGCACCTTGGGCAAGCTCTTCGATAGACGTGGGCTTTATAGAAGTCTGAGATTCGAAGTCTCTCGTTACACTGCAGTCATTGTTCTTTTACTTACGAAGGCCCAGACGAGTCACTACCTCGTGGTATCGCTCGATGTCTGTGCGCTTCAAATAATCCAGCAAACTGCGACGCTGCGAGACCATTTTGAGCAGGCCGCGCCGCGAGTGGTTATCTTTCTTGTGGACTTTGAAGTGTTCGGTAAGCTCGTTGATTCTCTTGCTGAGTAAAGCCACCTGAACCGGCGGGGAACCCGTATCCGTACCGTGGCTGCGAAAATCGTTAAGAATCTGTACTTTCGTTTCTTTGGCTAATGGCACTGCTTAAAATGATCCTCCAGAACAACAGAAAAACCGTCTCACAACGGCAACCGCTAAGATTAAGTGTGAAAGTAAGTTAACACGCGACTGGGAGGGTGTCCAGCGGGGGTGCTGAAGGTACTGGTTGCTCTTATTGGCTTGAACGGCAGATAGAGAACGAAAACTGAGATTTTCCATTCATCATTTTTCAGTTTCCATTTGCCATTCAAACCGCTCGGGCCTATCAGAACCGGGAGCAGTAGCGACCGGCCGGATGCTCAACAAGAGCTTTAGAACGGCAGTGACAGTGACCGGTGGTTGATAACCCAAACAGCAATCCAAGTTAGGTTCAGTTGCGTGTCTGGCCGGTCGCTACCGCTCCCGGTTCTGATAGGAAGCCACGGGTTGAATGGCAAATGAAAAATATCAAATGGAAAATGGAAAATCTTCACGTCTTTAACGTTAGCCGGGGCTGCCCCGCTGGGGACCCCGGTCCGCTCTCGGTTCTGACAAGAAACTGCTATCTATCTCGGGAAGCGCGCCCGGTATTCACCCGAGATGATGAACGCCTTGACCATCTCGGCCTGCTCGAAGTTGCCGCCAAACTGATTCAACTTGTTGAGCCAGAACTGATAGCCGCTATCATCCGGATCACGCCTGAGATAACCGAAGTATTCCATCATCACAAACATCTGGTTCGACTTCGCCCGAGTGAACCCTTCATTCTCGACCACCTGGCGCAACACTGCGGCGCGCGTCAATGTGCCGCTGGCTAAGCCGCTGACAAGCGCATTTCTATCGCCATTGAAGCTCGCGCCGGTATGGCTGATTAGCGTATCGACAAAAGCGTCGTTCGGCAGCCCGTCGTAAACAGCACGGAAAGCCGGTCGTTGTACCCAGGCATCGACAAAGGCTTGTTTATTCGATTCCAACTGCCGCGCCCAGTCGCCCCGGCCTACAATGACATCACGCGCAACGATTCCGGTGTCGGGAATGAACTCAGCATAAAGTGGTCGCCGGACGTAGCTGGCACGGTACAGTCCGTCAACCAGCCCGCCTGTTTGTTGGAACTCAATTGAAAGAAAGTAAGCAGCCGAAACATTGATTCGCCGCCGCTCAATGCAGTTTAGGTCGTTGCCACACTCGAGTATCTGATCACTCCAGAAGTTGAACCCGCTTTCGTCAGGCTCGCGTCCCAGGAAATCCAGATAGTGCTGCCTCACGAAGTACTCCGAGACGTCGACCGGGTTCGCAACTATGACCGAGTCCGGAGTAGCAGTGAACAGAGCGTCTGTCTTATTGCCCGAGAGCGAGAAGGAACGGTTGTCCGGATTGAAGCTGTAGTTTACGCGTGAAGGCGTCACCGTGTAGAAGTTGTCAGTATCTACATTCTCGAAGCGGTAGTTGCCGTCGGTATCGGTAATAGTTTTCCGTGATCCTGCTCCGCTCATCTGGACAGTCACACCGGCCACAGGCGCGCCATCAGGCGTTGTAACCTGGCCGCTGATTGTCGCCGGCGCTGCCGTCGGCGCTGAGCCGTTGAAGGCGGCCAGGGCGTCAACGCGCCCGTAGCCAAAGGAATTGTTTGGAATCTGAGTCGAAGGTATGCCGCCGCAGGTCTGCGCGGTTACTGTCACCGCCGGGTTGGCCGTGTTCTGCAAGATCGACTTGGTCTGAGCGATGTTACGCACCAACTGCGGGCGCGCCGACCAGAGCAGCGCCACTACGCCGGCGACGTGAGGTCCCGCCATCGACGTACCGCTGAGGGTGCTGTAGGCGCTATCGCTGGTGCGCGTGCACGAGCGGACGCTAACACCGGGAGCCGAAAGGTTCGGCTTTAGCAGGTTCGGCGTATAGAAGGTGCTGGGGCCGCGGCTGCTGAAGCTCGCCAGCACGTTGCTGATATCTATCGCCCCAACCGAGAAGGACGCGTCATAGATCGCTGGGGCGGCACTCACACTCGAGCACCCCGGGCCGGAATTGCCGGCTGAGACTACGACGAAGATGCCCGCCGCCTGCGTGTTGTTGACGATTGTCTCCAGCTCGGCGCGGGTGACGCAACCTTCGCTGGGCGGGCATCCCCACGAGTTGTTCAGCACGTGTGGGCGCAGCGCCGGGTTCGGGTTGTTGCCGGCAAGATCGGTTGGGGCGATGGTGAATTGGAAACACTCGGTGTAGGTAGCGGGGGTACCGTTGCCCTGGTCCATGTTTCGGCAGCCTATCCACCTCGCACCCGGGGCGACGCCAACCTGATTCGTCCCACCGTCGTCGCCGACCACGGTACCGACCGTGTGTGTGCCGTGTCCGTCGTCGTCGCAAGGCGCCACCGTGTTGGGGCCGCAGACGCCCCCGCCGGAGTGAATTGCATCTCGCCAGTTGTAGTTGTGGTCGGCGACGCTGCCGTTCCAGCCGCGATACTTGGGTTTCAGCACGTTATGCGTCCAACGGATGCCAGTATCAAGACCACCGATGACCATCCCTGTGCCGGTAAAACCCAGCGTCCAGAGGGCAGGGGCATTGACGTTTTGCACGCCCCACTCGATCGCGTTAGCGCTGCTGGGCGCGAGACTTAATTTGCTGATGACCGGATCCTCGATCCAGCGAGTGGGCCTGTTGGAGTCGACACGCGCCACGTCGGCGCGGGCGGCAATCAGCTCGACCAGGTTGCGGTCGGCCGTGGCGACGATCATGTTGGCGGCCCAGAACGACTGGTATTCAGCGCCCTGGGATTTGAGAAAAGCCTGAAGTCCAACCTGGGTGCGGGCGGCATGCTGAGTAAGCGTGTTGTAGACAAACCAGCCGCGTGCGTCCTGATCCTTCATGTCATATGCAGCGCTGACGTCGGCCTGGTCGGCAAGCAGAATAACGACCGAGGTGTTCTTGCCATCGGCCGTGTCGGACAGCACTTGCGGCGCGATCTTGGAGGCTGGGTTTTGTAGAAACAATTGGTTCATCTCGCGCAGTGGCGAAGTATGGTTGTGGTATGACGCACCGACGAAGGTGTTGTGATCCTGGCCGGAACCGCGCGTACTGTCGTTCTGATAGAGAAGTCCCGCTTCCCGCTTCCAGTCGCTGGTCGCGTTAGCCGCATCTTTCGCACGGCTGTCCAGAGAATGCGAAGATGAAATGATGGTAGTCGCCGGTATCAATCCCAGCAGAGAGATGACGATGAAGAAAAGATAGAAATAAAAACGAGGTAGCTTACGGGGCGTCCTTGGGTTCATCTTAGGCTCCTTGATCGTGGCTCGGCGCTGATCGGAATCGACACAAGGTTATTACTGTAACAGTGTGGGGTCAATTGAAGTGCTGGCATGGCATAGTGGGTCGGTTGCGAAACCTCAACTTCAGAGGGCACTCAATATCAGAACCGGGAGCGGTAGCGACCGGGTGCTGGACTCAACTTGGCAAACGGAGCTTAGGTTGCAGGGTTGTAAAGAACGAGCAATGAGCCTGACATGAGTCTAGCACCCGGTCGCTACCGCTCCCGGTTCTGATATTGTCACAGCCGACCGTGTTCGCCTGATGCATGTTGTCTGTTACCATTTCGCTAGCGGGAGCGTCGAATAAATGCAAAACAAACGAGCGCGCATTGTTATTGTTGGCGGCGGGTTTGGCGGTCTTTTCACAGCACTCGATCTGAGTGGCAACTGCGATGTCACGCTTATCAGTGACGCGGATCATTTTCTTTTCACACCAATGCTCTACGAATACTTCAGTGGCGAGGTGGAGGAGTGGCATATTGCACCCAAATACACGGAGCTGCTCGATGAAAGCGTCAACCTCATTCACGATGAGGTCACGAATATTGATCTGAACACGCGAACCGTGACACTAAAAAACGGGGGCGAAAACTTCACGTATGACGTTCTGGTGCTCGCCGTTGGCGGTGTTTCAAACTTCGCCGGAGTTCCAGGCGCGGCAGAACATGCGATTCCCTTCCGCAAGATCGCCGACGCAGATACGTTGCGGCGGACCATGGTTGACGCGCTCGACCACGTGCCTCCCGATCTGCCACCGCAAGACACCCAACGCGCTTTGACTTTTGCAGTAGTCGGCGCGGGCGCCAGCGGCGTGGAACTCTCGACGAAGATGGCCGACTTGCTGCGCGATGCTTTCAAGCGTCGTGCGCTTCGCGGGGAACCTCGCGTACTGGTTATCGAGATGGGTGACAGGGCTGTGCCTGGAATGGGTGAGCAAATCCGGGAGTTTGTCGACGAGGCGTTGCGCGAATCGCACGTGGAAGTTCACACCTTGACTCAAGTCGTACGCGTTACCGAGAAGACGCTCGTCTTTGAGCATAATGGAACGCTGACTGAGATCGACTCCGCGGCAGTGGTTTGGGCCGGCGGCGTGCGCGTCAGTCCGGTAATCGAAAATCTTAAGGTTGAGAAGACTAATCGCGGTTTGATTCTGGTCAATCCCACTCTCCAAGTTCCCTCCCACGCAAACGTCTTCGCGCTGGGGGACATCGCTTTTTACAAGGACGCCGCGCCGACCCTGGCGGGCACGGCCCAATTGGCATTGCAGGAAGCGGGTCTGGTGGCAAAGAACGTCAAAGCCTTTCTCTCGGACGATGAGCTGCATACAAAACATTTTGAGGAGCTGGGGGAAGCTGTCAGTCTGGGAACGGAACGCGCCGCCGTGCTCGCCGGCGGAAAAGCGTTTGGCGGGCCACTGGCTCGCCAGGCGCGCTTTGCGCTTTACACTGCACGGCTACCCACCTGGCATCATCGTCTACGCGTGGGCGCGAGTTGGTTTTTTGAAGGCACAGCGCCCCGACCGCTGTTGCCGTTGGGCCTTCACAGGTAGAGATCGTGTCGCTTCAAGTAACAGGCCTGGCACGCTTGCGAGTGCTGCTCATTGTGGCGGTCGCGATCGCAGGCCTCGCAGTTTTGTTATGGGCGCGCGGGCGGCGTTCGAGTTTCGCGCCGGCACCAGCCAATGTAAATCGCGATGAACAAGTTACCGGCTCTTTTTCAGAAACTTCTCCGCCCGCTTCAACCTCTTCCATATCGCCAACGCTTGAGACCGGTCCACCCGCCACACCGACAACGCCCTCAACAGCATCCCCTGTTCAAACTCCGGGGGCGCTGAATGCCGAAGAGACGCCTACCAATCAAGCTGCCTCGAAAGATGCAGCGCTCGCTGGTAGTTTTGTCGGCACTCTGAAACTGATTGTTCCAGTCGTTGGCGTGAGACCAGATCAGTTATTGGACACGTTCACGGATGCGCGTTCAGAAGGGCGTGCCCATGACGCTATCGATATTCCTGCCCCGGCGGGAACTCCGGTCGTGGCTGCTGCCGATGGCGAAATCATAAAACTCTTCCAGAGCGAGCGCGGCGGGACGACCATCTATCAGCTCAGTACTGATAAGAAGCTCGTATTTTATTACGCCCATTTGCAAAGCTACGCCGATGGCCTGGTGGCCGGTAAGTTTGTGAAACAGGGAGAAGTCATCGGTTATGTCGGCGACACTGGTAACGCAGGCGCTGGAAATTTTCACCTCCATTTTTCAATCTCCGTCGTTGCCGATCCCAGGCGTTACTGGGAAGGCACCAACATCAATCCCTATCCGCTACTGCGGAAGTAGTCCTCATTCAATCAGCGG
>Ga0184637_10002881_pt1 | contig 10919 bp, 5 predicted proteins | sample PLM3_127_b2_FD_133143 | JGI IMG/M metagenome (GOLD analysis project Ga0184637, IMG submission 133143) | Groundwater sediment microbial communities from an aquifer in East River, Colorado, USA - PLM3_127_b2 | ecosystem: Environmental > Terrestrial > Soil > Riparian zone | place: USA: East River... | reverse complement strand
TGTGGTTGCAGCCATGGCAGGCCAACGCCGGGTGAATACGACCGGATCACGTCGCCTGATGCGGGCTCGCAACTGATTTCCCATGACCGGTGTCGTCGCTCGTTGCCAAATCACGAATGGTTCATTGCCGACCGCGCTATTTATCGCGCGCATCGCCGTCCCTAGAGTGCTGTGCATGGACAACGCACTCAAAGGAGCCATCGTGAAGAAGCTGACCGTTGTTGCACTGGCCCTGGCCGCCGCAGGTGCCGCGTACGCGGACGATCCGTCGCTCGACACCTACGGTGCCATCGCGGCGACGAAGACCCGCGCCGAAGTGCGGGCCGAACTGGTGCAAGCCCGGCGCGATGGATCGATCAAGGTCTGGTCGACCAGCTACGAAATGCTCGCCCTCGCGAAGCCCGCGAAGACCCGCACTCGGGTGCTGCGCGAGCTGGACGCGGCGCAAGCCACCGGCGAGCTGCGCGCGTTCAATGGCGAGGACGGTGGCTCGGCCTACATGGCCGCCCCCACCACCCGGCCCGCCGTCACCGCGGTGCGCGTGCTCGCCGGCCCGTCGAGCGGACCGAGATGGGGCAGCTGAAACGATGAAAGAAGGCCCGCACGACGCGGGCCTTGTCACGAACAGGCCCGCCTCGCGCGGGCCATTCTTCTGGCGAAAGGCTCGCCCTCACGCACCCCATCCGCCACCGAGCGCACGGATGAGCCCGACGGTGGCCTGGTACTGCGTGGCCTGCACCTGCAGGGCCTGGCGCCGGTTGCGCAGCTCGCTGCGCTGGGCATCGAGCAGCTCGAGCTGGCTCACATACCCGTTGCGATACCGCGATCCCGACAGCGCCGTCGCACGCGCCGCCTGTTCGACGGCGCGCTCCTGCGCCTTCGACTGCTCGCCGAGCAGTCTGAGCGCCGCGAGCTGGTCCTCGACGTCTTTGAAAGCCACCAGCACCTGCTGGCGGTAGTTCGCAAGCGCCACGTCCAGCTCGGCCTGCGCGTTCTGTACGCCGGCGGCGCGCCGGCCGCCATCGAACAGCGGCAGCGACAGCAGCGCACCGACGCCCCACGCGCGCGCCGACCACTTGAACAGGTCGCGGAGTTGCGGCGACGCATAGCCGCCGTCGGCGGTCAGCGAAAGGCTCGGAAACCACGCCGCCTGCGCCACGCCGACGCGCGCCTGGGCAGCCGACATCGAACGCTGCGCGGCCGCCACGTCGGGGCGTCGCGCCAGCACGGTGCTCGGCACGCCGGCGGGGATCACAGGCACCGTGACATCGGCCTTCGACTCGGCCAGGCTGAAGCTCGAAGCCGACTCGCCGACGAGCACCGCGAGCGCGTGTTCCAGCTCGGCGCGGCGCCGGTCGAGGCGAGCGCTTCCGACTCGTTGGCGGCGACTTCGCTGCGCACACGCGCGACGTCGAGCTCGGCCACGTCACCGGCGGCGTGGCGCCGTTCGATGAGCCGCAGCGTGTCCTGGTAAGCGAGCACGGTGTCGCGCACGAGCTTGCGCTCGACGTCGAGCACGCGCAACGCGAGGTAGGTCTGCGCGACATCGGCCTGCACCAGCAGCCGCGTGCTCTGCAGCAGCGCTTCGCGCGCTTGCGCGTCGAGCGCGGCGGCTTCGGTCGCGCGCGACAGCCGGCCGACGAGGTCGACCTCGTACGACAGGCTCGCGCCGGCCGTGACGAGCGTGCTGGCCGAGCCACCGGCCGACGGATCAGTCTGGCGCGATGCGCCGGCGCCGAGACCGATCTGCGGCAAACGATCGGCCTCGCTGCTGCGCACCAGCGCGCGGGCCTGCGCCAGCCGCGCCGCGGCCACCTGGATGCTCGTGTTGTTGCGCGCTGCGCGCTCGGCCAGATCGTCGAGCACCGGGTCGGCGAAAGCCCGCCACCACGCGCCACGGTCCTGCGCTTCGGCCGGCGCGGCGAGCGTCCAGCGGCCGTCGCCCTCCTTGAACGCCGCCGGCGTCACCGGCAAGGTGGACGGATCGATGGCGGGCACCGACGCGCAGCCCGCGAGCACGAGGGCCGCCAGCAGCGGCGCGAGCACCATGCGGTGGGCTGGGTTCGAAAGTTTCATGACGAGAAGTCCTTGTTGTGCGTGGGCCGCGGATCACTCGTGAGCCTTGAGCGGCGCCGCGGGCAACGCCTTCGCCGTGGCGCCGCCTGTGCTGCCGGGTCCGCGCGCGAACGCTTCGAGGTGCGGCACTTCGCCGTGCAGCTTCAGCGGCCGGTTGCCCGCGAGCGTGCGCAGCACGACATAGAACACCGGCGTCAGGAAGATGCCGAACGACGTCACGCCGATCATTCCGGCGAACACCGCGATGCCGATCGCATGGCGCATCTCCGAGCCGGCGCCGGTCGACAGCACGAGCGGCAGCACGCCCATGACGAACGCGAGCGAGGTCATCAGGATCGGCCGCAGGCGCAGCCGGCTCGCCTCGATGGCGGCCTGCAGCGGCGTCTGTCCGGCGAACTCGAGCTCGCGCGCGAACTCCACGATCAAGGATCGCGTTCTTCGCCGACAGCCCGATCAGCACCATCAACGCGATCTGCGTGAACACGTTGTTGTCGCCATCGGACAGCCACACGCCCGCCATCGCGGCGAGCAGTCCCATCGGCACGATGAGGATGATCGCCAGCGGCAGCGTCAGGCTCTCGTAGAGCGCCGCCAGCGCCAGGAAGACGAGCAGGATCGCGAGCGGGAACACCCACACGGCAGAGTTGCCGGCCAGGATCTCCTGGTAGGTCAGCTCGGTCCATTCGTAGCCGATGCCCTTCGGCAAGGTCTCGGCGGCGATGCGCTCGATCACGTCCTGCGCCTGTCCCGACGAGTAGCCCGGGGCCGGGCCGCCGTTGATGTCGGCCGAGAGGAAGCCGTTGTAGCGCATCGCACGTTCCGAGCCGTTGCTCGGCCTGACGTTCATCAGCGTGGCCAGCGGCACCATCTCGCCGGTGGTCGAGCGCACCTTGAGCTGGCCGATGTCTTCGGCGCGCGCGCGGAACGCCGCATCGGCCTGCACGCGAACCGAATACGTGCGCCCGAACTTGTTGAAGTCGTTCACGTACAGCGAGCCGAGGTAGATCTGCATCGTGTCGAACACGTCGGTCACGGGCACGCGAAGCTGGCGCGCCTTCGTGCGGTCGATGTCGGCATACAGCTGCGGCACGTTGACCTGGAAGCTCGAGAACAGGCCGGCCAGTTCGGGAGCCTGGCGAGCTTTGGCGAGGAACGCCTTGGTCGCGGCGTCGAGTGCCTGGTAGCCGAGCGCGCCGCGGTCCTCGAGCTGCAGCTTGAAGCCGCCGATCGTGCCGAGGCCCTGCACCGGCGGCGGCGGGAACATCGCGATGAAGGCTTCCTGGATCGCGCCGAACTTCTGGTTCAGCTGACCCGCGATCGCGGCGCCGCTCTGTTCGGCGCGCGTGCGCTCGGCAAAGGGCTTCAGCGTGACGAACACGATGCCCGCGTTCGAGCTGTTCGTGAAGCCGTTGATCGACAGGCCCGGGAACGCGACGGCGCTCTCGACGCCGGGATGCTTCAGCGCGATGTCGCCCATGCGCCGGATCACGTCCTCGGTGCGGTCGAGCGTCGCCCCGTCGGGCAGTTGTGCGAAGCCGACGAGGTACTGCTTGTCCTGGCCGGGGACGAAGCCGCTCGGCACCGCCTTGAACAATCCGACGGTGACGCCGATCAGTGCCAGGTACAGGCCCAACATGAGCGCCTTGCGCGAGATCACGCGCCCGACACCGCCGCGGTAGGCCTCGGCGCCGCGGCCGAAGGCGCGGTTGAAGCCGCGAAACAGCCAGCCGAAGGCGGCGTCCATGGCGCGCGTCAGCGCATCCTTCGGCGCGTCGTGGTGCTTGAGCAGCAGCGCCGACAGCGCGGGCGACAGGGTCAGTGAATTGATCGCCGAGATGACGGTGGAGATCGCGATCGTCAGCGCGAACTGCTTGTAGAACTGCCCGGTGAGCCCGCTGACGAATGCGAGCGGCACGAACACCGCGATGAGCACCAGCGCGATCGCGATGATCGGGCCCGACACCTCGCGCATCGCACGATAGGTGGCGTCGCGCGGGCTGAGGCCCGCCTCGATGTTGCGCTCGACGTTCTCGACCACGACGATCGCGTCGTCGACCACGATGCCGATCGCGAGCACGAGGCCGAACAGGCTCAGCGCGTTGATCGAGAAGCCGAACACGTGCATGACTGCCAACGTGCCGATGATCGACACCGGCACGGCCAGCAGCGGGATGATCGAAGCGCGCCACGTCTGCAGGAAGAGGATGACGACCAGCACCACCAGCATCACCGCTTCGAGCAACGTCGTGACCACCGCGTGGATCGATGCGCGCACGAACTGCGTCGGGTCGTAGACGATGCGGTAATCGACGCCCTCGGGCATGTTCTGCTTCAGCTCGGCCATCGTCGCGCGCACGTCGTCCGAGATGCGGATCGCGTTCGAGCCCGGCGCCTGGAAGATCGGGATCGCCACCGCCGGCTTGTTGTCGAGCAGCGAGCGCAGTGCGTACTCGGACGCGCCGAGCTCGAGCCGCGCGACGTCGCGCAGCCGCGTGACCGCGCCGTCGGCGCCGGCCTTCACGATGATGTCGCCGAACTCCTCTTCGCTTTGCAGCCGCCCCTGCGCATTGATCGACAGCTGCAGGTCGACGCCGGGCAGTCCCGGCGAGGCGCCGACGACGCCGGCGGCCGCCTGCACGTTCTGTTCGCGGATCGCGCGCACCACGTCGCCGGCCGACAGGCCGCGCTCGGCCACCTTCTGCGGGTCGAGCCACACGCGCATCGAATAGTCGCCCGAGCCGAAAAGCAGCACCTGGCCCACGCCCTCGACGCGCGCGAGACGGTCCTTGACGTTGAGCAGCGCGTAGTTGCGCAGGTACGTCATGAGGGGAGGCTCCAAGGGAGCCCGTCGGGTCGGACTCGGACGTTCCGGTCGGCACCGGCCAGGTGGCCGGAATATGGCGGCTCCGCCAATTAATACTGGTCGTAATCGACTGGAATGGAACGCGCCGCGATGACTGGTTACTCTCTCACGGCTGTGTCCAATGTCTCAACCCTGCCGGTGGCTTGATCGGCACTACCGACCCAATACCATGAAACGTACCGCCCCCGACACCCACCGCCCGCTCCCGCTCACTCCAGCCCAAGTCTGGGACGCCGTTAACGCGGCGTTGGGTCCGCAACCCAACGAGGTCGGGCCGATGCAGATCCTCGAGGCAGGTGACACGCCGCCCTCTGAGGACTTCAAGAGGCTGGTGGACCTGGTCGTACTCGTCACCGGGCCACAGAGCGGCGACTTCCACAGAGACGCTGCCGAGGCAGTGAAGAACAAGTGCGCGCAGAAGGGCTTGCACCCGGTCTTTGTCTACGCCCCCGGCAACCCCGATACCGAGGCGCTGAAAACTTGCTTGCAAGGCCGCGTCACCCCCTACACCTCGGTGCTATGCATCGCGAAGGGAGGCCCAAACGATCGGGAGCACACGAGCGCCACGGCGCATGAGGAGTCCACTGCACGGACGCTGGGAGACTGGCTGTGCACCCAGGTGGGAGTCAAGCCGGATGGCAGCCCTGCGCAATGCAAGTCGCCGATCTACATCCAGTCGAACCTGCCTGGCGGGGAGATGGACAGACTCGATGCAGAGCTGGCCCACTGCCGAACCTTGCAAAGGGATGCGACCCGACACCTCTGCGAGGCCTACGTGCCCGAGCTAGCAACTTGGTGTCGCGAGCGCCAGCCCAATCTCGACCAGCGAAAATTGGACGAGATGATCGACAGCCGGATCAGTTGGCACTTCCCCTTCGACGTCTCTCCTTTCGAGAGGCTTTACTCGGACACGAACAACGCACCCTTGCCGGTGGTCGAGCGGCCTTTGCCGGTCCTGTACCAGGGGACGGTGTTTACCGTTCCGTACGAGAGACACATTGAACACCCGCAAACCACCAGCTTGCGCACATGCACGATTCCTCCTCACGTGAGGAGCGTTGCGGCGGAAAAGTGCCACGCCATGTCCACGCTGGACTGGGTTCCGGCCCATGTCCAGAAGCTGTTAATAGGGAACTGTTCTTCATTGCAGGTAGTGTCACTGCAGGAGGCAACCAATTTGCGGGATTGCGTTATCCAGAGTAACCCGGAGATCAAAAGAATCTCGCTGCCGGAAGGGCTAACGCGCCTGAGTCTGTCGTATGAAGAAGGCATCACGATCACCAGTCTGCCACCCCAACTACTCAGACTGGAACTAAAGAGAATGCACCAGCCCATCACCATCGGTGGCATCACATCGCCCGATCTGATGGGCGTCACATTTCCCACCTCGCTCATGGATGTCTGTTCAGAAGGTCTTGACGGCGAGGACCTCGCCGTATCGGGTGTCGTCGCCGGTTCGGCACAGAACAACCGACTTCCTGCGCGACACGGGCCTGCCCGGTCCGGCGCCGAAGTTCTATTTCGCACCGGTGCAGATCAAGAAGCGCAACGCTGACTGGGGACACGCGGTCGTGAACGAGAAATTCAACGCGGCGCAGCTTGGTTTCATCGAGCGCATTTCCGACCCCGCAAGGCGGTGGATGAGCGTGGTCGAAAACAAAGGCTACGCAGCAGCGCAGGTGCTGATCGAACAGCTGCATGCGGGCCGCGCCGATCCGCGGGCGGGACATGTGGTGATGCTGGACTAGCTGTCGGCACTACACTGCCGCCCCTGGGCCATCGTTTGCGCAGCGACGTGTGCAGGCGCCGACGCCCCGAGGTCGACCCAGCATGACCCGTTCGCAAACAAAAACGCGCATCAAGCGACTGACCGGTCGATCGGGCCTGAGCGCACAGATCAACGCCAACGGCTCGATCCGCCGCATCGACTTCAGCGACTTCGTCGTCAACCTGTTCGTCGGCAACGAGCTCGAGGGTGGACCGGCGAACGTGTACCTGCGCCGACTCGATCCGACGGTGCAATGCACCGCGCTGCTCGGGCCGCGCAGCCCGACACACTTTGCCGGTGTCGCGCGCGGCAACTCCATGATCGGCACCGGCGCCTGGCAGCAGCTGCACTACAGCGTGCGGCTCGTGCTGGCGCACGACGCGCCTGCATGGTTCTGGCACGTCGAGCTGCACAACACCGGCGATGCGCCGCAGGAAGTCGACCTGATCTACGCGCAGGACCTCGCGCTCGCACCCTACGGCGCGGTGCGCTTGAACGAGTACTACGTGAGCCAGTACGTCGACCACACGCCGCTCGCGCATGGCGAACGAGGTTGTGTGGTCGCATCGCGGCAGAACCTCGCGGCGGCGGGCAGGCATCCGTGGTGCCTGATCGGCTCGCTGCGCGAGGGCAAAGCGTTTGCGACCGATGCGATGCAGCTTCATGGGCTGGCGAGCAGGGCGGGGGACATGCCGGCCGCGCTGATGTCACGCTCGGGCCTGCCGGGGCGCCGCCTGCAGCACGAGCACTCGATGGTCGCGATCCAGGATGCGCCGCTGCGACTCGAGCCCGGCGCGCGTGCCGCGCTCGGGTTCTTCGGCTGGCTTCAGAAAGATCATCCGGCCGCCACATCGACCGACGATCTGGCTTGCGTCGAGCAAGCGCTGGCGTTGCCCGAGGCGACGCCGGCGAGCACCGCGAAAAAGACGCGCGTCGCCCGCAACGCATCGGCAAGCCAGGCCGCGTCGCTGTTCAGCACGGCGCCGTTGCTGGATTCATTGGAGCTCGACGCTGCTGCGCTGCGCGAGTGGTTCGGCCCGGCGTTACGGCACGAAGAGCGTGACGAACGCGGCCGCCTGTTGTCGTTCTTTCATGGCGCCGATCGCCACGTCGTGCTGCGCGCGAAGGAGCTGTCGGTCAAACGCCCGCATGGCCACCTGTTGCGCAGCGGCTCGCACGCAGTGCCCGACGAAAGCGCACTCACGTCGACCACCTGGATGGCCGGCGTATTCCATTCGATGCTCACGCAGGGTCACGTCAGCATCAACCGCATGCTGTCGACGGTGCACAGCTACCTCGGTCTGTTTCGATCGCACGGCCAACGCGTGTTCGTCGAGCTCGGCGGTGTCTGGAAGCTGCTCGTCGTGCCCTCCGCATTCGAGATGGCCCCGCAGGCGTGCCGCTGGATCTACAGCCACGCCGATGGCGTGATCGAAGTGCGCAGCAGCGCGCACAGCGACCCGCACGAGCTCAGCCTCGAGGTCGACGTGCGCTCGGGCGATCCGCTGCGCTGCCTGGTCTCGCATCACGTGGCGCTCAATGGCGATGACGGCAGTGCGCCCGGTCCGGCGCACTGGCGGCGCGAGGGCGACGCTATCGTGATCGCGCCGGCCGCGTCCAGCGAGCTCGGCAAGCGCTTCGAACGCGGCAGCTTTCACATCGCTCCCGCGCCGGGCACGACGTTCGAGCGCGTTGGCGCGGACGAGCTGTTGTTCGTCGACGGCCAGTCGCGCGAGCAGCCGCACGTGTGTCTCGTGACGGCGCCGGCGCGGTCGATCGGCCTGCGCTTGCGAGGGCGCTTCGTCAGCGACGGGCCCGACGTCCCCGGTCCCGACGCGCCGACAGCAGCGAACACGGCGCTGCGATGGACACCGCCCGCGACGAGCGCACACGCCGACGCGGTCACGCGGCTCGCCGACATCGTGCCCTGGTACACGCACAACGCCCTCGTGCACTACCTCGCGCCGAGAGGGCTCGAGCAGTACTCGGGGGGCGGGTGGGGCACGCGCGATGTCTGCCAGGGCCCGCTCGAGTTGTTGCTGGCGTTCGGCCACACCGCGCCGGTGCGCGACCTGCTGCGGCGCGTGATGCGTGCGCAGGACCCCGGCGGCGACTGGCCGCAGTGGTTCATGTTCTTCGAGCGCGAGCGCACGATCCGCGCCGGCGACTCGCACGGCGACATCGTGTTCTGGCCGCTGCTCGCGCTGGCCCAGTACGTGATCGCCTCGGGCGATGCGACGCTGCTCGACGAGCGCGTGCCTTTCTTCCAACGACGCGCCAGCAAACGTGCCGCGCAGCCGACCGTGTGGCAGCACGTCAAGCGCGCATTGGCGCTGATCGATCGCCGTGTCGTCGGCGGCACCGCGCTCGCCGCGTACGGCCACGGCGATTGGAACGATGCGCTGCAGCCCGCCGACCCGTCGATGCGCGAGCACATGTGCAGCGCGTGGACGGTGACGCTGCATCACCAGATGCTCGTCACGCTGGCTCAGGCGTTGCGCCTGGCCGGCAGGAAGAAGGACGCGGCACGCCTGGACGCGCAAGCCGAGACGGTGCGCAGCGATTTTCAGCGCCTGCTGCTCGTCGATGGCGTGCTGACGGGCTACGCGCTCTTCGACGGCACCGATCCCGGTGAGCAGCGCATCAGCTATCTGCTGCACCCGCGCGATGCGACCACCGGCGTACGGTACAGCGTGCTCGCGATGATCCACGCGATCCTCGAGGGCATGCTGAGCCCGGCGCAGGTGAAGGAACACCTTGCGTTGATCGAAGCTCACTTGAGCGGACCCGACGGCGTGCGCCTGTTCGATCGTCCGATGGCCTACCACGGGGGGCCGCAACGCCAGTTCCAGCGTGCCGAGAGCGCCACTTTCTTCGGTCGCGAGATCGGCCTCATGTACATGCATGCGCACTTGCGCTACGCGCAAGCGCTTGCGCATGTGGGCGATGCGAACGGCTTCTTGCGCGCGCTGTGCCAGGCCAACCCGATCGGCATCCGTGCCGTGGTGCCGACGGCCGCCTTGCGCCAGGCGAACTGCTACTACTCGAGCTCCGACGCCGCCTTCGACGATCGCTACCAGGCCAGCGCCGAGTACGAGCGTGTCGCGCAAGGCACGATCGAGCTGGATGGCGGATGGCGTGTCTACTCGAGCGGGGCCGGCATCGCGCTCAGCCTGATCGTGCGCCGCTTTCTGGGCCTGAGCCGCGAATCGCAAGGGCTCGGCATCGATCCGGTGATGCCGGCGTCACTCGACGGGCTTCGTGTCGAGACGACGTTGCTGGATCGCCGCGTGGAGGTCGTCTATCGCGTGCAGGATCCGGGGCATGGCGTGCAGGCGCTGCAGCTCAACGGCAAGGGTGTCGCGTTCGCTCGCGAAACCAACCCGTATCGGTTGGGAGCGGCCCGCGTGTCCAGGGATGCGCTGCTCGAATCGTTGACCGAAGGGAACAACGTACTGACGATCAGCGTCGGCGAGTAGCGTCATGTACATCGCTGTGCGGCCAGGCGATTGCGCCTTGCCGCCGATGAAGCTGCCGAGTGTCCCCCGGTACCGACCACTCGGAGTCGTCGCGCGTGCCGTGAGCTGGCGCAACCGGGCGTGGACGTGAATTTCAGGCCTGGCCGCGCCCGGCGCCACCCTGGGGCGCCGGGCGTGATCACAAGGTTTCCTTGCACTTGCGGTTCTTGCATCACCACTGGGGCTCGAGCAAGTCGGCGCCACCAGACTGCATCAGCACCAGTGCCGTGAGGTCCAGCAATAGCCGCGTCTCGAGCTGCTGGCCGTGCACCTTCATGGTGGGCGCCCTGGCGCTTTGGCGGTCTGCGGCTGACAGGCCTTCCGTGGCATCCAGCTCTCGGTCCACCTCCTGCGCGATCTGCGTCCAAGTGTCCGGGTCGGCCAGTTGCTCCTGCACCCGGGCCAGTTGCTCCGGCGCAAGCGCGCGCAGCACGGTCTTCCACGGCCCCCAGTTGGCCAGGAAGGCAGGGAAGTCCGTGTTCTCCTTGTTCTTGACGATTCGCGTGGCGCTGTCCAGATCGGCCTGCGTGACGCCCGACACCGTGAAGAACTTCATCTCGGGCGCCTCGCCCGGCAGTTGCAGCGCGGCATGCAGTTTCTTCGGATAGGCCAGGTGGACTTCGACCTCGTCGACAAAGCGCAGTGTCTTGGCCTTGGCCGTGGCAATTGCTTCGAGCCGCTCGAGCCGGAAGAT
>Ga0184637_10002880_pt1 | contig 10919 bp, 6 predicted proteins | sample PLM3_127_b2_FD_133143 | JGI IMG/M metagenome (GOLD analysis project Ga0184637, IMG submission 133143) | Groundwater sediment microbial communities from an aquifer in East River, Colorado, USA - PLM3_127_b2 | ecosystem: Environmental > Terrestrial > Soil > Riparian zone | place: USA: East River... | reverse complement strand
TGTCGGTCTCTTGAACAGGCCCCCCAGATCAGTCGATGCCTGAATGCCCAGTGTCTTCTTCTGACTCGAAGGGACGTGGCACAGGGGACACTTCTGCAGGAACAGTGCTTCGCCCTTCTTTTGCTGGTCCGTCAGCGTGGCCGCGGAGTTCCTCGCCTGACCAGCGAGCGGAGCCGGCACCGTGAGAACAGCGGCGAGCAACGGAAAAAGAACAGCCTTATGCCGGATACGCATACGCGCTCCTTAGGACCCAGATTCGGCGGCCGCCACCCTGCGAGCCGCGATGAATCGCTGTTACCGAGCAGCTATGTATACGTCTTCACGCTGCAGGGGGTCAATTCGACGCCTGGCGGCGTGGACGTCCCCAGGGCGCCCCCCCAGCGACGCCAATACGATAGGAAGCATTAGGCCGGCAGACGGAAAGGAAGGCCATGATTGCGGTGGCGGTCGAGGAGGCCGTCACGCCGGGCAGTCTCCTGCATACGGACGAACTGCTCAGTGACGACCGCCTGGAGAAACGCGGCTATCGTCACCGCCTCACCTTATCGCGGGAAATTGTTTTACCGACTGGTGCAGCAGGCCGTCGCGGTCGATCCGGCTCCGTACACCTCGCTCGTCAAGCACGTGCAGGCTGGGCGCCCGAGGCGCCGGCGGTCCCACACGCAGACGCTCCTCTGCTACTTGACACCTGCCAAAAAAGAGCGTAGAGACTGGTCTCTCTCGCACGGAATCCATCGCTCGGCGTGAACGCGTCATCGGTAGGCCACCCGCGTCGAACGCAGATCGACGACGACAGAAAGCCAAGCTTCGTTGTCACTCTGATGGGAGAAGCGCAATGTCCGCACACAGAACCGCCCGCATAATTGCCGTCCTGTTTGTCATCAGTGTGGCGCCGGCTATCGCATCGGCTCAGACCGCGCTCTCTGGTGCGATTGCGGGTGTGGCCAGAGACACCTCGGGCGGCGTGATGCCCGGAGTAACTGTAGAAGCCACCAGTCCCGCCTTGATTGAGAAAGTCCGTGTCGTTGTCACAAACGACCAGGGACTCTATCGGATCGTCGATCTGCGGCCTGGCACTTATACCGTCACGTTTACGCTGCCCGGATTCGGCACGTTCAGGCGCGAAGGCGTCGAGTTGACGACCGGTTTCACCGCGACAGTGAATGCCGAGCTACGGATCGGCACGCTGGAGGAAACCGTCACGGTCTCTGGCGCGGCGCCCCTCGTGGACACGCAGAACGTGATGACGCAGAACGTCTTCTCGCGGGAGTTGCTCGACAGGCTTCCGAACTCGAAGACGATTCGCGGCTACGTTCCGCTCATTCCGGGCGCGACGATGAGTCCGGCGAATCAGGATGTGGGCGGCAATACGGGAGAATCGGTCACGTCGATCGGCATCCACGGGAATCGCGGCGGTGACATGCTCTACACCATCAACGGCATGCGCCCGGGAAACATGCAGGGTGCCGCTGGAGGGTTCCGCACCTTTTCGATTAACGCCGCTGCGACCCAAGAGGTCACCTTCCAGACCGGCGGCATCTCCGCTGAAAGCGAGACCGGCGGGATTCAGATGAACGTCGTGCCGAAGGAGGGCGGCAACCAGTATTCCGGTTACTTCAGCGCCAGCTACGCCAACTCGAACATGCAGAGCAACAACACGACCGCTGAGCTCACCGCCCGCGGGCTGTCGCCGCAGTTGAAGCTGCGCAAGATCTACGACTTTAATCCTGCCCTCGGCGGACCGATCAAGGAGGACAAACTCTGGTTCTTCCTGTCGCAGCGAACGTGGGGCACCGAGGTGCCGCGGCCGACGCCCGGCGATTACTTCAACAAGACACAGGGTACGCCGTTTTATACCCCGGATCTCAGCCGGCCGTTTTACGCGCGAAGCCCGCGGCGCAGCAACATGGCTCGAGTGACATGGCAGGCGGCGGAGAAGCACAAGCTGACGTTCGGGGAAGATCTTCAATTCAACTGCAACTGTCCACTCCCGTCGAACGTGAATGCTTCGCCCGAAGCGCAGGGCTATCACCGGTACCGTGAGAACTTCGCCGACGTCGGTTGGACATACCCGAGCACAAACCGGCTGCTGTTCGAGGCGGGTGCCGGCTTCTACAACTCCAAGTATCTGTACGAACAAGTGGAGAGCGTTCGGTTCCAGGCGAGCGACATTCAGGTGACGGAACTGACGACCGGCTGGCGGCACAACTCGCGGGCCACCCAGACCAACACGGACGGCGGCTACGGCGCGATCACGCATCAAAACTGGAACCAGCGGGTGTCCGCGTCGTACGTCACCGGCTCACACGCCTTCAAGACTGGCCTCTTCATTCAGGAAGGCGGCCGACACCACCTCTCGAACATGATCGGGGATCGCAATTACACCGTGCGGAACGGCGTGCCGACGCAGGTGACGATTTTCGCGTCGCCTGCGGTGAATAACAACCGATTCACCAATATCGGGATCTTCACCCAGGATCAGTGGACGCTGCGGAAGGTGACGCTCAACCTGGGCGTGCGTTACGACTACATCTACGGCTGGGATCCCGAACAGAGCGCGGAGGCGGGGACGTTCGTGCCGGCGCGCACCTATCCGTTGACGAAGAACTTGCCCAACTTCAAGGATCTCAGCCCGCGGGTGGGCGCCGCATATGACCTGTTCGGCAATGGCAGGACGGCGATCAAGGCGTCGCTGGGTCGCTATGTCGGGCTGGAAGGTGCGCGGCTCGCGCAGACCTATCATCCCGCCAACCAGCAGGTGAATAGCGCCTCGCGGACCTGGAATGACGCGGACGGCAATTTCAACCCCGATTGCACGTTGACGCTGCCGGCCGCCAACGGCGAGTGTGGGCCACTGTCGCCGGCCACGTTCGGTCAGACTCGCGTCACCAATCGTCCCGCGGACGACATCCTCACCGGTTTCGGAAATCGGGCCTACAAGGGCTCGGTCTCGATCCAGCACGAGCTGCGGGCGGGCCTCGGCATGAACTTCGGCTACTTCCGCACGTGGTATGGCAATTTCGTTGCGACCGACATCCTGGCGATAGGCCCGCAGGATTTCTCGCCGTACTGCATCACCGCGCCAGTGGATTCACGTCTGCCGAACAGCGGGCAGCAGCTCTGCGGGCTGTACGACATCGTTCCGGCGAAATTCGGCCTCGCCGAGAATCTCGTCACGCAAGCGTCGCATTACGGCAAGCAGAGCGAGGTCTATGACGGCTTCGATGCGACGCTGACCGCGCGGTTCGGGCAGGGCGGGCTCGTCACCGGGGGCCTGAGCACGGGGCGCACGGTGACCGACAATTGTGCCGTGCTGGTCGATTCTCCGGAGAAGCGCTTCTGCAACACCGTCCTCCCGTTCAACGGTCAAACGCAGCTCAAGTTGTCGGGCGCCTACCCCCTGCCAGGGGACGTGCAGGTCAGCGTGACATATCAGGACCTGCCGGGACTTCCAAGCGCCGCGAGCTTCGTCGCGAGCAACGCGCAGATCCTGCCGTCGCTCGGCCGCAACCTCGGTCAGTGCGGCGCGGCGGCAACCTGCACAGCGACGGTCACGATTGCCAACCTGTTCGAACCGAACACCCTCTACGAGCAGCGGATCCGGCAGATGGATATCCGCCTGACCAAGAGCTTCAGGGTCGGGCGGGCGAACGTGGTGGGGATGTTGGACGCCTACAACGCCTTGAACGCAAGTCCGGTGCTGGCGATGAACACACGGTACGGACCGTCGTGGCTGCAGCCGCAGCAGATTCTGGCCGGCCGCCTGTTCAAAGTGGGAAGCCGAATCACGTTCTGAAGAACAACAGCGGACCCGATCGATAGTGCAGCCGCCCGGCAGATGAGGACAAGGTTGTCGCAGACGAACGCGAGAGGCCGGATCTCGCGCGTCGCGCAGGAGGAGGTGATGGTACCGTCCCCGAATTCGTCTGATCGGCGCGCGTTTCTGCGCTTCCTGGCGGCCAGTCCGGTGCTGGCGTCCGCCGGCCTCACACCCCGGTGGTTCGCGGAGCTGCTGTCGGCGCCGCTTGCTGCGCAGGAGCAGAACGCGGTCCTCATCAAGTCGGTACGTGAGGCGCTCAACGTATTCGACTTCCGGACCGCGGCCAAGGCGAAGCTGTCGGTGCCCCACTTCACCGAATTCGACGAAGGCGTCTTCAACGAAGAGACGCAACGAGCCGACCGCTACGCGTACGCGAAGTATCAGGTCAGAGTGCGGCGGCTGCTTGGCATCACCAAAGTCGACCAGTCCGTACGGATCTTTGGAATTACGTGGGACTCGCCGCTCTACCTCTGCCCGGTAGGAAGGTTGCGGGCGATCCACCCCGAGGGCAACGTCGCTATTGCTCCGGCGGCAAACAGGAAGCGCACCCTCGAGATCATGTCGGGGACGCAGGACCTCGATAAGGTCAACGCGCTGCGCGGCGAGCCGGTCTGGATCTGCGGCGGGAGACCTAGTCCGGAGACGATCAAGCGCCTCGAGTCCGTCGGAACCCCGGTCTACGTCTGGACGGTCGATACCGTCGGCGGCGGCAACCAGATCGGCGCGCGCGCCGTGCAGCGTGCCGGCGTCCCGAACCTCGAGCGCAAGAACGACCCGCGCTGCAACAGCTGCCACGACAGCGAGGGGCGCATCACGCTGTCCGACTCGATGAATGACATAATCGGCGCCCTCGGCAGCCTGAGGGGACAAGACACCTCCACCTGGGCCGACGTCAGGCGCGTGCGGGACATGATGAAAATGAAGCTCTTCCTGAAGGGCATCGTCGCTGGCGAAGACGCCGAGCTCGCCGTCAAGAATGGCGTTGATGGCATCATGGTGTCGACCCACGCCGCCCATGAGGACGCCAGCGGCCGCGGTTCGCTCGATGCGCTGCCGGAAGTCGTGGCGGCCGTCGGCGGCAAGATTCAAGTCTTCTTGGACAGCGGGATCCGCTCCGGCACCGACATGTTCAAGGCGCTCGCGCTCGGAGCCAACGGGGTGGGGATCGGACGCGCCCAGTCGTGGGCGCTCGCCTCGTTCGGCACCGAAGGGGTGGAGACCGTCATCGAGTTGTTGCGGCGTGAGCTGCAGGTCACGATGGCGCAGACGGGCGCTACCTCGATTTCCAGGATCAGCAAGTCAATGCTGATCCCGACGAACGGCCCTGTGATGAGCCGCATGTCGTGAGCGTGGAAACACGCTCTTCCACTTGTGCAATGAGGACAGCGTCATGAAAACAAATCGCGACGGAAAGCCGCATTTCTCCAGAAGGGACTTCGTCAAATCGAGTGCCGTTGGCCTCGGCGCGGCCGCTTTGGCGGGTCTCGATGCGCGGCAGATCGAGGCGGCACCACTTCCCAAGCGGTGGGACAAGACCGCGGATGTGGTCGTTGTCGGAGCGGGGGCAGCAGGACTCCCTGCCGCGATCTCCGCGGCCGAGAATGGCGCCTCGGTCATTCTGATCGAGCAGAACTGCGACATCGGCGGGCACGCGATCCAGAGCGGCGGAGGGATGGCCCTCGGCGGCGGATCGAGGAACCAGAAGAAATTCGGCATAGAGGATTCGCCGGAGAAATGGTTCAACGACCTGCTGCATTGGCATGACTACCGGTTCAGCGATCGGGACCTGGTGTGGGCCTTTGCCCAGGCGAGCGCGCCGACGCTCGACTGGCTGGTCGAAAAAGGCGTTGTTTTGCGGGATGCGCCGCCCGGCAATCCTGACGGCGGTCCTCCCAACGTGCCCCGATCGCAAGGCCCCGCCTGGACGGCGGGTGCAGGTGGCCCCTCCCCCACCGGATCAAACGGAACAGCGCTCGTGCGGCCGTTGGAAGCGGCCGCGCGGAAATTGGGCGTGCAGATCCTTCTGGAGCACAGCCTGGCCGAAGTGTTTCGAGAGGCCGAGTTCGCGGGACGCGCGGTCGGCATCAGGGCGACCAACCAGGGGAAGACCGTCACGATTCAGGCACGACGGGGCGTCGTCCTTGCCACCGGCGGCCACTCGAGCAACGTGAATTTCCGCAGAGTCTTCAACCCGCAGTTGACGGAAGAGTACCAGGTCGTCGGCGAGCCGTATTCGGCGCAGACCGGGGACGCAGAGCTCGTCGGGGTCCGTGTTGGCGCGTCGATCTGGGGTGCCGCGCACCCAACGCTCGAGACGCGAGGACGCACGCATGTCATGGAGAAGCCTGTTCTGATCGGAAATCAGTACGGGTACTTGAGAGCCGGCACCAGGAGCACTGAGGATCTGCTCAAAAGCCCCATTTTCAGCAAGATCCGTGCGACCGGCCTCCCTGTCAAAGATCTCCAGGATGTCATTCATGTGAACCAGGTCGGTGTGAGGTTCGTCAACGAGGAGGCGACTGGTTGGAACTGGTGGAATCCGTGCATGGCGCCGAATGGAGGCACCGGCAACGGCGGCGGCCCGATCTGGGCGATCTTCGACGCTGACGCGGCGAAACGAGAGGAATGGGTCTGTACGCCGCCGTGGGTCGACGTCAATGGGTGGTTCTTCAGCGGCAACACGCTCGCAGAGCTCGCGGCCAAGGTCGTGACCAAGTACCAGAAGCGGCCGCTGCCTGGTGATGCTCTACAAGCCACCGTGGCCCGGTACAATTCCTTCGTGGACGCTGGTAAGGATGCTGATTTCGGAAAATCGACGCCGAAATACAAAATCCAGACGCCGCCCTTCTATGCGGCGTGGTCCACGCCATGCGCGCACGACTCGCTTTGCGGTCTCCGAATCAACAGCAGGGCACAGGTGATCGGTTGGGAGGGGAACGTCATTCCAGGCCTTTACTGTGCCGGCGAATCGGCCGGCGGATTCAATCAGCACGGCCTTGCCAAATGCCTCGTCTTCGGACGGATTGCCGGTCGCGAAGCAGCTCGGAGCAACGACAAGACGTAGGGCGCCGTACAGGACACGGGCCTCAATAACTGCGCACCGCCTCGCCGAAAACCCGATACGGCGGACAACGCATGAAAAGTAAGAAGCACGAGGCGATGGATGTCTCCCGACGAGATTTCGTGACAACGAAGCATTAGCGGCCTCCCGACGTGAGCGGCCGAGTGCGTCAACTTCATCGAGCAGCAGCTGTTCGTGCATCTGGTGGCGCCCGACGAAGTGGGCGTCCTCCATCGAGAAATCGCTGCCTGAAAAAAATCCCTGGCGACACGGTCACGTGTCGCCAGGGAGGCATGGCATGCTCAGCCGGCCCAGATTCGCCTGGCTACCTCGTACCCGAAGGCGCAGTCGTTCTGAGCTGCAAACGAGCGATCTTGCCTGGCCTGTCGTAACAGATCCAGACTTCCGGAACATTCGGGCGGTTGTCGATCCCGATCTGACGGATCTCCGTGCCCCGAGTCGGCAGGAAATACTCGGTGAACCGCTCCGTGTTGGGATCGAATCTGGCGACGCGGTCGGTGCTGATCATGTTGATCCACACCATGTGGTTCTTGTCCACGATCGCCGCGTACGGATTGCTGTACGGAATGGGTAGAGGATATTCCTTGTACGACTTGTCGCGAATATCGATTCGAAGCAGTTGGTTCGCGCTGAACTCGCCGAACCAGACGTAGTTTCCGTTCACATCGCCGCCTCCCCGCCGAGGCGCCTTCATCTGCGGAGTTCCCACGTTCTGGTTGGCCCTGAAGTTCTGGTACGCCTCGCGGTCGAACGGCGTGATTTCGGGAAACTCCTTCGGTCCCACGACCACCTCGGTGCTGTCGCCGGTCTTACTGTCGACCATCACCACACGATCGCCGCCCGGTTGCGTGTACCAGAGGTTGGAGCGGGCATCGGTGGCGATTCCGTATGTTCCCTTCCCGGTTGTCGGCGCTGGGTACTCGGAATACTGACCTGTTGCAACGTCCAGCTTTATGGCTCCATCGCCCGCAGGGGCCCACGGATTCCCCTGCAAATCGACGGTCAACGTACCCCCGACACGGAACTTTACCGTCGCTGGACGCGGCCATCGCTTGAAGGTCCCAGTCCTCGGATCGAGACTGATGAACTCGCCGTCATTGCCGTTCGTTGCCCACACGGTGTTGCTTCTCTCATCCATCATGACGCTGTGCGTGCTGACGGCGGTGCCGGTCTTCAAATCCGGCAGTTTGTACTCCGTGACCTTGCCTGTTCGAGGATCGAGCTTGGCAAGGGTCCGTTCCGGAACGGTGTCATCCGCGATCCAGGCCATACCGTCTCTATCCACCACGACGTCGTGTGGCCCGCGGCCCTCGAACCTGGATGGCGTACCTTCCGACCAATCGGTCCCATTGTGGACCTGTAAGTAATTCGGCATGTCCGGACGTGTCAGGTCGTATTCGGTGATGACGACCTGAGTCGCCTCACCCGTGGGACGGGGATGGGGCTTCAATGTCGTCAGCTCCTGCGGCCCCCGAACTCTCGCCAGATAGGCGGCGAGATCGTTCTTGTAGTGAAGCATCAGCTGGTTGCCGTTGCCGGTTGACGAATAGGCGAGCCCTGGGGTGGCCATCATCTGGATGATGATGCCCCAGCCTTTTTCGTCGAACCGGTTCTGGAGCACGAAACTGGCCGTATGACATCCGGTGCACTGGCTTGAGAAGATACGCTTTCCGCGACGATCCGCAGGAGTGGCGTCGGGCAGACTGGCCATCCATTCGCTGCCGGACAGTTGCGGACCAACGTCCCTCGCCGTCTTCAGATTGAAATTCTGCTGCACCCGCCTGGCGGCCGCCAATGGCTGATCGGCCCAGTGAGTTTCGAACCCGACGGTCTGTGCCCAGAGTCTGTATTGACCTGCATCCAGAGGAGGGAACACATAGTTGCCGCTCCTGTCCGTGTACACCGTCGTGGTATACGTTTGAGCCCGGTGCCGAGCGGACACGCCGACGCCCTCCATGGGAGTTCCATCCGCCGACTTCACGTTTCCGGCGAAGGCTCCGGCCTCATTCCCAGCTTGCCGAGCACTACCGGTGTGCTCGGCCAGGAAGATCGCGGCAAGGAAGATCAGAGATACCGCGAATAGCAGTTTACGTTTCGACACGGCATTCCCCTCTTTCGTTTCGGTTACAGAGTTTTCAAATACGCAATCACGTCATCGAGCTGCGCCGGCTTCAAGCTGTATTGCCAGCCCGGCATTTTTTCGCTTCCCTTCAGGATGTACTCGCGCACTCTGGCCTCGAGCTCCCGATCGGCGCCCTTCAGGAGACCCGTGAGGCTCGGTGCCGGTCCGGGAGTCGTCCCTCCCTTCCGAATCCTCGGCAAATGACAGAGGGAACAACGCTGATAAAACATCGCTTCTCCCCGTCGCGCTCCGACGGCATTCTTATCCAGGTCGTCATAAAAACCCGGGATCGCGGTTGGGGGAGGCTGCTGCGATTGCGGCGCGGCGGTCATGGGAAAGACGAGCAGCACCAATGCCATCAGCAGCAGGAGCGTCAGACGGGATCTTTTCATGCCTCCTCCTTCGTTGCCGGCCAGCGAAAGAACACGCTTCTGTCGGCGTTTGCTCATCACAGGTGACGATCCACTCCCAACGCGCGCTCGCGGAGACTCCCGTATACCACGCACTCCTGAGCCTATCAATGGACGTTATCACCGGTCTCCAAGACCCACACAACAATCCCACACTAGACTAGAACGTGAACCTCATCGACAACTGTAGCTGCCGGGGTTCGTTGACTAACGACGTAATCCGCCCCACATTGGGAAGCGGTCGCTCGATCTCGGTGGCCCCTTGGAAGATGCCCCCACTCGGCAGGGCGAAGTTGGCTCGATTCAACACGTTGAAGACTTCCGCCCGGAACTGCACGCGCCGGCTGCCTCCGAGGGTGGTGTTCTTCACCATCGAGAGATTGACGCTGGCAAAACCCGGTCCCCGGATGCTGCCACGTTCCGCGTTTCCCTCGTATCCCTGCACCGGCTTGGTGAACGCGCACGGATCGTACCACAGCCGTGGCGTACCGACCGGCGTCCCGGCCGCGATACCCAGACACCCCCGCGACACGCCTTTGGTGATGTCGTCCAGGTTCACGCCCGGCACCACGCTGGGCCGATCGGCACCGGTTCTCGCCAGGCCGTTGGCGTTCGTCCACGGCAGATTGATGTTCGGCGTCAAGGGAAAGCCGCTCTTGAGCATCACGATCGTGCTCACCTGCCACCCACCGAGCAACGCACTCAACGCATTCCCTGACGAGGGATCGGGCAGATCATAAATCGCGTTGAACGACCAGAGGTGCCGGAGATCCCACTGCACCGGCCCCGGATCGTCCTTGTACGGATTCGGCTTAAAGGCACTGCCCGAGCCACCCTGATCCCCATTCAACTGCGCGTTGATGTTGTTGCTGGTCATCTTCGCCAGGGTATAAGAGCTCTGGAACTGCAAACCGGCGCTCAGCCGTTTGATCAGCGAGAGCTGCAGCGAGTTGTACGTGGTCTCGGAGTTCGAGGTCTTCCACAACACATCGGCCCACGCGGGGTTGACAACAGGCGCATTCGCGGGCCAGAAGTACGTGCCATCCGCCAGGATCGTCGGAACCCGGGGGTTGCCTTCCTCCATCGTTGGAAGGTCGTATCCTCGGGACCCGGCGTACGCCACCGCCAAGCCGATGTTCCACGGCAACTCCTGGTCGAACGCCAGGGAGTACTCCACCAAGTACGGTTGCTCGGCGTTCCAGTCGAGCGTCCGCAGCGTCGTGCCGACCGCCGAAGCCGGGAAGGACAACGGGAACGACAGCGTCGGGGCGTTAGTGACGCGGCTCTGCGTGGCATACGGCGGGCCCCCGGTCACGTGCTCGATGAAGTTGCTATTGATCCACCCGATGTCATAGAGCAGGCCCGTGCCGCCCCGAATCGCGGTCCGTCCGTCGCCACGCACGTCCCACGCGAAACCCAGACGCGGGCTCCAGTTCTCGAGGGACGACTGCTTGATGCTCTTGCAGTTGAGTTCGGGCGCCGTCC
>Ga0184637_10002879_pt1 | contig 10923 bp, 4 predicted proteins | sample PLM3_127_b2_FD_133143 | JGI IMG/M metagenome (GOLD analysis project Ga0184637, IMG submission 133143) | Groundwater sediment microbial communities from an aquifer in East River, Colorado, USA - PLM3_127_b2 | ecosystem: Environmental > Terrestrial > Soil > Riparian zone | place: USA: East River... | reverse complement strand
GAGCTGCGCGACCTGGTGATCCAGGCCGCGGGTGGCGTGGGCGTCGTGCTGCAGAAAAACCTCGAGCTGCGGCTGGCGTCGGTGCGGCTCGAACGCTCGCGCGACCGGGTCGCGACACCTCTGCTGCGCATTCTCGGGGCGCAGAGCGTCAATATGACCGGTTGCGTGGTGACGGCGGTCATGCCGGCTGCAGCGGCGGTGTTCGAGGACATTAGCGGTGACTGCGTGATCGCGCATAACAGCTTCACCGGCGTGGTCAGTTTCTATGGCGATGCGGGGGGCATTCCCACGTCGGACGTGATCGTCAAATTGATATCCTTGTCGGGAGACTTCCGGGTCGATACCGCCAAGGCGGCCTACCTGAAATTCAACGGCAATACCCTCTCGATGCTCACGATAAGCCTCGAGATGGCGAAGAGCCTGCTGGAGGGAGGTGCCCGGGGCGTGTTCACCACGGCAGCGGTCGAAGGCAATACGATCGAGGTGCAGAACAATGTGTTCGTCGCGGGGTTGCTCGGCGTCGCCACCAACAGTTTCGTCGCGGTGCCAGAGGACCGCGTCGCGCCGTACGGCGTGCTGATCGCGAACCGCGCGACTGCCACCGGCAACCTGGCGGTAACTGTGGGCGAGCAAGCGATCCTGCACTTCGCCGTACCGAGCACCGGCGGATTCTCCAAGGCCGCAAACCAGGTCTTCATCCAACCCTGAACCGGGCGACGCGGGGCTTTGGCGATGGCAACGGCGCATTCCGAACGATTCGCCGACTACCGCGACCGTCACCGCGGCGAGACGGTCATTGTCTGCGGCTGCGGCCGCTCGCTCGATTTGCTGGAGCAGCCCGAGCGTTTCGTGACGATCGGCGTGAACGATGTCGGGCGTCGCTTCACACCGGACTATCTGGTGGTCGTGAACGAGCCTCGGCAGTTCGACCGGGAGCGTTATGTCCATGTGGAGCAGTCGCAGGCGAAGGCGGTGTTCACGCAGCTCGAACTGCCGCTCAAACGGGTTGTCCGGTTTCGCCTGGGCCAGCGCGGCGGCACGGATGGCGCCGATCCGGACTGCCTGCACTACAGCAGCAACTCGCCCTATGTCGCGGTGAACCTGGCGCGCCACCTCGGCGCGCGACGTGTCGGGCTGATCGGCGTCGACTTCACCGACGACCACTTCTTCGCGCGCACGGGCGCGCATCCGCTGGCCCAGCAGTTCGGCAAGATCGACGAAGAGTACAAGAAGCTCGGGGCCGCCTGCGAACGCGTGGGCATCGAGGTCTACAATCTCAGCCCGATCAGTCGGCTGACGGCGTTTCCGCGGATGACGCTCGAGGCGTTCTCCCACATGGCGGGGATAGACGCCCTGCCCGGAAGCGAGGCCGCGGGGTTGCGCATCGTCTCCTATGCCACGACACCGGAGGCCGGCGTGCCGGCGATCCTCGCCCGATGCATTGCCGCACGCACGTCACATCAGGCGCGTTGCGTTTGGGCCGAGCGCAGCTATGGCAACGGGATCTCTTTCGACGGCGATATCGAGTGGAGGCAGCGGCCTGCCGAAGCCGAAGCGGCGCTCGCCGAGGCCGATCTCGTCATCGTCCATAACGGCAAGGTGGATCAGCGGCACGCAGCCTTGATCAGGAGCAAGCCGGTCGTGACCATGGCCCACAACTACATGTGGAATGTCGACCGGACATGGGTGCGGCAAGGGCTTCCGGGTGTCGTGGTGGGGCAATACCAGGCGACCCTGCCGGAATTCGCCGGCTGGCATGTGGTTCCCAATCCGATTCCGCTTTGGGAGGCCGCCTACCAACCTGAACCCAAGGGTGACGAAATCAGGATCGCCTACACGCCCTCGGGCCGGCACGAGAGCTATCCGGAAGGGCACCGTCTTTATTGGCATGCCAAGGGCTACGCCACGACGATGCGCATCCTGGACAACCTGTCGCGGCGCTATCCGGTTCGCATCGACGCTGTCAGAGAGCGGCAGCTTAGCCATGCCGAAGCGCTCGCGGCGAAGCGGCGCGCCCATATCGTAATCGATGAATGCGTGACCGGCAGCTACCATCGCAACAGTCTTGAGGGGCTCGCCTGCGGCTGCCTCGTGGTCAACGACGTCGGACAGCGAGACGGCGTCGTCCGGGCATTTCGCGACTGCGCCGGCGGGGCGGCGGATCTGCCTTTCGTCCGGGCAAGCCGCGACACGCTCGAACCCGTGCTGTCGCAACTGATCTGGTCCGGGTCGTCGACCCTCGCCGCGGCGGGTCGCAGCAACCGCGCGTGGCTGGAAAGGCACTGGGACTTCCGGACGCAATGGGATCGGCATTGGCGCGTTGCAATCGAGCAGGCGATGAACGGCGCGATCCGCAAAGGAGGCATGGTGAACGTGCAGCAAACCCAGGCGAAACGACCCGAAATTGCCACTGCAACGGATGCGAGCGCTCCGGTATGCGGACTGTCCGTCGTGATCCCCTTTGGCGGCCGGGAGCGCCTGGGCCCGCTGGAGGCGACTCTGTCCGGGCTGCGCCAATCGATCGCCGTCCATCAAATCATCGTCGCCGAGATGGGCAGCGAGCCGGTGGCGCTGGATCTGGCGCGCCGCTGGGACGCCGATCACGTGTTCATCGCCGCGCCGGGCCCTTTTGACAAGGCGCGCGCCATCAACACGGGCAGCTTGCTTGCGCGGCAGCCGGAGATTCTCTGGTGCGACGGCGATCTGCTGTTCGGCGACAACTTCCTGACCCGGGCGCAGCAGGAGTTGAAGGCCAGAGCGTTGGATTTCCTGTTTCCCTTCTCGCGCATCGACTATCTGGACGATGCGCAAAGCCGCGAGGTTCGCGCGGGCGCGCGCAGCCCCGCCGATTGTCACCCGGTGCGGGTGCTGCGTCCGATCCGCGGCGGCGCGATCGGCGGCGTCGGCCTGGTGCGGGCGCAGTTCCTGCGCCGCCACGGCGGCATGATCGAAGGCTTTCTCGGGTGGGGCGGCGAAGACAACGCCTGGGTGCACAAGGCAACTCTGGCCGGCCGCGTCGGCGCGACCCGTCACACGGACCAGATCGCCTGGCACCTGCACCATCCCGGAAGCGGCGCTGCCGCGCAGCCCTGGCTGGGCAACCCGCACTATGCCCGCAACGTCGCGTTGCTCGGGCGGATCCAGCGCATCCGAACGGCGGCCGAACTGCTGCGGCAGTTCCCGCAACCGGAGCACGCTGCGCCACCCTGGCCGAGCCAGGCGCGTCTGGCATTCATTGCAGTCGCGGAGCACCCCGATGCACAGGCCGCGGCGCTCGCGAGCGCATGGGCGCAGCGCTTGGACCAGGCCTATGGCGGGGCCGTCCAGGTTCTGCCAACGAGCGCGGCTGGTCTGGCGGCAACGCTCGACGGCCTTTCCGCCGATGCGGTCGTTGCCTTCGCCGGGGACGCCGCGGCGTGCGCGACGCTGGCGGCGGCATTGCACAACCGTCCGGCCATCTTTGTGCCGAGCGCGACGGACGCCGACGCCGACGCCGACTGGCCAGAGACATCTGCCGGCGACTGCTGGATTCTCGCGCGCAGCTCCGAACAGGCGAACCAGTGGCGCCGGCGTGGTGTGCGGGTCTGGCACCGCGCGTGGGACGATCCCGCGCCGGATGCGGCCGGCCGGATGCCGGTGGTAGTCCAGCCTTTGAGCATGCTGCTGGGCGCACGGGAGATCGCCCGGACGATCGCCCAGACGGTCGGGGAGGCGGCCCCGCCCCGGTCAGCGGGACCCGCCGGCACCGAGATTCCGGTGTGGTCCTACTGGGAGGGACCGATGCCGGATTGGATCGCGCGTTGCCTGGAGACGGCGCGGCGGCACGCACCCTCGTTTCGCCTGCTGGGTCCAGGCGACTTCGATGCGCTGTGGGACCGGGACCGCGACATCGATCTGTCGAAACTGCACGTGGCGCAGCGGTCAGACTTCGTGCGGGCGTTCCTGCTGATGCGCTTTGGCGGCCTGTGGATCGATGCCGACTGCATCGTGATGCGCGATCTGTCGCCTTTGCTTGGAAAACTGAGCGAATTCGACGTCATCGCTCACCGGGAACGCCAGGGCTATTTCTCGAATGCGTTCCTTGCTGCGAAGCTCGGCAGCGCCGTGGCCGCCCGCTTCTACCAAGCCGTTTGCGCGCGGCTGCGCACAGGCCGGCCGATGAGCTGGATCGCGCTCGGCAACGAGCCTCTGACGGAGGTGATGGGGAACGCCGCCGAACGCTGCCTCGAACTGCCGACCGAGCAGGTGCAGCCGATCTGCTGGAGCAAGCCCGAGGTCTATTTCCGGCTGGCCGACGATGCCGAGCACGCGCGCGCCCTGAATTCCGCGGCATGGTGCTACATGCTTTCGCAGCAGAACATCATCCGCCATCAGAACGGCGTCCGTCGGGCCGCGCTGACGGCGGATCGCAGCTTCTTCAGCTACCTCCTGCGCAGCGCCCGGACCGATGCCGCTGCGTCCCACGTCGCAGCACTCCCGCTCCGGAACCTTGCGGAAGAGATCGGCAGAATGCCCGCGTCGCCCACTCCCACCGTCATGACGGAGGTGTTCGAGCGCATGTGCGTGGATCATCTGGCACAGGGACACGAATCGGTCAGCGGTCCGGGCTCCTCTATGCGACAGACCGCGGAGCTCAGGCGGCGGCTGCCGCTGCTGCTGCAGTCCCTGGACGTGAGCGTGCTGCTTGATGCGCCATGCGGTGATTTCCACTGGATGGCCGAGGTCTCGTTGGGCGTCGACGCCTATATCGGCATTGACCTGCTGGAGAATTTGATTCAGCGCAACCGCGAGATATATTCAGCTCCGGGCAGATACTTTTTGGCGCTCAACTTCCTTGAGGATCGCCTGCCGAAAGCCGATATCGTCTTGTGCCGGGACTGTCTCGGCCACTTCTCCTGCGACGACATCACGCGCGCCTTGCGCAATTTCGCGGCGAGCGGGTCCCGCTATCTACTCACGACGACGTTTCCCGCCCGAGCGAAGAACGCGGACATCCGCACCGGAGAGTGGCGTCCCCTGAACCTGCAGGCCGCCCCATTCTCCCTGCCACCACCTCTGAAGATGATCGACGAGAAATGCACCGAGAGCGGCGGCGCGTTCGAGGACAAGAGCCTTGGCCTTTGGCGCCTGGCGGATGTGCCGCTGCACGATAGGTGACAAGACCGACCTCGTCAGGGCCGCCGCCGGCAAGTGTGCGGGATGCGGGGGACTCTGTTCCGTTCAGGAAACGGCGCACCGCCCTGGATGAAAATGGGCACTGGGAGATCAATGGGTTAGCTGCCGCATAGGTCCCCACCAGCCTGAGCAGACGGCCACGAGTCAACCTCCTACGACGCCTCAACCGATGCTTAGGAACAGCGTGACGGGACTACCGCATGGAGCCTCAGATCCTGGCGGTGGATCCTGGCGAGAAACGTAATCACCACCCCTCCCTTCTATTGGTGCAAGGCCGCTATGGCGAAGCTTAGCCTCCGCCTCCTACGTCGACGCCCAAGGGTTGCTCGCGAGCTGGTATGAGTGTGACCTAGGTATGCCGCAGCATCACGGGGCGGCGGCGCAGTGGCAGCCCCGTCACTGGCGATGCAGTCGATTGGTTATCTTATCGAAGGAACTGAGTGCTTCAATAAATCCGCCGTGCCATATCGCGACCCGATCATGCAGGTCCGTTTCGAATTCGTATTGTTGAGTAAACTGAGCAACGGTGAGTTGGCGGTCCAGGTGTTCTTTGGTCGTATGAAATCTGGTGCTTAATGTATGTGTTAACTGGTAGGCCCAAAAGTCGTGACTTTGGAGGCTTGCGGTCTGAAGTTTCGTCGGGTTTGATTTCTCAAGAACGACCACCTGCGGTAGCGCCACATCATTAGCCGAGCGGTCAAATCTATTTCGAAGTACTCTGTTGACGTGCAAGTCGCCAAAGCCGTAGAGGCATTAAGGATGATGCGACAGGTGTTGAACGAGGGGCACATCGATCCGCAATTCGAGGAAAAGCTCACTGCTCTTGAAGGAGAATGGCAATTTAAGTGAAGGGGAGCGGCGGATAGTGGCTATCTGAGCGATGCCCGATTTCATTGGTCCCCCAGGCACCGCGTCGTCGTTAGATCGGCACATTCAGCGAATGTCGGTCTCGGCCAATGCGTGTCCCCGCAACCACAAAGAAGCCGTCAATCCAAAGGGTTGGCGGCTTTCCGATTCTGAAGTCCAGCCGCTCTCCATCCCAAAGGTAACGCATAGGTAACAGCCGGAATGTGAAATCGCATCCAACCGTGGTTCTGACTCAAATTTGGTGATGGCACGCGCCATAACCTACTCGTCCTTCAGCCCGTTCGCGTTGAAAAGACTCTCGATTCCTGAATTGAGGCACCGGCTGAGGTGCGGATTTGGCGGTCGCGCCGCGACTCCTTCGCTAACGCAGGCTATGCTGTTGAAGTGACTCACGTATCCCGACAGCTGCGCACCTATTTGCCATCAAAAGTGCGTCAGAGCCACAGTTGGATGCGATTTCTCAACGCCAAGCAGGTCGCGGCATTTCTCGAAGCACAGGAGAGTGGATCGCAGAACGGCGCAGGCCGGCAGATCTACTACTGCGGCGACTACCTCTCGCAATCACACACTGGCGGTGCCTGCGCCAGCGGGCGCAACATTGCGAGATTGTTACTGCGGGACGTGGCTACTGTTGGGCGATAGCCGCGCACATTGGGAGTCCGGTTCGGTTCAAAGGGGGTGATTCGCGATCTGGAGCGATTTGCCGTTAGGCAGAATAAGGCGCTCCCACACCACCAGGGCCCTGGACTGTCCGTGCGCGACGACGCTGTCATAGGAGCCGATGACGCGGGTGCCTTGGGGGATCAGCAGATATTTGCCGGTCGCTGTGTCATAGACATTTTCTGTCACCTGGGCGAGCACCCGACCCGGCAGATCCGAGTTAAGTCCTGTGACGAGGCTTGCCGGAATGATGCTCCCCGCCAGGATTTCATAGGGCGAGAGCTGTTCCTGCAGCGTGTGCGCATTGTAGATGCTCCGCTCCTCCGGCTTGCCGACGAAGTCGAGCTTGCGCTGCTGGTGGTTCGGATCAATGTCCGGATCGAGACGAAGAGCCGCTTCCGATGAGTCCTTATCCTCGACGACCCCATCCAGAGTGCTTTGGGGGCTGGTGTCCCGTTCCGGCTGCCGGAGCTGCACGAAGACATCGGACTCCCGCGCCTGGCGCGCTTGCTGAGCGAGGCGCAGCCGCTCTGCGCGCGCGACCTGCTCATCAGGGCCTGGCGGCAACGCCGCCTCCGGCGCAATCCCATAGGGCACGGTACCGACGAGGTTCTCCCCTGCCCAAAAAGGTCCATGGCGCATAGCAAGCCCTCATTTTCCGCGGCGTAGCTATTTCTTGAAATTCAAACTGTTACGCGATGCCGGAGCGGCCTTTATCTCATTCTGTTGGCGGTTACGTTGGCTGTTGTAGATAGGCAGGATCACTTGGGCCGCGTGAAGAGGATTTGAAGCTCTGAGCTTGCCATGAGTCTGCCGAGGTCGAATGTGACCTGTGATGGGAGCATTTGACGGGCTACTCGCGCAGCGAGCTGATTGATGGTTTGTGGCAGGTTGGTTGCGAGGACCCGCAGCAGACGATTATTGCGGCTGGTCGAACGAACAATTCCACGCATTGCGGCATAGAAACGCCAAGATCGGCTAGCCCACCACGCCTTTCGCCTCAAGCAATTGGGCACTGTCCAAGGCAAGTTACAAGATAACCTCGATGAGCGGGCCACCGAAGCACGGACGACAGCGGGATACCGTATCCCTTTCATCCCGCGATTGTTAACATGCAGAGACATACTGGCCAGTGCTCCGTCATCCTGTGGTGATCGGACGCATCGCCGGCACTTCAAGCCGCAGACCTGAAAAGTCGGTTGTAAGCCAGGCCCGTCTTTGCTCCGAGCGCCACCCAGGGTTGGCCAGTGGCATCACGAGGCGGGAACACCTCAATGGAAAAGGTCAAAGGGCGATTCATGCGTTCTTTTGCCTGACGGCCGGCCTGCGAAACTTCGCATGATCATTGGCCGCCCGCTCAGCCGTCCACAGCACGACTGTCAGCTTGCCGCCGTGGAGGCGCCGCGGCCGGCTCGAAACCAGGCCTGCTTTCCGACACCATTCACCGACCTGCGAATCATCGAAACCCAGCCACCGATGGGCGTACTGTTCACGCAGCTCGGTGAGATTGTGACAGGCGAAGTCGACCACGATCAGACGACCGCCCGGCTGCAGGACCCTCGCCGCCTCCGCAAGCGCGGCCTCCGGACGCTCGGCAAAGTGCAGCACCATGTTCATCGTGATGACCGAGAAGATTCCATCCTCGAATGGCAGCGCCATCATGTCCGCGTGACGCACCTGACAGTTCCTCAGTCCGGCTTGGAAGAGATTGTGCCGCGCGACGTTCAGCATCTCCCTGGAGCTGTCGATCCCAATCGCTGTGTGCGCCTCTCGGCCCGCAAGCAGCAATACGTGGCCAGCACCGGTTCCGATATCGAGCAGAGATTCGGCTGGCGTCTCGACCAGCATGGCCATCAGGGCTCGGTCGACCCGTCCCTGGTCCGTGTGCAAGGCCCGTATCTGTTCCCATTCACCGGCATGGCGCCGGAAGTAATCTTCAACCCGCGCTGCCCATCCTTCGGAAACGGCCTGCAGGCGCTTGAGATCCGCCGCATGCCTGCGGTCGTCGGCAGGCAACAGATCGACGACCAGCTGCGCGAGACCCGCGCCTTCGCCCTCTTCCGGAAGGCGGTACCAGGCCCACGGACCCTCCTGGTTTCGCGTCAGGAGGCCGGCCTCGACCAGAAGCCTGAGGTGGCGGGAAATGCGCGGCTGCGACTGCCCCAGCAGCTCGACAAGATCGCTCACGGTCAGCTCCGCGTGCGCACAGAATCCCAGGATGCGCAGTCGTGTCGGTTCTGCCGCGGCACGCAGGCCCTTCAGAAGATCGTCCATCGATGTAGTCTGCTCGCTATTCCAGTTTAAATATAAAGATATCTTTATCTGCTGATGCGATTCAAGCTTGACTTGGCGCGTCGAAGCCTTAGCATGCGGATGTTCACGGTTCTCCGGATCGAAGCTGCTTGAGGCGGTCCCGGGGTAAGAGGGAAGCCGGTGAGTCACTGGTCGTGACGAGGCCGGCGCTGCCCCTGCAACTGTAAGCGACGAGTTGCGCCATCGATGAATGCCACTGACGGTTTGGCTGTCGGGAAGGCTGCATGGTGCGACACCGACTCGCGAGCCAGGAGACCTGCCGTGCGCGTGTACGTCTTGGGGCGGGGTGTCCCTGCAAGTCGCATAGCTGCGGATCACTACAGACCCCTGCCATCGCGTGCTGCATCCGCATTTCCCGCGCCCTTCATATGAAGGAGTGCACTCATGCTTGAAATCGCCCTGCGATCGACGTCTCCGCCACTCGCGCGCACGTGCGCTTAGCGACAGCCGACACCGACCTCGGTTGATCTGAAGAGCTCGATCCGCGCTCTGGCCGCGGACCGGGAAGGAGAAATCATGTCTGTTTCGATTGCCAACCTCGGCTTTCCCCGCATCGGACCGCACCGTGAACTGAAAGTCGCCTTGGAGAAGTTCTGGTCCGGTGAAACCGACGCAAGGGCCCTGTCGGACACTGCAGCGAATCTCCGTGCTGCCAACTGGCGCTGCCAGCAAAGCGCTCAGGTCGCTCACATTCCCAGCAACGATTTCTCGCTCTACGACCACGTGTTGGACACGAGTGTCATGGTGGGCGCCATTCCACCGCATTATGGCTGGGCCAGCGGCAGCGTGCCGATCGAGACATACTTCACCGTCGCGCGCGGCACGCGTGGCAGGGTTGGCGGCGACCTTCCTGCACAGGAAATGACCAAGTGGTTCGACACCAACTATCACTACCTGGTTCCGGAACTGACGCGGAGCCAAACGTTCAGCCTCTCATCGACCAAGGCGTGGGACGAGTTTCAGCAGGCAAAGGCACTTGGCATCGTCACCCGCCCTGTCCTGCTAGGTCCGATCAGCTGGCTGAAACTGGCTAAGAGCAAGGATCCGGATCTCGATCCCCTATCGCTCCTCCCGGGCCTGCTGTCGGTCTATAAGGTCGTCCTGCAATCCCTCAGCCTGGCCCGCGCGGCATGGGTCCAAATGGACGAGCCGGTCCTGGTGCTCGATCTGGATGACGCCACGCAAGCTGCCTTCAGGTCAGCCTATCGCGAGCTGGCAATCGCGGCGCCCGGCTTGAAGATCATGCTGACAAGCTACTTTGGCGACCTGGGCGACAATCTATCAACCGTCCTGCGCTTGCCCGTCGCCGGACTTCATCTCGACCTTTGCCGCGCACCCGATCAAATTCATGCGGTTCTCGCCGCCGCTTCCCCGGAGCTCACGCTCTCCCTGGGGGTGATTGATGGGCGGAATATCTGGCGCAGCGACCTTCGGAGTCTTCTCGATCGTATCGAACCCCTGGTCGCGCGCCGTGGCGCCGACAAGCTCATTGTAGCGCCTTCCTGTTCGCTCTTACATGTACCGCTGGACGTTCAATCCGAACGGAACATGGATCCGGAGCTGAAGAGCTGGCTCGCCTTTGCCGAACAGAAGCTCACGGAACTACAGATACTTGCGCGAGCCCTAACTCATGGCCGATCGAGCGTGAGTGCCGAGCTCGAGGCGTCCGATCAGGTTGCGCATAGCCGCCGGATCTCGCCAAGGGCCAGCATACGGTCTGTCCGCGAGCGTGTCAGGACCGCCTCTTCAACGATGACGCAGCGGAAAGGCTCCGCCCCAGAACGTCGAGAAGCACAGCAGGTGCATCTGCACTTGCCGGTGCTGCCGACTACGACGATCGGTTCCTTCCCACAGACCGACGCCGTTCGCAAGGCGCGCGCCGCCTATGCCCGCAAGGAGATAGACGAG
>Ga0184637_10002878_pt1 | contig 10923 bp, 8 predicted proteins | sample PLM3_127_b2_FD_133143 | JGI IMG/M metagenome (GOLD analysis project Ga0184637, IMG submission 133143) | Groundwater sediment microbial communities from an aquifer in East River, Colorado, USA - PLM3_127_b2 | ecosystem: Environmental > Terrestrial > Soil > Riparian zone | place: USA: East River... | reverse complement strand
TTCCCCCTGTTTGATCAGGACAGCGAGACCCACTCCCACTCCTGGGCAATACTCCTGCAACATGACCCGAGACCCAAACTGCTCATCGGCAGCGAAAGCCTCCGATAGCTCTTTAAAGGATTCAAAATACCGGACCTTAAAGGTGCTCCGCTCAATATCCGTTTTGCTGCGTGGTTTCGCCACGATCGGGAACCGCATCTCAGCTCGCAAGGTCTCAAGCTGAGCCCGGTCGTAGACGGCATACGTGGTCGGGATGGCAATCCCACACTTTTGTGCGACCTGGAGGGTCTGATCTTTGTTGAGCACTTGTCGCACGATAGCTGGTGGCGGACAGCCAACATACAGGAGGGCAGTCAGTGCCTCATAATGGTCCGCGACCACGGTTAACCCGGTATCACTGGACGGAATGAGCATGCTACAACGTTCGCGCTGGATCAGATGCGACAACTCCGCCAGGAACCTATCGCGATCTTCACGATGGTGAGAGAAGCGGACGAAGTGACGAATCGCTTTGGAGACAGGCTTAGGTTCTTCCGCTGAAAGCCCAACGACGATGACAGGAATGTGGCACCGATGGAGTGAGCGAGCGACAGTGACGACAACACGAGGCTCGGCGCCTAAAATGACGACTGGCTGATTCACTGGGATGGCTAGCATATCGGAAACCCTCTCCTTAGCCATGCGATCATGTCACTCTTCGCGTGTGTTCAGCCGCCATATCAGGGTGAAACTGAGGTGTGGGTGCAAGATTCGATGCTTCGCACGTCGCCCTCTTGCGCCACATGTGAGAAAGGCGCAGAAGGGAGGCCACGTTCTTGAACTCAGTGTCCACCGGAATACAGATAACCCTCTTCCATACGGCTTCTGTGACGGGAAGCATGTGGGATGTGACGCGTTCATTTATATGCAGCGGCGTGTAGCCGGGTTGGCATTCAATCCCGACTTGTGCAAGAACCTGAATGACCTCTTCAACCGTGGGACCGTCATGCGGAAGCACGAGCACCAGCTTCACCACCATGCTATCTTTCGACAGATCAGTCACGTTGTAGTGATTGAGCGGTCCTAAGGCGGATAACAGCCTCTTTGCGTTCATGCGACGTTGGACCGAATTCAGTTCAAGCGAATGGAGCTGCTGGACGGCAATGGCCGCATCAACATTGGATAACTTACAGGCAGTTGGAACCAGATGTTCTTCCGTTTGAATGATTCTCGTCAGGAGAAGATTGATGGGTAGCGTCCATTTTCGAAATCGCCGCCACAACCAGAAGGACAGCAGACGGTGAAGGACCTGATGACCACTTTCCTGAGTCAAGGGGATCGCTGCCGCCCTTTCGTAAAGCTGCTGATCGTTGGTCACCAAGACGCCGCCCGCAGGACCCGCGAGGGATTTGCCGGGACCGCAGCCCACGATACCACAAACACCGAATGTCCCAAGTAGATGTCCCGCACATCGTGCGCCGTATGACTGCGCTGCGTCGTCGATGACCGCGATCCCCGTTCCTCTCAACAGCGCTTCAATTTCATGGATGGGTGCAGCACGGCCAAAGAGGTGGGGGACAATGACACATCTCGTTTGAGGTGTCAGTGCCGCCTTTACAGTCTCAACCGTCACATTCAGATCTGGTCCGACATCGGCAAACACAGCACGTGCTTCGATCTGAGTGACTGCGTCGAGAACGGCGCGACAGACGTACGAAGGTATGACAACGTCATCGCCCGGTCCGACCTCAAGTGCACGCAAGGCCAACTCAAGCGCGGTGCGGCCCCGGTTCACAGGGAGTACATAGGAAACCTTTAGATGGGACTTGACCTGATCCGCAAACCGTCGGCACTCAGGCCCGTGCACAACCCGTCCTTCGAGGATCGATTGCAGACACGCACGAAATTCGGCCCATCCCCAAGGCGGCACACACCACGGCACCTGGTAGAAGCTCGAAGCAACTGTATGCGTTTTGGACCAGAATGAAGACGACATCGCAGACGCCTTAGCGGGTCACCATTCGTTTACAGCGGGTTAAGATGGAATTGAGCCTCGCTCCAAGCAAAGAAATGGTCTTGAAGCCTCCGGGCTGAGGGATAACCATTCCACCGAAGTCTTTCTTGAAATTATAGAGACCGTCCGCCACGCTTCGTTCTAGATCGGCGGGGCCGTCGACGCCGCCCAAGTTGAACACGGTTGCGCCATCGGCCTTTAACATTTCAATCATGGTCCACAGCAGATGCACAGGTCCACAGCAGTTATACCCGTCACGCGATGATCCACTCGCCAGATAGTAGGCTCTTCCTCCAAAGAGACCGAACAGTCCGGCATTGACCGGGACACCACCGCGATAACTGACTAGTAACCGGGCCCGGTGCGTATCAAGAAGCAATGTCTGTAATCGCGCAGCTGGGGTGTAAAATTGATCAAAAGGAATGTTCCGCCGCTGCAGGGACTCCGTTTGGAAGGCATACAGTTGCTGCACGCCTTTCATCGTGTTTTCGAGCCTGCTCTCTACACAAAGCTTTAAGGCTTTCCGGATGTCATTCCGCCGTGTGGATTTGAGCATCTTCCAGATATCGTCCATCGAGCGGGATAGATCGATATAGAACTCCACGCGGTCAGAGACTTGGTAGGATAAAGCAGAGAGCACTTTAAGGCTATTCGGTGATTCATAGGAGCAGATGTGAATTTGGAATACGCCTCGGCTCCTCAGCTCTCTTTCCAGAATGTTCATCATCGCCAACTCCAACTGCGCATTTCTCCCCTTCGTCGCAGGCAGTGCACCGAAGACCGCGGTCTTACAAAAACTTGAAAACGGCCAGAATCTGGGTGATGAAACGGTGCAGACGACAATACCAATGCACTCACCACTCTGATCAAACGCGTTAACAAAAATGGGCTCTACTCTAGCTCGACTGGACTCCAGTTTGGCATACGCGTAGCAATGGTAAAATGATCCACCAAGATCGGCAGCTAGCCGATCCCACTCACATTGATCCACTACCGATCGGCACTCGATCTTTTCTATGAGCATGGCATTCGGCTTCCCTTATTCAGCGAAGTCATGTCTCTACGGAAGCGTGAAAGAAGTAACCCGATAAGCAAGAGACTTATTCAGACGATCGCCTGACTGTCTGCTCGAGCATGTGAGAGTCAACAAAGAATTTGCAGGCCCAGTTGAGGTACTCATAAGTTCCATAGCCGCCATCCACCGGGAATGATCCTTTGATGCCCCCGCGAGGACTCGGCGGGCCATCCACCCGCATCGTCCGCCTGACGTACCGATTTGCCGAGAACGCAGCATCACGATATCGCGTATCCCCTGTATCCTGGAACAGTACGAGCCAGCAGTAGGCAATTTGTACTGTTCCCGTGAGACAGGCCCATGAGACTGTGCCCTGCCACTGATGGTCCAGCCGACCCGGTAGAAACCCATCCGGCTTCAGTGCAGACAGTAGGCCATCGGCAGTTTTCCTGGCGGCCTGTAACAGCGATGATTCTTTCGAGAACCGATACGCTTCAAGGATACCGCGCAGTACGTACCCTATTGTATGAGTAAACGGCTGCATGTGATCCAACACACAGCACTTGTCAAACCAACCATTCTCCTGCTGCTGCCGCAGCGCCCATTGTACATTGGCGAGCGCGGCTTCTCCGTAAGCCTTCCTGTCCTCCACCCGTGCTGCCTCCATGAGCCCCCAGGCCACGTGTGTGTCATATGCCTTTTCACCCGGTTCTGCGAACGACGAGGGGTACTTTCGCCAACAGCCGTCGGGATCCTGGGTGTCCACGAGCCAATCCGCCGCGCGTCGAAGGGACTGTCGATAACTGTCGCCGAATTCTTGAACGCCACTTGCCAACGCCAACAGAATCTGCCCGGTATTAAAGGTCGTAGGCACCACCGGCCTGTCATCGACCGTTCCACCTTGGAATCCTCCACTCGGCAGCTGAATGGCAAGAAGCCAGTCCAGCATCCGCCTCGCGCGATGGCGGAATTCCTCGTCGTTCTTCCATTTGGCGTAAGCGAGCATCGTTGGGACAATGTAGCCGGTCGTCTCTGGATAAGAGGGGCCCCACCCGTCGATCAGGCTATAGTGCCGCGCTACCCCACCATCATGGGTCGAGGAATGGTCTTGTGCCCGGCCCAGCCACGACACGCCCTCGTCTATGGCTTTTTCGAGCCCAGGATCGGAATCAGGCAGGCCTGCCCGGTCCCGTCGAGCTTCTTGCTTTGCAGCGGCGGCCAGGATGAAGTGCTCCTGGGCAGAACGGAGTGGCTTTAATACGCTTCTAAGAAATCCCATGGAACCACCCGATTAGGGTGAGGTCACTGACTGATTCCCAGTCTGCTGGGAATTGCTGCCTGAGTCCACATTTATTCCCCAGATCAGGATTGAGAACAGCGGTGAGTCGAAAAACGCTCCGTGATGGCGGTCATGGATGAAGTCATTGGGGCCGGATAATCGCGAATGTCCGCTTCTGAACGTCGACCAGGTCGACCGTTACGCCGAAATCCTCTTTCCAGCGCTGGATGGTCGGGGCCTGAGGGATCGCATCGTCCATCAAGATCACCGATCCAGGGGCCAGCCGATCCCTCATCACGGCCAATAGACCGTAACGACCCCCGAGAGTCGTTTTCTGGGGAGGGCCGTCGCAAATGACGAGACGAAAAGTCCTCGGCATCCGTTGAAGCGGCGGAGCATACCAGCCAAATTGTCCATAGTCCATAATGGGCGCCAAGCATACCTCTACGCCAGTAATTTGATAGCGCCGCAACACTTCCTCAATGTGCGCGTGCCAGTATGGATCATGTTCGAGTGACCAGATCGTAATTCCACGACGACCTCCAAGTAAACCCATCAAAACGGTGGTGAGCCCTGTGCCACACTCAAGCACAGCACAATCAACGGACAAAGCCTGCGTAGCCACTTCTCGGAGATACCGTAGGTCCGCACTATACCCTTCATTTCCCCAGCCTGCCCTGAGCTGTTGAAGTGTATCCTGGTCAGGTATTAGGTGAGGAGGCGAAGCGAGGATTCGGTGGATAGCAGCTTGCAGCGTGTTTTGCTGGAGTGCTTCTTTAATCCCTCCTCTGAGACACGTAGGCAGTGCTCCCTTCAATGTCAACAGGCGAGCACGTGTGTTATTCCCCAATGCTTGCCAAACTTGGGCTGCCAGTTGATAGAGTAGCGTGCTCATTGCGTCATTGGCCTTGGTGTGGCAAGCCGAACGCGATTCGGCTGGATAACGGCCCCGAATTCCTTGCCGACCGCTTTGCCAGCTGGTGCGCGGAACGTGGGATCGAACTCCGGTACATTCAGCCGGGCAAGCCCAACCAGAATGCCTTCATTGAACGGTTCAATCGCACCTAATCGGCACGAGGTGCTTGATGCCTACGTCTTCGAGTCGATCGAGCAGGTGCGGGAGATCAGCACGCATAGGTTCAATTCAAGAGTGGTGGAACCACATGCTATTTACAGAACATATGTCCTTATCTCTGTGGGATCGCATAAATATGAAAACGGTGACCTATGTCTTTAACTACATTCACATTTAAGTTTCTGACAGAATGAGGCATTTCGTTATCGTCGACTTGTAACCAGCACCGGTATTCCTTTAGTGGGATAACTTCGAAGATATCTTCTAGTGTTGTTCCATACCGGGCGAGCGTGTCAGGATGATGAATCTCCAAACATAATTTGGGGTGGGAGGCAAGAATGGAGTGACTGCCGCGTAGCACCTCTACTTCATATCCCTCGACATCAATTTTTAATAGACTGGGAATTACATTCAGTTCATGAGCGTAACTATCCAATGACTTCATCTTAACTTCAATTCCTCGACTAACGCTCTTTCTCCTCCAGCTCTCCGGCTTATAGCGATCATCAATCTTTCCAGATTTTACGGCTGTATCGGACGCGTTCGTTACAACCGCGTCTTGATTTTGTGACCCGATCGCTATGTTTTCAACCCGGACATTGCTGAGTTGATTCAAAGAGATATTCCCCTTAATAATTTCGCAATTTGTGGGATTAGGCTCGAACGTGATTACCCTTCCATGCTCACCGACATAATGAGATAGAATTATAGCGTACCATCCATGATGACCGCCGACATCAAAGATAATGTCACCGGGCGAAACCATATTCTCTCTCAGAAACTTCAATTCGACCTCACCACAATTCCATCCAGTGTCGTACCATGATTTTCCAGTGGGATCACCCACAAAAAAGTCGAATGACACCGTGTCAATGGTTTTCTTTATGATGTAAGGACGAAAGGTGATCTCACGACAACGTTCAATTACCTGTCTTGCGTACATTGTGAATTTACGTAAAATTACTCTCAGCTGTTGAAGTATAACTGCCTTAACGAAACTTTTACGCATTTGACGTCCTCGGCTTCTCCGCTGATGTTCCCAACTCGTCCTCAGCCAAGGTTATCTATGCAAACTATCTCATCGCCTTTTGGGTTAAAGGTCGCACAGGTGGCCTTCCCCAAAATCCCGCACCGCCCGTGATCAGAATCGCATTCTAGGCCCCTTCGCTGTAACTCGTCTCATCTACATTCTACGACAAAGCCATTTGAATCACCGTAGTCTCGTATCAATCGAGCTCGAACTCCTTTCGCCAGTCCGTATCCCCTACTAGCGGTTTTTGATCCGGCTTATTCAACAAGCAGTCCTCCAAGATCAACACATCCATCTCAGTTCGCATGAAGCAGCGATGGGCATCTTCCGGCGTGCAGACAATTGGCTCCCCGCGCACATTAAAGGAAGTATTCACAATGACCGGGCATCCAGTCCTCGCTTCGAAGGCCCTCAGCAACTTGTAGTACCGGGGGTTGGTCTCTTCATGAACCGTCTGGATCCGGGCTGAATAATCCAGATGGGTGACAGCGGGAATATCGGATCGTGGGACGTTCAGTAAATCAATTCCCCATAATCCCTTCGGCGTTGATGTCATTGAGACTCGCCGTTTCTCTAATACCGGAGCTACCAACAGCATGTAGGGACTGTCGGTATCGAGGTCGAAGTACTCTGTAACACGTTCACGAAGCACGGACGGGGCGAAAGGTCGAAAGGATTCGCGATACTTAATTTTGAGATTCATAACAGACTGCATTCTGGGGTTGCGGGCATCCCCCAAAATGCTTCGCCCTCCCAAGGCACGCGGTCCAAATTCCATGCGTCCTTGAAACCAGCCGACCACCTTGCCGGAAGCCAACTCATCTGCCACACGTTCAAACAACCGATCATCGCCCAAGCGAACGTAAGGAGCGTCTCGATTCTGCAGAAACTGCTCGATTTCCTCGTTTGAAAAAGAGGGACCCAAGTAAGACCCTTTCATCCCGTCCAACGTCCCATTCGTTCTCCTCGGCTGGTCCTCAAACTGGTGCCATGTGCTCAAGGCGGCGCCAAGCGCCCCGCCAGCATCCCCCGCTGCCGGTTGAATCCACAGATTCTTATATGGTCCATCTCGGAGGATTCGACCGTTCCCCACGCAGTTTAGCGCTACCCCACCGGCCAAACAAAGATAGTCGATCCCGGTTTCGCGATGAAGCGTCCTGGATAGACGTAGCATCACTTCTTCTGTGACCTCCTGAATCGACCGAGCCAGGTCCATTTCCCGTTGGGTCAGTTTCGACTCAGGTTTCCTCGGAGGTCCGCCAAACAGTTCGTCAAACTTATTCCCGGTCATCGTTAAGCCGGCACAGTAATTGAAGTAGTCCATGTTCAACCGAAAGGTCCCGTCTGGTTTCAGGTCGATCAAATGGTCGTAAATGGCCTTGACATATTTCGGTTCTCCATATGGCGCCAAGCCCATAACTTTATATTCACCAGAATTCACCTTGAAGCCGGTGTAATAGGTGAAAGCCGAATAAAGCAGCCCCAGCGAGTGGGGAAAGGGAATCTCCCATAGCGGAGTGAGATGATTTTCTTGTCCGAGCCATGCGGAAGTAGTTGCCCATTCCCCAACTCCATCCATACAGAGCACAACCGCTGATTCGTATGGTGATGGGAAAAAAGCCGAAGCCGCATGAGACTCATGATGTTCCGAAAAGAGGATCGGTGGCAGCGCTGAAGTTTTTAGGTCTGGAGCGTGCACCAAGAACTCTTTTTGGAGCAGACTCTTCAACAGCAATTTTTCTTTCAGCCAAACCGGCATGGCCGCCACGAATGACTGAAGACCTTTGGGCGCAAACGCCAGGTACGTTTCCAGCAATCGTTCAAATTTCACGAGCGGCTTGTCGTAAAACACCAAGTAACGCACGTCTGTCAAGGAAATGCCGCCTTCACGCAGGCAATAGTGTACTGCGTTGTGTGGGAACCCAGCATCATGTTTCTTCCGCGTGAATCGCTCTTCTTGAGCAGCAGCGACGATTTCACCATCGCATATCAGGCAAGCCGCGCTGTCATGGTAATAGGCCGAAACGCCAAGGATTAGGCTTGATCTCACTGATCTAGTCTCCCAAAGGGGCTTGAAGTAGTTTGTATAGGTTGGCAGACAATTGCGCCTATTCCATTTGGTGCTGCACGATCTCTTACGAGAAATCTATACTCACTGAGTAACGTACCAATGTCTCCCCGTCGCATACAAACTGTGCCCTTTCATATTAGCTGCTACCTGCGTTCGTAGACGCAGAATCGATTCCTAAGATTATCTTTCGCAATTTGGCGCACAGTGCACTCGTTAAACCTCGTGGGTGATAGCGCAAAAAAATAAGAAGCGCCTCAGTGGCACGATGCCACCGTTGTTGTTTTATATCTGCTGCGATTTGTTGCTTAAGTGCGCCATCATAGAGACGTTGACGGAATAGAATTCCGCTCTTATACGCCTCCCTATAAATGGGATTTCGTTTTATGTGATCTCGCTGCAACCTTAGCACAGTAAGTGAGGTCTTCAACATGACATCGAACTTCTGAGACATTTGAGGACCATGTCTACGATACTCCGCAATTATTTCGTGATGACAGTAGATGGGATAGGCTCTCGCGATACGGAGATACAACTCTTGATCTTCACTAGATACCAAATCCTCACGGAACCCACCCAGTTTTTGAATGATCTGTAGCTTGAACATGACGACATGCGGCGGGCCTATGAAATTTCGGCGGAGTAAGGTCGCATAATGGTCAGGGGAAGGCCGGCAGTCATGCACGTGCCAAGTCTGCTCGGCCCCAAACCATCGATAATCCCCACAGACAAATCCGGCATCCGAGTGTTCCTCGAAGGCTTTTAGATTGGCTTGAAGATGATTTGGGAGGAGGCGATCATCTGAATCCAAGCAGACAAGATACTGACCCGTAGACATCTGAATCCCGCTATTGCGAGCAGCTGGTAGTCCTTTGTTCTTCTGACGCAGATAACGGACTGAAGGATAGCGCTTGACGACTTGGATTATGTCATCCGGCGAGCCATCATCCACAACTACAATCTCGTAATTCTGGTAGCCTTGCGCCAACACGCTCTCGATGGCTTCTCCAAGCAAATGGGCTTGCCGAAAACAGGGAATAACGACACTTACCAGTTCCACTTTTGATGATGCTCCTCAAAGAAATAACCTAGAAAAACGGCGACCTGCACTAGATCGTAAAAACCCTCCTTGTGTCTAGCGGTGATATACATCAAAAATGAGCAATCGAGACTTTCGACAGAGACTCTGTATTTCCAACGGGGCCCCCCAAGAATTGGTCGCAGGCACCTTCATTTGTAAGAGACTACTTAAAGCCGCCTTTAAACTCGCCAAGCGATTGTAGGTACAGACGATGACGTAAATATCCAAATTCATAGACATACTCAGAATTAGAGAGTACCGGTGTCGGTTATCATCTTGCTTCACCATCGGGTGAGGCATCTATCTGCCTCGAATGTTCGCTACATTGAGGTGAATCAGAGATTCTTCTTATGACAAATTGCCTCCGATTCCTATGACTCATCACCACTTCCATGTAAGTTCGTTCAGTGGCATTCACCATGGCGTCAGCACTAAATCGTGACAGAAAAGTCTCGCGTACTGAATGCGCAACCTTTTCTTTATAGCTCGCCCCTAGTATGAGTGCCTGTTTCAGTGCCATTACCAATGCGTCCCTATTTCCAGGTGGTACGAACAATGTGGTGGATAGAAGCCCCGCGATCTCTTCGATGCCACTAGCACGACTCGCAATAAGAGGAGTACCCTCGCGCATGGCTTCGATGGCTACGATACCAAACGATTCAAACCGAGACGGCACAAGCACCCAATCAGCCTCACGAAAAAGCCGAACCTTTTGCGCTTCGTCGACTCGCCCTAATTCTCTGAATCGTGTTGCGCATGTGTTTCTAAGATAGTCAAGTACTTCAGAAAGTTCAGGTTTATCTTTGACAAACTTGTTCAGATTCGCTCCAACGAATGTCATTGTCAGTTGTGGTTCTTTCTCCATAATTTCTCCAAGCGCCAAGAGCAGGACATCCATTCCTTTTCGGTACTCTGCGCGTCCCACAAATAGAAGATCTACCGCATTATTAGACAAAAACTGTGGCTCATCTCCTGGTTCAATTCCATGAGGAATGACCGGTATTAGCCCACGGACTCTATAACGCTCATCAGCCTTACAAGCCATGGAGTTGGAGTTTGCAATAACTAGCGAGGCTCTCCGGCAAAGATAATCTTCTGCAGCATTTATAGTTCTATCTGCTAGGGTCGGGCGACTTGTTAATGTATCCATGTGTGGAGTCGAAAGACGGACTACAAGAGGGCAGTGAAGTCGTGGCAGCAAGAATGACTGACCACCCCAGTTGGGTGCTTCAACAATATCAAAGTCCGGTCGCACGGTCAGGAATAATTTCCGCAAGGCAAAAGCAGCGCTGAGGAGATGTCCTATCTTCTTGAGACGCCATAGAAATCTCCCTTCCCAAGTCACGCTGATGCTACGACCCCATTCATGCTCAAGGGTATCT
>Ga0184637_10002876_pt1 | contig 10931 bp, 11 predicted proteins | sample PLM3_127_b2_FD_133143 | JGI IMG/M metagenome (GOLD analysis project Ga0184637, IMG submission 133143) | Groundwater sediment microbial communities from an aquifer in East River, Colorado, USA - PLM3_127_b2 | ecosystem: Environmental > Terrestrial > Soil > Riparian zone | place: USA: East River... | reverse complement strand
TCGAACGCGATGAACGTGCCGGCCATGCCGGTCTCCAGCAACAGTTGCAGCGCAAGGAAGGACTTCGTCCGGCCGGGGCTGGGGACGAACCGGTAGCTGTAGATGGCGCACAGGAACGACAGGGCCAGGGTCAACACGTACAGGGGCAGGCTGATGCCGTCGATCCCGACGTGATACCGGGCCCCGATGACCGGGATCCACTGGGTGTTGACCTCGAACTGGAGGCCCCTGCCGGCGCCGTAGTCGAACCCGATGGCGATGACGATCCCGACTACCAATGCTGCCCCGGTGAACAGGACGCCGAGGGAGCGGACCAGCCGGTCCCGCTCCCTCGGCGTGAACGCGATCACGAACGCCCCCACCAGGGGCAGGAACGTGGCGATCGAGATGGCCCAGTCCTCCCACCCGCTGTTCATCCGCTCTCCCTCTTCCCCTCCATCAGACCCTGGTGATCACGATGGCCAGCACCACGATGCCCACGAACAGGAACGCGGCGTAGCGTTGGACGTTGCCCGACTGCAGGTAGCGGAGCAGCCCGCCGGTGAAGCCGGCGGTCTGCGCCACCCCGTTCACCGCACCGTCGATGACGGTGCGGTCGAACTCGTCCGTCCCCAATGCGAGGTCCTTGGTGAGCCTGGCCGTCCCGTTCACCACGCCGTCCAGGACGTTCCGGTCGAACCACACCACCGCGGCCGAGACCCGGTCCCGAACGGGCAGGACGATCCCGTTCGTGTAGACCTCGTCGAGGTAGAACTTGTTGACCAGCAGGCTGGAGAACCATCCCAGCTGGAGGACCGGGTCACGCTCGGGTTGCTCCCGGTACAGGTACCACCCGGCCAGGACGCCGAGCCCCACCGCCAGGATCGACAGGGTGGCGACCCACAGCACGAACGTCACGGGCTCCGGGACCTCGAAGAACACCCACTTGAAGAAGACGGCGCGGGTGAAGGCGGCGCCCAGGAAGCCGACCGTCACGGTTCCGAAGGCCAGCCCGACGAGTGGGCCCGTCATGACCGACGGCGACTCGTGCGGCTCGGCATGGCCGCGGTACCCGCCGAGGAAGGTCAGCATGACCATCCGGGTCGTGTAGAAAGCGGTCACGGCCGCCGTGAGCAGCATCAGCGTGAACACGACCTCATGGCCCTCCGAGGCCGCGACCAGGAGCTCGTCCTTTGACCAGAAGCCCGCGAGCGGCGGGATGCCCGCCAGGGCCGCGGATCCGAACAGGAACGTCCAGAATGTGACCGGCATCCTCCTCCACAGCCCGCCCATGTCGCTCATGTAGTTGGAATGGACCGCGTGGATCACTGATCCGGCCGCCAGGAACAGCAGGGCCTTGAAGAACGCATGCGTGAACAGGTGGAAGAACGCCGAGTCCCGGCCCGCCTGTCCCACCGACATGGCCGTCACCATGTACGCGAGCTGCGACACGGTGGAGTACGCCAGCACCCGCTTGATGTCGTCCTGGACCAGGGCCAGGAGCGCGGCCCCGAACATCGTGATCCCGCCGATGACACCGACGAACCGCAGGACCTCCGGCGCCGCATGGAGGAACACCGAGTACATCCGGCCGACCAGGTACACGCCGGCGGCGACCATCGTGGCGGCGTGGATCAGCGCCGACACCGGGGTGGGGCCCTGCATGGCGTCGGGGAGCCACACGTGCAACGGGAACTGCGCCGACTTGCCGATCGTCCCCCCGAAGAGCAGCAACGCCGCAACGGAGACCAAGCCCCGGGACACGTCGGCTCCCCCGACCAGCTCCCCGATCTGCTGGATGTTCGCGGAATGAAAGCCCGTGGCCGCCACCAGGACGAAGATGCCGAACAGGAACGGGATGTCGCCCACCCTCGTGGTGATGAACGCCTTGATTGCGGCGTTCGAGTTGATCCTCTCCTCCCACCAGTGGCCGATCAGCAGGTAGGAGCACAGGCCCATGACCTCCCATCCCACCAGGAGCTGGATCAGGTTGTCGGCGATGACCACGTTGAGCATGGCCGCCGTGAACAGCGAGAGGACCACGAAGAACCAGGTGAACCGGACGTCACCGTGCATGTACCCGATCGAGTAGACGTGCACCGCGAGCGAGACGGCCGTGACGACGATCAGCATGATCGCCGTCAGGCCGTCGACGAACTGCCCCAGCTCGACATGCAGCGGGCCGATCGTGAACCACGCCACCGACGAGGCGAGCGCGCCGCCTCCCTGCACGAAGTGCCACAGCACCAGCACCGAGAGGACGAGGCCGGCGCCGGTCGCGGCGACGCCATAGATCCACCCTCGGCCCGGCGTGCGCTTGCCGAAGAACAGGGTCAGGGCCGCCGAGACGAGGGGCAGCACCGCGACCACCCAGGCCAGCCCGGCGAAGCCGGCCCCGATCGCGTTGGCGCTCACGGTCTCGGCTGCGCCTACCACTTCAGGAGGTTCACCTCGTCGATGTTGATGGTCTCGCGGTTCCTGTAGATCAGGATCACGATGGCCAGGCCGATCCCGACCTCCGCTGCCGCGACGGCGATCACGAACAGTGCGAACACCTGCCCCGTGACGTCGTGCCAGAACTGGGAGAACGCCACCAGGTTGACGTTCACCGCGTTCAGCATCAGCTCGATCGACATCAGCACGAGCACGGCGTTGCGCCGGGCCAGCACGCCGTAGACGCCGGTCGAGAACAGCACGGCGGAGAAGAACAGCACGAGCGGGAGCCTGATCACGGGCGATCGTCCCTCCGCGACAGGACCACCGCGCCGATCAGGGCCGCGAGCAGCAGGAACGAGACGGCCTCGAAGGGCAGCACCCACTGACGGAACAGGGAGTAGCCGAGCTCGGCGGTGGTACCGACCGAGGGCCGGAGCTTGGGCCCGTTCCAGCTGAACGCGCTCTGGATCAGGAAGACCAGCCCGGCCAGGACGCCCAGGCCGATCAGCAAGGCGACCACCCGCTGCTGGTTGTCCAGGGCCTCCCGTCCGATCGGGGCCCTGGTGAGCATGAGGCCGAACAGGAACAGGATCACGATGGCGCCGACGTAGATGAGGATCTGGACCCAGCCCACGAACTCGGCGGCGAGCAGGAGGTAGACCCCGCCGACGACGGAGAGTGTCACCACGAGGTACAGGGCCGCGTGGACCACGTTCTTCGCCGTGACGAGCCGGATCGCCGAAACCGTCCCCACCAGGGCCAGGACGACGAAGGCGTATTCCTGCCCGGTCAACCCCCCGCGCCCTCCTGGGCACCGCGCTCGAGAGGGGGCGGCGGAGGGACCGTGTAGGTCCACTCCTCGAGCTTCTCCTTCTCGTGGGTGAGCTCGACGATGTCGAACGTGGTGTACTCGAACTCGGGGCTCCAGAACAAGGCGTCGAAGGGGCACACCTCGACGCAGATCCCGCAGTACATGCACAGCGCGTAGTCGATGGCGAACCGGTCCAGGACCTTGACGGGTCGGGCCCGGCCCCCACTCGCCGGGTCGTGTGTCTCCTTGTGGGCCTCGATGTAGATGCACCAGTCGGGGCACTCGCGCGAGCACTTCCAGCAGACCGTGCAGTTGGCTTCCTTCAGCGCGATGACGCCCCGGGTGCGGGGCGGCAGGTCCGGCTTCTCCTTGGGGTACTGCTGGGTCACCGCCGGGCGGAGGAGGTGCTTCAGGGTCACGCCGAGGCCCTTGATCAGGCCCTGCCCGACGGCCAGGCCGGAGGCCTTGCGCCGCCGAACGTCCTTCTCCTCGATGGCCACGACCGCTCCTTCCGCCTAGCTCACCGCGACCTTGACCAGGCCGACCACGATGATCTGCACCAGCGCGACCGGGATCAGCGCGAGCCACGAGAACTGCTGGAGCTGATCCTCCCGCAGCCGCGGGTAAGTCGCCCGCAGCCAGATCACGAAGAACGATAGCGCACCGATCTTCGCCGCCATCCACAGGGGCTCGGGGATGAACCCTAGGCCGGGAAGCGCCCGGTACCCCCCGAGGTACAGCACCGACGCGATGGCCGACAGCGCGACGATCCCGCCGTACTCGGCCAGCAGGAAGAAGGCGAACTTCAGGCCCGTGTACTCCGTGTAGGCCCCGAAGATGATCTCCGAGTCGGCGACCGGCATGTCGAAGGGCGGCCGGGTGAGCTCGGCCAGGGACGCGACGACGAAGATGGCGAAGCCCACGGGCTGGGTCAGGACGAACCAGTACCCGTCCTGGGCCTCCGTGATCCCGATGAGCGAGAGCGTGCCGGCCTGCATGACGATCGACGCGGCCGCCAGGACCAGCGGCAGCTCGTACGCGATGAGCTGGGCGGCCGCCCGGAGCGCGCCGATCAGGGAGAACTTGTTGGCCGAGGACCATCCGGCCATCAGCACGCCGATCACGTTGACCGAGGACATGGCCAGCACGAAGAAGATCCCCACGTCGAGGTTCAGCGCGAAGATCTGCGGCGAGAACGGGATGACCACGAACACCACGATGTAGGGGATGAGGGCCACGGCCGGCGCGAGCGAGAACACCCACGGGTCGGCGGCCCGAGGGATCACGTCCTCCTTCTGGATGAACTTCACCCCGTCGGCCACCAGCTGGGCCCACCCGTGGAACACGCCGGGGTACATCGGTCCCAGCCGGCTCTGCATGTGGGCCAGCACCTTGTGCTCGGCGTATCCCACGACCATGGGGGCCACCAGGAAGAAGCCCAGAACGACGCCGGCCTTCACCACCAGCACGAGCCAGTAGTTGGAGAACCACTCGTTGAAGATGCTGACGCCGGCCTGCCCGATCACTCCTCCTCTTCCTCCTCCTCGCCCTCGACGGCTCCAGGCCAGGGCTTCGCCTCCCTGGACATGAGGGGGAAGTCCTTGCGGAGCGGGTGGCCCTCGAAGGGCTCGGGGAGCAGCAGCTTCACCGGCTGGGGGTGGCCCTCGAAGTGGATGCCGAACATCTCCATGGTCTCCCGCTCGTGCCAGTTCGCCGCGGGGAACAGGTCCGAGATGCTCGGGCACGCCGGGCTCTCCTTCGGCAGCTTCACCTTCATCCTCACGTCATGGTGATGGACCGTGGAGTGCAGATGCGTCAGCACCTGGAGGCCCTGATCTCCGAAGTCGACCGCGGAGGTGAAGTCGCAGTAGTCGCAGGCGAAGTCGGGCTCGTCGCGCAGGAACCGCACCATCTCCCGGTACCGTTCGGGCGCGATCGTGATCACCGAGTGCCCGCGCTGGTCCTCGAAGGCCAGGACGTCGTCCCCGAACTGCGCCCGCAGCCGCGACTCGACCTCAGGAGGTGGCAGCGGGCGCCGTGAGGTTGCCACTCCACTTCTCCTTGATGTCCTCGTTGGCGATCTTCTCCTGGAGCCTGATGATCCCGTGCAGCAGGGCCTCGGGCCGGGGAGGGCAGCCCGGAACGTACACGTCGACCGGGACGATCTGGTCCACGCCCTTGGTCACCGAGTAGGAGTCCCAATACGGGCCGCCGCAGTTGGAGCAGGAGCCGAACGAGATCACGTACTTCGGCTCGGGCATCTGGTCGTACACGCGCTTGAGCGCGGGAGCCATCTTGTCGGTCAGGGTCCCCGCCACCACGAGCAGGTCGGCCTGCCGGGGCCCGTGGGCGAACGGGATCACCCCGAACCGGATGAAGTCGTGCTTGGAGGTCGACGCGGCGATGAACTCGATGGCGCAGCAGGCCAGGCCGAAGTTCATGACCCACAGTGAGTACCGCCGCCCCCAGTTCAGGATGAACTTCACGGGCTGGAGGTCGGGCAGGGGGGTCTTCTCGATCAGGCCCACTTCAGCACCCCCTTCCGCCACGCATAGAGCAGGCCGGCGGCGAGGATGCCGATGAAGATGGCCATCTCCACGACCGCCTGGTATCCGAGGGTCACGAACACCCTGGCCCACGGGAACAGGAAGACGCTCTCCACATCGAAGATGACGAACAGGAACCCGTAGATGTAGTAGCGGACCTGGCTCTGGGACCACCCCTCGCCGACCGGGTCGATCCCGCACTCATAGGTCGTGAGCTTGGCCGGGAGGGGGCGATGGGGGGCCACGGCTCGCGCCAGTCCGAACGCCACCGCGACCAGTCCGGCGCCCGCGATCAGGACGGCGAGGACGACCCCGTAGGATTGGTAGTAGGTCCCCACGCTTGTGAACGCTTTCTCAAGCGGCGCGATTCTAACAAGGCCCTCATGGCGATTGTCGGGCTCCGCACCGGGCGGCCAGGAACTCGGCCAGCGCGATGAGGGCCGCGCGGGCCGGGCCGTCGGGAAGCCGGAGCCCCAGCTGGCGGGCCCGGTCCACCTCCGCCGCCACCGCCGCCCGGGCCGGCTCCAGGCTTTCCGGCGAGTGGACGATCCGAAGGGCCCGCTCCAGCCGCTCCCCCTCGGGCGGCCCCTGGCGAAGGATGTCGGCGAGCTCCCCGCCATGCTCTCCCTCGGACAGGGCCTGCAAGACCGGCAAGGTGTAGACGCCCTCCTTCATGTCCACCCCCGGCTCCTTGCCGAGCTCCTGCTCCGAGGAGCTCACGTCCATGATGTCGTCGGAGAGCTGGAAGGCCATCCCCAGGGCCTCTCCGAACTCCTCCAGGACGTCGACGTGCTCGGAGGCGGCGTCGGACAGGATCCCGCCCAGCCGGCACGACGTGGCGATCAACGCACCGGTCTTCCGCCGGATGATCTCCAGGTAGGCCGCCTTGGTCTGCTCCACCCTCCCGGCGGCCTCCACCTCCCGGATCTGGCCGTCGCAGAGCGTGGCGATGGTCCGGGCGAGCAGGGCGCAGACGTCGGTGCCGAGCTCGGTGGAGATCTCGGAGGCCCGGGCGAACAGGTAGTCGCCGGTCAGGATGGCCACGGTGTTGTCCCACCGTGCGTTCACCGAGGGGATCCCCCGCCGGGCGTCGGCCTCGTCGATCACGTCGTCGTGGTACAGCGTGGCCAGGTGCACGAGCTCGATGGCGACGGAACCGGGGATGAGCCGCGGATCGGCCGGGTCGCCGAAGTATCCGGAGAGCAGCACCAGCACGGGCCGGAACCGCTTGCCTCCCGCGGCGAGCAGATAGGAGGACGTCTCGGCCAGCAGGTCCGAGTCCGCCCGCACCGCCTTCTCCAGGGCGGCCTCCACCTCGTCCAGACGGCCCCGCACGGCCCTCTCCAGCTCCGCATCCGGCGCCTCGAGCCCCGGGACGAGCTGCCTGCTCATGAGGCCGACCCTATCCGAAACCCAGGAGCCGTCACCATCGAAGGATCGCCGCCTTGTCCAACAGGCCGAGCACGATGCCGGGGAACACGCCGAACAGCAGCGTGAGGACCGCCGGCACGGCGACCGCCACCCGAGGCCAGGGCGAGCGGTCGGGCTCGGCGTCGTCCTGCGGCTCCTGCATGTACATCAGCACCATGACCCGGATGTAGAAGGAAGCCGCCACCACGCTCGCCAGGACCCCGATCAGGACCAGGGGCCAGTGGCCGGCGGCGACCGCCGCCCGGAACACGTTCACCTTGGCGATGAACCCCGCCGTCGGCGGGATGCCGGCCAGGGACAGGAGGAACAGCGTGAGCAGTCCGGCCAGCAGCCGGCTCCGCCGGTACAGGCCCGCGTAGGAGTCGAGCGAGGTCCGCGCCTCGCCCCTCGCCGACACGAGCATCACGACGCCGAAGGCCCCCAGGACCATCAGCGCGTACGCCAGCAGGTAGAACAGCGCCGCGGAGATGCCGTCCTGGCCCGCCGCCGTGAGCGCGATGAGGACGAACCCGGCGTGGGCGATGCTCGAGTACGCGAGCATGCGCTTGATGTCGGTCTGGGCGATGGCGAGCAGGCTGCCGACCACCACGGTCACCGCGGCGATCGTCCATATGAGGGGTGTCCAGTCCACCGTGAGCGGCTGGAACGACGTTTCCAGGACGCGGATCAGCGCGGCGAACGCCGCCACCTTCGTTCCGGCGGCCATGAAGGCGGTGACGGGGGTCGGCGCACCCTGATAGACGTCCGGCGTCCACATGTGGAACGGCACGGCGGCGACCTTGAACCCGAACCCGATCCCGAGGAACGCCACGGCCGCAAGCGCCAGCCCCAGGCTCCCCGTCTGCCCCGCGAGGGCGTGGGCGATGGCGGACAGTCGGGTGGATCCGGTGGCGCCGTAGGCCATGGCCACCCCGTACAGGAAGAACGCCGAGGAGAACGCCCCGAGGAGGAAGTACTTCATCGAGCCCTCGACCGACGACAACCGGGGGGAGATGCCGGTCAGCACGTACAGCGAGAGCGACAGGATCTCCAGGGCCAGGAACACCAGGATCAGGTCGGCGGCCGCGCCGATGAGCGTCATCCCGGACGTCGCGAAGAGGACGAGCGGGTAGAACTCGGCGCGGGCCTCCCCCGAGCGTCGGAAGTAGTGGTATCCGTACACCAGGCCCAGGGCGGCGATGCCGAGGAGGAAGAGCCGGGCCACCACGGCGAACCGATCAGTCGCGACCATGCCCCCCAGGACCGTGAGGTCGCCGGTCCAATCCCACAGGCCGATGGACACGACCGCGGCGCCCGCCACCCCGAGGAGGGAGACGAGCAGCAGCGTCGAGTGCTCGATCCGGGGGTTGAAGGCCGCTCCGAGGAGCACGACGATGGCCGCGCCCGCCAGGACGAGCTCGGGCCCGATCGGCCCGAGCTGGAGGGGCGGATGGGCCAGGAACTGAGCGAGCATCACTGCCCCTCCGCCCCCGCGGCGAGGGTCGGGGCCCCTCCGGCGTCGATCGGGTGGCCGGTGTCCACGGCCTTCACGATGCGGGTGCTGGTGGGCTCGATCCGGTCGAGCAGCGGCTTCGGATAGATCCCGATCAGGAGGATGAGCGCCACCACCGGCGCCAGGAGCGCGTATTCGCGAGCCGACAGGTCGGGGTGGTTCGCGTGCTTCGCCGGCACGGGGCCGTGGGCCATGCGCTGGTACGCCCACAGCAGGTAGATCGCGGCCAGCACCACGCCGATCGCGGCGATGGCCCCGAACGCGCGGTTGCGGGCGAATGTCCCCAGGATCACCAGGAACTCGCCGATAAAGTTGTTCAACCCGGGCAGGCCGAGGGACGACAGCGAGACGAACAGGAACGCCCCCATCAGCCACGGCATCCCCGCGGCCAGGCCTCCCATCTCGGAGAGGTTCCGGGTGTGGGTTCGCTCGTAGACCATACCGACCAGCAGGAACAGCGCGCCCGTGGACAGCCCGTGGTTCACCATCTGGAGAACACCGCCCGTCATGGCCTGGAGGGTGAAGGCGAACGTCCCCAGGACGACGAACCCGAGATGGGACACGGACGAGTACGCCACCAGGCGCTTCACGTCGGTCTGCATCATGGCCACGATGGCGCCGTACACGATGCCGATCAGCGCGAGGACCGAGATGGCGCCGGCCAGGGACCGGGAGGCCTCCGGGAACAGCGACAGGTTGAACCGGATGAGGCCGTAGGCCCCCACCTTCAGCAAGATCGCTGCCAGGATGACCGAGCCCGCCGTCGGCGCCTCGGTGTGGGCGTCGGGAAGCCACGTGTGCAGCGGGAACAGCGGCACCTTGACGGCGAACGCGACGAAGAACCCGAGGAACAGCCAGCGGGCCGCCGCGCCGGTGATCCCCAGCCCGATCAGCTCGCGCACGTCGAACGTGGGCCCGCCGGGGAGCGCCCCCGACCGCGCGTACAGGAACAGGATCGCGACGAGCAGGAAGGCCGAGCCGAACATCGTGTACAGGAAGAACTTCACCGCGGCGTACACGCGGCGCTCGCCACCCCAAGCCCCGATGATCAGGTACATCGGGAACAGGATGGCCTCGAAGAACAGGAAGAAGAGCAGGAGGTCCAGGGCCAGGAACGTGCCGATCATCCCGGTCTCCAGGACGAGCATGGTGGCCAGGTACAGCCGGACCCGCCGGTCCACCGTCCACGATGCCACGATCGCCACCGGCACCAGGAAGGTCGTGAGCAGGACCAGGAACAGGCTGATGCCGTCAACCCCGAGGATGTACTGGATGTGCGGGGAGCGAACCCACGTGGCCTGCTCCACCAGCTGGAACTCGCCGCGCGAGCCGTCGAACCGACCCACCACGACGAGCGATGCGGCGAAGGCTCCGATGGAGACGCCGAGGGCGGCGATGCGGGCCCCTCGATCGCTCGCCCCCGACCACAAGAGAAGGGCCACCGCCCCGGCGAGCGGCAGGAACGTCGTGACGGTGAGCCAGCTCATGACAGCCGGACCCCCACGTAGACGAAGATCAGGACCACGCCGACCAGGAACGCCAAGCCGTAGTTGCGGACCAGGCCGGTCTGGAGCCTTCGGCCCCGCGACGCCGCCCACTGGAACAGCTGGCCGACCCCGTTCACGGCGCCGTCGATGACGCGCCGGTCCACCACGGAAGCCACGAACTCGCCCCCGGCCTTCCCCGGAGCGACCAGGACGGTCGAGTAGACGTCGTCGACGTACCACCCGTGAGCCAGGAACCGCTGAGCGCCGGCGAACCGGACCCGGAGCGCCACCCGGTCGATCCGTCCCGAGCCGTACACCAGCCAACCGAGCGCGATCCCCGCGAGGGCCGCGAGGACCGAGATGGCCGACAGCACGACGGTGGGGAGGCCTCCCGTACCTTCGACGAGCTCGCCGAGGGCCGGGGCCAGGAAGGCGTGCAACCGGCCGGTGGTGGCCGAGAGCCCAAGGATGCCGCCGAAGGCCGCCCCCACCGCCAGCAGGGCCAGGGGGACGGTCATGACCGGCGGTGACTCGTGGGCCCGGCGCTCCGTCCGGTCCTGGCCGAAGAAGGCCAGGAACATCAGGCGGGAGATGTACAGGGCCGACAGGAACGCGCCCACCAGCGCCATCAGCCACGCGACGAAGTAGCCAAACTGGTTCGCCACCTCCAGGATCTGGTCCTTGGCGAAGTAGCCCGACAGCGGCGGCACGCCGGCGATGGCCAGGGCCCCGATACCGAACATGGCCGC
>Ga0184637_10002875_pt1 | contig 10932 bp, 7 predicted proteins | sample PLM3_127_b2_FD_133143 | JGI IMG/M metagenome (GOLD analysis project Ga0184637, IMG submission 133143) | Groundwater sediment microbial communities from an aquifer in East River, Colorado, USA - PLM3_127_b2 | ecosystem: Environmental > Terrestrial > Soil > Riparian zone | place: USA: East River... | reverse complement strand
TAGACATCCTCGACCACCCGATGCGCGTTGGCAAAGATGCGCTCGATGTCCTCATCGCCTTTCTGGGAGGTGGCGTAGCTTGGCGCGTTCGGATGACGAAGCTCCGGCACGCGCCCCTGGGGGTAGTAGCTCTGCCAATCTGAGTGGAGGACTGGCGCGTCGGGGCGTAAGGCGACTTCGGAATCGAATACCGCCGGCAGCTCTTCGTACACGACCTCGATTCGCTTCAGCGCCTCGTCGGCCGCCTCCTCCGTCTCAGCCGCTACGGCGGCGATCCGGTCGCCGACGAAGCGGACCCGGTCGTAGGCGAGCACGGGCCAGTCGGTGACCTGGCGCCCGAGGTGCTTTCGGCCGACGTCATCGCCCGTAACAACAGCATGTACGCCCGGCACCGCCTTCGCGGCCGACGTATCGATCGAAACGATGCGGGCGTGCGCATGGGGGCTCATCAAGAAGCGGGCCCAGAGCATGCCGGGCATGGAGAAGTCGCGCGTGTAGCGCGCACGTCCGGTGGTCTTGAGCATCCCGTCGACGCGAATCTCGGGGACCGCCAGGACAGCGGCCTGGTCTGGGGTCAATGTCGTTGCGGAGAACGGCTCGCGCATCGGAATCCTCCTTCGATCACACCCCAATCAGCTGGCGCATGCGCGGGTGCACCTCGGTGCCCTTCCGAGCGCACTCGTCCAGGAAGATGCGGGTGAGCTCCTCCAGGGTCTCCTCAGATAGGTCGGCGAAGGATGTCGTCTGGCCACCGGGGTGCTCGCGCGAGCTGACCGTCGTCAACTCGTGGGTGCGACTCACCATATTCTTGCGGCTGCTGAGCTTCAGCGCGATGTAGCGCCCCGACTCCTGGCTGGTGACGGTGTGCCCATGCCACCACCAGTTGGGTGGCACGATCAGCGTGCCCGGCCCCCAATCTTCCTTGATCTTGTTGGCCTCGCCGCCGTCGGGCCAGAGGATCGAGTAGCCCTCGCCCTTGAGCCAGATGACGTGCGCGGCAGGCCCGTGGCGGTGGACGCTGGTGAAAGTGCCGCCCGGCGCCTCCCAGATGTGGGAGCCCAGCACGCCGTTGGCCAGCTCAAAGGAGTAGCCGCCTCCGCCCTCGCTGATTCCGCGGTCGATCTCGGGGTTGAAGCTGCGTTCCGCCTTCCTGGGCCGGTCGAAGACTTTGTAGACGTCCGGCCACAAGTTGCTGAAGTGGACCTCGTTCTGCCGACCGCCCTGGACGCGCGACATCACTCGCGACTTCACCTCGGCGTTGAAGTAGTCCTGTTCTTCGTCGAACCGGTCGGTGAAGCGAAATGGGTTGTCGAAGATGAAGTCGTCGTTGCGGATGAAGTTCATCATCGTCGGCGCGGTGGTGAGCGCAATGTAGCGAGCGGGCTCCGTGCCGGACACGTTGAAATGCTGGTAGTTCACGTTGAGCGGGATGGCGAACAGGCTCCCCGGTCCCCACTCGAAGGTGCGCTTCTGGTCCTCGTCGTACCAGACGGCCGTGCTGCCCCGTCCGTTCAACACGAAGACCAGCTCCTCGTACACGTGGCGCTGCGGGTTCAACTTCTTCGTCGGCGGGATCTCCTGGACGTAGCACGCCGCCTGCTCGCCGCTGCCATCGAGCTGGATCTGCACCGCATAGCCCTCAGTGCGCGGCCAGTGGCGCAGCGGCACGGTGAAAACGTTGTCCACGCGATGGCCACGAATCAGCTCGAGGCCCTCGCGCGCCACCCAATCCTCGTAGTGGAAGCGATGCCACCAGCGCTCGGGATCCTGCATGTGTTGCCCCCTTCTGCCCGTTCGAGACGGCGCCAGTCTGCTGAAGCCTCAATAATGATAGTGTTCACGCGAGCATTTGCGAGGGCATAGCGGGAGAGAAGAAGCGATGGAGACTACAACCCCGACACGGACGCGCATTGCACGCTCGACCACCTACGAGCAGTGGGTGGCGGACCAGGGCGTTCCCACGATTCGCGGCATCTATGCTCACCTGAACGAGGCCGATCTCGTGCCGTGGGAGCGGCTCGGGGGCAACGCATCGTTCGTCCGTCTCGCGGGGGCCGAGCAGGCCTATCAGGACGGATACGTGTGTGAGATCCCGCCCGGACAGCAACTGAAGCCGCAGCGTCACCTCTACGAGGAGACTATCTACGTCCTGAGCGGGCGTGGGGCAACGACGCTGTGGTACGACGAGGGCCGCAAGCAGACCTTCGAGTGGCAGACCGGCAGCCTGTTCGCCGTGCCGCCGAACGCCTGGTTCCAGCACTTCAACCTCTCCGGCGACGAGCCCGCCCGCTACTACGGGGTCACGGATGCGCCGCTCGTGCTTGACCTCTTCCACAATCTTGATTTCGTCTTCGGCAACGACTTCCGCTTCACCGATCGCTACGCGGGCGAGGACGGCCATTTCAGCGGCCGCGGCGACTTCATCGCCGGAGGACACGTCTGGGAGACGAACTTCGTGGCGGACGTTCGCTCGTTCGAGCTGAAAGATCAGCCCGAGCGCGGCGGAGGCACGAACATCCACTTCGAGCTGGGCAACTCCACGTTGATCGCGCACATCTCGGAGTTTCCCGTCGGTACCTATAAGAAGGCCCACCGCCACGGGGCGGGCGCGAACGTCATCATCGTGAGTGGGACGGGCTACACGCTGCATTGGACCGAGGCCGGGGACTACGAGCGTATCGAATGGCGGCCGGGCACAACCTTCGTGCCCGAGGACCTGGCGTGGCACCAGCACTTCAACACGGGCCAGGAGCCGGCGCGCTACCTGGCGATCCGATGGGGCGCCGGCAAGTATCGCTTCTTCCGCCCGGTGGACAACGGGTCCAACCGGGACGTCAACGAGGGCGGCAATCAAATCGAGTACCGTGACGAGGATCTACGGATCTACGAGACGTACCGCGAGGAATGCGCCACGCATGGCGTGACGCCCGACATGGACCGCTTGTTCCAGCGAGGCGGCAGGGTGCCGCTGCCCAGCGGCGGGCCCAGCCCGGTGCGTGAGCCATGACTGGATCGCCAATATGTAGGGGATAGCTTAAGAACTTGAGTTTGGACAACGAGTGTAACCCAGCTGTGATGAGAGCCGGGTGAGTGGGCTTTCTGGGGGGCCGGAAGTGGAGTTAGGCGGCCGGTTTTGCGGTGCGGCGGACCACCGGGTGGCGTTCTCGGCGCCCTGGTTTGTCGCCCAACTGACGCCCGGAGGATTTTCCGCGGGGTTTGGGCTTCCTGGCAGGGCTCCCCAACCTGGCCAAAAGTCCGGGGAAGGCCCGTCGGACCCGGCCGGGGCTCAGTTGGTGGGCCGTCAGCGGGCGCTCCCAGGGCAGTCGGCAGTCCGTCACCACGGCCCGTGCCAAGGAGAGTTGCCAGAAAACGGCCGCCACCAGCCAGCTCCAGCGATCCGCCGCCTCGGGCGAGCGGGGTCGGACGGTGGTCCAGCCAAGGTTCTGCTTGGCAAAGCGGAAGGCGTGCTCCACGGTGAAGCGGCGCAGGTACCAGCGCCAAAGCAGCAGCAGATCCGTGGGCGGCGCGCCACCGATCCAGGCCAACCAGAGTGGGGCAGGAGGCTCCTCGCGACGTGGCAGGTGCTCGACTTGGACACGCACCACACTGAAGGCGGCGCCGTGCGCCCGCCGGCTGTGCAGGCCAGCCCACAGATCAACGTCGACCCGACCATACTCTGGGTCACGGGCGCTCGCGCGCTGGTCGGGCTCGGTCTGGGTGGCCGGGTTCTTCAGTCGGAAGGCGGCTCCATGCTTGCGAGGAGCGCCCCGGCCCTGGTAGGAACCCGGGACCTGATAGAACACACGGTTCTTGGCGAGGCGAATCAGGAAATCTACGCGCTCGGCCACCTCGGAGCAGGCGAGCTGAACGGGATCGTAGCCACTGTCGAGCAGCACCAGCGGTCGGGGAGCACCGGTGGGACGGCTGCGCAGCGCGGCCCCGAGTTGGCCGAGGGCGATCTGTGTGGGACTCCCAGCGGTCGGTCCCCGGCGGGTCACGTCGAGCGGCAGCACCCAACTGCCCTGCTCTTCGGGGACGCCCACCAGCCACTGGTACTCCCAGCCGGGCACCACCCCGTCCTGCGGGATACCCGAGGCCACCCGATGTCCATAGGTACGCTCCGGGCTGGTCGCCGCATTGGGTCGCGGCCAGGTGGTGCCGTCGATAACCCACAGTTCACGACTGTCGGACGGAGGCGTGGGCAGCGAGCGGACGAAGAGCCGGCGCAGCCGGGTGGCGTCCAGCGAGCCGTCGGAGAGCGCGTCGCAGGTGCTCGACCAGCAGCGCTGAAAGGATGGGACCAATCCCAACCGCACCAGTGGCTCTGGACCGGAAGCGCACAGAACTGCCTCCAACAGCTCAAACAGGCTATCTTTCCGGTGGCCCAGTGCGGACGCGTAGAACTGCTCGCGAAAGTCTCTGAGGAGCGGGAGTGCCTGGGTGTCATGATCCATGCCCAGAGTATCCTGCTCCCAGGCACCCCGGCGGGGAGCCCTACCCCGCCTGGGCTGACATTTTGTCCAAACTCAAGTTAAGAACGGAGGACAGTTAAATGACCGAAACCGCGTTGATCGCTGCGAGTGAATTGGGTCTGTATCTGCTCCGCAGCCAGGATGGCGGCAAGTCCTGGGAGGATCCAGAGGAAGCCATCCCGGAAGTTGAGATGGCGGAAGTGAAGGCCGCGCCCGATGGGACCGTCTATGTGGGTACCCGCGGCCGCGGCATTCTGCGGAGTGGAGACGGACTTCGATCGTGGGAGCAGGTGGAGACGCCGCCCGCGATGCAGAAGGTGCGTGCACTCTCGATCACGCCGGATCGCTTTCTCGCGGGCACCGAGTCGGTGCCGTCCCCTGCTGGCGTGTTCGAGTGGGAGGACCAGGAAGGGTGGCGGCAGCTTGGTGATCTGGCGGAAGGTTGCTCAGGCGCCAGCGAATGGTGGTACCCACGGTCGGATGTGGGCGTCCACGTGCGGCATCTGTCGCGGGACCCGCATGCACGCGACCGCGTCTACGCGGCCATGCAGGTGGGCGGCGTGGCTATTAGCCCGGATGGTGGAAGCACCTGGTACGACCGGCGCAACCTCGACCTCGACGTGCACATGATCGAGCCCGACCCGAAGCGACCGGGCGTCGTTTACGCCGGCACTGGCGGCGGGGGCATGTACCGGAGCATGGATTACGGAGATAGCTGGGAATGCATCTCCCAGGGCTGCGGCAACTTCGTCGTCCAGTTTGCCATCGACCCGAGCGACAACGACCGGCTCTACCTGGGCACCGGCCGGGCGGGTGCGCAGGGGGGACGAGGCGAGGTCTGGCGGTCAGACGACGCCGGCGCCGGCTGGCGGAAGCTGCGGGGCGGCCTTCCCGACGAGCTCGGCTGCAGAATCGGTTCGATGCACATCGACCCCGAGTCGTCGGACGATGTGTTCTTCAGCTGTGATCTTCCGCGCAAGGGACCCGATAGCGGTGTGTACCATAGCCCCGACCGAGGGGAGACGTGGCGCCGTATCGCGGAACTGCCTCAGGTGGTTGCTCTGCTGAGCGTGCACCTGTAGCCGGGTCGGTTGCGGCGGGCATGGCCTTTTCTCCGGTAGGGGAGGGGCTTGTCCCCTCTCGCCCGGCGACCGCACGGCGGGGGACAAGCCCCCGCCCTACCGGGACGACGGTCGGAAGCGTTCTCGGAGGACCTGCATGCTTTCGAAAGAGCTGAACGAACTGCTGCTTCACGTCGGCCGCGGGACGCCGGGCGGCGAGCTCTTACGTCGTTACTGGTGGCCCGTCGGCCTCTCGCAAGACAACAAGCCGGGGGGCCAGCCCAATCCCATCAAGGTCATGGGTGAAGACCTGGTCCTCTTCCGCGACCAGGATGGCAAGCCCGGGCTCGTCGGGCTGCACTGCTCACACCGATTGGTGTCTCTTGCGTATGGTCGCGTCGAGGATGGCGGGATTCGCTGTCCCATGCACGGCTGGTTGTACGACGTGAGCGGGAAGTGCCTCGAACAGCCGGCCGAGCCGGATGAAACGTTCAGGGACCGCATCTGGCACCCGGCTTACCCGTGCCAGGATCTCGGCGGGCTCATCTTCACCTACATGGGACCCCCGGATCGGAAGCCGTTGCTGCCCAACTACGAGGCGCTGGCGCGGACCGACGGCACCCGCCAGGTGACGTGGTATCCCATCGGCGGCAACTACGTGCAGCACGTCGAGGGTGCCGTGGACACGGTTCACGGCGCGTATCTTCACAACGGTGCATGGTCCCAGGAGAAATACATGCTCGCCGCGCTGCCGAAGCCCAAGATCGACTTCGCCGAGACCCACTACGGCCTCTGGCAGCGGGGAGATAAGCCCCACGCTGGGGCCAACGTGAGCCTGATCTACACCTACTTCGTCATGCCGGCCGGCTTCCTGCGCGTCGGCGGCGGCGATCGGGGCAGTGACGCCGACATCGACAAGAACCAGTCCTGGTACACGCCGGTGGACGATGGCAGCTGCGTTCGCTACCAGGTATCCTTCGCGGCCTTCAGGCCAGACGGCAGCGCACGCCAGTGGGCCCCCGATGGCCGGGTAATGTATCCGGGGCCCGACGTGGACTATGGGCGAGACTACCACAACATCGACTCGATCTCAGGCGTGTCCCCGAGGCCACACGAGAGCTTCCGGTCGCAGGACACGCTGGCGAATCAGACGCAGGGTATGCCGATCGTGGATCGAAGCCTGGAGCACCTGGGTGGGCACGACCAGCCGCTTGTGGCGATGCGCATGATGATCCTCAAAGGGATCTCTGACGTGCAGAAGGGATTGGACCCGAAGCACATCATCCGCGATCCCGAAGAGAACGCGATGGTTTACGTTCGCGGAACGGCCGAGGCCGCCGATCCGCTGGAGTACTTCGCCAGGGAGCGCGGGGCGCGCGGGGTCGGTTAGGCAGCGGTCCCCTGGGACTGGGCCTGATCGTTAGACACGGGCCGGCTCGGCATCCGGGTGTCTGATGGCCACGACCTGTAGGCCATCAATTCCGGTGAAGTCGGCCGGGTTGACCGTGTAGACCGGCAAATCATTCGCCAGGGCCGTGGCCGCTATGAGCGCATCATAAGCGCGGGCGGCGGTAGTACGGCCCGCGCGACGAAGCGACGCCGCTACTCGGCCAAAAGCCCGGGCAGCGGCGGCGTCGAACGGGATTGGATCGAAATCGGCTTCAGCCTGCTGCAAGACGGCCTGCCGTGCCGATCGCTCCTCGTCCGTGACCGCGACCAGCGGGCCCACCGAGAGCTCGGCCAGGGTAACGGCTGTGATCAATGGCTCGGCTGGAAGTAGGGCTGGGTCGCTGATGCGGGGCAGCAGGATGACGGTGGATGTGTCCAGCACCCCTCGAGCGCTCTGACCGGCTGCCATTTACAGAGAGCTGTCAACCGCGCTGTCCACGTCATCGCGGAACCGCGCCGGGTCTACGGTGGGAAGATGCCGCCACCTCTCGACCAGCGCCTCGGCTGAGACTTTGGACAAGACGAGTGGGCGAAGCTCTGCAACTGGCTTGCCGGCACGCGTGATCGTGACGCGCTCACCCCTCGCGACACGGTCAATGACGTCGCCGCCGTGATTGCGTAGCTCGCGCACCGTTACTTCTGCCATGCGCGGAGTGTATCACGCGGGAGACAATCTGCCTCAGCGCAGCTCCCAGAGGTGGGCGTTGCGCGTGTAGGTCCCATGATCGTTGCCGCCCCCGCGATAGTCCTCCATCGCTCTCAGCTTCTTCACGGCACCCACGTGGTAGGCCGCGTAGTACACGGGGAAGGCCGGAAGCTCGCTGACGTAGAACTCCGCGATTGCCCGGAACGTTCGGAACTGATCCTCAGGTGAGAGAGAGCTGCGAAACGCGGCGAGGAGGTCGGTGCCGCGGGCGCTCTCGTAGCCGTTTCGGTTCCCGACCCAGCGGGTCGCCGGGCTGGCCGCGGGCCCCTCGACATCGGCGATCATGCCCTCCGGGCCCCGTCCTGCCGTGGTGGTCTCCGAGCCGGGGTACGTCGCACGAGCCTCCGCATTGCGGGTAAGCCCACTCGGAATGATCGACTCCTCGGTGACCATGCCGACCGCTCGCCAGTTATCGGCAATGATCCCGATCTCGACTTCCCGGTCTCTGCCTGGCGTGCCGGTAATCGGCGCCCGAAACGTGCGTCCGTCGGAGGCGTGGCGCAGCAGGCCATCCGACCCCCGAGTCCAGCCGGCCTCGGCTAGGAGCTCCTGGGCGCGCCGCGGGTTGTATGCGAATGGCCGAAAGACATCCTTACCAGCCTCGTGGGTGCTCTCACCCGGCGCGCTGAGGTGGAAGAGAACGAACTCGCGGAGCCCCCCCTGCAGCACCTCGGCCATTGATTCCCTGTCGAGCGCGATGAACATCGCCGCGCGCACGCGCCAGTCGGTTACTACCGTTGACTCGACCTGGTAGGCCGGGCGCAGCTGGGGAGAGACTTCTCGGCCGTTGCCGCGCGGCGCGAACACGGTTCCATCCCCATTCTGCTCCCAGAGTTTCTTCAGCTCGAAGCCTTCGTTGGGCGCAAGGGTGTTCTCGTGGAACACGTCCACGTGGCCACTGAGCAGGCTGGCATAGAGCGTGTCAGAGTCCGTGTAGACCTGTACGTAAATCGTGTCCAGCCTCGGCCGACCCAGAAAGTAGCTCTCATGCGCATCGAACCGGCTTATCCCCGCCGGATCGAAGGCAGTGAGGCGAAACGCCCCGAGGTGGACGTACTCGTATCCCCAGTACGGCAGGTTGATGAGCGCTTGCACATCGCGGTCGCTCTCGAAGCGCTGGAGGTTCGGCTCCAGAAGGTGGCGGGGCAGCGGCCAGATGGAATCGAGCCCCATCACGTTGGCGCGATAGTACGGGGCCGCAAACGTGATGACGAACGTATTGTCATCCGGCGCGTCGACCGAGGCAATCGAGCGCATGATGGCCTTGTTCCCGAAGGGGATGTCCGGGTTGCTGGCGAAGCGGTGGGTAAACAGCAGGTCCCGCGACGTGAACGGAGCGCCATCGTGCCAGGTCACCCCCGGCCGAAGCGACCAGGCGACCCGCATCGTTCCGTCCGGCAGCAGGGTGATGCCGCTGTTTTCCAGCGTTGGGAGCTGCGCTGCGAGGCGCGGCACCGTCGCGGAGCTATCCTCCGCGGTGCTCACCAACGAAGCCGAGTGGATGTCGATGAATCGATGTTGCTGCGAGACCGCGCCAATGTACGCCAGGCTCGGGACCGGGTTCAGGACTGCCAGCGTGATGGCCCCGCCGCGTCGGGCTTCGCGAGCCACGCCCGGGTCCTGCGCGGTGCTCGTCGAGCCCGGGCCGCTGCAAGCTGACAGGAGCAGCCCGAGGCACGTGACGAGGGCGGCCAGGGTACTTACGCGCCTTGTGGCGCGTCGCGGAAGTTGATGACCCCTCGGCGCCTCACCCCCTCCCCCACCCTCCCCCGTCGAGGGGGAGGGGGTTTTGCGCTTGTCCCCTCCCCCCTTGCGGGGGAGGGTTAGGGAGGGGGGTGGAGTCGCGAAGGTCTGCGATTCTGTACTACGATTCATTACTTCCACCCTTCAGTCCTCCAGGCTGCCCAGTGCCCGCAGCACCTTCTCAGGGGTGAACGGGATCGAGGTCAGTCGTACCCCGATCGCGTCTGCGATGGCGTTACCCACCGCGGGCGACGGCACCGGCGGGCCGGAATTTCCGATCCCCTTCGAGCCGAACGGGCCCGGGCCATCGCCGTTTTCGAGCATCACGGTGACGAGTTTTTCAGGCGTATCTTTCATGAGGGGCAGGCGGTACTGGAAGGCATCGGCATTGAGGAGCTGGCCCTCTTCGTAGTGCAGCTCCTCGGTGAGCGTAGCCCCGATGCCCATGATCACGCCGCTCTCGAGCTGACCGGCGGCCGAGCGGTGATGGAGCACCTTTCCCGCATCGACTGCGATGGCGAACTGCAGCAGTCGCACCTCGCCGGTCTCGCGGTCGACTTCGATCTCGACCGCTGCCGCGGACGGTGCCCAATGGTCGTGCGCCCCGTACTCGTTCTCCCGCATCTCACCTCGGACGTTAGCCCCTCGGCTGTCTATGTGCCCAGCACCCGTGCCTTTGACTGTGTCGCCAAACGTGTAGCTCTGACCGTCGCGGGTAACCAGGCCACCCACCACGGCCCACTCGTCGGCAGGACCACCGAACGCCCGACTGGCCGCCCCGGCCAACGCGTGCTTGAGCTCGTCGCAGGCGTTGCGCACGGCGCTCCCCATCTGGACGGTTGTACGCTGCGAGCTCGTCCCCGGGAACTCCAGCTCGTTGGCGGTATCCGGCGTGCCGACCACGATCCGGCTCTGAGGGACATCCAGCGTGCGAGAAGCCACGACGGCGATCATGGTGAACTCACCCGCGCCGACCTCCGGGGCATTGTGGGAGATGGAGACGATCCCCTCCTCATCGACTGAGGCGAGAGCGGTCGCCTGGCCCATGCCGGAGCCCCGCCGCATCGAAATCGCAAGCCCTCTCCCGCGAGAGACGCGCTCGCCGGGCGCGTGGGGCGTCGGAGTACGGCCATCCCAGCCGATGGCCTCGGTCGCCTGTCTGATGAGGTCTTCGATGTCGGCGTCCATCGGGAGCGTATCCGCGGGCGCAACCTTTCCGTCGCGCTTCCAGATTTCGGTGGGCAGCCCCTCGCCGCGCACCAGGACGTTCTTCAAACGCAGGTCGAGCGGGTTGATCCCCATACGCCGCGCCACGTCGTCGAGCATCGAGTCGATAGCGAAGCTGGGCTGGTTCTTACCGGTGTTGCGGAAGACGCCAGCCGGCACCCGATTCGTGTAGGCGGTATGCGCGCGCACCCGGAAGTTCGGAACGCGATAGGAGCCCCACCCCGCGGTCACGGCGTTCCCGGTCGCCACGCGAGCACTGGTGAAGTAGGCGCCG
>Ga0184637_10002874_pt1 | contig 10933 bp, 9 predicted proteins | sample PLM3_127_b2_FD_133143 | JGI IMG/M metagenome (GOLD analysis project Ga0184637, IMG submission 133143) | Groundwater sediment microbial communities from an aquifer in East River, Colorado, USA - PLM3_127_b2 | ecosystem: Environmental > Terrestrial > Soil > Riparian zone | place: USA: East River... | reverse complement strand
TGAGGCAGAGGCGATCTTCACCGACGAGCACACCGGCTACCAGGGGATTGGCGACGAGAACACGCGGCATGAGACCGTCAATCATAGCGCCGAGGAATGGGTACGGGCGGACGTTCACACCAATACCGTCGAGGGTGTATGGAGCCTGTTCAAGCGGTCCATCGTCGGCTCGTACCATCAGCTTTCCGCCAAACACATGAATGCTTACCTCGATGAAATGGCTTTCCGGTTCAACAACCGGGAGAATCCTTACCTGTTCCGCGACACGCTCCTTAAGCTGATTGGGTCGGAGAATTTGCCGTATCAGGAATTGGTAAGGGGCTCGGATGCCAAATAGGCACCCTCTCTCCAGATTGCATAGCGACCAGAGGTGGTCTCAGCGTTGAGAGCTGTTGCTTCAAGCAATAGGCTATAGCGCCTACCATCCTTCAGTTCGAACAGCGCCGGGCCTTCATCTATCCAGAACTGAACCAAGAATTGGGTGGGATTCTGCTCGTTTAAGAATCCCCAACGGCAAATATCTAACTCACGCTCTTGGCGGGGGGTGATGTTTTGTGTGCCACCACCGCCCTTCCACCCTAAACGTGATGGGAGAAGATATTCCGGGAGAGGGTTATCAGGTCCAATGCGTAGCAACCTGACCTTAGCGCCCATCGCTGTCGCAGGCCCATAGTTGTAGACCCCTATTCGATACCAAGAAATGCTTTCAAGCCAATATGGTGGCCGTCGCTCATAGCGCAATTCAAGAGCGGCCTGTTGAAGTCCATAACCGGAGAGTTGCCTTGCGACGGTTGTTGAGAAAACCCGAGCCGCAACATAGAATCCGATTGTCGGTACTACACCAAGGACCACCGCTGAGATAGCGATCGTCCATAAGTCCTCTGGTAGGGCGAATTGCGTTCCGCCGGCGAATGACCCAATCCACTCCGCCGTGGGGCGCACACCCAAAGTCCAGATCGTGGAAATACAGAACACCCCAACAGCCGCACCAATCAGTGCCAGTAGGCCAGTGCTTACAGGGCGCCCGAACTTACCAAGACGGCTCTCGATCATTTGGAAGAAGGATTCGAAGGAAAACTGCATTGCTGGGAGTATACGCCAATCGCTGAGTCAAGTAAACAATCACTAAACTACGAGATGTTGTTAGGGCCGAGCATTAGGGCGCTCTGGCCCGTCAATGCGACCTATTTCGCTAAGCCCCGGACGGCTCAGCACGTGGCTCTCGGGTTACCGACTCCACGTCAGCGGTCACCCCGGATGCGACGAACTTCCAAAGGTCCGCAGGGGACAATAGGAGGTCCTTGCTACGCTCAAGTTCTGCGGCTTCGTCGGGGGGCAATGTACGCACTCCTAGTCGAGCCACACCACGCTGATCCGTGATCTTTACAACCAACATGCTGCCCACCTGCAACACCGCGTTCGGCTGAGTCTCGCACGCCCGAAGCAGCTCTCCAACCGCAGCCGCCAGCACTTGATCAACCTGAGCCTGCCGTTTGTGCAGAATTTCGAGCTCCGCCGCACGTTCGAGGCGGCCAAGCCGCTCCTCAACTTCGGGCTGACTGAGGAAATCTCGGCTTCTTGCGATCCACCGCGAAAACCAGGAACCCTGATGCGCTTCAAGAGTGATAAGGCGTCGGAAGCCGAGCGCATCACTGATACGACTGATGATCGACTCGAACCGTAACCCCTGGTCATAGTCTAGAAGTACTTCCTGCTCTAGGTAAAGGCTAAAAGGGAGGTAGCGCCTGATCCTCGCTGCTGGGACAGAAGCTAGGAGCCCGGCGGCGGCAGCGACCCAAAACTCAGTAGTAAACTCCCGGAACTCTCTCCTGAGATCACTGATACGAACCCACAGATCATGCGCCGTGTAGCCGTGGATAGCAATCAACATTCGGTCGGCAGCCGTCTGGCGCTCTGCGGGCGAGTGAGCCCGAAGCTCCTGGAATACCGACTCGAGGTCGATGGCGCCCAGTTCCGTACTTATGCCGTGCTGGATCATCGCCTTCAAAATACTTGTGCTGAGATCCACCTCATCGCGTAGCCGACGAAGCTCCTGTTGTACGTCCTCTATGGCCAACGGGGGTTCAGGGTCTTCAGCTTGCGAAGAAATCTCCTCTAATCCTTCGTATCCCTCAGATTCAGTCGGTGACAGCGCTTCCGGCTCCATTTACACCCTCCGTCCGGCCACCGTATGCGGCTCAAGCGGGTACTGAGAATACACAAAAGCCGCCGGACGCACAACCGATGTGCGCCGCTTACGCTACTGAAATTGGCTCGTTGGCCGGCACGACGAGATTGGAGCGGCTTTGAGGACCAGGGCCGTGGGTGGGTACCAGCAATAGGAATCAGGAAGAAATGTACTCCTCGTTGTATAGCCACTTCGCAAACAGGAGTCGCTTGTACTCGGGCGTTAGCTCGGTGTAATGGCCCGTAAGGACGCGTCGCTTCAGCCAGGCCAGACGAATGATCTCGTCGTCCAGTAGGCCGGCGGCGCGCATGATTTCGACTTTCACGTCGAGTTGGGTCATGCCACCTCCACGGTGGTCGATGTGCCACTCTTCGTGTCCGAGCAGCGGACGTTGATCTTCGAGCAACTGAGGCACAGGAAAATCCCGGCGCGCACGGCCGGCCAATGCGGCGTGAACCACTGGATCGACTCGGAACCGCAGCGCTCGCAGCGATGCCGTGAGCTCCGGCCTGGCAGTAACGCGGTAGCCTCTGCTGAGAACAACATCCCACCCCTAGCTCGGTAAACGTTGCCCGAGCCACAAATGTGATGCGAACAGGGCGCGCGCCCTCACATCCTCATCACAAGGCTTCGCAAATCGCTGGAAATTGGACTGTGAAACGGACTACTCGCGGCGGGGTAGGAGCACCATTCCGTCTGGGCCGTCGCCCGCGGGAATATTGGCCACGGTCTCGGAGGTGACGGTGTCAATCACGGAGAGCGTGCCGCTGAAAATGTTCGCCGCGAATAGGTAGCGGCCGTCGGGGCTCACCGCCATCCCGATCGGCCCACTCTGCGCCACGTACTCACCGACGATAGCTCTCGTTCCGGCGTCGATGGCCAGAATACGGTCGCCCGCGATCTGTGAGACGTAGGCCACCGCTGAATCGGGGCTGAAGACGATCCGGATGGGCTCGCGATGGACGGGCACCCGCGCCACGACCTCGAAGCGGTTCACGTCTACGACCCAGACGTCATCGGCGCCACGGTTAGCCACATAGACCCAACGGCCGTCTGGGCTCACGCCCAACCCTTCGGCGCCAGGACCCATTGGAATCGTTCGGACCGGCTGCATCGCCCGGAGGTCAACCACGGTCAAGCTCGCGTCCACGGTGTTGGTGACGTAGGCCAATGCTCCGTCCGGACTGCGGTGCACGACGTGAGCTCCGAGCCCCGTTGGGACGCGGTTCACCACTTGCCCCGTGCTCGCGTCCAGCACCAGCAGCTCGCTGCGCGGCCCGTTGGTGACAAGCAGGCGCTGGCCGTCTTGAGTCGTCTCGACACCGTGGGGCGCGGCGCCGCCACCCCACCGGGCGATCACCTGAAACGACGACACGTCTAAGACGGTGATCGTCCCGCCCTCCTGGTCGGACGTGAACAACCTGGAGCCGTCCGGCGAAGCCGCGATCTCATGCGGGTTGCGGCCAGTTGGCGCGCGGTCAATCACCGTGCGCGAAGCTACGTCGATAGCGGTCACGTCGTCGGAGTTCTGGTTCACTATGTAGGCGGTGAAGGCGGGAGGCTCCCGAACGACATGCGGGGCTGCAACGCCGACACGCACCTGGGGTGCCGATGGCGGCGCCGCGCCGATTCGGCAGCCGGGTATCGTTACGGCCAGCACAGCGATCAGGGCGACGCAAACGTCGCGCACCCGCACCTCCAGAGCACAGTGTGTGATTCTAGATCGCCGCTGTCTTGCTGCGTACAATGACACGGTTCCATCGAGCATCGACCGCGAGGAGGCACCCGCATGGCAACGGGCAACGGACAGATGGCATCAGAGCGTGTCTGGGACCGGTTTCTGACGGAGCAGGATCGGGCGCACGTGGCGTCGAGCACGCGGCGGGCGAAGGGGTTTGGAGACCGACCGGCGCTGCTGCTCATCGACATGTACCGCTGGGTATTCGGCGACAAGCCCGAGCCACTTCTGGAATCGGTCAAGACCTGGCCGGGGAGCTGCGGACTGGCCGGCTGGAGGGCCCTGCCGAGCATCCAGGAGCTGCTCGCGGCCGCGCGGGCCGCGGGCATCCCCATCATCCATACCACCGGCGCCGACGAGTCCGCCATGAGGACCTGGGCGCGAGGTACGCGATGGTCGGCGGAGGCGGAGGGTGACGCCGCCGCGCAGTCACGCACTCGCCGCAAGTACGACATCATCGATGAAGTCGCACCGCTGCCGGGTGAGCTCGTGATCCGCAAGTCATCACCCAGCGCCTTCTGGGGCTCGCCGATCGTGGGCCATCTCGTCGACCGACAGGTCGACACGATCCTGGTCGGAGGGGAGACTACCAGCGGATGCGTGCGCGCGTCCGTGGTCGATGGCTGCACGTATCGATTCCGCATGACCGTAGCCGAAGAGTGCGTCTTCGATCGCCATGAGGCGACCCACGCTGTCGAATTGTTCACCATGCACGAGAAGTACGCGGATGTGCTCCCGCTCAGTGATGTGCTGGAGTACCTGCGTCGCTTCCAGTCGGGGCAGCCGGCGTTGTCGGAGCGGATCGCTGCCGTCGCCTGAAATCGAGGACCCCGGCTACGCCTCCGACACCCGGATGTCGTGTGGCCGCGTGCCCAGGCGCCGGGCGCCGTTAGGCTCAATCGCCACGGTGTCCCCCCAGGTCAGGGTATGCTGCCGATTGGCTGTCTGAACACGCGGCTTCAGGATGAAGACGTTCCGTTCCTCCAGCCGCAAGTCCATATAGCGAGAGGTCGACCGCGGGTTGGTGATGAGGGGGCGGTCGTCGCCCTGTCCCCGACCGTGCATGGTGAGGTTCGCGGTGCAGCCCGCCAGCGGCCCGCTCGCTGGCGCTGACTCACGCACAGCGTGCTCAGTGGCGTTCAGCAGCTCCCGGACGGTCACACCGGGTCCCAATGCGTCCATGATACCATCGAAGACGTCGCGCTGAATCTTGGCGAGGTCGTGGTAGATAGGATCGCACTCCGCCACCCACACGGGCTGCACGGCTTGCGAGCGGTAACCTTGCCACGAAGCCTCGAGCTCGTCCTCGATGCGGTCGCCGCGCGCCAGGATGCGATGGCTGGGTCGGCTCAACGTGCGGTGCGATGTGGGGCCAGACACCCAGTTGTAGTGGGTGGGAAGCTCGGATCCCCGCCGGATCATGGCGTAGATGGCCTCCGCCCAGACCTCATAGTCGAGGGCGCCGGGTTTCGCCGCGCTGACCTTGGCCTCGATACCGTGCTCGATCAGCTCGGTGCTCTTGGTGAGGAACGCGATCTCCTCGTCGCTTTTCACGGACCGCAGCTCCTGCATCTGCGACGTGCAGTCGACGAAGGTGTGCGGGAACGCATCGAGGATCGCTTTCATCTGGAGATAGCCGATGGTGCCCTCCGGCGTCCGGTTCCCGGGCCCCATCCCGCTCACGGCGATCCGGCCGCGGTCGACGTTCAGCTCACGGAGGCGCTCGATGATCACGTCGCCGTAGCGTCGGTCGGTGTCGCGGACGTCTGCCACCCAGTCCTGGGTAGTGAGCCAGCGCTCGGCCGCATCTTTGGCGGCCACGGTGACCTCTCCCTCGCGGGGGAAGACGCACGCGATGTCCGTGTCACCTCCGCCGCCGCAATGTGAGAGGTAGCGGGCATCGGCCTGGAAGTCGAGAGAGTGTCCCGAGTTGTTGGGAGCGACGATGACGTCGAATCCCTCGCGCTCCATCATGGACCGGACGCGCTGCCAGCGCGCCGCGCGCTCCTCGAGCGAGAACAGCGGATACGGGTACGTCGCCATGGTCCCCTCCCAGTGTGGAGTGCGGATTGCGCGAATCATACCCAGTCGGCGAGCAGTCAACTCGACGAACGCACAATGGCGGCGTTTGCGGTGTCGAGGGTGTGTGGCTACAATGCGCTAATTCCCCACACCACCCGGAGTGTGCCAATCCACATGCAGAATGACGTGCCGCATATCGGTGAGCTGAGCCCTCCGCAGCGCATCCTGTTGGCCCCCGGCCCCACGAATGCGCCCCCCTCGGTCCTTGGGGCCCTCATCGCACCCCTCACGGGCCACAAGGACCCGTTTTATCTGACGGTCATGGATGAGACCGCCCAACTGCTGCGCTACGCCTACCAGACCCAGACCGCGACGTGCCTCACCCTCCCGGGAACCGGTGGCGCCGGCATGGAAGCGTCGATGGCGAATCTCATTCAGCTCGGGGACACTGCCATCGTGTGCATCAACGGGCTCTTCGGGTCGCGGATTGCGGAGATCGTGGAGCGGTGTGGGGGAACGGCGATTCGGGTCACTGCGCCCTGGGGCAAGCCGGTCGATCCAGACGACGTGCGCCGTGCCCTGAGCGGCGTGCGGGCGCGCGTCGTCTCCACCGTCCATGGGGAGACGTCGACTGGAGTCGAGCAACCCATAGATGAGATAGGCAGGATAGCGCAGGAGAACGGTGCGATGCTGGTGGTCGACGCCGTGGCGACGCTCGGCGGAATTCCGGTCGTTCCCGACCAGTGGGGAAGCGCCGTCTGCTACAGCGCCAGCCAGAAATGCCTGTCGGCGCCTCCGGGGCTATCGACAATAGCGGTCAGCCCCTCTGCCATGGAGTACGTGCGCGGACGGGAAACACCGGTCAATAGCTGGTATCTGGACCTGGGGCTGCACGACAAGTACTGGTTCGCGGCGGAGCGGACCTACCACCACACCGCGCCCGTCCTTCTCGGCTACGCCATGCACGAGGCGCTGCGCCTCATCGCCGCGGAGGGCCTGGAAGCGCGCTTTGAGCGCCACGCTCTGCATTCTCGCGCGCTAGTGGCAGGCCTCGAGGCGTTGGAGGTCGAGCTGTTCCCCGATCCCGCGTATCGCCTCCCCACGGTGCTCGCCGTCGTGGTGCCCGACGGCGTCAACGACGCCCGCGTCCGGTCGAGCTTGCTGAACGAGTTCGGGATCGAAATCGCCGGAGGGCTGGGCGAATACGCTGGGCTGATGTGGCGCATCGGAGTGATGGGTTATTCGGCCACGCGGGACAACATGCTCCTTCTACTCACCGCACTCGAAGATCTGCTCGCACGTGAGGGCGGAGCGCCCGCGGCAGGGGCAGGCGTGGCGGCCGCCAACGCCGTCTATGCCGAGGCCATCCGTAACGGTGTCTCGGCCGACACGCCGGCTATCTACACGTCGGGATCGTAGCTCCGAACACGGCCCCGATCTCCGCGCCACGACCTGTTGCCATCCTGAGGTCATGCTGTCGGCTGGTATATTGCCCAGAAAGACGCCAACTGTCCGGAAGCATCAATGACGGAAAGCACACCTCAAGGATGGACAAGGATCAAGCCGCCTTCGAGCGGATGGCCGAGGCTCAGGCCTCGACCGACGAGCGGCTCGCGAGCCTGACCGAACGCATCGACCGGCTCGCCGAGGCGCAGGCACGCAACGACGCGCGACTGGCCGAGTTCGAGCAGCGTACCGAGGAGCGATTCGCGAGCCTGACCGCACGCATCGACCGGCTCGCCGAGGCGCAGGCACGCACCGACGCGCGACTGGCCGAGTTCGAGCAGCGCACCGAGGATCGATTCGCTCAGCTCGCCGAGGCACAGGCACGCACCGACGCGCGACTGGCCGAGTTCGAGCAGCGCACCGAGGAGCGCTTCGCTCAACTGGCCAGTGCCGTCGCCGAGCTCCAGCTAGCGGTCGCCGAGCTCGTCACGTCGCACAGCCGGCTTGAGAAATCGGTCGAAGACCTTCGCGGCCGCTTCCTGGGGTCCGAGCTGGAACGGCGATATCAACAGAACGCGCCGGCGTACTTCGGCCCGATCGCCCGAGGCCTTCGCCTGGTAGATAAGTACGCCCTCGCCGACATGCTCGACGACTCGGGCATATTAGAAACCGAACGCCGTGAGGTGCTGGCCGCCGATCTGGTGCTCACCGGCCAGCGCCGCGAGGACCGACGCGCCATCTACCTGCTCGTCGAGATCTCCGTGGGGATGGGGCGACACGGCGTGGAGCGCGCCGACAAACGCGCGCATATGCTCGGCGAGGCTATCGCCAGGCTTCACGGCGAGCAGACCCCCGTCGTCGCCATCGTCGCCGGAGAGTCCATAGATGCGGCGGGCCGCACGCTCGCGCGCCAACGAGGAGTCTGGCAGGTGGCAGATGGACGTGTCACGCCGCCCGCCGTTTAGCGCGGCTTCGGTCGGGAAGGGGAGGACTCCCAGGTCGCTTTCCGACTGATCGACGCGAATAGCCATAGCTGAGCATCCGGATGGCTGGTCGAGAGTTCAGCGATAGCACGCGAGCCACGGTACGGTCCGAGATGGCCCTTGTGCCCCCACGCCATGTGACCCAGAACGGATGACTACGACTCGAGGTGGAAGAACTCGATGGCGTTCTCGCACATGATCTTGCGCTTCTCCGCCTCGGGCACCGCGGCCATCTGCTCATCCATGACGTCGATGGAATGGGGCCAGCGCGTCACCTCATGCGGGAAGTCGCTCCCCCACAGAATGCGGTCGACGCCCACGCGATCGCGCTGTTGGACCCCGAAGGGATCGTCGAAGAATCCCCAGTAGGCGTGCTCTCGCGCGTACTCGCTGGGGCGCCGCGCCAGCGGCTTCAGCCCATGGATGCGCTGGACCCAGAAGTGGTTGGCCTCATAGATCATGTCCATCTGCTCGAGGTAGATGGGGATCCAGCCAATCTGGTTCTCAGCCCAGTAGATTCTCAGCTTCGGAAAGCGGTCGAAAAGGCCCGTCATGATCATCTGGGTGAGCTCGAGGCTGCCGCAGTGTCGCGTCCCGTAGCGGGCCATGCGGTCGACGATATCGATGGGCGGGCGGTCGTACCCCTCCGGCTCGTTGGGGTACGTGATCATCGCATCCCCTCGCCCTCCCATGCGGCGCGACATTGACGTGTGGATCGTGACGGGCATATTCAGGTCGATGGCGGCCGCCCAGAACCGGTCGTCCTCGGGGGTGGGCAAGTCCTTCCCGCTCGGGTAGGTTCCGAGCAGCACGGCTTTGAGCCCGAGCTTCGTGCATCTCTCCATCTCAGCCACGTCGTCGTCAACCCCCCGGTTGGGCAGCACAGCCACACCCAGCAGGCGGTCGGGGGCGACGGCGCAATACTCCTCGGCGAGGTAGTCGTTGTAGGCGCGCACCAGCACCCGGCGGAGGTCGGGGTCTTTGGACGTCGTGCCGGATCCGCCGAACAGCACCTCGGCGTCGACGCCATCCGCGTCCTGCTCCCTGAGACGCTGCTCCGCCGTGCCGAGCCCTGCCTCCTCGTCGAAATGGACTACGGTGGGATCGAAGTCCTGCGGGTTGTGGCCGGCCCAGTGCCCGGTCCCCCCGAAGGTTATGCGTCCCTCCTCGTCGATGATACCGTCGCCGCCGTTGGGGAGCCGAACGCGTTTGGGCGCTCGGTCGCGGTAGGTGTCAGGGACTCGATGGGCCCACCGGTCGGCGGGCGGCTGCCAATGGCTGTCTGCTGAGATGTATCGATACTCGCGCACGCGCAATCCTCCGTGAATCTGTGGCTTATCTCATTGGGAGGGAAGCCAAGCATCCCCTCCCGGCGGATTCTTCGCCTTCGGCTCGGAATGACACGCGCAGACCGTATCACACCGCGGCGGCATCCCGATACGCGGGCTGTGGCAGCCTCACGTTCGCGCCGTTGCGGCGGCACTCCCCCACGAACTGATCGTAGATGGCCGGATCTTCGTCCTCGTACTCGATCTGGCGGCCGCCCTCGCGTTCGCTGACCGCCGTCGGGGGCGGCGCGTCCTCATCCGAGTCGCGCACGCGCCCTCCGCCTCCTCCAAAGCCAAAGACGAGGTAGCGGGCGTTCGTGGCGCCGGTGTTGAAGTGCTGGTGGTACTCGCCGGCCCGAGGCACGACGATGGTCCCGTCCTTCCAGTCCACTTTGCGCCGCTCCTGTCCCCGGAACCAGAAAAGCGAGTAGCCCCGCCCATCCAGGATGATGAGATGGGGACCGACGCCGTGCCAGTGGGCTTTTTTGTAGGTGCCCGGCGGGAAATCGCTCACGTGGCCGCCCATCGCATTGCTGGAGAGGGTGAAGTGCATATTCGTGCCGCCGGCCCCGCGCTGTTTGTAGTCGTCGAGCTTGAAGGCGCGGATGTCCGGGATGAAGTTCGTCTTCCAGCGGCGCCAGCCCAGGTGCTGGCCGGGATCCGTGAAGTAGTCGTTCTCCGCGTTGTAGCGGTCCGTGAAGACGGAGGGATCGCTAAAGATGAAGTCGGAGTTGCGGAACACGTTCATCATCGTTGGGGCGGTGTCGAGGGCAAACAGGCGCGCGGGCGTCTGGCCGTCGAGGTTGAAGTGCTGGTAGTAGCAGTTCAACGGAGGCGAGAAGACGCTGCCGCGCTCCCACTCGACCGTCTGTTTGCGGCCGCCCTCCGTTTGCCACACTGCAGTCGCGCCGCGGCCATCCAGCACGTAGAGCGAGAGCTCGAACAGGTGGTGTTGGATCTCCGTCTGGCCGCCGGGGGCGATCTCAAGGACGTATCCGTCTCCCCGCTCCTGGTCGCCGAGACTGACGAACGCCCCCTTCTGGCCCATGCGCGACCACGGGCTAACGGCCAGCGTGTGCAGGTCAGCCACGGCCGAGCCGGTGTTGACGGGCAACCCTTCGGCTTTCTGCCACACCCGATAGGGCGTCTCTCGCCGGGTCCAGCGTCCATCCTCGCGCGCCTCGTCCTCCATTGCCCGATCTTCCAAGGCGTGCCCCCTCCGTAGTGG
>Ga0184637_10002873_pt1 | contig 10933 bp, 10 predicted proteins | sample PLM3_127_b2_FD_133143 | JGI IMG/M metagenome (GOLD analysis project Ga0184637, IMG submission 133143) | Groundwater sediment microbial communities from an aquifer in East River, Colorado, USA - PLM3_127_b2 | ecosystem: Environmental > Terrestrial > Soil > Riparian zone | place: USA: East River... | reverse complement strand
GTTCTTCAACCAGGGTTTCCAGGAGGGCACCAACAAGTACTTCTACGCGAAGGACCACCTGGGGAGCATCCGAGATACGACGGACAACGCGGGGACGCTGCAACTGCGGCTTGAGCACGACCCATACGGCCGGCCGAACGCGCCCGCCGGGAGCCAGCCGCCGACGTGGTCGACCTTCGGCTACACGGGGCACCTCCAGCATTGGGACAGCGGCGTGATCTTCGCACCGTACCGCGGGTACCTGTCGGCCTATGGGCGGTGGATCAGCGAGGATCCGACCGGGCTCGCCGGCGGGCTCAATCTCTTCGCAAACGTCGAGAACAACCCGACGAACTGGGTTGATCCTCTGGGGTTCGTGAAGAACCACCCGCGGCCGAGAACGCGCGAGTGCCTAGCACCGGAACTGAAAGCGTGTGAGGCGATCTGTGGTTCGAAAGGGGTCGAGAGCTGCAAGGTGTCTCAGACGTTCAGGGCACGTGTGCAAAGGGGTAGAGAGACTTTTGAATGGGTGGATGGGCCGATGAGCTGTTCTTGCAAGGACGACGACGATGAGCCCATCAAGAACTTCTGCGACAAGAATCCAGGTACGTGCGTGTTTGTCCTCATCTTGGGGATACTCACGATGTTCTGCCCGAAGACGGGGCCAGGGCGCACACCGAATTGGCAGCCAGCGCTGGCGGGGGCCTAGCCCGGATGCTGGAAGAGATCGTCGATACTGTAGGTAGGTCTCCAAAGCGACGCTTGCCCGACGATCCCGGGCAGTGGAAAGTAAGTCGATCGAGAGTACGCCATGAGGTTTGAAGCACGAGAACTGAAGCCTTACGCCGAGCCGGTACAAGCAAGCAAACTCAAGGAAGGCGAGGTTTACTTTGCGGTCAACTTCCTTGACGAAGAGATGCTCGTTCCCGTCCTGGAACCCCTCGTCTTTATTGGGACCAACCTCGACGGGGACACCCCTGGACTAGTGCACTTCCAGGACGCCGATTCATATCGACGAGGAGTTTCCTACCAGGGCGAGGACGTGGATGGGGACGCGACCTTCTATCAAGGGGCCGAGCCCAACCACATCTTCGAATACGAACGCGCGCTGGATGTCCTCTTGAAGTGTGCGCTGCGGCGCAAGAAGTAAGAACGGCAAGGGTCAGGTCTCTAATTGGCCTTTGCACCGCGATGGTCGCGAGGGCCTGGGGCGATCGCCTTCCACCGACTGTTCACGGACAAAGGTGCGCTCGCCGGCACGCCGTGCGCAGTCGGCAAGATCGGACGCGCACGTCGCGCCAGCGAGTGGGCGTCTTGAAGGGTCCGGCGACGGCCGCTGGCTCTTGTCTGATGGCGCTGGTTTGTGTGGGGCGCGCCTCCGCCGAGAACGAAGTCTTATGCAAAGCTGGCCCTGTATCCGACGCGGCCCTTGCATGTGGCTGAGCGTCCCTGTGCGGGGCGCCGCGCCAGCGCCCCGCACTCTGCGGTGGGCAAGGGCCGCGCCGGGGGCCAGCTTCAAGCTCCTCGCGGCTAAGGTGGGCGCGCGCCTTCGCGCGCGCCAGCTTGTTCTTAGAAGCGCTCGTCGTACATAAGATTCGTTCTCGTCTCCGGCGCCCCCCCTGGCTTTGGCTCTGGCTGTGGCTACGGCGCCGCCGCCGGACCCACGGCTACGGCCCCGCGCCTGCCGGACGCCGTCACTGCGCCCGCACGGTCGGCGAGCTGGTGGGCGGGCTCGTGCCGGCGCCCGACACCGCGCCTTACCTTCTCAAGCGGTGCGCCGAGGCGATGGTCGAGCTGGTGGCCTCGGCGGTCGTCTTTGAAGCGCGAGCGTGTCGGGCCAGGGTCGCGCCGCCGACGAAGGTACGGCGGGCGTCGGCGTCACGTCCCTGGCACTCGCCACGCTCGCGGACGGCCCGGCTGTGGCTCACCGCGTCCCGGCGCGCCCCGCTTCACGAGGCGTCACCAGGTCTCCTCTCAAGGGCGAGCTGCGGCGATCGCTTGGCGAGCGAGCTGAGATCATCTTGTGCAGCCGAGAGCATGCGCCGGTAGCAATCGGCAAGAAGAGGCTGTGCCTGCTCCAACGTTCGCGGGTCCGAGACAGAGACGCTTTGTAGCGCCGCGGCGACGTCGCCGAGTATGGCCACGGCGTCGTGCATGCCGAGGGTCACCGCGGTGGTGCGGATCTCTCCGACGTCACCGATGTTAGCCATCCATTGCATGGTGCCCTCGACGTCTTGCGCCTGGCGGTGGTCGACGACCTCAGGACCCTTGTGTGTCAGCGCCATCCGGTGAACCTGGTGGCAGAACCAAATCACGCTGCGGATGTGCTCGATCAAGAGCTCATAGACTTCTCGCTTCAGCGGCCACCGCTGCTGCTCAAGCCAGAGTGCACCGCTGTGCTGTGCTTCGATGCGCTTCACGGTGTCCGTAGTCGCCTGGAGCTGGGCCAGGACCTCTGGCAAGTTCTTGCTGATGGCTTGGATCTCGCCTTCCTTCCGTTTGACGCCCGAGATGAATTCTTTGACGGCGAAAGCGAGGAGGTTTCCGACGCCTGACAGCAACACGATCCCGGTAGCCGTGGACCAAGCTAGGCCGAAGATCTCCTCTCCCATTTTCAACACCCACGTGTCGTCACATTCTATGTCTACTGGAAGTGACTTACGCCTACTCCGATCTTGGTCACGGGTCGGCGCAGAAGGATGCCAGGACTTCGTTGCCGGTACTGGTGGGTCAGGCGCGGCGTGGCCTGGCGCGAGGGCCGCTGAACAGCCGAGCCGACGATGCGGCCCGAGTGCCAGGCCCTGGTGAGGCGCGGTGGGCCGTTGGCCGTCGGCGGCACTGTAGCCGTGGCCGGCCCCGACGGGAACAGCCGTGGGCGCGGAGGAGCCGATCAACGGGGCTTACGTCACCCCGGGGCCGATGGCCGAGCGAAGCGGCATTGCCGCGGAGCGATGACAGCCAGAACCGTGGCTTGCCCCGGGGTCGCCGGCGCCGCGCGTGCTGGACATTCCGTAGATCGTGTGCACGCGCGGTGACGGCGAACGGGGTGCACGTAAGCGCCCGTTATCGGGCGCCGAAGGCGCGAACTCCTCCGCGCCCTCCGTGGCCGTGTCGGGGCCGGCCCCCGTGACCATCGCCGCCGACGGCCGCCGGGGCTTGCCCAAGAGAGATGCTGGCCGCGCGGGCGCGCGGCTTGCTTCTGCCTAGCCGGGCAAGCCGCGTGAACGTGCGGCCCACCCTTTTTCCGTCAAGGGTGCGGCGCGGCGTCCGAGCGGGCGTGACCCGTGCTGGCCACCGGTGCCGATCGCACGGGGCATGCCTGCGAGGTCAGGCGCGGCGCGTAGCTACCGAGACCATGGTGAAGATCCGGTACGGGAAGCTGCTGTGGTGGCTCTAAAGGAACGCAAGGCCGCTCGTTACGGCTTCGACTTCCTCGCCTTCCTTAGAACGGTATCGATCGCAGTGATCAGTGCGTCTTTCTGGCGAGCGGGTAGCTTGTCGAAGACCGCTGCCCGGCTCAGGAAACGACGGTCCTTGCTGAGGCGGTCTCCCTCGAAGAGAACCTCACGCTGCCATAGACCTTTGGTAATGCCGCCGATATCGGGGAAGATCGTCCGCTGATTGACCCCCAGTCGATCCAAGTCTTGGATCAGCTTCCGACGTACTGCTTCGTCGGCAGGGGCAATCCTCAGCCGTAGGAGCTGCTTGAAGGCGAGATGGCTTGAATAGGGGTATTTGCTGGCATCCTCTGCTGGATGGGAGTGCCAAGTGAATACCCCCTTCTGGGCGACCAGCCGCTCCGAGTTATAGACCGGGAAGACAAGGCGCACGGCTTTGGGTGCAGAAGGACCGAGCGGACGCCTCGGTACGGGAGTCCACGTGGCGGTGAATGGATCGACCCAATTGCTTCTGGTCTGTACGAAGTTAAAACCCCAGACCGCTCCCTCTTCCCCCAGAAGAGGCTTCTCGGCATCCAGCGCGAAATAGAGCGCCACCAGCGGGCTCTGCGACCAATCAAGAAGGCGGGTCGGAAGCTCCCAATGCCTCGCGAGAAACAAGGCCTCCCACTCGGCGACGGTAGCGCTCGCATTGCTGAGTCTCAGATACTCGTAGGCGTAACGCTGGAACCGATTGAACAGATTGTACTCGGTCGACCTCTTCTCACCAGGGAGCACCTTGAGCAGGTGTCCGGCCTCCGCGCCTCCGTATTCCTTGGGTGCACCTACGGATGGAATCAGCTTCCATGAGAAGGGCTGGCCACGGTAATACCAGCGTCCTTTGTTCCCGTCGCTTACGGGGCTGAGGAACCAGTGTGGCCGGATGGCGCCTTGCACTCCCTCAGTGACGGCGCTGAGGAAGTCTTCGATAGTCGCAATGGGCTTGGACGAAGCGACTCGTGGCATGCATCACTCCCTTGTCCTTGCGGGCGACGAGCACCGAGGGTCACGCCGCTACGGCTGCTTGAGGAAAGCGTCGATGGTCGTGAGGAGCGCGTCCTTCTTCCGCCGGGGTAGGCGGTCGATCTGCTCCAGGCGCCGCAGGAAGCGGCGATCCTTGATGAGCCCATTTTCCTTGGAGTCCTTCAGACCGAGCAACACGTCTGTGGTCGCCCGGAGGGCCGTGGCCAGGGCGGCAACCATCGCGCCGTGGATTCGGACCGCGCCCCGCTCGTAGGTCGATAGCAGCGTCTGGTCGATCCCGACTTTCTGCGCCAGCTCGACCTGCGACAGGCCGCGCCGCTTCCGTAGCTCGCGAAGACGTCGAGCAATCGTCTGCTCGTCGACAGGCGCGAGGTATTTCCCCAAGCGTGGCAATGGTCCTCCTCCTGGCGCCGAGTGTAGGAAAAGCCCTTGACTTCGTACGAACATAGATCGTACTCTCTGTCCGCAACTTTCTTCTTGACAGGTTTCGGACCCGAGGCCGGTTTTTGGAGGAAGAGGGCGGGCCGACGCCGGGTGCATCTTCATGGATCCCCCGACGCCGGTCCGAGATCAAAGGAGAGACGGGCTCACCTCGACCTAACCCACCTTAGCCGAACTCTCCTCCACGAGTCCACGGGTGTTCACGAGTGGCGCGGGAGGCGATGTGCTTCAGACCGAGGACCTCTTCCTGGGGGCTTTCGGGCTCGTCCGCGGGGGCGAGCTGCGTGAGATCGAGATCCGGGGCGTGAACGGCCGGCGGATGGCGGTCTTCTGCATCGAAGGCCCCGGTATCGAGGACGTAGAGCGGGAGTACCACCGCGGTCCGTCCCTGGTGGACCTGCGCCTGCTCAAGTCGGAGGTCTCGCGCTTGAAGAACCTCGCCTTCGAAGCACTCCGAAAGGGGGAGATTAGAGATGCAGGTCACGAAGGAAGGGATCGAGCGGATCAAGTCCGCGAACGAACTTTCAGCCGTCGTCGCTGAGCGTGGGATTGAGGTCAGGCGCAAGGGGCGGCAGCTCGTCGCCCTGTGTCCCTTCCATCCGGATCAGAAGGCGGCCTCTCTCACCCTGACACCTAGCAAGGGGCTCTTCCACTGCTTCGGCTGTGGCGCCGCCGGCGACGTCATTGGCTTCGTCACCAAGTACGACAAGGTGAGCTTCGGGGGCGCCCTTGAGGTCCTTGCCCGGCGTGCGGGCCTCGACCTCTCGAAGCTCATGGAGGAGCGCGCGCGGGTCATACAGCGGACGCCGCTCCAGGCGCTGACACCTCCGCCCAACCATAAACCCTCAGCCGATGGCGCGCCCCTCAAAGGCGCGCCGCCACCGCCGGGCGCCCTCTTCATCCCGCCCGCGGTCGTAGAGCACTACCACCGGACCTTCTGCGAGCGCGCCGATGCCCGGGAATACCTGAAGAAGCGCGGCCTCACCGATGCGGACCTCCTCCGCGTGCTCAAGGTCGGCTACGTGGACGGCTCGCTCCTCAAGGTGATCCCGAAGACGGGCGAGCTTCGTGAGCAGCTCGAGCTGCTCGGCGTGATCACGCCCGAGGGACGCGAACTCCTGGGCGGCTGTGTCGTCGTTCCGATTCCGGACCCGCTCTCGGGTCAGTGGACGAACCTCTACGGCCGTGGTCTGCGGACGCCCCGTCACTGCTACCTTCCTGGCCCCTTCCGCGGTGTCCTGAACTTCCAAGCGGCGAAGGCCTCTTCCGAAGTGGTGCTGACCGAGAGCGTGCTGGACGCACTTTCCTTCCACCAGGCGGGGATTGCGACCGCGATCCCGATCTACGGCACGAACGGCTTCACTCCGGACCACCTCGATCTCTTGAAGCGCGAGAACGTGAGGCGCGTGGTCCTCGCCCTGGACGGGGATGCGGCGGGGAGGAAGGCGACGGACGCACTTAAGGAGAAACTCAGCGCGGCCGGGATCGCGGTGCGGGTGATGCCCTACCCAGAGGGGATCAAGGACGCGAACGAGCTACTCGCCTCGCGCAACGGTGATGCCGGCCTTGCCTTCTGCCAGGTCCTCGACGCGGCCGAGCCGCGGCCGACTCCTCCCTCGCAGGTCGCTGCGCCTGCCGCGGTCTCTTCTTCTCCCTTAACTGAGAAGGCCGTGCCGGTGGGAGCTGCTGCCACGGACGCCCCGCTCGTGCTTTCGCGCGATGGCCTGACGTACCACGCTCGCGTCCAATCGACGCTCCTGGGGCGCCTGCGTGTGACGGTGAAGGTGACGCGAGGCGAGGTCTTCCACGTGGACACGCTGGACCTCTACGCCTCGAGGAGTCGGGCCGAGTTTGCGCGTCGCGTCGCGAGGACGTTCAGCGTCGAGTCCTCCGCGGTAGAAGCGGCTCTCCTGGCCCTCCTCGTGGAAGCTGAGAAGGCGGCCGAGCAAGACCAGGCCGAGGGCAAGGTAGAGACGCCGACGATGACCGAGGCCGAGCGCGCTGAGGCCCTGGCTTTCCTGACGCGTGTGAACCTCCTCGATCAGGTGGCCGCGAACATCGACGCGCTCGGCTACGTGGGCGAGGAGACGAATAAGCGCCTGCTCTACCTCGTGGCCGTCTCACGCAAGCTGGACGATCCCCTCTCTGCGATCGTGCTGAGCCAGAGCGGCGCCGGCAAGAGCGGCCTCACAGAAGTCATCGAGAAGCTCTGTCCCCCGGAAGACGTGGTCCTCCTCACGCGCCTCACGCCGCAGAGCCTCTACTACACCGAGCCCGGCTTCCTGGACCGGAAGCTCGTGATCGTCGAGGAGCGTTACGGCTCGATCGAGGCCGACTACTCGATCCGCGTGCTGCAGAGCCGGAAGAAGCTCATCGCGGCGGCGCCCATCAAGGACCCGCAGACGGGGAACATGAAGACCAAGGTCTTCACCGTCGAGGCCCGCGCCGCCTTCATCGAAGCGACCACCGCCAGCTCGGTCAACCACGAGAACGCCACCCGGTGCTTCGAGCTCTCGATGGACGAGAGCCCCGAGCAGACGCGTCGGATCCACGAGCGCATGAGCCTGCTGCGAACCGAACGAGGCATCCGGCTGCGGCAGGAGGCGGACGCCATCGCCCGTCTGCACTGGAACGCCCAGCGACTCCTTGAATCACTGCCCGTGGTCGTCCCCTTCGCGGACAAGCTCACCTTTCCCTCGAGCTGGCTTCGGACGCGGCGGGACTATGCCCGCTTCTTGAACCTCATCGAGGTCTCGGCCTTCCTCCACCAGCACCAGCGGGAGAGGAGGGGCGGGGCCATCGTGGCCTCTCTGGCCGATTACGCCGCGGCCTACGCCCTCGCCGGAGAGGTCCTGCGTGAGACCTTGACCGACCTGCGCAAGCCGCTCCGGGAGGCGTATACGCGCATCCGATGCCTCTCTGAGAAGGGGAACGGGACCGTCTCCCGCCGCGAGATTCGCGAGGCGCTCTCCGAGCCGGACTCCACGGTGAGACGCTGGCTCGCTGATCTTGTCGAGCTTGAGTACTTGGTGGTGACGGAGGCGGGCCGACAAGGCCAGGGCAAGACCACGCGATACCTCGTCGTCGAGCTGGGGTCTACGCCCTCCCGGATCGACGGCCTTCTCACACCCGAGGAGCTGCGTGCGCGGACCTGAAAACCGCCACTTCGCCAGAAACCGCCAAACGGCCGTGGCGGTTTCCTCTTCGAAGTCAGTCAACGAGATAGCCACGAAACCGCCACTTCGCCACGGAAACCATGGAGGCAGTGTGTCAGCGAAGACGGCCCGACTCCTCAAGCTCTACGAGGACGACGCCACCGTCCGGTACGACAAGAAGACCGGTCACGAGTACCTGCGCGAGGTGTGCTCTTTCCTCGCCTGGCTCGAAGGGCGCGGTGTCGAGCTCGTCTCCGCCCGCGCCGACGACGTGCTCGCCTACCAGAGCGCTCTCTACGCGCAGCGCAAGCCGAACGGGAAGCCCTACTCCAGCGGGAACCAGAAGAACCGCATCAAGGCGATCAAGAGCTTCTTCCGTTTCCTCTACCGCCGTGGCTACCTGCTCCAGAACCCCGCGGCGCCCGTCGAATACCCGCGCATGGAAAGACGCCTGCCGCGGGTGATCCTCACGCGCGAGGAGGCGCGGCGCATCCTGGAGGCCCCGGACACGAAGACCCCGACCGGGCTACGGGACCGGGCCATCTTCGAGACCTTCTACGGCACGGGGATCCGCTGCGCCGAGCTGAGCAACCTCACCCCCGACGACGTGGACACCGAAGAGGGCGTCCTGCGGGTGATCCGCGGCAAGGGCCGCCGCGACCGCAACGTCCCTCTGACCCGCGCCGCCGCCGCGGCCATCGATGCCTACCTCGTGAAGGCGCGCCCGAAGCTCGTGCGGCGGGAGAAGCGCTTCCTCTTCCTCCAGAACCGCGGGGCGAAGATGGACAGCGGCACTTTGAGCCGGATGGTCCAGCAGTGGGCGAGGAAGGCTCGCGTCAAGAAGCACGTCACCTGTCACACCTTCCGCCACAGCGTGGCGACACATCTCTTGAAGGGCCGGGCTGACATCCGGCACATCCAGGCATTGCTCGGCCACGCTTCGCTCGCCACCACCGAGCGCTACACGCACGTGGAGATCCAGGACCTCAAGGAAGTCGTCCGCCGTGCCCACCCGCGAGGGCGGTGACCGCAGTCTCGGCGCGCTCCTGAACGCCTATCTGGACGAGCTTCGTGCTCGTGGCGTTTCTCTCTTTCTCGAGCAGCGAGCGCGCCTGGTCCTACCCCGTCTCTTCGCCCACCTCCGGGACCAAGGTGTCCGCGAAGTGCGCGCCGTCTCGGAAGCTCACCTGATCGCCTTTGCGCGGCACCTGGCCGCTGTCCCCAAGAAGCGAGGACCCGAAGGCGCGAAGCTCTCGCCCGGCACGCAGGGCTGCTACCTCGACAGCGTGAGGGGCTTCTTCGCCTTTCTGGAGAAGCGGGGCGTGATCTTGATAAACCCAGCGCTCGAGCTCCCGACCCCCAAGGCCCTGCGGCTTCCGCGCCGGGTGCTCAGCGAAGCCGAGGCGCGGCGACTCATGAACGCGCCGTCCCGCGTGAGCGTCCTCGGCCACAGGGACCAGGCGATCCTGGAGACGCTCTACGGCACCGGCATACGCCGCAGCGAGTGCCTGAGGCTCGACGTGACCGACTTGGACCTCGGCCAGGAGCTTCTCTTCGTCCGCAACGGGAAGGGGAAGAAGGACCGCTTGGTGCCGCTCACCGGCCAGGCGAGAGCCGCCCTCGATGGCTACCTCCGCGACGGGCGGCCCGAGCTGGTGAACGACTCCCGGGAGGTGGCGCTCTTCCTCTCGAAGTACGGCCATCGGCTGGGCCCGACGCAGCTCTACGCGCTCCTCAGAACGCACGCCAGGGCGGCGGGGATCAAGGGTCCTATCTTCCCTCACGTCATGCGCCACAGCTACGCCACTCATCTCCTTAAGGGAAAGGCCAGCATCCGCCACGTCCAGGAGCTGCTTGGCCACCAGAGCCTTCAGGCCACGGCCCTCTACACCCGCGTGGATGTCGAGGACCTGCGCGAGGTGCTGAGGCGCTGCCATCCGCGGGAGAGGCCCCGGCAGCGCCAGCGGCGGCGGTAGAATAGGCTTGCAAGGTGAGGCTCACATGTCGATAGCCGTGGATGCGATCTACGAGAACGGGGTCCTCAGGCTCAAGAGCCCGCTGAATCTTCCTGAGAAGGCCGAAGTCCGGGTGACTATCGAAACCGCGGAGGGTGAGGCTCGCACTCCGCTGGGGCGGCAGCTCCGGAAACTTCGCTCACGAATCCTGGAGTCTGGAGCGCCCGCTCTGGGCTGGGACGAGATTGAGGAAGAGATCGCAACTCGTCGAGGTGGCTGGCGAGAGCCGCGGTGAAGCTCACCTTCGTGGATGCCGGGGTATTGATCGCGGTGGCCCGAGGAGGAAGTGAGCAAGCAGCGCGAGCGCTCGATATCCTGGACGATCCTGATCGAGAGTTTGCCGCAAGCCCCTTCCTGAAGCTGGAGGTGCTCCCGCAAGCCCTCTTCAACAAGCGCGACGCCGAGGTGGCCTTCTATGAAGCATTCTTCTCGGCTGTCTCCAAGTGGGCCACGGATCTTCCGGGCCTCACGGAAGCTGCCCTCCGCGAGGCCTCGACCTATGGAGTCGAGGCGATGGACGCCCTCCACGTGGCCGCTGCCGCTTCTGTAGGCGCTGCCGAGCTGGTGACCACCGAGAAGCCGTCACGCTCGATCCACCGCGCTCGCTCCGTGAAGATCGTGACCATCCATCCCGAGGCCAAGTAGGCGGCATCATGCCGGCGGTCTCCACTCACCCTCCGTCTCGCCCAATCCCACCTCCGATCGACCCCTCGCCGACCCCGCGATCCTCGGTGACGACGACGTTCCCGAATCCGATTTGCGCGACTGGAGCGGGCGGGAGACCCACTATTCTCGGCATCGAGTGGGATGCCGAGAATAGAGTCACCGCTATCAATCAGGGCACTCACAGATCTGAATTCACGTACGACGGGGAGAACCGGAGGGTGCGGATAGTCGAGAAGGAGAACGGGAGCGTCACCTC
>Ga0184637_10002871_pt1 | contig 10934 bp, 13 predicted proteins | sample PLM3_127_b2_FD_133143 | JGI IMG/M metagenome (GOLD analysis project Ga0184637, IMG submission 133143) | Groundwater sediment microbial communities from an aquifer in East River, Colorado, USA - PLM3_127_b2 | ecosystem: Environmental > Terrestrial > Soil > Riparian zone | place: USA: East River... | reverse complement strand
GCGACTATAGCCGGCCCGCCAGTTAGGGCCAAAACCCAGATCAGCCAACCAAAAAAGCCGAAAACAGGAGCCGCTCATGCGCCATAAGCACCTACCAAGCGGTTTTTCCGCATCCTGCTAGAAACCTTCGTTACCCTCGCTGCGTTGTCGCTCGCCATTCCGGGAGCGTGGGCCGCATGGCGGGCGCATAGGCTGGCCACTGTTCGCGTGCCACTTCACGTGAGCCTCGGGGGTGCTAGGGGGCCCGAATACGATGGGGAGGATTTGCTCTTTTTTCTGGAGAACTCCGGGGAAGTAGATGCAACCCCGTTTGTTCTACAACTGGCTTTTCACCGCCCAATTGCTGGCGGCCGCCTCCAATGTAGATGGCCGGGAGCAGAACTAGATCACTTGTACGTACCCGACGCTGAGCCCAATCTGGTCCAGGTTACGTACTTCTTTCCAGGTGGTTTTCCCCATTATGATCGCCCTGAAGTCTTTGCCCAACTTGCGATAGAGCAAGAGTCGGATGGGACCGTCGCTGATGTCGTGATCCACTGGAGCGCGCGCGGCGGTAATGTTGTCCCGAGCCAAGGTACGGCGACGTGGACCGCTGGCTAGTTTGAGCGGCTCGCTTCCATAGCCTTCGCCATGCGCTCGGCTGCATCGGCGTCGAGGCCTTGCACCGCGTGGCTGTAGAGGTCCAGCGTGATTCCCACCGTTGAATGGCCGAGGCGTTCCGATGCGATTTTTGGATGGACGCCAGCCGACAGCATCAACGTTGCCGCGAAGTGGCGCAGATCGTGGACGCGGACGCTGGACGGCAGGCCGGCCCTGGCCAGCGCGAGCTTGAAGAAGCGATGCGCGTTGCGGCCAGAGAGCGGCGTCCCGATCTCGATGCAGAAAACCAGCCCGTAGCTCGCGTAGTTCTCCCCGGTCGCGAGGCGCTCGACGTTCTGATCCGCCTTCCAGCTCCGCAGGCCGTCGATCGCTACGGCGGGAAGGACAACCGTGCGACGTGATCGGCTCGTCTTGGGCTCGCCGTAGACGGGCGTCGTGCCGGTCACCCGCTCGAGAGTTCGGCGAATCGTGATGCTGCAGCGGTCCAGGGCAACGTCGCTCCAATGCAGCGCGAGCAGCTCCCCGAGGCGACAACCCGAGTAGACGGTGACGGTCCAGAGCGCCGCATAGCGGTCTTCGATGGCCCAGGCGGAATCGAGCAGCCGCCGCACTTCATCCGTCGTGGGAGGCGCTATTTCCAGCTTCGGCGTCCGCGGCTTGTCCACGATATCGGCCGGGTTACGGGGGATCGCCCCCCACTTCATGGCCTGACCGAGCGCGCGGTGCAGCACGGCGTGAATGTGATGCACGGTGCGCGGCGCTTTCCCCTCCTGGCGCTTCGCCGCATAGAGTCGCTGTAGGTGGTCGGGCTGAATGGCCCGGAGCTTGAGCCGGCTGAGAGTAGGCCGAATGTGGTGCGTCACGATCTCGTCGTACCGCTCCCAGGTGCGCGGGCGAATGCCGCCCTTGATTCCTTCCAGCCAGCGAATCGCCAACTCGACGCACCTCCGTTCAGGTGGTGGAGGAAGATGCCGGGCCTGCTACAGCCTGCTCCGCGGTTTGAAGCTCCTCCTGGATCTCCAACAGGGGTCCGTCATGAGCCTTCGCCCAGTGGCCATAGTTCCGTACAGCGACATCCAGAATCGCCTTCCAGCGGTTTGGCGGGATGGCGAAGCGAGCGATAATTCTCCCCTCCACCCCTGTTTGTGCCAACTCCTCACGGTCCTGGTTCAGGGTATACGGGCCATGTACCTGGGCTAGGCTTACGAAAAATGTCAAATCCTCAGATCGAATGAACACGTTCGAAGCGAACAGGATCGGAAGATCATCTCCGCCCACAAAATGGACCGGAACGGCGATTGGGGCTTCCTCATCGACTGCTGCTTTAACCGGCTCTCGCGCCGGGGTCGCGATTACCTCCCCCTCTGCGGCAGCGACTCGCTCGTCGATGTCCTTGGTCACGCGCTTGCCTCCACCAACTCGCGGCTCGGCGCCCAGCCGCTTGCAGTGGCAGGTGCTACCTCTACCACCCCAGTCCCTGCGTGGGGCTCCTTTCCCAAGCGCAGGACGGCACCGCCCTCACGCTGCGGGCAGGCAGGAAAGAGACTCGCATGGGGACGACTGCCCAGGGCGATAGCGAGCTGAGCAATGCTTCGCAACGTGAGGTTCGGCGGAGCGTTGAATATCTGGCTGATCCTCTGAGGGGAGACCCCCATCAGCTTCGCGAGTTCAGCCTGGGTCGTCCCCTCCTCTGCCATCCGTGCAAGCGCCTCCTCAATGAGGTGGATGGCAACTGCTTCGGCCACATAATCCGGGTCGCGCTCGTAGTGCTCAACCAGGCTATCCAGCCAGCCGGATCGTGCTGGAGCTGTCATCTTGTCCGACTCCTTCCCTCGAGGCTGTCACGAAAATTCTTGCCTCCTGGACTCGATCGCCACTTGGCTCGCAAATCCTTGGCCTTTTTGATTTCGGCTTGCACTTGGGCGCCTTTCTGAAACCCGTGCGTCAGGATGGTCGTTCCGAGACCATCGTAGAAGTACAAGAGACGGTCGCCCTGCGTCGTTTTGAATTCGTAGATACCGTCACCAAGGTGCCTCGATTTCTTGTCGTTCTTGATCGCCCCCTTGTCCGCGTGGCGCGTAAGGAGATTCGTTAGTGTCCTCTGCGAGCTTCTTTCCAGGGCCGCGAAGAAGGATTTCGCCGGACAGTCTTCTGGGTCGGGGTGGACACTGAGATCGAGCGCCCAGATAGTGAAGAAACTGCCTTCCCGGAATATGACCAGCCGCATGTTAACTCCAAGATTGACGACCGTTTAGAAAAGGTCAACATCGAGGGGGTCCACACAGGCCACGCCATCTCACGGGGTGGTTAATGTTAACATACAGCTTGACAAAACCCAGCCGGTACATTCGGACTAATCAGGGCACGATTCGCAGCTCGCGGCGCGAGCCAAAGCTCCCGTCCCACTGCCACAATCACTACCACAACGAGCATTGGCGAGGACTGTCGCAACGCCCGGTGTTGCCTAGTCGCGACGCCTACTAATGGCGCATATTGGCGGTGATTGGTAGGCCACGGCGAACTTAAAAACCGCGGCCGAAAGGCGTGCGGGTTCGAGTCCCGCTCCCGGCACCTTCGCCCTTAGCTCCTGGTCGCCCTCCAGGTCGTGCGCGTCGTTCCCGAGCACGGCGGGTTCATCGTGGCAACTTCGACATAGACTTCGGTTTCCCCGATCGCCGTCGTCGGAGAAGTGAATCGTCCGTTGACGGTGAAATTGACCGTCCCCTGCCAGGTTGTCGGGTCGTTTGCGGTTAGCGATCGAATAGTGACTTGCTGGGCGACGAAAGCCGAGAAGGCGTCGTTCTCGATCCGCACGGACGCCGACGGGGTGAGTGTGCGGATGCCCCGAATGGTGCACGCGCCCGCATCGAGCAGGACATCCACGTTAAGCGAAGCGACGGTGTTGTTCCGTATGGTGAACGAGTTCGCCCGCCCGTCGGGAGTCGCCCCCGTCCATCCGCCGTCGTATCGGCCCGGTTCTGGAGGTGCTTCCTCGCCCCGCTGGGTGACAACGAGGTTGTCGAGCCGCGCCTGGACCGTGCCGGTTGAGACGGTCGCGAGGATGAACATTCCACCCTCGCGGTAGGCTGGGTCTGCTACCAACGCAACCTGCGTGCCGTTAACCGACGCGGAGATCACGGGGCCAGCGCAAGACAACTCCACGCGGTTCCTCTCGTTGCCACGTCGAATCGCGTTCGTCTCCTGCCATTCCGTGAGCGGCGTCCCCTGTCCGTCGTTGTAGCGACTGATGCGGAGCAAGCCGTCCTGCGGAAGGATGACGACCCCGTAGGCGTTGAGCGTGGAGCCCTGCTGCAATCGACAGTACAGGCCGACTGCCGTTCCCGCAGTATTTCCGACAATCCGCAAGTCCACGCCAAGGGACGCGTTCCCATAGCTGCCGGGGAGCGTCACGAAGGGCCCGCCATTCCACTGCGGGTCTACCTTGGCGAGGACATACTCCCCCTCCGCGTAGCCACGCTCGTAGCGAGAGGGCTCGGGCGAGCTTGGGGGCAGGCGGCCTGCCGAGGGGTCGTCGAAATTATCGCTCAGAAGCACGCTGCCCGGCGCCGGTGGCCCAGCGGGCGCAGTCGGTGCCAGCGCCGGCGGAGTTGGTGTTGCCGCTGGCATCTCGGCCGGCTGATCGGGCGGGGGAGCGGGCTCGTCCTGGGCGAGGGTTGGGGTAGCGAGAGCAACGAGGAGCGCAAGGCTCACCGCAATGCGACGCCAGTCCATGGTTCTCCCCCTCCAGTCGCGGTGGTGCGAGAAGCCGTGCGACGGAGCCGCGAGCTTATCACAGCGGCAGGATGCACGGGTGCCGTGTGCTTATGAAGCGTCGAAAAAACACAGAGGTCCTGCTGGGCGGCAGCTGAACAAAAGCCTGGAAAACGACCGAGTTTCCGCTAGATTCTCAGCTGGCGCCGAACTGCGTCCCTGACCCGCACGTACTGAGTTTCTTTCAGGTGCTCCGCGAACGGAGCCTCGAAGCGGATAAGGCGATATCGGGCGTCCTCGCTTCGGTCTTTCAACTCCTGGTAGTCGATAAAGTAAGGCCTGAGGAAAGCGTCTCTGGCGACGTAACGAGACCGCTGCTGGTGACTTTCGAGATGGGTGCCTACAGCGCCTAGCGTCGCCAAGTAGGCCTCGACGTAGTGCAGCACCGAATAGAAGAGCGCTGTGATTTGCCAGTCTATGAATGCAGGGGATGATTGGCCGAGCAGTCCGAAGAGCTCCTCGTTATGCTCCGCCTGTGCGACGTGCCGTCCTTCGGCCGGCATCTAAGACTTGGCGAGGGAATTCAGAAGTTCGCTTCCCGCGGGCGGAACGTCTTGAACACCTCCGTCTAGCTCATTCAGATTAATCAGGCGAAACTCTAGCGGCTCTTCCGTGCGCTGAAGGACGTTCTGCTGCACTTCATAGATGGGCCGACGTGACTCAAAATCAAAAGGCGGAGCCGAGATGATAGTCCAAACTCTTATGTATCCATGTTCTGGCTCGGCTGCAACGCTGCGCACGTGTGGCAGCCGCCTCACTCTCTTGACGTACTGGGCGATCGCAGAGTTTTTCAAGCCCGCCGATTCGTTAGTTTCGTCAGTCGTGGCGATTTCTCTTTCCACCCACGAGCCCTCGCTCCCTCAATCAATCGCCGGCCAACCAGTTAGGCCGGATCAGCAGCCCATTATAGGCGTCGGCAAAATGCCCTATCGACACCCCGTCAGAAGCTCGATCAACGCCTCGTGAAGTGAGCCGTTCGTGGCCAGGGTCGTATCGGCGTACACGGTCGAGTCCTCGGCGAAGTCCGTGAGGCGGCCGCCGGCCTCTTCGATGATCACTTGCGCGGCGGCGATGTCCCACGGGCTGTCACCGACGTCGATGACGGCGTCGACGCGGCCGCAGGCGAGAGAGGCATAGGAATAAAGGTCGAGGAACCCCGGATTGTGGTACGTGCCAAGGATCAAACTTTCGAGGGGTTTCGCCCAGCCCCGGCGGTAGAACTCAGCCTCGCTCGAATAGACGACGTACGCTCGGTCGAGACGCGTTTGTTCTGAGACCCTGATCGGCTCTCCATTGAGGAAAGCGCCCTGGCCGCGCTCGGCCCAGAGCGTCTCCTTCATGGCGGGCAAGTGCATCACGCCGAGGGTGACGGCGCCGTCCCGCTCGAGCGCAATGCAGGGCCCGAAGAACGGCAGCGCGCGCACGAACTTCTTTGTTCCGTCCAGTGGATCGACGATCCAGCGCGTGGTGCCCTTGCCTGCGACCTCCCCGCCCTCTTCGGTAAGAAAGCCGGCGCCCGGCAAGACGCCGTCGAGCATCCTTCGTATCAGACGTTCTGAGTCGCGATCGGCCGACGTCACCGGTGTGTCGTCGGCCTTCATCTCCACTGCCCCCTGACGTCCAAAACGGCGGCGCTGCAGCCGCCCCGCTGCGCGGGCCGCCGCCAGCGCCGCCTCGAGCTCCGGGCTCATGCGCTCGCCGAACGCGAGCGCGAGCTCGGCGGCACCGGACCGGCGTGGGCGACGCGGGCGAGGGGCTGGGCCGCGGCAACTCCTGCGTTCGCGTTCTTCCCCGCGACCTTGTCCGGATAGGGGCACAGGTCCTCGACCGGGCACTCGAAGCACCGCGGCCGTTGGGCCTTGCAGATCTGGCGGCCGTGGCCGATGAGGAGCATGTGAAACGAGTAGACGAGCTCCTCGGGCACCATCGCCTCGAGGAGGGCGTGAGCTTGCTCGGCGGTGGCCTTCGGGGGAACGAGGCCAAGGCGTTGGCTGACGCGGTGGACGTGGGTGTCGACCGGGAGGGCTGGCTTGCCGCAGGCGAACAGCAATACACACGCCGCGGTCTTGGGACCGACGCCGCCCAGCGAGCGGAGGAACGCGCGTCCTTCGTCGAGCGGAACCTCGCGCAGAAACCCGAGGTCCAGCTCGCCCACGGTCTCGACGATCAGATCCAGAATCGACTTGATGCGTGCTGCTTTGATCTCTGCCAGGCCGCCGTGTCGAATAGCATCGGCGACGTCACTCGTCGGCGCTACCCGCACCGCCTCCCAGTCGCCTCGGAACCGTTCCATCAGGCTGGCGTAGGCGCGATCCGAGTTCACGTCCGCCGTGTTCTGCGATAGCACGGTCTGGATCAGCTCGGAAAGCGGGTCCTGCAGCACCCGGGGCATGGGCTCGCCGTAATGCTCGAGCAAGCGGTCGTGGATTGCCGCCAGGTTTTGGGAGACGTCACTCACCGGCGGCAGGCGGTGCAGGTACAGGGGCGGGAATCAGGATAGTGGGGGCACCCGGCACCGGCGTACGCGTCGGACCGGGCGTCGGTGTGGGCGTGGCGGTCGGCGTTGGCGTCGGAGGGGCATTAGGATCGGGCGTCGGCGTGGGCACTGGAGGATCGCTGACGAGCTTCTCCAGGTCGCCGACCACGAGCGTATTTATCGTGTGGAGCTGGGTGCGCCCCTCCACAATCGCGTAGTACGCGGCGTCGTTCACGGTCTTGCCTCCGACGAGCACGCGCTGCATCGTGCCGTCCTTCATCGTGAGGGTCGCCGTGTCCGCTGGCGGGTTGAGCCCATAAGGCGAGAGGTCGGTGGCGTTATCGAGGACCTTCGCGGAGCTACGCAGCTTGGCGAGCCGGTTGACCACGCTGCCCACCCGGCTCAGATCAGCCTGGTCGCCCGAGTCCGCGAACTTCCAACCAAAAGGTTCGTTCCGCTCGAATGCGACCGTGCCCGCGCTGGTCCGCACATCCAGCCGCTGCACGTCGGTGTCCTTCACCTCGAGCACATAGACCGTGGGGTCGGTGGGTGCCGGTGGGTTGGTGACGTTAAATGCCCAGACTCCCCCTGCCATGAGGAGGAAGACGGCGACCACCGCGATGGTCGGGCGGGCCATTCTAGCGGCGCACCCACCAGATTACGCTGCCCAGACCCAGCAGGATCAACGGGAAGAAGAGCGCACTGGAGAAGAAAACGAAGTTGCTCTGTGCCGGCGTCAGGAAGACCGTTCGGCGCTCTTCGATCCGGGGTCGCTGCGCGATCAGCTGATCCGTCTGCGTCACCCAGTTCAAAGAGTTCAGCACGACGTCTCGGTTTGCGAAGGGCTGCTTGATCAAGCCGTTAATGGCGAACTCGGACGTTCCGAAGATCACAGCCCGGTTTTTCACCCGCTTGTTCGGGTCCTCGAACCCCGGAGGTAGGTCCTGCGTCGGCGCAGTCTCCACCTCCTCGACGGCGACGGCGAGGGTAAGGGGACCTCGCTTGTCCTCGCCCTCGTCGAAGTTAGCGGCGGCGCCGCGGGTCGTCTCCAACCACGAACGGGTGTCGAAGGTCATTGCGAGGGCGTTTACGTCGACCGTTCGCTTCATGAAGTTCGGGATGTCGATACTCGTAGTGAACGGCATGACGGAGATGACGCCGCCCAGGTCCTTCACGATGTTGTGCAGGCCATAGCGCTGAATGATGAGCGTCGCGGGACTCTGCTGGAGCGAGCTCACCGGATCGAGCGCCACACCCTTCCCAAACGTCAGGTCCCAGCGCTTGATGATCTCCTCGGCGTTTGAGACGGGCTGTGCATCCGCAGCGTCCGAGACATTCTGAAACGGATCCACGAGGAGGACGAGTCGGCCCTTGCCGTCCATGTAACGGGCAATGGCCGCCAGCTCCGCCTCCTGAAATGGCGTCTTGGGTGCGGCGATGATCACCGCCGCCGCGTCCTCGGGGATGTTTCCCGCGGCAAGCAGGTTCAGCGAATCCACCGTGAAGTTGTCGGCCTGAATCTGCGTCTTCAGCTCCGAGTAACCGTCGTCGTCGAACTTGTCGAGCTCGCGCTCACCGTGCCCGGTAACGAAGTAGACCTTCAGCGGCACCGGGTTCACGAGCTTGATCAGCGCCGTGGTGATGTGCGACTCGTCCGAGGTGATCGTGTCCTGCTTGCGGTCCCCCATCAAGGGGTCCGCCCACTTGAACTTGATCGTCCCGTCCACGTTGATGCCCTCGAGCCGGGGCCGGACGGGGTCGGCGTTCGTATCTACCATCTCCCAGGTGAGCCTCCCGCCGGACCGTGCCTCGTACTCCTTGAGCAAGTCCTGGGTCTTCTGTCGGTCCGAGAGGCTGCCGGAAAAGAAAGCTGTGGCGTGCACCGGGGCGGGCAGCTCGCGGAGGACTTTCAGCGTGGCCTCCGATAGCGAGAAGTCGCGCTGCGCCGTCAGGTCCCAGCGCTGATAGAAGCGCGCGGCCAGGACATTGACCACCACCAGGATGCCGACAAAGGCGACGGAGATGAGGGCTGCGTTCGAGCCGTAGCGGGACTCGCGGCTCCGCACGATGTCGAGCGTGGCCTCAGGGTTGATCGCGATTGCCCCGCCCAGAAGAAGGATGCCCGCGGCGAGAGCCAGCCGAGCGGGAGGGCCAAACTCACCGTAGACCAGCGTGAAGGCCGCTGCGACCAGGAGCCCTATCGCTCCAAGCAGGGCGAGTGGGCCGCGGATCCGCTCGATCCAGCCGCCTCTCGCATCGTTCATTACCGCCATCGTCGTGCTCCAATGATCTGGGTCGTGATGAACAGGCAGGCGACGATGATCGTGACGAAGAAGATGATGTCCTTTGTGTCGACCACCCCGCGCGGCATGTCCTCGAACCGCTTCGTGATGCTCACGTACTGAGCGATCTGCGAGGCAGGGCCGGACAGCGTGCGGGATAGCAGGTCACTCAGCCACAAGATGAGCAACGTCACGAACGTGATCGCCGCCGCGATGATCTGGTTCTGGGTCAGAGCTGACGCCATCAGCCCGATCGCCAGGAACGCCATGCCCTGGAGCAGAATCCCGATGTAGCCACCGACCATCGGGCCCTCGTCGGGATTCCCGAGAAACTCCAGCAGGATCGGAAAATACAGCGTCATCGCTAGCAGAAAGAGCAGGAAGACGACGCTGCCGAGGTATTTGCCGATCACCAGCTCCACTTCCCGGAGCGGCTGAGTCAGCAGCAGCTCCAGCGTGCCGGACCGCGCCTCTTCAGCGAAGAGGCGCATCGTCAAGAATGGCCCGATAAACAGGAAGGTGACGCTGAAGTTGCTGAGCAGCGGGCGGAGATTCGCCTCGCGGCTCGAGACGATGATGCCAGCGAACAGGTAACCCCATAGGGCGATAAAGAACGCCGTCACGACCCACGCCACCGGTGAGACGAAGTAGGAGCGGATCTCGCGCTCGGCCACGGCGAGGATGTTGCGGATCGATCCGGGCACGCGAATTTCCGGGATCGCAACCCGGTTCCGGCTCTGGCTTTGCGCGGCGACGTTACCAGCCATGATAGGAACCCACTAGGCCGCCACCGGCTCAGACGTGACGAGCTGGACGAAGACGTCTTCCAGACTCACGCTCGCCGCCCGGAGCTCGCGTAGACCCCAGCCGCGCTGGACGATGGTGCTGGCGATGTGCTCGCGCACGTCGCTGCCAGCGGTGCACTCGATGGAAAAGACCGTGGCGTCCTTCCCGTCGACCCGCTCGCTAACTGAGATGACGTCAGGAATGGCCTGGAGCGCCGCACGGACGGCCTCCGCCGGACCGCGGACCTCCACGTCCAGCGCGTCGGCCCCGCGCATGCGGCGCTGGAGGTTCTCGGGCGTATCGATCGCGGCGATCTTTCCCCGGTTGATGATGACGACGCGCTGGCAGGTCACCGAGACCTCGGGCAGGATGTGCGTACTCAGGATGACGGTGTGCTCGCCGGCGAGGTTTCGGATCACCTGGCGGGTCTCCACGATCTGGCGCGGGTCGAGCCCGATCGTCGGCTCATCGAGAACCAGGACCTCCGGGTCGGCAAGGAGCGCCTGGGCCAGCCCCACGCGCTGCCGATAGCCTTTCGAGAGCTTGCCGATGAGCCGACTCATCATGTCCGTGATGCGGCACTTCTCGGCCACGTCGTCGATGCGAGCGCGCCGCGTACGCCCATCGAGTCCACGGATCTTTCCCATGAAGTCGAGGTACGCCCGGGGCGTCATCTCGGGGTAGAGCGGCACGGTCTCGGGGAGATAGCCGACGTGGCGCCGCGCTTCCAGTGACTGCTGGAAGACGTCGAATCCCGCGACAGTCGCTCGGCCGCTGGTGGGCGGCATATAGCCCGCCAGGATACGCATGGTGGTTGTCTTGCCCGCGCCGTTCGGGCCAAGAAAACCGAGAATCTCTCCCTTTGGGACCTCGAATGAGATGTCGTCTACGGCGGCCACGCGCCCGTAAAGTTTGGTCAGGTGCTCGACCGTGATCATGGCCTGGTTATATCACAGCGTCCGGCGGACCTCGGTGGCCGCGCGAACGAGCAGCGCCCCCTTCTGGTGCGCCAGCTCGCG
>Ga0184637_10002870_pt1 | contig 10934 bp, 8 predicted proteins | sample PLM3_127_b2_FD_133143 | JGI IMG/M metagenome (GOLD analysis project Ga0184637, IMG submission 133143) | Groundwater sediment microbial communities from an aquifer in East River, Colorado, USA - PLM3_127_b2 | ecosystem: Environmental > Terrestrial > Soil > Riparian zone | place: USA: East River... | reverse complement strand
GCTTCAGCGCAAGATCCTTGGCCTCGTAGGCCTGTCCACAACGGCCTTCGCCAACTGCTGAGTCCACCATCCCGGCACGGGATGGGGGCAGAAAGCGGGTGCCTCACCTGCGGAAAGTCAGGTAAAAGGCTCGCCGTCGTGCCAAAGGATTCCGGAACAGAGCTTCCACGTGACCTCGAGACGCCCGTCCTCGAGAACTCGAACGAGCCCGTTCTCGGGGCGGGAACAACCTCGGCGAGGACGGGGACCGCTTCCATCTGTTGCGTTCCACGCTCTGTTGCGCTCTACTCCTAAGAACTACCCCCGACATCAAGCCCCGCCTCAATCGTGAGGGCCCGCGGCGGCAAACCCCCATCGGGACCCACCGACAATGAGGAGAAGTCGTACTGAAGCACCCAGAACCCAAGGTAGTCTGATGTTGCATTTGGCTTGATGGTCTCGTCAACGTCGAGGAGCACCCGGAACCGCGACAAGCGGTCGTTCTCTGGATCCTCGAAGACAGGAACATGGATTTCGAACGGCTGTTCGCCTGAGCGCAGCACCAGACGCTGGTATTCCTCGGCGAGCGCGGGAGGAATTCTCTCGAGATGTTGAAAAATGCTGTCTTCGGAGATTTGATAGATGACCACAACCGAGTCCCGGAGAACCAAGCGTAGAGTTTCCACGTCGACACGAGTGTGGCTGTTCCGCTCTTTGAGCCGTCGATATGCCTCAATGAAAGGCCGTAGCACGAGAGCGTTCGCACCCCCCTTGATGACGTCGTACGCAACACCACTCGCAAGGAATTGAGCGACGTCAGCCAAGGAAATATGCGAGACGAACTCGACCGTCAGCTGTAACAGACCACCCAGATCGCCGGCCCTAACGTGAACAACGGATACGTAGTGCTCAGCAAGCTCGTCACGGAACGCGTCGATCCCGTCGAGGTTGATGAGGCCATGATCGCCGGCCTGCTCAGCCCAATAGGTAACCCTGACCGATGCCCCTGAATCCATGAAATTGGAGTGGCCGGCAAGGCGGTCGTCTGTCAATGGGGAATCGCGGAAGCGCACACCGTCACCGCTGTTGTGGAAAGAGGATTGAAGGACTGGGGAGAGCCAGAAAGGGAAGCCGTCCCTGGTGTTCTGGCGGCGGATCAAAAAGCTGCTCGGGGTCGAGGAAAAACGCCCGGCAAAAGGCTAGTCCGCATGTTAGCATCGCGGTCTCGCTGTCGGTCCGTATCGAAGAAAGGGCTTTCTCTGAGATGTTCGACGTCATCATTGCCGGCGACTGGGTCGTGGACGAGTACTGGTACCTCGTGCGGCAGCACTCGGAGATCAGTTCGCACACCGGCTTCGTGCACTATCGTTCCTCGAGCAAGCCGGACGAGCGGATTCTCGATCTCTGTAGCGCCGGCCACATCGCCCGCGTGCTCTTCACGTTGCGTTCGAACCCAGGTCCGAACTACCGGATCTGGGGTATCGGCGATTGGAATCACAACGACACCGAGCACCTGCAGCACCTGATTCACGCGCATGAAGTGGAGGAGTGTCAGGCACCTCGTGCGAACTTTTCCCTGGGTTGGCGTCTATGCGACCGGCCGCCGGCCGACATTCGACTCCTGCCCCTCCACAACAACCGTCAGACGACGAGAGTTGTGAGACTCTACCGTTCCACCGGCTCGGGTATCGAGCAATTGAACCGCATAGACTGGGAGGCTCCGCCTGACGAGACGGCTAGTAGCACCGGGAGCTTTACGCTCCCCGACGGACTGCCCGAGGGCAACACTGTTAAATCCATCGTCATCCACGACCTCTGCAAGGGTGCTGTTACCAGTGAGTTGATTGGAGAGCTGTACCGGCGCTATCCGCTGGCGAGCTGGTACGTACGTACGAAGAGCCAGAGTCCCGGATGGCTCAAGGTGATTAAGGACAAGATCGCGCTGTTCATTGTGGGACCGGAGGTGGCTGAGCCCGGCAATCCGTGGGGAAGCTGGCTCTCGGGCACGAAGATCAGCTATCAGAGCTTCACCTATCTCCGCGAGATTGAGGGCAAGGCGACCTTGGTGCTGTCGGACGAGCGGGAGGTCATCGGGCGCGTAAATGAAGGCAAGCAGTGCATCACGGCTAAGGCGCCGCTGCCTAAGGAGGCCAGCACGCAAGTTGGGTGGCCTAGCGCTTTGCTCGCAGCGCTTGTGCACACACTGCAAACCTCGGAGGAGCAGCTGAACGAAACGTCAATGAAGCGGGCATTGCTGTGGGCTCACCGGCATGCCGGCGTGCCGGTGGCCGTACCTTCGGGGGACAAGTCCCTCGATTCGGGCGAGCCGGTCGTTTGGCTTGAGCCCTGGTCCACGCAGGAGCACGAGTGGAACAACGCGATGTCCGATATGGGCATCATCCCCTGCGAAGGCTCGGGCGAGCCGGCACTTGAGGTGTGGCGCGGCGCATCCGATCTCCCGGGCTACGTGGCTTGCATTCAGGAGAAGCGGGATCTGGTCATCGAAATCGGCAAGCGGCTGCGGGCGTTCACGAGGAGCGCGGACCCAGCCCGCTCTTTGAGTATCCTGCTGCAGGCCGATCCGGGATCCGGCAAGACGCACCTAGCCAAGTTGCTCGCTAAGAAGTTCGAGTTCTCGCTGCAGACGTTCGACATCACGACAATGCTGCATCGAGACGATCTGCTAGACCTGTTCGACGCTATCGCGACCGAGCAAGCCAACAAACCGGAACGCAGGGTACTGGTCGTCGTGGATGAAATCAACGCGCACGTGGACGCTGCCGGCGTCTACGGAGCGTTCCTTGCGCCGCTCGAACAGGGCATTTACGTCCGACGAGGACGCGTCTTCAGTCTAAAGCCGTGCGTGTGGATCTTCGCCGGAACTGATTCTGAGGCCTCCAAGCAACCCAAGAGCGAGAAGGTCAGCGACTTCGAGGAGCGCCTGACTGCGACGGTGAAGCTCGACTACAATTCGCTGAAGGATAGGGCGAAAGACGACAGGGCGAAGGAGGACGTGAGGCTGAAGGCCAAGCTCGAGCAGGTGTATCTCGGCGCGACGATGATCCAGCGGCGCTATCGCGATGTGGAGAAGGTGGCATATTCCGTGCTTCGAATGTTCTACGATCTCGATCCTGAAGAGTCTCCGGCGCGCAAGATCCGGAAAATGGTCGAAGAACTCCGCAACGTTCAGCGTGGAGTGGTGACTATGCAGAATATCTTGCCGAATTCGCCACGCGACGCGAAGCTAGTCCGGATGATTTATGACCCATCGTACGGACGGCAGCCAGAACGCGACGTGCAGGTGGCGGACGCGGGATCGGCCTGGAACGACCCCCGGCGACGCTGGATTCGGAAACGTCTGGCTGCGGGCGTGTCGGCGTCGATCAGCGGAAAACCAGTGCTCTTGGTAGACGTCAGCTACGGTGGATTTCGCGTCGAGTCGCCGGATTCGCTCGACGCGAGCCGCGCGGATGCTTTGGCGGTGGATGTCCCGGAAGTCGGACTGCAGGCTGAGGCCACGTGCATTTGGAAGACGCGCCTGGGAATCTCCGGCCCGTACTGGTGCGGCGCGGCAGTGACCGACGATGAGACGCGCGCTGGCAGCCGGTGGCGTGCGCTGGTCGATGGGTTGTACCCCGAGTCCGCAACGTCGTCAGATTTGAATTAAGCTTCCGTTCCAACCCTGCGCCCAGTAGCCCGGGTACGACTTTTCAGCCCTTTCGCTCTACACTCGTAACGCGAACCGCTATAACGACGACGTGCAGCGGCGCGTGGCCTCGGTGGACAAATAGTTACAGCTTTACCAATTCTTAGGCGAAAGTTCAACGGAACCTCCGCAAGTCGTGTTCCATCAGAAGCTTCCGAAAAGCGCCCGTAGACTCAGTGGGATAGAACATCGGTCTTCTAAGCCGGGGGTCGCTGGTTCGAGTCCAGCCGGGCGCGCCATTTCTGGCCAGAATTCCGCGGTTTTCATCCCGCTCTGCGCGCTATCGGCAGGATTCTGTTCCGGAGCGAACCGGTCACCTCTCTTCTTCGTTGCCTTGTGGAGGATAGGAAGGGAGTACTTCTCGAAGCTTTCGGGCTTGACCGCCTGGGCCTCCATCCGCGCCGCGACTTCGTTCAGGAAACGATTGCCTCCCGCTTTCCCGCGGAAGTGCTCCCGCTTGAAGAGGCCGAGGAGATCCACGAGCCGTCCGAGCTTCGATGGGTTGGTGTCTCCCGAGGACACCTGGAAGACGAGCTCCGGCTCCTCCACGAGCGCCTGCGCCGTGACCGCCAGGACTGCGGAGGCCACCATGTCCACGGGGATGACGTCGAGGATGACGTCGGTCGCGATGGGAAAGAGACTCTGCTCCCTCATCGCCATCCGCACCAGGGGCGCGGTCGTGGTGAAGCCCTCGTTCCAGCCTGGAAACGGAAACTCGACGGCGCTCTCGACGATGGCCGGTCGTACGATTCGGGGTAGAAGGCTTCGTGGATTTCCTTACCCACCATGCGCCTCATCTCCCGCTCCGTCATCTTCCGGTGGAGCGAGTTCGCCACGATGAGGTGGATGTCGTCGATCGAGTGGTCCGCGAGAAGCTCGAGCACCACCTCGAGGGCGATCTGCCGCACCTCCGGCGTCTTCATCGGAGGGAGCGGGAGACTGATGTCGTCGAGGGCGATCGTGACCTTCATTCCCGGATGGAGCTGCGCGTGAAGAGGGTCGCATCCCAGAGGGTGATTGATGGCGTGCCGGATGGCCCCGCGAGGGTTGGGAAGCCCCTGGATCGCAGGCTTCGGATAGATCACCCGGGTGCCCACCGGGAGGTCCTCTTCCCAGAAGTCCTCCCCGAAGTGGATCAGCCGGGGAGCGGAGTCCGTGTCGATGGTGACCGTGCCCGGATCGAGCTTGCGGCGAAGGACAGGCATGTTTTTCAGTTCTTCAGTTCAGGCGGACGATGGGCCAGTCGTGCCGCAGAGCGGTACTCTTGAGCCGCAGGTCCGGATTGGTCGCCGTGGGGTGTCCCACCACCGAAAGCATCGGCAGATCGCTCATGCTGTCGGCATAGGCGTAGCAGTCTTTGAGAGAGAGCCCCTCGCGCTCGGAATAGGTGCGGATCCAGGAGGCTTTGGTGGCGCTCGCCATGACCGGTGGTTTCAGCCGGCCGGTCGCCCGGCCGTCCACGAACTCGAGGCGATTGGCGACGTACTCCGAGATGCCCAGATGGCGGAGAAGCGGGTGAATGGTGATGTCGAGGGCGCCCGTAACCACTACCTGGCGCAGCCCCATGGTCCTCGATTTGTCGAGTAGCTCGAGGGTGCCCGGATATATGGCGGGGCGGATGACCTCTTCGAACAGATCCTCGGCCAGGTAGCGCAGGCGGTCCTCCGACTGGCCCTTGTACCACTTGAAGAAGATGTCGTTGAAGACCTTGCGGCTGTAGAGGTCGGCGACGGCGAAAATGGGAATTCCCAAGAACGTCGCCGCCGAGCGTCCGAGACTCTTCAGGATACCCTGGTCGTTTCTGGCGTAGAACGCGAACGTGTGGACCAGATTCGTGGATATCAGGGTGCCGTCGAGGTCGTAGAAAGCCGCAGCTGCCAAGGGTTTGTCGAATCTCCGTGAAACCCTAGATATTAACGGGGGAGGCTTTCCGGTTCAACCCGGGCGGACACCCGGGTTTGACCGAACTTCTCGCCACGGCGTAGGATGAGGGATTGTTCTCGCAAAACCATCTCGACAAAGGCATGAGACGAAGAGCCGCCATCACTTCCATCGGCCGGTTCGTTCCCGAACGGGTCCTGAGCAACCACGATCTCGAGTCCATGGTCGACACAACGGACGATTGGATCATGGAGAGGACGGGCATTCGGGAGCGGCGGATCGCCGACCCCGGCACCGGGACCTCGGAGCTGGCGGCCGCGGCCGCCCAGGAGGCGCTCGACCGGAGGGGGATCGGGCCCGACGACGTCGACCTCATCATCGTCGGGACCATCACTCCGGACATGATGTTCCCCTCGACCGCCTGCCTGGTGCAGGACAAGCTCGGGGCGACCCACGCCTGGGGCTTCGACCTCTCCGCCGCCTGCTGCGGATTCCTCTACGCGCTATCCGTCGGCGCGCAATTCATCGAGACCGGCGCCCACGACCGGGTCCTGATCATCGGCGCGGACGTGATGAGCAGCATCATTAATTACAAGGACCGCGCCACCTGAATTACAAGGACCGCGCCACCTGCGTCATCTTCGGCGACGGCGCGGGCGCCATCCTGCTCGAGGCCGCGCGGGAAGGGGAGGAGGGGTTCCTCGGCTTTCAGCACCGCATCGAGGGGAGCGGAGCCAAGTACCTTTACCTGCCCGGCGGCGGAAGCCAGAAGCCGCCGAGCCATGAGACGGTGGACAAAGAGCTGCATTTCGTCCACCAGGACGGCCGCCAGGTGTTCAAGTACGCCGTGCGCCGCACGTACGAAATGACCACGGGCCTCCTCCAGGCTCATGGTTTTACTCCTCAGGACGTCTCGCTTCTCATCGCTCATCAGGCCAACATCCGAATCCTCGATGCGACGGGAGAGCGGCTCGGACTCCCCGAGCACAAGATCGTGAAGAACATCGAGACCCTCGGAAACACCACCGCGGGCACGATTCCTCTTGCGCTCTACGACGCGGTCGAGCAGGACCGCCTCCAGAAGGGGGACCTGGTTCTCTTCAGCTCCGTCGGCGCTGGCTTCACCGCGGGAGCGTCGCTGCTGCGCTGGAGCGGGCTCCGAACCGACGGCCAGGCGTGAGCGGCGACCGCGAGAACCGGCTCGCGGAGGACCTACCTGCTGCAGCACGCCCGAAACCCCGTCGACTGGTATCCCTGGGGCGAGGAAGCGCTCGAGAGGTCCCGGCGCGAGGACAAGCCCATTCTGCTCTCCATCGGCTATTCCGCCTGCCACTGGTGCCACGTGATGGAGCGGGAGTCGTTCGAGAACGACGCGATTGCGGCCCTGATGAACGAGAGCTTCGTCGCAATCAAAGTCGATCGCGAGGAGCGCCCCGATATCGACGAGATCTACATGAGCGCGGTACAAATCATGACGGGCTCGGGAGGCTGGCCGCTCACCGTGTTCCTCACCCCCGAGCTCGAGCCGTTCTACGGGGGGACCTACTTCCCGCCTGAGGATCGCTGGGGCCGGCCAGGCTTCTCGACCGTCCTTCGCGAGATCGCGCGGGTTTTCCGCGAAGATCGAGCGCGAGTGAGAGAGACCTCGAAAGCTTTGACCGAGAGGATTCAGAGCCTTGCGGTCGTGCCCTCGTCGCGTGAGCTCATAAGCCGCGCTCTCATCCAGCAGGCGGCGCGGGAGCTCGCCCTTCGTTTCGACTCGAGGGAAGGCGGGTTTTCCTCCGCCCCCAAGTTCCCGCCTTCGGGAGCGATCTCTCTTCTTCTTCGATACCACGCGGCGGGCCGAGACCCGGACGCCCTCGCCATGGTCGAGCTCACGCTCGACAAGATGGCCGCCGGCGGGATGTACGACCACCTCGGCGGCGGTTTTCATCGCTACTCGACCGACGCCCTCTGGCTCGTACCGCATTTCGAAAAGATGCTCTACGACAACGCCCTTCTCGCGCGCACCTACCTCGAGGCGTACCAGGTCACCCAGAAAGAAGACTACGCGCGGGTCGCGCGGGAGACACTGGAGTGGGTGCTCCGCGAAATGCAAGGCGCGGAAGGTGGCTACTACAGCACGCAGGACGCCGATAGCGAGGGGGTTGAGGGGAGGTTCTACGTGTGGTCCGAAGAGGAGGTACGAAGGCTCCTGGGGGCAAAGGCGGACGAGTTCTGCCGCGCCTACGACGTGACCGCCTCTGGAAACTGGGAGGGAGAGAACATCCTCCATCGGCCGGCGGGATTCTCCTCCGGTGACGCGGATCTCGAGGCCTCGCTTCGCGAGGCGCGGGAAGTCCTTCTCCGCGAGCGCGAGAAGAGAGTGCACCCCGGGCTCGACGACAAGGTTCTCACAAGCTGGAATGGGCTCATGATCCTCGCCATGGCCCGAGGGTACCGGATCCTGGGCGACGAGAGGTTCCTGCGCGCGGCGCAAAAAGCCGCACGGTTCATCGAGGGCCGGATGGAGGCGGAAGGTCGTCTCCTCGCGACCTATCGCGGCGGCCGGGCGCGGTTGAAAGCCTACCTCGACGACTACGCGTTTCTCCTCGGCGGCTACGTCGAGCTCTTCGAAAGCGACTTCGACGTTCACTGGCTCGAGCGCGCGAGCGGGCTCGCCGCGAAGCTCTCCGAGCTCTTTGGCGACGAGGCCGGCTCAGGATTCTTCTTCACCGGATCGGATCACGAAAGCCTGATCAGCCGGACCAAAGGCGGCTACGATGGCGCCATCCCCTCGGGGAACGCGATGGCCGCGACCTATCTTCTGAAGCTCTCCGAGTACACCGGCTCCCGGAATCAGGCCGCCCTCGCCGCCGAGACCCTGCGGGCGTTTCACGCCCAGATGGAGCGCTCGCCGAGCGCTTTCGCGCAGATGCTCGCGGCCGTGGATCACTATCTCGCTCCGAAGCACGAGCTCGTCGTCGTGGGTAGGATCGATGCGGAGAGCACCCGCGAGGCGCTCCGCCGGCTTTGGAGCCGCTTCGCACCGGACCTCGCGTTAGCACTCCTGGACCCTGCATCTCCCGACGCCCCCCGGCTCCAGAAGGAGGCCTCACTCCTCGAAGGCAAGACTGCGGGGCCCGATCCCGACGAGCCTCGGTTCTACCTCTGCGAGAGAGGCGAATAGGCGAATAGGGGCGAATAGGAACTTCGATCCAACGCACTCGGGTAATAGCGGCAGGATGAAGGTTCGGGAGCGGGGAACAGGGCTATTGAAGGCGGAGTTCGACACTGAAGCGGCGGTCGCTGAAGTGAAGGTGTTAGTTCGATGAGGGAATAGGAGGGGTCGGGGCAAAGAGGTATCGGTGAATTGACGGATGCGAACGTATCAGTTCGATGGAGTTGGAGGAGCTCGCTCGCGGTTGGCGTTGTGATTGAGATGGTCGAGGATCTTGCGTACGACGCGAGGCTCGGTGATGAAAGCCACGACGCGGAAAGTGCCTCCACAAGGACACAGAAGGGGGTCGATTTCGAAAACTCTTCGAATCAAATCCGCCCAGCGCCGCCGCAGTGCCTGTTTTCGGGCGGGGCTCGAGGTCGGTTGGTCTTCATGTGGGTCCGGTCGAGCCGTATCGTCCTGCTCATCCGCTTGGCGTCGTCCTCGAACGGCATTAGCGTAGTGGCCGTAATAGAAGAGCAGATGTCGCCTCGGCTCTGGAATCTGAGTGACCACTCTTGCCAAGAACTCGAGCGCGTCGATTTTTTCGATCCGCGGGAAAAGCTCACTCGGCTCGTCGTGAGAGGATTTGGGAGCGTAGAGGACGTGAGCGGAGGCTTTGGTCCATTCCAATCGGGAAAGTCTCACTGGGGATCGAAGCATGTAGCGAGCGACTTTTTCGAGCGTGTTCTTTTCGCCCGCGGGGATGCGCACGGAATCGTCGATGGAGAAGCCACTTCTCTCCCATGAGAGCAAAAGGCGAATGCGGTCTTCTGACAGAAGGCCTTCTGACTGCAGCAAGCGGAGCACCCGATGACGGAAGAGCTCCTCAGCCATTCGATGATCGAGATAAGGCACGGGCACCCACTGCCCAGAGGCATTCCAGCCGCCCCTGGAACAAAGAGCATGGACGTGGGGATGAAATCGAGCCGCCTCCCCAAATGTCTGAACGACCGAGACCATTCCTGGGCGAAAACCGTCTTCTTCGAAGGCGGCGGCGCTCATGAGCCCTTGGAGGGTATCGTAGGCGCAACGGGAGAGCTCACCGAGAAGCTCACGATGGTGGAGAAAGTAGACTCTGAGCATCTTTGGGATCGTAAAAACCCACATGGCGTGAGGCACGTCTTCGAACACTTCGTCGTGAAGGAAAGCGGCAAATGCCGCGGCTCGCTTGGCGTCACACGAAGGACAGAGGTTCCTTTGACGACACGAGAACATAAGCAACCGCTCGGAACGACACTCGTCACATCGAAGCCTAGCGAAACCACATTCCGGCGACGCACAGTCGAGGTAACGAGCGATGACGGTGTCGGTGAAACCTCGCCATCGGCCGTGGGTGTTCTCGAATCGGTCCTCCCAGAGCGCCTTGACGTCCTCGTAGTGGGCCTCGACCAGCTGAAATAACGGAGTCGAACGCGGGTTGCGAGGCCGGTAAACGGGCGGAAGGCTTGCCGCTTCGGGGAGGAAGGCAGACGTAGCCGCCAAGGCGCCCATAAGGCGTAAGGACGAAGTCCGCCCTGGTGAACCTCCCTGCGGGGGTCAGCAAAGCTGCACGGCGAGCAGTTAACTGAAGGACCGCCCTTCATCCTCACCGATTTCGTAGATCTCGCAGAGGTAAGGATGGTCCAGGGCGGCGGCCGGGAGTGGGCGCTCGCTCCCGAGCTGAGGCCGGCCCTTCCCACCGGCCTGAGGAGCGAGAGCCGAGAAGATGCCGGCCTGCCTCGGCATGAGGGCGCCTTTTTCTCAAGACCAGTACGGCGGCGCAGACGATGACGAAGGCGAGAAGCGTCCCGGATGCTCACCAGCTGCCCGAGGGTCGCGACGGGAATGGCGCCGGCGACGCCCGCGACGAAAACGCCGGTAATCGTCGAAGAGATCCAGGGCGTCCGGAAACGCGGGTGGATGGCGCCCGCCCAGGGAGGGAGGAGCCCGTCCCGCGACATGGAGAAGAAGACTCGGGATTGCCCCAGGAGCGTCACCAGCATCACGGTGCTGGTGCCGGCGATGGCGCCCACCTTCACCAGGAGGCTTCCCCACGCGACACCGGTGGCATCGATACCGACGGCGACCGGGGCGGCGACGTCGAGCCGCGAGTAGTGCACGACTCCGGTGAGGATCACCGCGACCGCGATGTAGAGGACGGTGCAAATCCCGAGAGAGGCGAGGAGG
>Ga0184637_10002869_pt1 | contig 10936 bp, 10 predicted proteins | sample PLM3_127_b2_FD_133143 | JGI IMG/M metagenome (GOLD analysis project Ga0184637, IMG submission 133143) | Groundwater sediment microbial communities from an aquifer in East River, Colorado, USA - PLM3_127_b2 | ecosystem: Environmental > Terrestrial > Soil > Riparian zone | place: USA: East River... | reverse complement strand
TACGCGTACCACGCGCCGGTGTCGTCGGCAACGATGCTCTCGATCCAGATGCCGTCGCCCGGCCCGACGATCGTCACAGGCCCAACCTGCTGCATCTGGTCCAGCGCGGCGCCGGACAGGAGCGCCGGGATGCCGGCAAAGGACGTGAAGGCGAACAACTGCCAGCCGCCGTCGACGAGCTCCCATGTCATCGGGACATTGGAGTCGACGGCGCCCGGCATGGCCAGCTGCGGGGCCGGGATCAGCCGCGCCGAGGGCAGCGTCTCCTGCTGCGCGCTGAGCGCCACGATCATCACCCCGCACAGGCAGGCAATCAGACTTCGGCGTGCGTCGCGAGCCACGAGGGAGCTATACCCTCCGTACGACGGGGTGTGAAATGGGAACGATGCTCTCCCAACTAGTCAAAGACATACGGGAGCACGAAATACACCACTGCTGCAACAATCACCAGGAGGATCACTGGCAAGATGATCGACTCCGAGCTCTTCACTTTCTTATGCAAATCGGAATAGATCACGTACGTGCCCAGGACGACCAGAATCATGACGTGGGCGGCCGTCGAGATTCGAAACGCCACGAGAGGTGAAAGAGAGAAAAGCCCTCCACACAAGGCAACTGCTCCCAGTCGTTCGTCAGAGGGCCCACGATACAGTTTGAGGAGAAGCACAGCTACGATGCCGATTTCCCAATACGGAATGGGTATCCCCGCGCGCGCCTCACTACCGAATGCAAGCAATAATGCCAATCCGATAACAGCAATCCCACCTAAGCCGAGGAACCCCATTCGCATCATCGTCTGTCTACGTAGTGTCCGCCTTCCTTGTCCGCCGAAGCAGCGGAGCCGCGAAGGCGGACCGGGGCGAACTCTGGGAACCCCCAAACTCAGGACCGAACGTGAACACGAACAGAGAACCACGAGAACGAAGAAGTGTGAACGACGGCTCGCTAAAGGGATCCTCTCAGCGACCCTTCCCCACCTCGAGCGCCAGCAGCCAGTGCTTCCGCCAGAGCCCGCCGCCGTACCCGCCGAGCTTGCCATCGCTGTTCACCACCCGGTGGCACGGGATGATGATGGCGATGCGGTTCATGCCGTTGGCCCGCCCGACGGCCCGCTGCGCGCCGGGTGACTCCACGCGCGCCGCGAGCTGCGCGTAGGACACCGTCTCGCCGTACGGGATCCGCACCAGCTCGTGCCACACACGCTCCTCGAAGGGCGTGCCGCGGAACACCAGCGGCACCGTGAACGCGGTGAGCGCGCCCGCGAAGTAGCGTCCCAACTCGTCGCGCGCCTGCACCAGGTGCGGGTGATCGCCAGGGACCAGCGGCTGCCGCAACAACGCCTGCACCCGTTTGAGCTGCGCTTCCAGCATCCGCCGATCCGTGAACTCCAGCAGACAGAGCCCGTCATCGGTCGCGCCCGCCACCATTGGTCCAAGCGGTGTGTCGATGGCGGTGGTCGTCACGCACGACGCATCGCGACTCCGCCCCGGCGCCGTGCGGAACGTCCGCTCAAACGCCTCGCGGAAGCCGCTGTGGGAGTCCCAGCCCGTCCCGAGCGCCACATCATCCAACTCGTCGCCCGCACGCAGCCGCCGAAGCGCGCCGGCCAGCCGGCGGCCGCGGCAGTACGCGTGAAACGTCATGCCGTAGTGCTGGAGGAAGTAGCGCCGCGCGCGGGCGGGATCCACGCCGACGCGCCGCAGATCGCCATCGCGGAGGCGCCGATCCGGCTGCGCCTCGACGGTCTCGAGCAGCGGCTTCACCCACTCGGGCGCCGTCCCCGGCGGAAGCGCGGGGTCACAACGCCGGCACGGACGGTACCCGGCAAAGAGCGCCTCGCGCACGCTGGCGAAGAATTCCACGTTCGAAGGCAGCGGCTTTCGCGCGCGACACGACGGGCGGCAGAAGATGCCGGTGGTGCGAACCGCGGTGAAGAAGATGCCGTCGTAGGTGGCATCGCTGCCAAGAAACGCGCGCTCCATCTCGTGGCGCGACGGCAGCGACGGCGTAAAGAGCGCCGGCTGGTCGGCCGCGCTAGAATCGGCGGTGGTCTGTACTGGTGCGGTCATGGCCTCACGTTAACCGGAGACGAACGCCTCCCGCCACCGGAAAATCGACAGGGAATTCCAGTTGGTAGCCGGTAGCCGGTAGTCGGTTGGTAGTTGGTAGCTAAACAGTGTCTCGTAGGTCAAAGGTCAAAGGTCAAATCATGTCTGAACAGCATTTGCCTTTGGACATTGGACTTTTGACTTACGCGTTTCTGGTTAGCGCCTCTCCACGAGGCGCCAGAACTGCGTCTCGTTGACCAGCGTGATCCGGTGCCCTTTCTCGCGCAGCCGTTTGATCTCCATCAGCTTCAGCCCCGCATCCCGGCCGGCCGCCTGTAACGGGTTCGGCCGCCCGCGGACGACCACGTCCGTCCTCGCCGAGGGCATGCCGTGGATGATCGCTCCGGCCCGGCGGGCTGCACGGACGGCTTCGCTCCGGCGCCTGCTCAAAATCCCGGTGAAGGCGAGGTGCACGCCTGTGAGCGTCCGGAGCACCCCGGCCTTGAGCGACGCAGGCGGACGGCTGAGCGCCTCGATCATCTCGTCGGCGCTCTCGTACCGCTTACGCCGCTCGCCGATGCAGCGGTGCACGATCTCCTTCAGGTGATCGGTGCACGGAAGGCGGCGGATGTCAGGCGTGCGAATCCGGGCTCGCGCGTCCCCCTTGATCAGCATGGCCAGGAGCTGGCCCACCTGATACACGTCATCCCGCGCCTGCCACTTCGGGACGGCGCGCGCGAGGATGTCGCTCGGCGCCGTGAGCGCGTTCATCGTGCGCGCGGTCACTCCGCGCTGGTCACTCTGCTGCCGGACGATCCCGAAATCTCCGAGCTTCAAGCGCCGGCCGTCGCAGACGAAGACGTTCAGCGGCGTGAGGTCGCGGTGGAGCGCCTGCCCGCGATGCAGCTTCCCAAGCACCGCGAGGATGCCCGCGATCTCGCGGCGCGCCGTGGCTTCGGACCACCCCTTGCCGGAGCGGGCCAGGAATGCGCCAAGGTCGCCGTGCCGCGCATACTCGAGCGCCAGGCAGTACAGGACCTGCCCATCAGCGCGCATCAACGGAAACGTGTCGAACACCCGAATGGCCCGCTGATGTCCCTCCAGGAGCTGTCCGAAGTACGCCTCGCGCAGCCATCCGTCGATGCGGGCGCTCACCTTGACGCAGACGATCTCCGGAACCACCACTGAGCGACCGAGCCGCCTGGCGAGATAGACCTGGCCGAACCCGCCCTCGCCAATCAGCCGTTCGATGCGGTACTGGAGCCGTGTTTCCGGGCTGGCGACGACGTGGGCGGGTGCCAGCAGCCGCCCAGCGCCGCCGGAGGGCATGCGGGCCGAGCTGTCGCTGCGAGTCGTGGCCGCGGACGCATGCTTCACCGTACTAGCGCTAGCTCGATCCGGCACCCCAAGTGCTGCCTTTCATAAATACGGTGACGCACCGAGGGCGCCGAGGCGCCCGTCCCGCAAGGCGCGAGGAGGGAGAATACCGGGAGTATGTGGTGCGCCACGAGGGCGCGGAGGACCAGTGGATGAAAGATCCACCCGAGTAATTGTCGGTTCGACTCGGTAGCTACCTGCCCGGCGCAAGCCGAAGCGGCAGGGACATAGGCCTCCTTCAGGGAGGCTGGCAATCGCACGGGCCGTAACGCGAGTGAATCTCGAGCAGGCCTCGAAAGTGAAGTGGTGGATGCCGACCCGCCCAAATATCGGGGAAGGCCGCTGCGCGATGGGGAAGTCACCGACATGTGCACCCGTCGTGGTCCACCGGGGTATGGGGAACAGCACGTGCGAAAGGTTTTCCGAGCAACGTGGGAGGCCCACGACGGGCGAGCGGTTGCGACGCTCAACACGGCCTTCGGGGTCGTGGCTCGTCTGGGTGTCGGAGGGGCTCATAGTACCGCTGAAGCCGGCTAACACCGGGGGAGGGAAGGAGCCCCGCTTCTGGGTGCGTCTGAGGAAGTCAAGGACGAGGAGATTGGCGTGAGCCTGCAGACTCCCGAATGCGTTCGGCGACTTCAGAGGGCGCTCTACGTCAAGGCGAAGAAGGAGCCGGCGTACCGCTTCTATCTGCTCTACGACAAGGTGTACCGAGACGACATCCTGCTTCACGCCTACCACGTATCGCGCGCCGCACGCGGCGCCCGGACGCCTGGCGTGGATGGGGTGACGTTCGAGGACATCGAAGCAGCAGGACAGGAGGAGTGGCTCGCCGGGCTGAAACGGACGCTGCAGGACAAGACGTACCGACCCGACCCTGTACGGCGGGTGTTGATTGACAAACCGGGCGGCGGCCAACGTCCATTGGGCATCCCGACCACTCGGGACCGAGTGGTCCAGACGGCCGTCAAGCTGGTGATGGAGCCAATCTTCGAAGCGGACTTTGACGACAGTGCGTATGGCGACCGACCAAAGCGGAACGCGGTGGAGGCGGTTCGAGCAGTCCACGACGCGCTGTGCGACGGATACACGGACGTGGTTGACGCTGACTTGTCGAAGTATTTCGACACGATTCCGCACCAGGAATTGCTGCAGAGTGTGGCCCGCCGCGTGGCGGACCGGCACCTGCTGCACGTTCTCAAGATGTGGCTGAAGACGCCCGTCGAGGAGCGGGACGAACGGGGCGGGCGACACATGAGTGGTGGGAAGCGGAGCACGCGGGGTACGCCGCAAGGTGGCGTCATCAGCCCGCTGCTCGCCAACATCTACATGCATCGCTTTCTCCGGGCGTGGCGTGAGCGCGGGAAAGACCAACAGTACCAGGCGCAGGTCATCAACTATGCCGATGACTTCGTCATCCTCAGCCGCGGACACGCGGCCGAGGCACTGGCGTGGACGCGGTGGGCGATGACACATCTGGGGCTGACGCTCAACGAGACCAAGACGTGCCTCCGCACCGCATCGCGTGAGTCGTTCGACTTCTTGGGCTACACCTTCGGACAGGACCGCTATCGGAAAACGGGCCAGACGTATCTGGCGGCCAAACCCTCGATGAAGAGCGTGCAACGGCTCAAACACGCCGTTCGTGCGCAACTCCGTCCGGGCAATCAGGGGCGCTGGGCTGACGTGAGAGACCGCCTCAATCGCACGTTGCGAGGGTGGAGGACCTACTTCAGCTATGGCTCCAGGGCGACTGCCTATCGCGCAGTCGATAACTACGTCTACGCCAGCGTGCGTCACTTTCTGCGGCGACGGCATAACGTCCCGACGCGCGGGACCCGGCGTTTCTCGGCCGAGCAGGTCTTTGGCCCGCTCGGAGTCATCCGAATGCGTCCGCTGCCGGTCGGCCCTCCGTCGTGTGCCTCGGCGTGAAACCAGTCGGAGAGCCGGATGCGGGAAATCCGCACGTCCGGTTCGATGAGCGGAGACGGGAAACGGCGTCATGGTGTGGATTGAGGCACCGGCGTTCTTGCGAAAGCAGCCGGACCAGCAACTCCCCGCCCCTGTCATGACCGCGCCCGTCTTCGACTCTACACCGACGAGCAACGCCGCGGGGCGGGATGCATCGGCGGCCGAATGCCACCGTATTTATGAAAGTCAGCACTAAGCTACAACTCTCTCAATGCCGTCGCGATGGGCAGCCTCGCCGCGCGAATCGCCGGGAGCAGGCCGCCGACCAGGCCCATGGCGAGCGCGTAGAAGAGTCCCATCGCCAGCAGCTGCGGCGTAACGCGAAACGCGAAGGCCACCTGGCTGAACGTCTGGAAATTCATCGTCGACGTCTGGTAGCCGTTGAAGGCGAGATACGCGCCGATACCCCCGATCAGGCCGCCGATACCGCCGAGTGCCAGCGACTCGGCGAGGACCGAGACGAGGACGGACGAGGTATTGAACCCGAGGGCGCGGAGCGTCGCAATCTCCCTCGCCCGCGTGGCCACTGCCGTATACATCGTCAGGATGGCGCCGAAGACCGCGCCGATGCCCATCAACCCCGCAATGCCGAAACCGACCGACTCGATGAGCCGAGTCAACGCCTGTGACTGTCCCGCGTAATACTCGTTCTCGCGGCGAACGGCAACGTTGACCTGGGGGTTCGCCGTGAGCCAGTCGCGGAAGGTGTCGAACGAATCGGTCGAATCGAGCTGTGCGAGCACCGATTGGTACGTGTTGCCGCGCCGAAATGCGCCCTGGAGCGTGCGGGCGTCGCTCCAGATCTCCGTCTCGGCGACGCCTCCGTCCGCCTCGAAGACGCCGACCACTTGCCAGCGGTTCTGACCCGAGACGATCGTGTCGTCGACCTCCGTGTGTATGAATTGTCTGTTGGCGCCCCGGCCGACGATCACCTCGTTCGTGCCGAACTGAAACATCCGGCCCTGGATGAGTGAGACTTCCTCACGCGTGGACATGCCGGTCGGCTCGATGCCACGCATCGGCACGTTCGCAGCCGCATCGGGCGTCGATTTCTTCGGCAGGTCGATGATGACGTAGAGCTCCGCCGACGCCAGCGCTGTCGGCCCATCGCGCCGAACGCCCGGCGCCTGCTTGATGACGTCGACGTCAGCGCCCTCGAGTCCGCTCGTCAACTCGGTGTCGGCGCCGCTGCGCATGACGAGCGCGCGGCCGGGCGAGCCGGATCCCTGCATGGCCCCGGAGAACCCGGCGGCGATCGACAGCACCGACACGAACACCACGACGACGCCGGCGATGCCGATGATGGCGACCGCGGAGGAACTGAGCCGCGCCGGGATCGTGCGCAGATTGAGCGCCATGACCGCCGCCGTCTGCCTGAGCCACCTCTGCACGTCTAGGTCCTCCTCAGCGCGTCGGTAATCCGCAGCCGCATGGCGCCCATGGCCGGCGCGGCGCCTGCCAGCAGACCCATGCACACCATGAGCGCGACGCCGATCGCGACGTCGCGCGGCGGCAGCACGAAGATCGGCAGCAGGCCGCCCGTGGGATCGCCACCCTGGACGAACAGCCACGCGAGCGCGAGCCCGAGGCCTCCGCCCACGAACACGATGAACAGCGATTCAGCCAGGACGAGCGCCAGGATCGCGCCTCCGGTGAACCCGAGCGTCTTGAGGACCGCCAGCTCGTTGGTGCGTTCGCGGACCGACTGCGCCATCGTGCTGGCGGCGACGAGGCCGAACATGAAGAGCACAACCGACGAAATCGCGATCATGATGGCGCCGATGTCGCCAATCTGCTTTGCGAAGCTCTCGATGAACCCTTTCTCGGTCGTCGTCTTCGTCTCCGCCGGCGAGTTGGCGAACATCTCGTCGAAGGTCCGGCTCAACGCCACCGCCTGGGAGGAGTCGGCAATCTTGACGACGTACCAGCCAACCTGGCCCTCCCCGGCGGCGCGGTTCTCGTCGAGATAGTCGTACCTGAAGAAGAACTGCGTCTTGTCGATGCCGTCATCGCCGTCGTAGATGCCGACGAGGTTGAACTCCCAGGTCTGCCCCTGCTTCGGCTGCCAGATCGTTCCCGTGAGCGGGATCCGATCGCCGACCGTCCAGCCGAAGCGATCGGCGAGATCCCGGCCGGCGATGGCGCCCTGGCGGTCGGCGAGCCACGCCTTCGTCTGGTCGGGTGGCACGCGGAATTCGGGATAGATCGCCAGGAACTGCTCGGGCTCCACCGCGATATTCGCGAAAAAATTCGCGGGGTCCTGATAGACGCCACCGAACCAGGTCTGATGCGTGGCCATCTGGACGCCGGCCGTCTGCTGCAGCCGCGCCTGGTAGGCCACCGGCAACGGCATGATCAGGCTCACCTTGTGAATGAGGATCAGCCGATCCAGACCCGCGATATCGATCCCGAGGCTGAACGCCGTGCGGATCGTCATCAGGATCCCGAACAGCAGGAACGCGATGAAGATCGAGAGCAGCGTGAACGTGGTGCGGAACTTCCGGCGCCAGACGTTCCTCCAGATGAGCGGCAGGAACTTCATGACAGCCCGTTTCCCGTCAGCACCCCTTTGTCGAGGTGGAGCGTGCGGCGGGCCCGCTCGGCCGCGTGGGGGTCGTGTGTGACCATGACGATGGTCTTGCCGTGGTCGCGGTTGAGCGCCTGGAGCAGATCGAGCACCTCGTCGCCGGCCTTGCGATCGAGATCGCCGGTGGGCTCGTCGCAGAGCAGGAGCGTCGGGTCGGTGACAATCGCGCGGGCAATGCCGACGCGCTGCTCCTGGCCGCCGGACAACTGCCGCGGATAGTGCTTGGCCCGGTCGGCGAGCCCCACGACTTTCAGCGCAATCCCGACGCGTGTCCGGCGGTCGGCCTTCGAGAGCCGGGTGAGGAGCAGCGGCAGCTCGACATTCCGCTCGGCCGTGAGCACCGGGAGGAGGTTATACAGCTGGAAGACGAAGCCGATGTTCTGGGACCGCCACCGCGACAGCTGACCGCCGTTGAGCGAGCTGATTCGCACGCCGGCCACCTCGACGCCGCCGCCGGTGGGCGCATCGAGTCCTCCCATCAAATTGAGCAGCGTCGTCTTTCCGGAGCCCGACGGCCCCATCAGCGCGAGAAAGTCGCCTGTCGGAATCTCGAGGTTGACGCCCTTCAGCACGTCGATGCGCTCGTTGCCGCGCGTGAAGTGTTTGTGGACGTCTCGTACCTGCACCAGGGATTGTTCGCTCATGCGTTTGTGCCCGATCTGTCACTGTTACGCCACCGAGATCACGAAGACGACTTAGCCACGAAGGTCACGAAGGACACTATGGGTTTTGTCAATCGCGCCACTTTTGTCCGCAGCTTCTGGTGGGACGAAAGCGAAAACGTCGTGCCTGAAACCATTGTGATCCTTGTGTCCTTTGTGGCCAGGCCGTCTTCGTGACCTTCGTGGCTAAACCGTCTTTGCGGCCTTCGTTGATTCACTGCTCCACCACCTGTGCCCCGCTCGTCAGCGCGGGCGGAGGCGACACGATGACGCGCTCGCCGGCGCGGAGACCGGCCAGCACTTCCACGCGATCACCGTCGGCGCCGCCGGTCGTCACGGCACGACGATCGACGACGCCGCCCGCGACCACGAAGGCATAGGATTGATCGCCCTCTGCTCTGATCGCGGTCTTCGGCACGAGCGCCACCGGACGCGCGGCCGGCAGATCGGCGGCCTCGGCGTCGCGGAGGAACGTCACCTTCACGCCCATATCCGGCAGGAGGCGCGGATCGAGCTGCCTGAAGCCGATGCGCACCAACACGGTCGCCTTCTGGCGGTCGGCCGTGGGGACCATCGTGATGACGCGCGCCGGAATCTGCCAGTCCGGATACGCATCGAGCACCGCGGTGACGCCCTGGTCGGGCGAGACCCGGTTGATGTAGCTCTCGTTCACATCGACCTCGATCTCGAGCGATCGCATATCGACGAGCGTGCCGATACCGGTTCGGGTAAAGCCGCCGCCGGCGGACACGGGCGAGACCATTTCGCCCGGCTGCGCATCTTTCGAGATCACCACGCCGCTGAAGGGCGCGCGAATGATGGTGTCGTCGAGATTGGTCTTCGCAAGCTCGATCTGCCGCTCGGCCACGTTGACCTGTTCGCGCGCCGCCATGATGCGCGCGTCGAACGAGTCGACCTGCGCTTGCGCGGCCTCGACTTCAGCCTGAGTCGACAACCCGTCTTTGATGAGTCGCGTCAGCCGGGCGAGCATCAGCTTCGCTTCCTGAAGGCGGACTTCGTTCTCGCGGACGCCTCTTCGATTCAACTCGGCCTGCGCCTCGGCCAGCGCCAGTGAGGCCTTCAATGTCGCGTCATCGAGACGGGCGAGGACCTGGCCCTCCTTGACCGCCATGCCTTCTTCCACGTTGACCTCGATCACCTTGCCCGTAATCTTGGACGACACCGTGGCGCGACGGCGCGCCGTCACGTACCCCGTGGCGTTCAGGACGGCCGCCTGCGTCCCGGCCGCCCGCTCGGAGACCGCCACCGTCTCCACTTCAATCGGCCGTTCGCGCGTCACCCATCGCCAGGCCGCGACCCCGCCGGCCCCGGCGACGATCAGCAGAATCAGCCAGACGACCCACCGTCGGGCAGGTCGGTCGGGTTCGCGCTCGATGCGGAGCGCGGAGAGGTCGTCCTTGAGGTCAGGCATGTGAGTCGATCAGCATACCAGCCGGTAGTTGCAAGCCGGTAGTCGGTGGTCGGTAGTTGGTAGTCAGTAGTCGGTAGTCGGTAGTTGGTAGTCGTGGCGCCCAGTGACTATGGCGTCGCCGGGGCGAAATCGGACGGCTCGTGGAGCTGTCGAATCTCGCTTTCGCCGTCGCCTGCCACGTTGAGGAAACGCTTGGTCAATGCGATCGCTTCGTCTTTCGACTTCGCCTGGATAATCGCGAAGCCGCCGATCAGCTCCTTCGTCTCGGCGAAGGGGCCATCGGTCACGGAGAATGTTCCTCCTTCGAGCCGGACGCGCGCGCCTTTCGCGCTCGGCTGGCAGCCCTCGGTGGACAGCAGCGTGCCGGCGTGCATCATCTCCTCGATGAGCTTCCCCATCCCCGCCATTTCCTGCTGGGTGGGAGGAGCGCCCTCCTCCTTCGCTGGTTTGTACAGACACAGGAATCGCATCACCTTGTCTCCTTCTGGTTTCTCACTGGGGCCACAGCTCCGGACGGTCGCGACCGGGTGCGCCACCTGGGTTCTACTTACCTGTCGAACGACAGGACGCGAGATCGACAGGTTCAGATTCTTTTTTTGGCGCGAGCGAGCCTGCAGTCAGTCCAGCCGCACGAGGCCGCGGCGGCTGGCCACCTTCACCGCTTCGGTGCGGCTGGTCACACCCAGCTTCTCGAACAGGTGTCCCAGGTGGGTCTTCACGGTGCGATCGCTGATGCCCAGCTCGCCGGCGATCTCCTTGTTGCTCTTGCCGTCGGCCATGAGCCGCAGCGTCGTCAGCTCCCTCGGCGTGAGGTGCACGCGCGTGACGCCTTCGGCCAGCTTGGCGGCGGCGGCGGGCG
>Ga0184637_10002868_pt1 | contig 10949 bp, 9 predicted proteins | sample PLM3_127_b2_FD_133143 | JGI IMG/M metagenome (GOLD analysis project Ga0184637, IMG submission 133143) | Groundwater sediment microbial communities from an aquifer in East River, Colorado, USA - PLM3_127_b2 | ecosystem: Environmental > Terrestrial > Soil > Riparian zone | place: USA: East River... | reverse complement strand
TCTTCCTTGCTTACATCGCCGCAGTGGCGCTCGTGCGCCCGCAATGGGTGCCGGCGCTGCCGAAGGAGGCGCGGACGAAGAAGGGCTGGGCGCTCGTTTCCAGAGTGTTGTGGGGCATGATTCCATCGATCGTGCTCATCTTTCTGGTGCTCGGCACGATCTTCATGGGCCTCGCGACCCCGACCGAAGCCGGTGCGATGGGTGCGGTCGGCGCCATGGTCCTCGCCGCGCTGCACCGGCGGCTGACTTGGCCGCTGGTCTGGCAGGGCATGGACTCGACGATGCGAATCTCGGCGATGGTGATCTTCATCCTCATCGGCTCGACGGTGTTCTCGCTCGTGTTCCAGGGTGTGGACGGCAACGTATGGGTGGAGCACATGCTGTCGGGCCTGCCGGGCGGACAGATCGGCTTTCTGATCGCAGTGAACATCTTCGTGTTCTTCCTCGCGTTCTTCCTCGACTTCTTCGAGATCGCGTTCATCATCGTGCCGCTGCTCGCGCCGGTGGCCGACAAGCTGGGCATCGACCTCATCTGGTTCGGCGTGCTGCTGTGCGTGAACATGCAGACTTCGTTCATGCACCCGCCGTTCGGCTTCGCGCTGTTCTACCTGCGCGGTATCTCCGACCAGATCTACAAGAACAGGTCGATCCCGCGGCCGATCCTGTCGAAGGACATCTACCTCGGCGCGATCCCGTGGGTCGTGATGCAGCTGGTGCTGGTTGGCATCGTGATCCTCTGGCCAGCCTCGGTGACCTACTGGCTCGACAAGGATGTCAAGCTCGACACCGACAAGGCGACGGAGATGCTCGAGGGCATGGGCGGGCGCGGCGAGCGTCCGACGACCGATCCATCCCAGGGCCTCTTTCCGCCCGCCGCGCCCGCGAGCGCGCCGCCGGTGCCGGAGTCGACGGGCAAAGAAGATCCAATGGAAGCGATGCGGCGATCGCTCGGCGGCGATACGAAGAAGTAAACAAAAACGCCCCGCGGCCTGTTGGCTTGCGGGGCGTTCGGCGGCACGTGGTTCGCGCCGCGGCCGACGGGCTCAGAGCTTCTGCGACTGCATGAAGTCGTCGAAACCCGCTTCGGCAAAGCGGAACCACAGCGTCTGATCGGCGCGGAACTTCGAGTAGTCCTCGTAGATCTTCTTCCACCCCGGATTGCTTGCGTTCAGTTCGGCGTACACGGCCATGGCTTCCTTGAAGGCCGCGTCCATCACGTCCTTCGGGAAGCGGAACAGCTTGGTGCCACCCGCCACCAGTTGCTTCAGCGCCGCCGGGTTCTTGGCGTCGTAGCGTGCCTGCATCACGGTGTGCGCGTGCGCCGCAGCGTTTTCGACCATCGCCTTGTACTCGGGCGACAGCGCGGCCCACGCCTTGGTGTTGATATACAGCGACAGTTGCGGGCCGCCTTCCCACCAGCCGGGGTAGTAGTAGTTCGGCGCAACCTTGTTGAATCCGAGCTTCTGGTCATCGTAGGGACCGACCCATTCGGCGGCATCGATCGTGCCCTTTTCCAGCGCCTGGTAAATCTCGCCGCCGGGCAGGCTCTGCGACACGAGGCCCAGGCGCTCGAGCACCTTGCCGGCAAAGCCGCCGATGCGCATCTTCAGGCCCTTGATGTCGGCCAGCGACTTGATCTCCTTGCGGTACCAGCCGCCCATCTGGGCACCGGTGTTGCCCATCGGGAAGTTGACGATGTTGAAGGGGGCATAGAACTCGCGGAACAGCTTCAGGCCGTTGCCTTCGTACATCCACGCGGTCATCTGGCGGCTGTTCAGACCGAACGGGATCGCCGTGTCCATCGCGAAGGTCGGGTCCTTGCCGAAGAAGTAGTACGGCGCGGTGTGGCCACATTCCACGGTGGCGTTCTGCACACCGTCGACGATGCCGAGCGCGGGCATCAGCTCGCCGGCGGCATGCACGGAGATCTCGAACTTGCCGCCCGACATGTCCTTGACCGCCTTGGAGAACACCTCGGACGAGCCGTAGATGGTGTCGAGAGCCTTCGGGAAGCTCGACGCCATACGCCAGCGGATGTTGGCCTGCGCGTGCACGATCGCCGGCGCGGCTCCGGCAGCGAGCACACCGGCCAGTCCGGCACCGCGGACAAAGGAACGACGTTCCATGGGAACTCCTAGAGAGGTTGAGAACCACGCCGGATTTTAGGAGTCGCACTTTGGTGCTTCCCCCGGATTTACCCCTGCGCAACAACCCCCACGCGCGGCTGAATCTGCGACGGCACGGGGCCTCAAAGACCCGCGATTTTCATGCGCTCGATGAGCACCGAACCGATCGTCTTGTTGCCCGTCGTGTACGCGTCCGCGCCGACGGCGACGATGCTCTCGAGCATCGTCGCGAGATTGCCCGCGATCGTGATCTCGTGCACCGGGTGCGCGATGCGTCCGTTCTCGACCCAGAACCCGGCTGCGCCGCGCGAGTAGTCACCGGTCACGTAGTTGACGCCCTGCCCCATCAGCTCGATCACGAACAGACCGCGGTGCAACTTGCGCAGCATCGCATCGAGGTCGTCGCCCGGTGCCGTGCCGCGGCTGGTCAACCGAAGATTCTGCGAACCGCCGGCGTGCCCCGTGGTGCGCAGCCCGAGCTTGCGCGCCGAGTAGCTCGACAGGAAGTAGCCCTGCACGACGCCGGCATTGACCACATTGCGCGCGCGCGTTGCGACGCCTTCGTCATCGAACGGCGCGCTGCCCTTGCCTTTCGGAATGTGCGGGTCTTCCTGAATGTCGATGTGGTCCGCAAACACCGGCTTGCCGATGCTGTCGACGAGGAACGACGACTTGCGGTACAGCGCGCCGCCGCTGGTGGCTTGCACGTATGCGCCCAGCAAGCCGGCGGCAAGCGTCGACTCGAACAGAACCGGCACCTCGCACGTTGCGATCTTGCGCGAATGCAGCCGCGACAACGCGCGCTCGGCCGCGTAGCGCCCGACCGCCTCGGGAGCGGCGAGTTCCTTCGGGTCGCGCATCGAGCTGTACCAGGCGTCGCGCTGCATGTGCGCACCACGGCCGGCGATCGGCGCCACAGATACCGAATGGCGCGAGCTCGCGTACCCTCCGCCAAAACCTCGGCTGTTGCCGGCGAAGAAATGCGACTGTTGCGCAGCCACGCCGGCACCTTCGGAGTTGGTGATGCGCGCGTCGGTACCGAGCGCTGCCGCTTCGCAACGCCTTGCAATCTCCATTGCGGCCTTCGCATCCATCGGCCATGGATGGAACAGGTCGAGATCACGCGTCACGACATCGCCTTGAGCGAGATCGTCCGAGTCTGGCAGGCCGGCGGCCGGGTCCTCGGCGGTGAAGCGCGCAATGTCATAGGCGGCGCGCACCGTCTGCTCGAGAGCCGAGCGCGAGAAGTCGGAACTGCTCGCGTTGCCACGGCGCTGGCCGCTGAACACCGTCACGCCGAACGACTTGTCGCGATTGCGCTCGACGTTCTCGACCTCGCCCTTGCGCACGGAGACCGAAAGGCCCGCTCCCTCCGACACCTCCGCCGCCGCATCGCTCGCGCCGAGCTGCCGCGCGAAAGCAAGCGCATCGTCGACGATCTGCTGGAAATCCTCGGGCCGGTAAGCGAAGCCTGAATCGGCGTTGCGCGACGGAAGCGGCTTTGAATCGGACATTGTTGGGCTTGTGCGGCGACGACAGGTCGTGCGGCCTATGATAACCAGCCCCTTCGACGCTACGCACCATGCGCTCCCCGATTTCTCGACCAGCAGACAGCCTCGATGCCGATTCGCAGCGGCCAAGCAAGACATCGCTGAAGAAGGCGATGCAAGAACTTCAGCAGCTCGGCGAGTCGCTCACCGAGCTGAGCGACGGCCGGCTGCGCGAGCTGCAGCTGTCCGACACGCTGCTGGATGCGGTGCTCGAGTTCCAGCGTACGCGGTCGCACGAAGGTCGCCGGCGCCAACTGCAATACATCGGCAAGCTGATGCGCGACGCCGAGGTCGAGCCGATTCGCGAGGCGGTTGCCTCTGCGCGGCTTGGCCCCGCACGCGAAGCACTCGCCCTGCACGAAGTCGAGCACTGGCGCGACCGGCTGCTCGCAAGCGACAGCGAGCTCACGCCGTGGATGGAACAGCATCCGGGGAGCGACCTGCAGCAACTGCGCAGCCTGATCCGCGCCGCGCGCAAGGACATGACCGCCGCGCCCGACGATCCCAAAGCCGTCGGCAGAAAAGGACGCGCTTATCGCGACCTCTTCCAGTTCATCAAGGCGACTTCATGAACGAGCCCTCCACCTCCACCTCCACTCGCGCTTCCTTCGATGCGGTGCGGATCGGCCTGGTGTCCACCAGCGATCGCGCGTCGAGCGGCGTCTACGAGGACAAGGGCATCCCCGCTCTGCGCGACTGGCTCACACGCGCGGTGCGCAATCCGATCGAGTTCGTCGACCGCCTGATCCCCGACGACCAGGCGACGATCAGCTCCACGCTGATCGAGCTCGTGGACGCCGCGAGCTGCAATCTCGTGCTGACCACCGGCGGCACGGGCCCCGCGGCGCGCGATGTGACCCCCGAGGCCACGCTCGCGGTGGCGACGAAGCTGATGCCGGGGTTCGGCGAACAGATGCGGCAGATCAGCCTGCGCTTCGTGCCCACCGCGATCCTGTCGCGACAGGTTGCCGTGGTGCGCGGCAAGGCGCTGATCATCAACCTGCCCGGGCAGCCGAAGTCGATCGCGGAAACGCTCGAAGGGCTGCCGAGCGTGCAGCCGCCGGTGCCTGGCATCTTCGCCGCGGTGCCTTACTGTGTGGACTTGATCGGCGGCCCGTACATCGAAACCGACCCGGCCGTGTGCACCGCCTTTCGACCGAAGTCGGCGCAGCGCCCGCCAGGGTGATGCCGCTGCGCTACTTGACGAGCTGATTCAGCTTTGCGGCGTCGAAGTGCTCCGTGGTGTGAGCGTCCTCGGGAACGCACTCACCGGCGCCAGGCCCGCCCTGCGACAGCTTCTCGATGGCCTGCCACAGCAGCGCGATCTGGTGCTCCTGCCCGGCGGCGCTGTCGATCAAGCCTCTCATCGCCTGCGAGACCGGATCGTCGCCTTGCGTCACGCCATAGGCCGAAAACCCCATCCGCGCTGCCACGGCTTCGCGCTGCGCGTCGGTGTCGGCCTGCAGGATGCGCGCCGGGTTCCCGATCGCCGTGGCGCCGGGCGGAACCGGCTTGACGACGACCGCTCCCGAGCCGACGCGCGCGCCGTCGCCGACCGTGAAGCCGCCGAGCACCTGCGAGTTGGCACCGACGATCACGCCGCGGCCGAGCGTCGGGTGCCGCTTCGCGCCGACGGTGAGCGAGGTGCCGCCGAGCGTGACGCCCTGGTAGATCGTGCATTCGTCGCCGACCTCGGCCGTCTCGCCGATCACGACGCCCATGCCATGGTCGATGAACACGCGCCGGCCGATCTTCGCGCCGGGATGGATCTCGATGCCGGTGAAAAAACGCGACAAGTGCGAAAGGAACCGGCCGAGCCAATGCAAGCCCTGCGTCCAGCACCAGTGAGCGCGGCGATGCATCACGAGCGCATGCAGGCCCGGATAGCAGGTCAGCACCTCCCATGTCGAGCGTGCCGCGGGGTCGCGCTCGCGGATGCAGGCAATGTCTTCTCGCAATCGGCTGAACATGGGCAGTGGCGTGGCGAATCGGGCGCCAGTGTATCGAGTGTGAGGCCGACACTAAGGGCGTGCCGGCCCCGCGGGTACTGGGGCGACCATTTCGGATGGGCAGAGCAGCGACTCAGCGCGCCTTCGAACTCATCGCCCTCGCAACGCCGCGCAGGATGTCCACCTCCTCGGGCGTGAGTTGGGCGCGGTTGACGAGCTGGTTCAACCGTGGCATCAGCTTCTTCGGCGCGCCGGGGTCCAGGAAGCCGATTTCCTGGAGCGCGCGTTCCCAGTGCGCGAGCAGTCCCTGCACCGCCACCGCATCGGCGAGCGATGCCTGCGGTGTCCTCGCCATGACGTCGAACCCGCCGAGCGCCTGGCGCCATTCGTAGGCGATCAGCTGCACCGCCTGCGCGAGGTTCAACGAGCCGTAGTCGGGGTGCGTCGGGATGCTGAGCACCGCATGGCATCGATAGACGTCGTCGTTGCTCATGCCAAAGCGCTCGCCGCCGAAGACGAAAGCGACGCGCTGCCCGCTGGGTGCGAGCGTCGCGAACAATGCGCGCGGCGCGCAGGTCGGGGGGCCGAAATCGCGCGGGGTCATCGCGGTCGCGCAGACATGGTTCACACCCTCGAGCGCATCGGCGAACGTCGGCACGATGCGTGCGTTGCGAAGGACGTCGGCCGCGCCGCTCGCCATCGCAAGGGCCTCGTCGCGCAGGAGCACGTCGTCGTGACGCGGAGCGACGAGCACCAGGTCCGAAAAGCCCATCACCTTCATCGCACGCGCCGCCGCGCCGACGTTGCCGGGGTGGCTCGTGTGCATCAGCACGAAGCGTGTGGGGTCCGGGCCTGGCATGGGGTGGGCGGCTAAAATCGCGATTATCCGCAGCAGCTGCGTCGCACTTGCAGCCGCTGTCGCTCTTTTCCTCCGTCACACCGTCTCACCGCCCAGGTCCAAGCCATGTCGCAAGCGCTGCATCCGATGCTCAACGTCGCCATCAAGGCCGCTCGCACAGCGGGCTCGCTCATCAACCGAGCCTCGCTCGACGTCGATATGCTGAAGGTCAACACCAAGGCGCCGAACGACTTCGTGACGGAGGTCGACCAGGCCGCCGAAGAGGCGATCATCGAGACGCTGCTGACCGCGTATCCGGGCCACGGCATCCTGGCCGAAGAATCCGGGCGCACGCATGGCGCGCGCGACAGCGAATACGTCTGGATCATCGACCCGCTGGACGGCACCACCAACTTCATCCACGGCTTTCCGGTCTATGCGGTGTCGATCGCGCTCGCCCACAAGGGACAGGTGCAGCAAGCGGTCGTGTACGACCCATCGCGCGATGACCTGTTCTATGCGTCCAAGGGTCGCGGCGCATTTCGCAACGACCGGCGGCTGCGCGTGTCCAAGCGCACGCGGCTCGCCGAATCGCTGATCGGCACCGGCTTTCCGTTTCGCAAGGGCGACAACCTGAAGCGCTACGTGAAGATGTTCGAGGACGTGATGCAAAACTGCGCCGGCCTGCGCCGGCCGGGTGCGGCGGCGCTGGACCTGTGCTACGTCGCGGCCGGCTGGTACGACGGCTTTTTCGAGACGGGCCTGAGCCCGTGGGACGTCGCTGCCGGGTCGCTGATGATCACCGAGGCCGGCGGGCTGATCGGCAACTTCACCGGCGACGCCGATTTCCTGTATCAGCGCGAAGCGGTCGCCGGCAACCCGAAGGTGTACGGGCAGTTGGTGCACATCCTGGCGCCGTACACGCGGGTACTCAAGGGTGCTGAAGGCCCCGGTGCCCACACAGGCGCGACGCCCTCAGCGACCGATGCCTTCATCGCCGGCGCAGCACCGAACGACTCGAAGTTCTGAGCGGCTCGCCCCCTAGGTTGTGCTCCCGCAAGCCGCTGCAACTGGCAGCAGCTTGCGCTATAAAGTGGCCTGCCCGCCGAGGAGAGAAACATGAACAAGCAGATCCTGACCGTCGCTGCGTTGGCCCTCATGCTGGCTGCTTGCAAGCCGGCTCCGACCAAGCCGGATCCGATGAAGCCGCAGGTCTCGGTCGTTGATGGCAAGATCAACATCGATCAAGAAGTGATCGAGTTCAAGCCGGAAGAAAAGGACGTCACGATCGCCTGGCAGTTGCCGAAGAATTCGAGTCACCGCTTCACGCGCGACGGCATCGTGATCGAAAAGGGCGAAGGCGAGTTTGTCCAGTGCCAGCCCAGAAGCGAAGGCATCGAGTTCACCTGTCTCAACAGGCATACACGGCCCGGCGACTACAAGTACACGATCAAGGTCCAGGACGGGAACAATCCGCCAGTCGTGCAGGACCCGACCATCAGAAACAGGTGAGAGCGATCGCTTCAGACCAGCGCCAACAGCCAGGCGCGCGCCCGCAGCAGCGCCTCGTCGGGGGGCAGCCTGCGCCCAGCAGCCTCGCTGGCGGAAAAGACCTGCGGACCCAATCCTTGCTTCGCCCGCGCGACGAACGGGGCCAGGAACGCTTCATCGGCGGGGTCGCGCTGCAATCCGGTCTGGGCAGTCTGCGCCTCGGCTGCGCCGAAGAACAGAGCGGCGTGTTCCCAATCTTCGCTCAGGGCTGCAAGACTCGTGCAGACTTCCATGGCGCTTTGTTGTGCCGGCTTCGAGCCGATGTCCTCGGCAATCGTCAGCACTTCGAGCAGCATGGTCCGCGCACCCGCAGCCGATGCGCGTCCAACTGCAACCATCGCAAGGTTCAGGAGCCCGATCGCAGTGCTTTCCTGATCATGCAACTCGCGAGCCAGCGCGACCACGTCCTGGTACAGCGACTCGGCCGCGTCGAGGCGTCCTTCCATGCGATGCAGTTGCGCCAACGCATTGCTGGCTGCAGCGAGTTCGCGCTTGTCCCCGAGCTCGCGAGCCAAGGCCAACGCCTCTTCAAGATGATTGCGCGCTTCGCCGAACTGTCCTTCGCCAAGGCAAACCATGCCTAGCGGCTGAAGCGTGCTTGCGATCCAGCTCGTGTCGCCGATCTCGCGCGCAATCGCGAGACTCTCTTCGAGGTAGCGCTGCGCTTCGGCATAGCGGCCCATGAAGTAGCAGATCTGACCCGCATCGAAGAGACCTCGAAGACGCGCCAGGTTTCTCTCATGCGCACCGCTGCGCGCGAGCGCCTCCATCGTCACCTGGTGTCCGAGCGTCAGCAGTCCGCGAGACAGCCAATACGGTCGCAACGCGAAGATGAGTCTCAGACCGAGCGCCGCGCCGTCTTCCGCGTGGTCACCCCAAGAGTGGGCGGCCAGCAGGTTTTCTCCTTCGAGGTCCAGACGGGCAAGCCATGCTCCCTGATCACGACCGTCAAGCTCAGGGCGTGCTTGCTCGCCGATCGCCAGGTAGTGGCTGAGATGGCGAGTGCGCGTCGAGAAGGCCTCGCCGGCTTCGTCCAATCGTTCCTGCGCGTACTGCCGCACGGTTTCAAGCAGCCGGTAGCGCCCGCCCTCGGCTTCCATCACGACGAGCGACTTTTCGACCAAGCGCATGAGCAGATCGAGCACATCGCTCTGATCGATGTCGCCGCCCGCACCGACCGCCTCGGCGGCTTCGAGCGCCCAACCGCCCGCGAAGACCGCGAGCCGCCGGAACAGCGCGCGCTCCTGCTCGGTCAGCAGGTCATAGCTCCAATCGATCAACGCGCGCAAGGTCTGTTGGCGCGGCAGGTGCGTGCGATCCGCGCCGCCGAGCAAGCGGAAGCGGTCGTGCAGCCGCGTCGCGATCGCCTCCGCCGACAGCGCGCGCGTGCGCGCCGCGGCGAGCTCGATCGCCAGCGGGATGCCGTCGAGCCGATGGCAAATCTCGACCATCGCTGCGGCGCTGCGCTGGTTGACGCGAAACGCCGGCTGCGCGGCAGTCGCGCGGTCGATGAACAGCCGCACCGCATCGTGGTGCGTCAACGCCTTGAGCGCCAGCTTCTTCGTCGGCGCCGGCGCCGACAGCGCGGGCACCTGATAGACGCTCTCGCCCGTAACGCGCAGCACTTCGCGGCTCGACGCGAGGATCGTCAGCCGCGGACCCGCCTGCAGCAGCTGCTTGGCCAGCTCGGCACACGCTTCGATCAGATGCTCGCAGTTGTCGAGGATCACGAGCAACTGCCGCTCGCGCACGAACTTGAGCAGCGCTTCGATCACCGTGCGACCCGCCTCTTCCTTCACGCCGAGCACCGACGCCAGCGCCTGCGGGACGAGCTGCGCATCGGTGAGCGGAGCCAGGTCGACGAACCAAACGCCGTCGGGGTAGTCGTCCATCACGTCGGCCGCAAGCTGCACCGACAACCGCGTCTTGCCGATGCCGCCGACGCCCAGCAGCGTGACGAGCCGGTTCGCTTCGAGCAGTTGCCCGACTTCGGACAGCTCGCGTTCGCGGCCGATGAACGAATTGAGCTGCTGCGCGAGGTTGTTGGGCGTCGCCTCGAGTGAACGCAGCGCCGGAAAGTCGGTGCGCAACTGTGGATGCACCACCTGGTAAACGCGCTCCGGGCCCGTCAGATCGCGCAGGCGCACGCTGCCAAGGTCGCGCAGCGTGACGCCCTCGGGCAGCCGTTCGCGCACCTGTTCGGCCACCACTTGCGACAGCAACACCTGGCCCCCGTGCGCGGCGCTCATGATGCGCGCGGCGCGATTGACGGCGCGGCCGTAGAAGTCGTTGTCGCGTCGCTCTTCCACGCCGAGGTGCAGGCCGCAGCGCACATGGAGCGCGATGCCGTGGGTGGCCGCGGGATCGGACAGCGCATGTTGCAACTGCAAGACGGCCGCCAGCGCATCGGCCGCGTCGTCGAAGACCGCATGAATACCGTCGCCGGTGGTCTTCACGACCGTGCCGCGATGCTCGTTCACCGCCGCCTTGGCGATCGCGTCGTGGCGCGCGAGCGCGGGCTGCATCCTTTCAGGCTCCTGCTCCCACAGGCGCGTGCTGCCCTCGATGTCGGTGAAGAGGAAAGTGCAGGCTTTGGATTCGTCGAGCACGCGGGCGTCTTTCCAACAGGCATCGATCAACGAGCCATTGTCCAGCGTTTTGATGCCAACGCGATGGCAGGTCGCCGATACGGCTCTGCGAGAATGCGCCGGATCTGCCCCGGATCCTTGCGACCATGTCGTTGCCCTCGCCCGAGCCACAGCACACGCCGATGATGGCGCAGTACCTGCGCATCAAGGCGGAGTTCCCCGACACGCTCGTGTTCTATCGCATGGGCGATTTCTACGAGCTGTTCTACGACGACGCGCGGCGCGGGAATCGTCTGCTCGACATCACGCTCACCACGCGCGGCCAATCGGCCGGCGAGCCGGTCGTG
>Ga0184637_10002867_pt1 | contig 10950 bp, 9 predicted proteins | sample PLM3_127_b2_FD_133143 | JGI IMG/M metagenome (GOLD analysis project Ga0184637, IMG submission 133143) | Groundwater sediment microbial communities from an aquifer in East River, Colorado, USA - PLM3_127_b2 | ecosystem: Environmental > Terrestrial > Soil > Riparian zone | place: USA: East River... | reverse complement strand
TGCCGCGCCCCGTGGTCACGATCGATCGAATCGCGCCGCTGGATCGGCGACAGGTCGGCGCGGTTGCGCGCGTCGGCACCCGCATCCTTCCAGTCGCGCCGCTTTCTGCGGTCACCCAAATCCTGCCGGCGACCATCGTCTCGCGCTACGAAACCGTCGCCCGGCCTGAACTGAGCGCGTTGCCGCGCCCCGTGGTCACGATCGCTCGACTGGCGAGCGTGCGAATGCACCGCCTTGCGGTCCCAGCGGTCGTAAATGTTGGTGACGTTGTGCGATCGGCGGCCGCCGTTGACGGTTATGTTTTTGATCACGCTCACCTGCGAGCCAATGGCCGGACGTTGATGCCAGGCGTGCTGACGCCACGGACCCCAGCAGGGCGCGAAGTGCGGACGCGGCGTCCACGCGGCGGAGCAGCACGGCCGCCACGGGTTCCACCAGTTGTAGACGATGCTGAAACCGAAACCCCAGGTGACCGGAGAGCTGTACCAGACGGTGCCGATCCACGGCCGGTAGTACCAGCCGCTGCCATAGACGACCACGAGATCGCTGGACACGTAGGACCCGACGTAGCCCGGCGTATAGCCCACATAGACCACTTCCGGCGTCGCGTCGTAGATGCGCACGTAAGTGACGTAATGCAACGGCGAACTGCGCGGAATCGAATAAATCACCGCCGGCACGTAGCTTGCCGCCGACCACGGTCCGAAGGGACTCGAGGCGGCGAACCAGACGCCATTGTCCAACGCGAAGAAGGACTCTTCGCTGACCCGGATCACGGGTACCGGCGCGTTGACCGCGGATTGCAGCGAGGTGCCGGGAATCGGCTGAAACGACGGCTCGCCGTCGTAAGTTATCTCAAGGCTGGCGGCGCTGCGCGTCACAGTCGCCACCTGCGGCACGCCGTTGGCGATGACGGCTTCGCGCGCCTGCGGCGTTCCCGGAACGGCCGCGCGCACCGGTGCGGTCGAATGATCGGGCGGAATCAGCGCGAAATCGCCAGGCAGATTACCGGCCACCACGTATTCCCAGGGGCCGCGCTGAAGCGCCCGGGCCCGGTACCAGCGGCCGGAGATGAGCACGTAATGATCCTGCGTCCTGAGATCGAGAAAAATTTGGTTGGGCGAGTTGGTGACGTAAAGCAACTGCGTGCGATCGATCGGCGCGTACTGGGGCGGACCGTCGGTCTGCAGCAGTTCCGTTGGCTCGGTACCGACGTAGACCACCGCTGACGCATCCAGCGGTTCGCCGTCCTCGACGTCTTCGTCGAGCAGGTCCACCTGGTCTTCCTGCACCGCGAGTTGCCGCGCTTTCTCCAGGTCGGACGCCGGATTCGCGCTGGCGGTCCACGGACCTGCCAGGTGCTGCGCCTGGCGCCAGTGATCGATGACGTATAGGTAATAGCGGGCGGAAGCCGGGTTGTTCAGGGCAGGGTCGTACAGGATCAGCGCCCGCGTGTTGACGATTCGTTGCACGCCCGTCCCCGGGATTTCCCGCAAAACCGGCGCGCCGTCGATCGGGACCAGGATCGCGGGACGTTCGCTGAAAATGATTCTCGGCGGATCATTCCTCAGCGGCTGGCTGCCGTCCTGTTGCATCGCGCGATCGATCGCCATGTCGGTCTGCAGACGCTCGAGCGGCATCTGCCACGACTTCGCCGTGAGTTGCTGCCGCAGCAATGTGAGGTATTCGCCGGCGCGGTCCGTCACGGTGGGAAAGTCGGCCTTGGTTATCGCCAGATCGCGGATGGTCACGATTCCGCCGGCGCGGTTCGTTTCGGCACGAGCCGAAATCCACACCATGCCGAAGTTGCTCGGCTGTTCGTCCCCTTGCGCGTGAACGGAAACCGCGGCGCGCCCCTCGAGCCGGTCGCCTTCCCATTTGTCGAACTGGGGTTGATAGACGACGAAGCGGCCGCCGTTCGCGCTGATCTGAGTTGGCCAAGGCAAAGTGGACGGCGTAACCAATCTGGTGGTCGAATCCGGCCGGTCGTTGGCGTCGTTGCCGATGTCCGCCGCCTCCACAGTGAAAGACAACAGGCAAACCAGAACTGCCGGCACCGTGGAAAGATTGGCAAGTCTGCTCATGGCACGCCCTCCTCGAGTGTTGATTGCGGCGCTGCTCCGGCCGCATCGTCGTCGCGTATTTAAAGTGTCCTGTTCCGCTAATTCGTGGCTGAAAACCCGGCGAGAATCGGCGCCATGCTGTGTTACGAGTCCGCGCCGTGGGGCCCGCCACTGTCGAGGACTCGCGCCTTGCCTGACACCGATTTCGCAGGTTTTCCGACCGATGATGGATTGCTCTCAAATAGATCATGGGCCTGGCTTCCAAGATTCGCGAGTTGTCCCACGAACTAGCGGAACAGGACACTAGGAACTTTTGCGACGCCTGAAGAACGTCATGCTAAGGCCGGCGTTGACCGCAGTGCGCGGATGATTTGTCATTTAATGTAACGCTGCCGCTGCGGCCCTTCCGGCGGGAGCGGCAGGGAAAATCCGTGGACGGTCAATGTCGGCGAAGAGCTCGGGTTGCGGATCAGCGGCGGGGTTTCGGCGCCGGCGGCGTCAGGCCGCGGGCGGCGCAATCCGGTACCAGAGATACAGCCACGAAATCGCCAGGGTCGCTACCGTCACCGGAACGCCTGTGCGGGCATGGCGCTTCCAGTCGATCCGGATGCCGCGCCGCCGCGTCCACCACGCGCATCGCAACGACCAGCCCCAAATTAGATTGTAAATGTCGGATAATTCGGCTGGGCGGCGCTGCAAGCGACTCTGACAGGAATGCCGGCAAAAAAAGGGAAACGATATGCAGTTCAGATATCTCGCGGCTGCTCAGGTCCTGCGAGCGAACGCCAAGGCGGCGGAAATGCCGATTCGCGATACCCCGGTTCAATGCGCGAGCAAGTGGAAGAAGAAATGATGCGGTTCGCCGCGGGAGCGGCGTGAAACCGGCCACGCTGCTGCTGATCGTCCTGGGCGCGATCTTCGGTCCTGTTTATTTTGCCTACTGCGAGTACCTGAGCGGCGAGACCGCGGAAACGCATACGCTCACCGAGCGCGCCGATCGCTGGGAATTGCCCGACGGCACGATCCTGCGCTTCCGCGGCGGGCTGGGTTACCGGCCGGTTGCGCTGGAACTCACTCCAGAGTTGAATCTTTACCGCTTCCGCTTCACATTCGATGTCGTGCGCAGCGAAGCGTCTGCGGAAGATGCGGGTAACGACTATCAGGTGAGCGTGCTGCAGGACGACGTCGGCATTTTCGAGCGCAGCTTCCGCGCCGCGGGCAACGGCGCGATTTCAATAGCGCTCGATCCGATGGAGATCCTTTACCGCGGCAGCTATGTCCTGTTGCTCGAGGAAGTCGGTACGCCGCAGCGTCAGGTTGCTGGCGTGAAGCTGGAGGTACGCACCAGGGTGGAGAAAATGCGGACTTGGCTGGTATGGAGCGGGCTGATGATGCTGGCCTTCGGCGCGGCAATCATCATTCTTGATGTCGTGATGCAATCACTGAAAAAATGAAAGCATTCGACCCCGATCAGTTTCGCGATCTGAGTGCCGCTGTGCTCTCGGACGTCCTGGACGCTCTCGGCCTGAGGAACCAGGCGATGCAACCGTTCCTCCGCCCGCTCGACGAAAACCTGGTGCTGGCTGGACGCGCCCGCACCGGATTGTACATGCCCGCCTACGAGGTACGCGAAGGCGAGAATCCCTACGAAGTCGAAATCGCGCTGGTGGACGATCTCAAACCGGGCGACGTACCGGTGCTCGCCTGCAATGGCCCGACTCAAAGAATTGCGCCCTGGGGTGAACTGCTGTCGACGGCGGCGCATGCACGGGGCGCGGCCGGCTGCATCACCGACGGCCTGGTGCGGGACGTCAGGCAGATCCGCGAGATGCGTTTCCCGGTTTTCCACGGCGGGATCGGCCCGCTCGATACCAAGGGCCGGGCCAGGATGGTACAGCGCGATGTGCCGGTCGAGTGCGCCGGCGTCAAAGTGCGTAGCGGCGACATCCTGTTCGGCGACGTGGATGGCGTCGTGGTCATTCCGCAGGAACGCGCCGCCGAAGTTCTCGCGAAGGCGAAGGAGAAAGTGGCGGGAGAGGGCCGTACACGCGACGAGCTGCGGCAGGGCCGTCTGCTGGGCGAGGTGTTCGAGAAGTACAAGATTCTCTGAGACGACCCAACAGCAACGAAAGGAGAATGAATAATGTACTGGCTGATCGCTGGATTGGTCGTTTTCTTCGGGGTACATATGTTCTCGACGTTCCGCACGACGCGCGAGAAACTGATCCAGCGCCTGGGCGAGAAACGATACAAGGCGGGTTACGCGCTGTTGGCTGTTGCCGGCGTCATACTCATCGTGATCGGCGTCGGCAAGTCCGAACCGGTGCCTTTGTGGGAGCCCGCCGAATGGGGTCGTTACGCCGCGGTATGGTTCATGCCGTTCGCCTTCATTTTGCTGACGGCGGCGTTCATCCCGAGCAACTTCCAACGCTTTACGGCGCACCCCATGCTATGGGGCGTCACGTTTTGGGGGCTGCTGCATCTGCTCGCCAACGGCAACCTTACCGACCTGGTCTTGTTCGGTTCCTTCGGGCTGTACGCGGTTCATGCGATGTCCTCGCAGAACGCGCGCGGCGCGCGGCCGTCGCAGTTCAGGCGTCCTCTGTTCTATGATGCCGCAGTGGTCGCGGCCGGCTTGATCCTTTACTGGCTGTTCCTGCATTTCCACGCCAACCTGTTCGGCGTTCCGGTTGTTTACTGACAGGAAAATCGATAACGACGATAGGGAGGAAAAACGTTGTGGCAAAGCCGATCCCGCCGGTGTTGCTGACCTATGTCGAGGGACTGAAAACTCACGACATCCGGAAGATCGCCGGAACCGCGTCCGACGAACTGACGTTCATCTCGGCGACGCGCATGCTCGACAAAGCCCAGTTCCTGAAGATGCTCACCGCGCTCTACACCGGGTTCCCGGACTGGAACTACGCCAACGACGGGGTCGAGGACCGTGGCCAAGGTAACTACGCGATCAAATGGCGCCAGGGCGGCACCCACACCGCAATATGGGCCATGCCCGGGATGGATCGGATTCCGCCCACGGGCAGGAAAGTCAGCATTCCCGAGCACTACTTCTATTACCGCGTCTCCGGCGACAAGCTCACGCTCATCTTCCCCGAACCGATTCCCGGTGGGGCACCCAGGGGAATTCTGGAACAGATCGGCGCAAAGCTTCCGCCGCTGTAAGACACCGCGCTTACCGCACTTAAAAATCATACTTCTCACCACGAAGACACGAAGACACGAAGGAAAACAAAAAAACCAAAAGAGAATACGTGTAAGAAAATAATGTGTCAGCGATGATTCACGGTCAGATCGTTTTGCTGCCAATACCCGGAATCAGAAACAGGAATTTGTTCTTCTTCGTGTCTTCGTGTCTTCGTGGTGATATTTTGTTTCAGGGTTTTCCATAGATTATGGGACTGGCTTCCAAGGTTCGCGAGTGATCCCACGAATCAGCGGAACAGGACACTAGCGCAGCGGACGCTGCGCTTCCGCCAGCACCAGCGAGGTCTCGATCTGACGGTCCGGAATCGCCCAGTACTTCTTGAGCAGGTGATTCTTTTCTTCTTCCGGTACCACTCGGAAACCATGCTTCCCGTAGAAACGGATCGCCCAGGTTGCCGCTTTCCAGGTACCGATCAGGATCGGCTTGTCGGCAAGCCTGCGCAGATGGGAGAGCAGCGCGGCGCCTATCCCGCGACGGCGGTGTGCCGTACGCACGTAGGCATGGCGGATCAGCGTGACATCGGCGACATCCTGAATGCCCATCACGCCAACCAATTCGCCATTCTCCTCGCAGCCCCAGAACACCACACCGCTCGCGAGTTCATGCCGCAGTTCCTGTTCCGGCATGTACGGATCGTTCCAGCAGTCGGCCGGAATCACGCCCCGGTAGGCTTGCGCGGCGTCGTTGATGATCCCGGCGATGGCGCGGAAATCCGTGTCTTTACAGCGGCGAATCACTGTTGCACGTAACGAGTGAAGAGGTAAGGTTGAAGGGTGAATGGTGAAGGGTGAACGGAAAAGTCTAATCGCCGCTTGTCCCGAGTCAAATATTTCACGCCTTCCTTCTCGTCCTTTCTTGCAGTTCTTTGCGCCCTTTGCGTCAACGCTCTTATCGCCGGCCATCGGCCAGCCGGTTTATCACAGCACCCAGCACGCAGCACTGCCCTTTAGACCTTACGCTTCTTCGCCCCTCGCCTCTGGCCTCTTACCTCTCGCCGATTGCCCGCTTCGCTCGGCAGCGGCAACGCCGTCTGGTACTTAACCTGCTTCAACGCAAAGCTCGACTTGATGTTGCCCACCCCAGGCACGCGAGAGAGAAAGTTGAGGATGAAGTGCTCGAGAACCTGGATGTCGGGCACCACCACGCGCAACAAGTAATCCGCGTCGCCGGTCATCAGATAGCACTCCATGACCTCGGGCCGTCCGCGGATCGCCTTCTCGAAAGTCTCGAGTACCGGCTCGATCTGCCGCTCCAGCGTGACCTGGATGAACACGCTCACCTTGAGCCCGACCCGCAGCGCATCGAGCAGCGTCACGTAGCGGCTGATGTAGCCCCCCTCCTCCAGCGCCCGCACCCGGTTCAGGCAGGGCGAAGGCGATAGCCCCACCGCCTTGGCGAGCTCGACATTGGACATGCGGGCGTCGCCCTGCAGCAGGCCAAGGATCCGCCAGTCTATCGCGTCGAGCTGCAAATCCGGCATTTCGTGCTGTTTCATTGATAATTTACAGACAACTATGCTTAATCAACCGGATGTTACCAGGGTAAACGAAACCACGTGCTACGTGAATCGGGTTAGCATTCTGGCTTCGAAAATCGAATACCGGGCCGCCATCGCCTGATGCGCCGGCCGCGGGGAGAAATCGCATGACCGACCTTTCCGACATCAGCGTTTCCGGCCTGTGGCGCGTTCTCACCCAGGACCTCGATCCGGTCGAGACCAAGGAATGGCTGGATGCTTTCGACGCAGTGGTCGAGAACGAAGGCCCGGAGCGGGCCACCTTCGTGCTTAGAAAACTGCTCGATCACGCGCGCATGATGCGCGTGCCGATGCCGCCGGTGCTGAACACGCCGTATGCGAACACGGTTTCGCTCGCCGACCAGCCGCAGTTCCCTGGCAATGCGGAGATCGAAGCACGGCTTTCCGCGCTGGTGCGCTGGAATGCGCTGGCGATGGTAGTGCGCGCCAATCGCGCCCACCCCGAGCTCGGCGGCCACATCGCCACCTACGCCTCGTCCGCGGATCTGTTCGAGGTGGGCTACAACCATTTCTTTCGCGCCGGCCAGAACGGCGATGCGATCTACTTCCAGCCGCACTCCGCGCCCGGCGTTTACGCGCGCGCCTATCTTGAGGGCCGGCTGAGCGAGAAAAACCTCGACCATTACCGCCGCGAGACCGGCGGCAAGGGTCTGTCCTCGTACTGCCACCCGTGGCTGATGCCGGAGTTCTGGCAATTCCCCACCGGCTCGATGGGCCTGGGTTCGATCACTGCGATCTACCAGGCGCGCTTCATGCGCTATCTCGAGGACCGCGGCATCCTCGATACCAAGGGTCGCAAGGTGTGGTGTTTCGTCGGCGACGGCGAGATGGACGAACCCGAATCCATCGCCGGGTTGGCTATGGCGGCGCGCGAGGGGCTGGACAACCTCATTTTCGTGGTGAACTGCAACCTGCAGCGCCTCGACGGCCCGGTGCGCGGCAACGGCTCGATCGTCCAGGAACTCGAAGGCCTGTTCGCCGGTGCCGGCTGGAACGTGATCAAGGTGATGTGGGGCTCGGACTGGGACCCGCTGTTCGCGCGCGACCGCGACAACGTCATCCTCAAGCGGCTGCACGAGACCGTCGACGGCGAATTCCAGAAATACGCCGCAACCGACGGCCGTTTCAATCGGGAAGCTTTTTTCAGCAAGTATCCGGAACTGCAGAAACTCGTTGCGGACATGTCCGACGAGGACATCGACAGGTTGAAGCGCGGCGGCCACGACCCGATCAAGATCTATGCGGCGTATCACGCGGCGGTGAACCACAGGGGCCGCCCCACCGTCATCCTCGCCCAGACCAAGAAGGGCTACGGCATGGGCACGGCAGCGCAGGGCAAGATGGGCGCGCACCAGGCCAAGAAGCTCGAGGACGATACGCTGCTTGCCTTCAGGGACAGGTTCGCGCTGCCGCTTTCCGATACCGACGTGCACGACCTGCGCTTCTACAAGCCGGTCGCCGACAGTCCGGAGATGAAGTATTTGCACGCGCGCCGCGCGGTGCTCGGTGGTTACGTTCCGGCGCGCACATCGAAGGGCCCGGTGCTGCCGGTGCCGGCCCTGGACAGTTTCGCTCGGCTGCTGGAAGGCACCGGCGATCGCGAGCAGTCCACCACCATGGTGTTCGTGAACATGCTGTCGCAACTGCTGCGCGACAAGGCGCTGGGCCGGCACATCGTGCCGATCGTCGCGGACGAGGCGCGCACCTTCGGCATGCAGTCGCTGTTCCGCCAGGTGGCGATCTACTCTCCGCATGGCCAGCTCTACGAGCCGGAGGACAAGGACGAGCTGCTCTACTACAAGGAGGCCAAGGACGGCCAGATCCTCGAGGAAGGCATCACCGAGGCCGGCGCGATTTCCTCATGGATCGCCGCCGCGACCTCGTACAGCGTGCACGGCGTGCCGATGCTGCCGTTCTACATCTTCTATTCGTGCTTCGGCTTCCAGCGCATCGGCGACCTGTTGTGGTCCGCAGGCGACTCGCGCGCGCGCGGCTTCCTGCTCGGCGCCACCGCCGGCCGCACCACGCTTTCCGGCGAAGGCCTGCAGCACGAGGACGGATCCAGCCACCTGCTTTTCTCCACCGTGCCAAACTGCGTTGCCTACGACCCGGCGTTCGGTTACGAACTCACGGTCATCATTCGCGACGGCATGCGTCGCATGCTCGAAAACCAGGAAGACGTGTTCTATTACGTCACGGTTATGAACGAGAACTACGCGCATCCGGCGATGCCTGCCGGAGTCGAAGAGGGCATCCTCAAGGGAATGTATCGTCTCCGCACTTCCTCCCTCTCCGCCGCGCGCAAGGGCGGGGGAGAGGGCCGGGGAGAGGTGGTTCAGTTGCTGGGCGCGGGGACGATATTGCGCGAGGTGCTCGCAGCGGCGGAACTGTTGGAAAGCGACTGGAATGTCGGCGCCGATGTATGGAGCGTCACCAGTTTCACCGAACTGCGCCGTGACGGCATCGGCGTCGAGCGCCACAACCTTCTGCACCCGGTTGGAAAGCAGAAACAGTCCTGGGTCGAGCAGTGCCTCCAGAAGACCGCGGGCCCGGTGATCGCCGCCAGCGATTACATGCGCACCGTCGCGGACCTGATCCGCAACTGGGTGCCGCGACGGTACGTCACACTGGGCACCGACGGCTTCGGCAGAAGCGACACACGCGAGCGGCTTCGCGATTTCTTCGAAGTGGATCGCCGCAATGTCGCGGTCGCCGCGCTCAAGGCGCTTGCCGACGAAGGCGCCATCGATGCGACGGTTGTGCACAAGGCGATCGAGAAGTACGCCATCGGCGCCGACAGGCCCAATCCCTGGGATGTGTAAACGAAAAGCCTGAATTCCGACGCTGTGCAAACTGCAGCCGGGCACGAAAGTGCCCGGTTTTACTGAATCGGGATCGGGAGGACGAAAGGCTCTACGACGTCCGATTCCGCGTCCCGAAAGTCACGCGAGTTTGAGCACGAAATCGAATCGCCCGTCCCTGGCCCCGCCGGCATTGCGAATCTTCATCAGCAGGTCGGCGCGGAAAAGAAAGTCATCTTCGTTCTGCGCTTCGCCCGGAAAGTACACCTGCGTGGTGAGCGCCGGACGGTTGGGTGCCTGGACCTTGACGTGGATGTGGCGGGTGCGGCCCGGATACAACCCGGGAACGATGGTTTCCAGGCGGTAGCGCCCGTCGCCGTCGCTGAACTGGTGGCCGCGCAGGCGATAGCCCTGGTTATCGTAATCGCCATGGTCGTCGGCCTGCCAGAAGTCCAGCAGCGCACCCGCGACCGGCTTGCACGCGGTCGAAAGCACGAACCCGGTCAGCGTCAGCCTGGTTCCATTGACCCCGGCTTCCAGCAGTGAGGTCCGCTGCGGAGTGCGCGGTTTGAAGAATGGCCCCTCCATCTGTCGCAGCGTCGGATCGTCGTCGTCACCGCACTCGGGAGTCGGCGCGGCCTGCGCCCACGCGGGCAAAGCCACGCCGCTCGATGCGAGCGCCAGCGGCAGCGCTGCCCACGTCCGCAGGAACTGGCGGCGCACTGCGACAAAATCATTTTCTCGCTCCATGATCGCTCTCCCTGGCATCCGTAATATTCATTTCTCTTGATCGCAATGCGGCGTTTTGGTTCGCTGTCGCACGGAATTTCCGTACATTATCCACCCGCACCCCGCCGGCGGCGACCCGTCGCCGCCTCAAGCCACCGCCACCAGGCGGTTAAGCGCTTCGGCATCGCGCAGCAGGCTGCGGCTATCGGAGCGGTGCGCGATGCGCCCGCGTTGCAGCACGATCGCCTGGCTGGTGAGCGATAAGGCGAGCTTGGCGTGCTGCTCCACCAGAATCACTGCCATGCCGCCGTCCGCCACCAGTTGCCGGATTACCGCCATCATTTCCTGCACGATGATCGGGGCCAGGCCCTCCATAGGCTCGTCGAGCAGCAGCAGGCGCGGATTGACCATGAGCGCGCGGGCGATGGCGAGCATCTGCTGCTCGCCGCCCGAGAGTTGATTGCCCAGGTTGCTGCGGCGTTCCTCCAGCTTGGGAAAGATCCGGTACACCCGAGCGACGTTCCAGTGTCCCGGCCTCGCCACCGCGGTGAGATGCTCTTCGACCGTGAGGGAGGCGAACATGCAGCGCTCCTG
>Ga0184637_10002866_pt1 | contig 10950 bp, 12 predicted proteins | sample PLM3_127_b2_FD_133143 | JGI IMG/M metagenome (GOLD analysis project Ga0184637, IMG submission 133143) | Groundwater sediment microbial communities from an aquifer in East River, Colorado, USA - PLM3_127_b2 | ecosystem: Environmental > Terrestrial > Soil > Riparian zone | place: USA: East River... | reverse complement strand
TCGGTGGCGCACAACCCGACCGGCTCCGACCTTGCAGCGGGCAAGGCGTACCGCGTCCTTCAACTGGCGCAGAAGCACGACCTGCTGATCGTCGAGAACGATCCGCTGGCTGACTTCAAGCCAACCTCGATGCCGCGCCTGGCCGCGATCGACCAGCTCGACCGAACGATCTACATCGGCACCTTCTCCAAGTCGTTCTCCGCCGCGTTGCGCGTCGGATTCATCGCCTGCGACGCCGACCTGGCCAGCGACCTTGCAGACTTGAAGGCGCTGGTTCATGGCAGCAGCTCCGAGTACTGCGAGCGCACTGTCGACGTCATCCTCAGCGAAGGCCACTATCAGCGACATGTTGGCCGTCTGCGCCAGCGGCTTGGAGCGGCCACGGCCAATGCTGTGCAGCTCTTCGAGTCGATGGGCGCAAAGGTCTTCGCAAAAACGCCGCAGTCGCTTTACCTCTGGGCCACCCTTCCCGGTGTCGAGGATTCGTTGCAGCTCACACGGGAACTGTTGCCCCAGAAGGTCGTCCTTGCTCCGGGCAGGATCTTTTGCCTAGACTCGGCCGCGGTGTCGCCATGGTCGAGGTTCAACGTCGGTGCGGTCGTTGATCCAAGGTTCGCTAAAGCACTCCAAGCCGCACTGCGTCAGCGTGGAGCGTAGCCTTGCCCTTACAACGAATTGATGGACGGGCGCGGAGGGCCGCCGAAACTTCTGGGCCGGCTTTGGCGCTTCGCCAACCCGCTCCTTTGCACCGCGCACGGTCGAGAACACGCAGGCGGCGCCATTCGCCAAGACTGTGGATACGCTTCCGCAAGGTGCGACGCACTGGAGAACCCATCGATAGCATCCGACAGGGATCTGTCGCAGCAAATCAAGTCCCTCGCTCGACTTTGCATTCCGCAGTGATGTAGTCGGCAGGGATGTTGATCTCGAGGAGTTCGAGATCATCGGACTGTCCCACCACGTTGTGGGCGACTCCGCCAGGCTGACTGAGACAGGAGCCAGCAACGACGGTCACGGTTTCCTCCACCCCATCGAACCGAAACTTGACCCATCCCTTCAGGACGTACACGAAGTGCGCGGTCATGTCGTGCCAATGCCAACCGGTCTCTTCGCTGAACGGCTGGACGGCCCGGATGTGCCTGCCACCGATGCGGCCACCAGACGCATCCGCCATGCCCAGATCCCGATACTCGACAAAGGTCCGAGGACCCTCCCGGTGAAAGCGGCCGTCTTCAAGGGGCGTGAGGATGAGCTTCGACATCGCCTTCGCAAGAGGCAATGGGCCGTTGAAGCGAGCATTGGTGGTCATTGCACTTCTCAAGCAGTCGGCCAATTGACACGGTTCAGATACTGGATGCTGGCGTCGATCGCTGTTTCCGGACGCTTGGATACGAGTTCCAGAATCGTAGGTGGACAAACCTCGGCGCCTTGGATCAAGGTCGATATCGCGTCAAACGCCACCGTGCCTGTGCCAACCTCTGCGTGATCAAAACGTTCCGTCGACGTGTCCGCGGCGTAGAGGAACGAAACATGGTCCCAGACGTCTAGGACTGCTTGCGGCTCCTCGCCCGCAAAGTGCCCATTGGCGAAGTCGTAGCCCAAGCCGATCTGCTCCCATCCGAACGCATCGAAAAACGCTCTGAGGTCTTGGGCGCGGTAGAGGTAGCTCAACGGATGGTTCTTGACGATCAACTCGATTGACGAGCGGCGCGCGACCGGGACCAGAACGTCGAGAGACCGCTTGAGGTTGTCCGTCAGCGACTGCATCGATGGCGGAAAGACCGGATTGGCCTTGCCCGGATTGATCACGACACCCCTCGCGTTCCAAGCCCCCGCGAGTTCGATGGCATTCGCCACCACGGTGCACGAGTGCTCGCGCATCTCGGGCACTGACGAAGCAAGATTGACGTCGAGATTCGGCTGATTGAGCGTCAGGATCTCCAGCGAGTTGCGAACCACCAAGGACTCGATCTCGCGCCGACCTGCGACTCCGTCAACGGTGGGCCAGAAATGCCCCGGAATGAGCATCAGCTCGAACCGCCGGTACCCCATGTTCGCCAGCTGTTGGAGACAGTCACGCGCATGGAGGTCACGCGTGAATGAATAGGTGTTGATCCCAAACGCAGCTCTGCCGTGTGTTGTGTCTTTCATCGAAATTCCGCCGGAGCCCAAGATCAATCTGGAACAGGGCCCAGTGTCTGTGGAACACCCCCTTGCCGGGCGGACGCGTACGCCGCATCCATCACCTGCATCATGGCTTCGGCATCGCGCAACGACGCCACCGGCTTTGCGCCGGAGCGGCATTCGGCCAGTACCCTTTGAACGAACAGCGGGTAGTAGACGTCGGTTTCCAGCCGCAGTCGAAGGCTCCGGGTACCGGCAGCCAGGTTGCTCCGGTCACGAATCTCGATCCGGTCGGGGCCGGACTTCGCATACATGCGGTCAGAAGAAAGCGTGAACGAAAATTCACGCTGCTCGTCGGCGGTACTCGGAAAGCTGTACCCCGTCTCCACCACGCCCGTCACACCGTCCTCGGTTTGCATGGTGAGCAATGAATAGTCCTCGACGGCGCCGCGGTGCGTTCGGGAATGCATCGTTGCGGACACTCGAGTGACGGGCTTCCCAGTCAGAAGCCTGAACAGATCGATGAAGTGCGTGGCGACGTTGATCGTGGATCCACCTCCGGCGAATCGGGGATCAAGCGCCCAGCCCGAGCCTGCCGTTTCATATCGGCCAGGCGGTCCGACGATGAAGCGAAAGGACATGAAGTTGTAGTCTGACGGAGTCTTCTGTTCGGCACCCTCGAGCGCAGCAAGCAGATCGCTCATTCGGAAGATGAACGGGACCGCGCAATAGAGCCCTGCTTCCTCCGTCAGCTTTCGAAGTTTCGTGACCTGCGCCATGCTCACGCCGCAGGGTTTTTCGAGTGCAAACGGAATGCGCTTCGCGATCAGCGCTTCGGCGAGCTTCGGCATCTCGGAGTGGCGACCAAAAACGAACGCGAACTCGATGTTCTCTTTCTCGATGAGCTCATGGCTCGATGAATACAGCTTGCATCCGAAGCGAGCCGCGACTTGCGGTCCTTTGACCTGCTCCGCGTCCGAGACCGCGACCACTTCGATGCCAGGCGCTTGCAGCGGATCCAGATAGAGGGGGACGTGCCAATGGCTCGCCTCGAGCAATGCAACTTTCATCCGTGTACTCTCCATCCAACTCAAACCAGAAGTGCCAAGCGCAGGCCTCTACCTACTTGAAGAAGAAATTCGGGAGCAAGAGAACGAGCGAAGGCATGAATACGAACGTCACCAGGCTTAGCAGCAAGACGCCAATCAGAGGAATCAGAGGCGGCGTCACTTGCGCCATCGACACGCGGGCCAGTCCGCAGGCCGTGAACAGCACGGTTCCCGCTGGAGGCGACACCTGGGCAATCGCCATGTTGATGGTGAAGACGATGGCGAAGTGCGTGGGATCGATGCCGTACTGAATCGCGATGGGCAGGAAGATCGGCACCGTGATGAGGATCGTCGGTGTCGGATCAAGAAACGTTCCGATGGCCAGCAGGAAGAGGTTCATCAGCAGGAACACGTACAGTGCGCTGTTCGTGCTGCCCAGCAGATACGACGAGAACGCCTCGGGGACGCGCTCCAGCGTGATCACCCAGCTGAACGCGAACGACGTGAAGATCAGGAACATCACCAGACCGGTGATCACGCTGGTGTGGACGGCCGAAGCCAGAAACCCCTTCCAGTCCAGTTCGCGATAGACAAAGGCACCGATGAAGGCCGCGTACACCACCGCAATGGCGCCGGCTTCCGTCGGTGTGAAGACGCCGCCGACGATGCCAGTGACGATGATTCCCGGAGTGATGCCTGGAATGATCGCCTTGCCCGTCGCCCGAACCAGTTTCTGCAGTGAAAAGCGGTCGGTGAACTCGATGCCCTTGTTTCTCGCGTAGAAGTAGCAGTAGATGCAAAGCATCACGGCCGTGATGATCCCCGGGATGAGGCCTGCCACCAGCAGCTTCGCAATGGAGAGGTTCGCGGTGAGCGCAAAGATGACCAAGGTGATGCTTGTCGGCATCAGCATGCCCAGCGTACCGGAGGTCGCGATCAGTGCTGCGGAGAAGGCGGGGCTGTAGCCCTGTTTGATCATCGGAGGGATGACCGCCGATCCAACCGCTGCCGTGTCTGCGACGGCCGAACCCGACACACCGCCAAAGAGCGTGGCCGCGACAACGCCAGTCTGGGCGAGTGCTCCGCGGAAGTGGCCCACCAGCGCATGCGCCAGGTCGACGAGCCGCGATGTGATTCCCCCGCGGTTCATGAGATCGCCGGCTGCGATGAACAGCGGAATCGCCAGCAGCGCGAACGAGTCGACGGTCGCGATCATGCTTTGCGCGGCGGGCAGCAGGTTCTGCGTAGACACGTACATGGCGACCATCGATCCGCCCAGAAGTGCAAACGCGATCGGAACGTCGATCAGGAGCAGGAGCAGGAAGCCGCCCATCAAGATGGCTGTGATCACTTGGGACCTCTTGTGTGAACCCTGGTGCAGGGAGGTGTTGCGAGACGAGCGGCCATCAAAGGGGGTCCTGGCTCAGCTCAGGATCTTCAACTTCCTGCCCCGGTTCGGGGCCCCAAAGCAACCGGGCAACGATCTGATAGATCACCACAACCGCCATGAGAGCGGACACGAGCGGCAGCGCTGCGTAGATGTAGTAGATGGGCACATCCAGAGCGGGTGAGCGCTGATGATGAAGCAGGTCGACGAGCTGGATCCCGGTCCACACCAGGATCGCGAGCATAGCCAGCACCACCAGGTCGCTCAAGGTCTTCACAGCCAAGCGAACCTTGGCCGGCAGCAGGTCGATCAGGTTTGGGAAGGAGTAGTGGCGCCCGCCCATCAGGGCTGCCAGCGCGCCCAGGTAAGCCAGCCAAAGGAAGAGAAACTGAGCAACTTCATCGCTCCAACGCAGCGGAGCGTGAAAGAAGTAGCGTCCGACGACGTTGGTGAAGATGACGGCGACGATGACCATCAGGAGTCCTGCGCACAGGTACTCCAGGCCGCGACGAAGCAAGGCTGGCATGCTCTTTCCCTCTTCCGTTCTTTAAAGGCCGACAGGACATCGGTGACGACGCCACCCGCGCAGCCGATCTACTTGATCTCTCGGATCGCCTTCAGTTGAGCCGCAAACTTTTCGGCGTGCTTGGCATACACCGGTTCGACGGCCTTTCGGAAGGCTGCTTCGTCGGCTTCCACGACCGTCAGCCCGCCCTTCTTGAGTGAGGCAAGGAGCGCCGCCGACACTTGCGAGTACAAGGTGCCCGACCACGCCTCGGTTTCTTGAGCGGTCGTTGTGATGATGTCCTTGTACTCGGGGGAGAGCGCGTCGAACTTCGCCTTGTTCATCACCACCACGACGGGCGTCCTGAAGTGATTGGTGATGGAGAAGTACTTCGAGACCTCATGATGCTTCGCGTACCAGATGGCGTCGGGGGCGTTTTCGGCGCCGTCCACGATGCCTGACTTCAGTCCCAGGTAGAGATCTCCGAATCCCATGGGCGTCGCCGTCGCGCCAAGTGCGTTGATGGTGTCGACCATCACCGGACTGGCGATCGTGCGGATCTTCATCCCTTTGAGGTCGCTCGGCGTCCGCACTTGCTTGGAGGTGGTGTAGAAGCTGCGCGTGCCTTGTTCCATCCAGAAGAGAACCTTGACGTTCCGCGCCTCGAGTTTGGCCACGAGGTCTTGACCCACCTTGCTCTTGATGGTCGCCATCATGTGGTTGAGGTCCCGGAACACGTATGGCAGGTCAAAAACGCCGAATTCCGGTACCACCGTGGAAATGACGCCGGTGGAAACCTTCGCGATGTCGAGATTGCCGAGGATGACGGAGTCGAGCATCTGGCGCTCGTTTCCGGCTTGCTCAGAGGGGAAGGTTTGAATCTGCAGGTTCTCGCCGGTGCGCTCGGCGACCCGGTTGGCGAATCGTTCGATGGCGCGGCCGTGCGGGTACTGCTTGACGGTGTTGTAGCCAGCCTTGAACGTCAGCGGCTTTCCTTCGATCCATGCCGCGGAGTCCCATTTGTCTTGTGCCTGCGCGACGCCTGCGCTGCTGATCACACAGAACGCTGCGGTGGCGAGAGCCTTGAGAAAGTGCTTGGTCATGTCGTTCTCCATCCATTCGTTGGGTGACGCTGGGGTTAAGTGGGGCGCTCGCCCGCTGGATCGCAGGTCAGGGACCGTCGCCGCCATCCGGGGTGAAGGCGCCCATGTCGGGTGCCGATCTCGTGTCGGGAAGAAAATCGAAACCAAGGAAGCGCAGTGCATGCACCGCCTGCCCTTCGTGCATCGGACGACCATCCTGGGTTTGGCAGCCATGCGCTCTGGCGGCACGGCAAAGGGGCGTCGGCGCGGGCGCGTTGACGATGTCCACGACCAGGCTGCCCGGAGCGAGCCGTTTCGGATCCACCGGAAGTGCATCGTCGGCGTTCATGCCAAGTGACGTGGCATTGATGATGATCTCGAAATGTCGGGGATCCGGCGGACCCACCGCGGTGCTGCAACCGGTTGCGGCGGCGACGGACCGGGCGAGCTCGTCGGCGCGACGTTCGTTGACGTCGAAGATGGTGAGTGTTCTGGCGCCCGCCGACGCGATTGCAAACGCAATGGCCCTCCCCGCCCCCCCGGCGCCGACCAACAGAACGGTCTTGCCGGCGGGGCGATGGCCTTCCCACTGCAGCCCAAGAACGCAACCCAGGCCATCGAAGATCGCACCCACCCAGCGTCCATCGTGGTCGCAGCGGATGACGTTGACCGCGCCAACCTGACGTGCCGTCGGATGCACTTCGTCGACGAACTCCAGCATCCGCTCTTTATGAGGCATCGTGACCAGCACGCCGGACAGGTTTCGCATCGCACGTGCACCGGCGACGAACGCAGACAGGTCATTCGCACCGACCACGAACGGGACGCAGACGGCGTCGGCACGTTGTTCGATGAAGAGCCGGTTCAGCAACTCGGGCGACTTGGCAGTCTTCAGGGGATCGCCCACCAACCCGTAGAGGCGCGTTCTTCCGGTGATCGGCGACGCTGGATGCATGTGGTTCGGACCGTCGGACGTGCCGCGATGCGATGCGGAAGCAACGTTCATGTGGTGACACCAAGCTGCCAGCGCACGAACGCGTTCCCGCCGGAGCCATGGAGGTCCCTGCAAGTCCGCTCGCCCGAGGCGACGCGAAGCATGGCCTGGAAGATCGGCTCTCCCGTGGCGTCGACGGACGGACCTTGGACCACCAGGCGCCACGCACGCCCCACAAGCGTTCCCGCACAACCCTCGTCCGGCAGGAAGTGAGCTGGCGACATGACAAGGGAGAGCGGTGTCATAGACAGATCGAATGGGGCGTCCATGTGGAACACCGTTCCAGTTTATACGCAGTTTAACGGTACATTGTCAGGGTATTCCCGCGACTTCCGGGCCGGAAATACCGCTACATTGAAACATCGTTCCGCAATGGAGACTTCATTTGGCCGCCGACGACTTGATCGACCGCGCGCTGGACATCCTCACCCTGCTCGCAGACCACCCGCAGGGCATGGCCATCAGCGATGTCTCTCGGCAGCTGAACCTGCCCAAGAGCGCGGTGCACCGGCTGCTCTCCGTCCTCGTGAGGCGGGGCCTTGCGGTGCAGGACGAGTACAGCCAGCGCTACCGCATGACGGTAAAGCTGGCAGCCATCGGCTTTCGATACCTGGGGGCCTCAGGCATCACCGAGATCTGCCAGCCCTCCTTGGACCGCCTGGCTGCGCGTACCGGCGAGTTGGTGCGCCTCGCCCTGGTTGAAGACGATGCGCTAATCTGGATCGCCAAGGCCCAGGGCGCGCTCTCCGGTCTGCGTTACGACCCTGACATGGGTCAAGCCGTGGTACTCCACGCCACGGCGACCGGCAAGGCCTGGCTCGCCACCTTGGACAACACGCAGGCCGTGGCCCTGGTCAAGGCGCGCGGCTACGTCGTGCCTTCCCGGTTCGGCCGGCCCGTCGTGCGCGACGAGACCACCTTGCTGGCCGAACTCGCGCTGACGCGCGCGCGTGGCTATGGCGTGTCCATCGAGGAAGGCGAGCCCGGGACGTGCGCGGTGAGCTGCGCCATCGTGGATCCGCAAACCCGGCGCGCGATCGGCACGGTGAGCGTGGCCGGTCCCGTCGCGCGACTGCCACCAGCGCGCATCGCCGACATTGCGCCTGACGTGCAGGCCACTGCCGCTGAAATTGCCGACCTGTGGCCCAGCCGCAAGGTCATGCAAGCCACGATGGGGCTGGCCTCTCTGAAGGTCTCGAATGGCTGACGACGCATGAACGAAACGACCCAGGCCGAAATGGTCAGCGAATTCACCGTCGCACGCCGCACACAGGGGATCCTGTCGGCTCACGCACTCGGGGGACTCGAAACCATGGCGCACGCCTATTGCGTGCAGGAGCGCGTGCGCCACGAACTTGGAGCGAAGGTCGTGGGCTGGAAGGTCGCCGCGCCACCCTCTGCCGACGTGATGTCTGCACCGCTGTTCGACATCGAGTGCCTTGCTTCGGGTGCCATCCTGGACAACGCCGTCCTGCTGCGCGATGGTGTGGAGTGCGAGTTGGCCTTGCGAATCGACCGCCCCCTGCCTTGCGGCGGATGCACGCGCGAGGACGTGGTGGCCGCCGTCGGGGCCGTCATGCCCGCCTTCGAACTGCTGTGCAGCAGGCTCCCGTCCAAGTTCGCATCCCCGCGCGAACACATCGTAGCGGACGGCATGGGCCAAGGTGCGGTGGTGCTCGGCGCGCCGTGTCGCGATTGGCGCGCGCTGGAGCTCGACAAGTTGCGCATGACGTTCTGGGCCAACGACGCGGTCGTCGCAGACAAGCTGGGCGGCAATCCTTTCGGCGACCCGCTGCGAGCCGTCGCCTTGCTTGCCGACCACCTGGCGCGGCGCGGTCAGGTCCTCGAGGCGGGGAGTTTCGTGCTGGCCGGTTCGCATACCGGCGTCCATCGTGCACGGCTTGGCGAGCGGCTGCGATGTCTGGTCGAAGGGGTGGGCCAAGTCGCGCTCACCCTGCGCAATGCTGAGGAGCAAAACCATGCTGGCAGGTGAAGGTGCGGTGGCCATTTGGAACGACATCGCCGAGGCGGGTCGCGCGGAGTTCTACGCGTGGCACTTGCACGAGCACATGCCCGAGCGCGTAGGCATTCCCGGCTTCTTGCGGGGCCGCCGCTATCGCGCGGCCGATGGGACGACGCAGCCGGAGTTCTTCACGCTGTACGAGACGCTGAGCTTCCAGGTGATACAGGGCAGCGACTATCTGTCGCGCCTGAACGCGCCCACCGAATGGACGCGCGCCACCACGGCCCACTTCAAATCGACGACGCGCTCGCTCACGCGCGTCGTGGCCAGCCACGGCCCGGGCTCCGGTGGCGCGATCTTGACCATGCGCTTCGACATTGCAGACGATGCGCAGCACGCAGCGGTGCCACGGCTGACCTCGACACTGGAGCGCTGCGCACGGCTGCCGCGCATCAGCGGTGCGCACCTGCTGCGCTCCGATGAAGGCGTGTCGGGCCAGTCCACCGCCGAAAGCCAGGGTCGCAAGGACCTGTTGACGCCGGCGCGCTGGGTGGTGTTGCTGGAAGGCTGCGACGTCGACGCCTTGGGTGCGGCTCAAGCGGAATTGCAGACGTTCACCGAACTGCGAGACGCCGACGTGGGCCGCTACGTGCATGAATACACACGGCTGAAGACCGCATGGCAGGCCGGATGAGCGAGTCCGCTGCGGGCCCCGTCGAACCGCTTGAGCGTCCACACGACCGGTGGACCCCGCCAACTTTTTAAAGGAACAAGCAGATGAAGCTCGTCCGATTCGGTGCTCGCGGAAGCGAGAAGCCTGGGGTGATGGACTCGCGTGGGGTCGTCCGCGACCTCTCGAACGTGGTACCGGACATTGATGCCCGTACCCTGTCACCAGCGGGTTTGGCGCGCCTGCGGGAGATCGACCCCACCACGCTGCCGGCCGCACCCGCCGGTGTCCGCCTGGGCGCGTGCGTGGGCAGCATCCCCAACATCGTCTGCATCGGCCTCAATTACTCGGACCACGCGGCAGAAACCAACACGCCGATCCCGTCGCAACCCATCGTGTTCAACAAGCACACCAGCGCTGCGGCTGGCCCCGACGACGCGCTCATCCTCGCGCCGGGATCGGCCAAGCTCGATTGGGAGGTGGAACTGGCCGTGGTGATCGGAACTCCGGCCTGGAACGTCAGCGAAGAGGATGCCCTGGATCACGTGGCCGGCTACTGCTTGTGCAACGACGTGTCCGAACGCGCGTGGCAGCTTGAACGCGAGGGCCAGTGGACCAAGGGCAAGAGCTACTACGGCTACGCGCCCCTCGGCCCATGGCTGGTGACTGCTGACGAAGTGCCCGACCCACAGAACGTGGAGTTGTGGCTGGAGGTCAATGACGTGAGGCGCCAGACTGGCAGTACGCGCACGCAGATCTTCGGTGTCGCGCATGTCGTGTCCTACCTCAGCCGCTTCATGGCCCTGCAGGCAGGCGACGTGATCGCTACGGGCACACCGCCAGGCGTCGGCCTGGGGCACAAGCCACCCTTGTTCCTGAGGGCCGGCGACCGCGTGGTGCTGGGCAGCCCATCACTGGGCGTGCAGCGCCAGACCGTGGTGGCCTTTGACACAGAGTCCATGGCCACGCCTTGGCGCCAAGGCCACTGGCCGGAGGTCACGTCGCTGTGAGTGCCTAAGGAAGTGATCTCATGCTGAAGTTCGAGCTTGTTCTCATCCCCCTCGAAGACAGCCGTCTTCACCGCGATGGTCGCGCCAATGTCGAGTGTCGGGATCTCGGAATGGCGGATGCGTCGGACGGTCGCATCAGCGCTAAGCACATCCGCGCTATCCAGCC
>Ga0184637_10002865_pt1 | contig 10951 bp, 9 predicted proteins | sample PLM3_127_b2_FD_133143 | JGI IMG/M metagenome (GOLD analysis project Ga0184637, IMG submission 133143) | Groundwater sediment microbial communities from an aquifer in East River, Colorado, USA - PLM3_127_b2 | ecosystem: Environmental > Terrestrial > Soil > Riparian zone | place: USA: East River... | reverse complement strand
TCCTGGGCGAACTTCTGGCCCGAGATGTCGAACAGCGAGCCCGGGAAGCCCACGTGGCCGAGGCGGATGGTGACGGGCTGCTGGGCCCCGGCCGCGGCGGGCCAGAGCCCGAGGGTCAGGACGGCGATGCTGAAAATTGTGCCGAGTGGTCGTTTCACGATGTTCCCTCCTTTGCAGTTGTGCCAGCGTAGTTGGGTGCGTCCACGGCGCGGGCGCCGATAGCCTACACCATTGACATCAGAGTGTCGGGTTCCGGGGCGGGACCGGCCTACTTGCCCTTGAACTCCGGTTTTTGCTTCGCGAGAAACGCCTTGACGCCGATCTTGAAGTCCTCGGTGTCGAAGCAGGCATAGGCCTCGTTGCGCTCGGCCCGGGCAAGCGGGCGCGCGTGGGCCAAGCGCCGCGCGAACTTCTTGTGCCAGCGCGCCACCAGCGGCGCGCCCTCGGCGATGCGCCGCGCCGCCGCCATCGATTCCTCTTCCACCTTCTCGTCGGGCACCACGCGGTTCACCAGGCCCATGTCCTTCGCCTCCGCGGCGCCGAACACGCGGCCTTCGAGCAGGATTTCGAGCGCCGCGGCCCGGCCGATGAGGTCGATCAGCCCTTTCATTTCTCCGCAGCCGACCACCAGCCCGAGCTTCGCGATCGGAATGCCGAAACGGCTGGAGGTCCCGCAGATGCGAAGGTCGCACTGCGAGACGATCTCGAGGCCTCCGCCGACGCAAGCGCCGTGGATCATGGCGACGAGCGGATGCCGGCAGCGCGCGAGCGCGCCCATGGTGACCTCGAGCACGTCGCCGTATTTCTTTCCGTTCCTGGAATTGTTCCGCGTCTTCTCGAACTCGGAAATATCGGCGCCGGCGGCGAAGGCCTTGCCGCCTGCTCCCCGCAGGACGATGCACCGAAGCGACTTGTCGGCGTCGAGCTCGCGCATGACTTCTCCCAGCCGCTTCCACATGGCGAGGTTGAGCGCGTTCAGCTTCTCCGGGTTGTTCAGAATGACGGTCGCGATCTGATCCGCGCGATCGACTTGTATCGGTACGTTCACCATCACGCCGCCTTGCGTGGAGCGGCGCGCGCGGCCTCGGCGAGATGCTCGAGGGCGGCGAGCACGCCGCCTTTTTTGTGCGGAACGTTCGCCAGCGCCAGGCCCATTTCGACGCCGGCCAGCGTGCCGGCGAGCGCGAGATCGTTGAAATCGCCCAGGTGCCCGATGCGGAACACTTTGCCCGCGAGTTTGCCCAGCCCCGTGCCGAGCGACATGTCGTAGGTCTCGAGGATGATCTTGCGCAGCTTGTCGGCGTCGTGGCCGGCGGGCATCATCACCGCGGTGAGCGAGTTCGAGTACTCCTCGGGTACGGCGCACAGGATTTCCATGCCCCAGGCGCGCACCGCGCGCCGCGTGGCTTCGGCGTGGCGGGCGTGGCGCGCGAAGACGTTCGCGAGGCCCTCTTCCATCAGCATCGCGAGCGATTCGCGCAGTCCATACAGAAGATTGGTCGCAGGCGTGTAGGGGAAGTAGCCGGTCTTGTTGTTGGCGATGATCTCCTCCCAGTTCCAGTAGGAGCGCGGCAGCTTGGCGCCTTGCGAGGCCTTGCGCGCTTTTTCACTCACCGCGTTAAAGGACAGTCCCGGCGGCAGCATCAGGCCTTTCTGCGAGCCCGCGACCGTGACGTCCACGCCCCATTCGTCGTGGCGATAGTCGATCGAAGCGAGCGAGGAAATCGTGTCGACCATGTAGAGCGCGGGATGCTGCGCGGCGGCGATCGCCTTGCGGATCGCGCCGATGCGGCTCGCGACACCCGTCGAAGTCTCGTTGTGCACCACGCACACCGCCTTGATCCTGTGCTCGCGATCCTCCTTCAGCTTGGCTTCGACCGCCGCCGGATCGACGCCCCGGCGCCAGTCGGTGGGAACGAGGTCCACGGAGATGCCGAGACGCGTCGCCATCTTGTGCCACAGCGACGCGAAGTGGCCGGTCTCGAACATCAGCACGCGATCACCTGGCGAGAGCGTGTTCACCAGCGCCGCTTCCCAGGCGCCCGTCCCCGAGGCCGGGAAGATCACTACCGGCTGCCTGGTCTGGAATACCGCCTTCAGGCCTTCGAGGATCTCCAATCCCATGACGCCGAATTCCGGGCCGCGATGGTCTATCGTCGCGCGGTCTATTGCGCGCAACACCCGGTCGGGCACGTTGGTCGGCCCGGGAATCTGCAGGAAATGGCGTCCGCTGCGGTGGGCCATAGCAAGCTCGGAATGAGGGGAAACGGCTAAATTAATCGAAAAACCGGGTCGCCACAATTGATTTTGGTCACGCCAGGCGCAGACGCACGGGCTCACTTTCTTCTTGACTTGACTTTCCAAGCCGCCGAATACTGGACCCGTCCATTCATGGGTCGCTTCTTGGGGAGGAATTTCGATGGGCATCGATACGCCGAAAATCAACATTGGGCTGCTGCTTCTGTCGATGCTCGTTCTGGCCGCCTGCGGTGGCGGTGGCGGTGGCGGAGGCGACAGTGGTGGCGGGGGCGGGGGTGCAACCAATGTCCCGCGCTACGCGTTTGTCGCCAACTCCAACGATGACTCCGTTTCGAGCTACGTCGTTGACGCGGACACCGGCCGCCTCAAGTACATCGGCAAGGCCGCGGCGGGGCTATTTCCCATCTCCGTCACCGTCGATCCGAGCGGGAAGTACGCCTACGTGGCGAATAACAACAGCGCTGACGTCTCGCAGTACACGATCGGCGCGAGCGGGGGCCTCGCGCCGATCGCACCGGCCACCGCCAGCGCGCAGGCTGGTCCGGTCTCGCTGGCGATGACCCGCGGCAGCGTGCCCGTGCAAGCCGTGCCGAAGTACGCCTACGTGGCCAACTTCGACGGCGCCAACGTCTCGCAATACACGATCGGCGCGAGCGGGGGCCTCGCGGCAATGGCTTCGGCCACGGTCGCGGCGGGGCTGCTTCCCCACTCCGTCAGCGTCGATCCGAGCGGGAAGTACGCCTACGTCGCGAACGCTGGCGGCACCAGCGTCTCGCAATACACCATCGACGCGAGCGGGGGCCTCACGCCGATGGGTACGGCCACGGTCGCAGCGGGGTCGCAGCCCCAGTCCGTCAGCGTCGATCCGAGCGGGAAGTACGCCTACGTGGCGAACTACGGCGGCGACGTCTCGCAATACACGATCGGCGCGAGCGGAGGGCTCGCGGCGATGGCTCCGGCCACGGTCGCGGCGGGGACGGGTCCCATCTCCGTCACCACCACCGGCACCTGGCAATAGGCTTGCGGTGAGTCCGCACTGCGAAAGCTGTGCCCACTCGACGACGCTTTTCGCGGTGGCGAGCGGCGCGTTTTCGGAGTGAAGAGGAGCTCCTCGCCGCCGTAGCGCTCCACGGTATCGAATTCCCCTGCGCTCGAGCGCATGCGCGCGGTCACGTCGCGCTGCCCTTCATCGCCGACGAGATGGCCGTAGGTATTGCTCGCTTCGCTTTCCGACGTCGGCGGACCGCTGGGTTATCATGTGCGGCTCGCCGTGCGCCTTCGCCCAGGAGCCCTTTTCATGAGCCTCAGCATCGATGTCATTTCCGACGTCGTCTGCCCGTGGTGCTTCATCGGCAAGCGGCGGCTGGAAGCCGCGCTCGAACTCTATCGCGAGCGCGATCCCCAGGCCCCGGCGCCCCAGGTCGCCTACCACCCCTTCGAGCTGAACCCAGACCTTCTGCGCGAGGGCATCCCCCGCGCCGACTACGTCGCGAAGAAATTCGGCGCGCGCGGCTACAGCGCCCACGACCGGCTGGTGAGCGCCGGCGCGCAGCTGGGCATTCCATTCGCGTTCGACCGGATAGCGCGCCAGCCCAACACGCTCGCCGCTCACGCGCTGATCGAGTATGCGCGCCGCCGCGGCGTTCAAAGCGCGGTGAAGGAGGCGCTGATGCAGGCGTTTTTCGTCGACGGCCTGGATCTCAGCGACGCGGCGACGCTGGTCCGCGTCGCGGCCGCGGCGGGCCTCGAACGCGCCGAAGCCGAGGCCTGCATCGCCGACGAGGCGCTACGCCGCACGGTAGCCGAAGAGGAGGAGAAAGCGCGGCAGATGGGGGTGCAGGGCGTGCCCTTTTTCATCTTCAACAAACGGGTCACGGTCTCGGGGGCGCAGGAGCCCGAGGCGCTTCTCGAAGCGATGCTCGAGGCGGAGAAAGAGCCCGCGCCCTCTGCTGTGGGGTGAACCGCGCTGCTGATGGATCGCCCGCCGGCCCCGGTCTTTACGGTTTCCCTTCACCCCCGCGCCGGTGACGGCGCGCTCGCTTCGCGCCTCAAGCGCGAAATCGAAGGCGAAGTCCTCTTCGATCCTGCGAGCCGCGGCCGTTACTCGACCGACGCCTCGATCTATCAGATCGATCCCATCGGGGTGGTCGTGCCGAAGAGCGAGCGCGACGCGCGCGTCGCGCTGCAGATCGCCGCCGAGGAAGGCGTCCCGATCCTGCCGCGCGGCGCAGGCAGCTCGCAGTGCGGCCAGGCGGTCGGCGCCGCCCTCGTCATCGACCATTCGAAACATCTCAACCGGATCGTTTCCCTCGACACGCAAGCGGCGACGGCGGTGGTCGAGCCGGGCCTCGTGCTCGATTCTCTCAACGCGCATCTGCGTCCGCACGGCCTGTGGTTTCCCGTGGACGTTTCGACGAGCGCTCAGGCGACGCTCGGCGGCATGGCCGGAAACAACTCCTGCGGCTCCCGATCGATCCGCTACGGCAACATGGTGCACAACGTGACCGGGATCGACGCGCTGCTCGCCGACGGCTCGGAATTTCAGTTCGGCGCGGTGCCGGAGGATCTGTCGCGACTCGAGGGCCCTCCCGGGTATGTCGAGCTGGCGAAGAAGGTCCGCGCTATCGCGGAGCGCGAAGCGGGCGAGATCGAGGCGCGCTGGCCGAAAATGCTGCGCCGCGTGCAGGGGTACAACCTCGACATGGTGGCCCCGCGCGCCGCGTGGAATTTCGCGCAGCTGCTGGTCGGCTCCGAAGGCACGCTCGCCTGGTCGAAGCGCATTCGTCTGAAGCTCTCTCCGCTGCCCAAGGCGAGGACGCTAGGCGTGTGCCACTTCGCGACGTTCCGGTCCGCGATGGAAGCTCCCCAGCGCATAGTCGGTCTGTCGCCGACCGCCGTGGAGCTGGTGGACCGCACCATGATCGGCCTCGCGCGGGGCAACGCCGCGTTTCGCGCCACGGTGGAGCGATTCATAAAAGGCGATCCCGACGCCATTCTTCTGGTCGAGTTCGCCGGCGAGGAACGCGACGAGCAGCTAAAAAAACTCAAGCAGCTTAGCGAGCTGATGGGCGACCTCGGCCATCCGGGCAGCGTGGTCGAGATCATGGACGCCGCGCTTCAGCGCGACGTGTGGGACGTTCGCAAAGCCGGCCTCAACATCATGATGTCGATGAAAGGCGACGGCAAGCCCGTCTCCTTCATCGAGGACTGCGCGGTGCCGCTCGAAAACCTCGCCGAGTACACCGATCTCCTGACGCAGGTTTTCCATAAGCACGGCACCGAGGGCACCTGGTACGCGCACGCGTCGGTGGGCACGCTGCACGTGCGGCCGATTCTCAATATGAAGACCGACGGGGCGAAAAAAATGCGCGCGATCGCCGAGGAAGCCTGCGCTCTGGTGAAGCGCTACAAGGGCGCGGCCTACTCGGGCGAGCACGGCGACGGCCTGGTGCGCTCGGAATGGATAGCGCCGATCATCGGCACGCGGCTCGCCGGCGCGCTCGCCGAGATCAAGGACCTCTTCGATCCGAAGGGCCTGATGAACCCGGGCAAGATCGTGCGGCCGTCGAAACAGGACGACCGCACGCTTTTCCGTTTCAAGCCGGGTTACGCGTTTGAAAAAATCGACACCGTGCTCGACTGGAATGAGTGGAGCGTCCCCGGCGCGGCGAGCCGCGGTTTCGCCGCCGCGGTGGAGATGTGCAACAACAACGGGCACTGCCGCAAGTTCGACGCCGGCACGATGTGCCCGTCGTTCCGCGTGACGGGAGACGAGCGGCACCTGACGCGGGGGCGCGCCAACACGCTGCGGCTCGCGCTCTCCGGCCAGCTCGGGCACATGAACGCAAATGAGGCATTCACATCGGACGAAATGTACGAAACGCTCGCCCTGTGCGTGTCGTGCAAGGGCTGCAGGCGGGAGTGCCCCACGGGCGTGGACATGGCGAAGATGAAAATCGAGTTCCTGCATCACTACCATAGTCGCCACGGCTATGCGCTCAAGGACAAGCTGATCGGCTACCTGCCGCGCTACGCGCAAGCCGCCGCGCGTATTGCGCCAGTGGCCAACGTGCTGCAGGCCGTGAACAAGCGCTGGCTCGGGTTTGCGGCGCAACGCTCGCTGCCCAAATGGCGGCGCGATGCCTTTCTGAAGTCTCTGAGAAGCTGGAGCGGCGCGGGAAAGGCCGGCGAAGTGGTTCTGTTTGTCGACACCTTCAACAATTACTTCGAGCCGGAGAACGCACGGGCGGCGCTCGCCGTGCTCGACCGGGCCGGTTACGGCGTCCATATCGCCCGCACCGAGGGTGAGGGAAGCGCGCGACCGCTGTGCTGCGGCCGAACTTTTCTCGCCGTAGGCATGGTGGACGAAGCGAAAGTCGAAGCGCGGCGCATGCTCGCCGCGCTCAGGCCCTACGTCGAGCGCGGCGTTCCCGTCGTCGGATTGGAGCCCTCGTGCCTCCTCACGCTGCGCGACGAGTTCAAGGCGATGCTTCCCGGAGGGGAAACCGACGCGCTGTCCGCGCAAGCGCTGCTCTTCGAGGAGTTCCTCGTGCGCGAGCAGGACGCGGGCCGCCTCGCGCTCAAGCTGACCCCGCTTGCCGAAAAGCGCGCGCTTCTTCACGGACACTGCCACCAGAAGGCGTTCGGTGCCATGCCCGCCGTGCAGCGGGCGTTGTCGCTAGTGCCCGAGCTGAAAGTCGAGCCGATCGAATCCTCCTGCTGCGGAATGGCGGGAAGCTTCGGCTACGAAGCGTCGCACTATGAGGTTTCGATGAAAATGGCCGAGCTCGCGCTGCTGCCCAAGGTGCGCTCGGCGGGCACGGATACGATCATCGTTGCCGACGGCACCAGTTGCCGCCACCAGATCGAGGATGGCGCGGCACGCCGGGCGGTCCACGTGGCGCGGGTGCTGGCGCGCGCGCTTGCCTGACTGCGGGACCGGGAGATGAACCTCGAAGGCGCCGCGGCGGCGCTTGCCCTCGCGCCGATCGCTCTCGTGGCCGGTTTCATCCAGGGGATCACGGGCTTCGGCGCGGCGCTCGTGTCGATTCCGCTCGCCACGTTTTTCGTTCCACTGCCGTTCGCGCTCGCAGTGTTCGCGATCGTCGATTTCGTCAACGGCCTTCGGCTGGGACTGGAAAACCCGCGTAACGCGGTTCTTGCTGAAGTGGCGCGCATGGTGCCGCTCATGATCGTCGGGGTGGTCACCGGTGTAACGCTGCTCGTGAACCTGCCTCGCAACGCGTCACTGATCGCACTCGGGATTTTCGTCCTCGCCTACGCGTTCTACAGTCTCTCGCGGCGCGGCCGGCTCGTCGTCGTCAGTCGGCACTGGTCGTACCTCGCCGGGTTCTCCGGAGGCCTCTCCGGGACGCTCTTCGGCGCAGGCGGGCCGCCGTATGCGATCTATCTGTCGCACCGCCCTTTGAGCAAGGAACAGTTCCGCGCGACCATGACCCTCTCGACAATCTTCAGCATCGGAGCGCGCCTGGTTGCATTTGCGGTGACAGGGCTGCTTACGCAGGACGGCGTGTGGGTCACGGCGGCGGCGGCGATTCCGGCCGGGCTCTTTGCGATTTATCTCGCATCGCGAGTTTTCCGCGCGATCTCGCGCGACACGGTGATGCGCGCGGTGGCGATACTGCTGCTCGCGAGCGGCGTGTCGCTCATCGCACGCGGTCTCGGCTAACTTCCCACCAGTTGGCGCTTGTCTGTGTTCGCGCGCTCGAACGCCGAGGGCCTCACGTGCTTTTAGCCGTCGCTTTCAATGTCGCGATGAACTGCCGGGCGGCGGGAGAGATGTAGGCGTCCTTTCGATAGCTCGCGCCGACACGCCGGGGCCATGTTGTACCCTCCACCTGGAGTTGCGCGACGCGAAGCTTCGGGCCGGCGTCGCCCACTATCCGTTTCGACATGAAACCCAACAGGTCGGTTGAAGCGACCATGCGCAGGATGAGAGGGAGGGAGTTTGTCTCCAGTACTATTCTAGGCAGGGCTAGGCCGTTGTCCTCAAACGCTCGCACCAGCTTCGAGCGTGAAAGAGCGTTAGGGGTTGTCAGCGCCCACTGCTGCTGCGCCAACTCGACCATCGTCACGCGTTTCTGCCTTGCGACTTGGTGGCGGGCGGACGCAAAAACGCAAAACTCGTCGTCGAGCAGATACTCGTGTATGAAGTTCCTATCAGGGCTCGGAGGCAGCTCGCTGACTATGAGATCGTGAACTCCGTTCCGTAAGGCCGGAAACAGCACGTCGTTGATGCCGACCATGATTGAAAAGGTCGCCTTCGGCGCAGCTTTCAAGAAATCGTCACAGGCTTTCTGCACAAGAAAATCGACCATGTCGGGACCGCAGCCGATGCGCAAATGTCCCGCCCGACCCTGAGTCAGGTCAGCAACTTCATGCGAAACGTCATCAAGCGATAAGCGAATCCGCCGAACCTGGGCAAGAAACGCCGCGCCGACGGTGGTCAGCTCGATGCCTTTGGGAACTTTCTTGACGAGCTTGGTCTCGAGCTCAGGCTCCAGACGGCGCAGGCTCTTGCTGAGCGCCGGCTGGCTCAGGCCCAGCGCGCCCGCCGCGCGCCCGACGTTCCCAGTCTCTGCAATTTCCACGAAATATTCGATGTCGCGCAGGCCCAGAGTCATAACTTAAATTCATTAAATAATGAAATACAGATGATTGCGGAAATGAATATGCGGTGTCAATATCCTCTCGCCATTTGACTGTCGCCCGAAGACCAGAAAAGGAGGGGCCATGCGTGCATTGCAGAAAATTGCGGTTGCCGCCTTGATTGCGGTTGGATCCGCGGTTGCCGCGGCACCGGTATCTTCGCAGCAGTATCCGATTCGTCCGGTGCGCTACATCTGTCCGTTTCCCGCGGGCGACGGGGTCGACCTCATCACCCGGATTGTCGCGGCCGCGCTTGGGGACACTTGGGGGCTGCAGGTCATCGTCGATAACCGTCCGGGCGCGGGCGGCACCATCGGCACCGACATCGCGGCCAAGGCCGCTCCCGATGGCTATACGGTGTTGATGGGCGTGACCGCCACGCTCGCGATCAGCCCCGCGCTGTACACGAAGCTTCCCTATGACAATATCAGGGACTTCGCGCCCGTCTCGATGATCGGAACGGCCCCCAACGTGCTGGTCGTGCATCCGTCGGCTGCTCCGAAATCGGTCAGCGAGTTCATCGCCTACGCCAAGGCGAATCCGCGCAAGGTCAATTACGGTTCAGCCGGTGTCGGCACCACGCTACACCTGTCGATGGAGATGTTCAGGTCCATGACCGGTATCGACGTTGTGCACGTTCCGTACAAGGGGGGTGCGCCAGCGCTCGCCGATCTGCTCGGCGGGAACGTGATGGCGATGTTCGGTGCCCAGCCGCTGCTGTTGCCGCATATCAAAGCCGGCAAGGTGCGCGCGCTGGCCGTTTCAACGGCGAAGCGTAGCGCGCTGTTGCCGGATGTGCCTACCGTTGCGGAGTCCGGCTTGCCTGGTTTCGACGTCACCGCCTGGTACGCGATGCTCGCTCCCGCGGGAGTACCGGCGCCGATCCTGGCCAAGCTCAACGCCGATCTGGTCAAAGTGTTGACGGAGCCTGACGTGCAGCGACGCTTTGCGGAAAATGGAGTCGAGGCCGCCGCCTCAACGCCCGAGCAGCTTGCCGCGTTCGTCAAGTCCGAGGAGTTCAAGTGGAGCAAGGTGGTGAGGGATTCGGGCGCACGTTCTAACTGATCGGCGGGATGGGCAGGATCCTGCCCAGCTCGGGAGAGAAGGGTTGTCGCTCGCGTAGTGCGGCGAGCCAATGAATCGGTCAGCCCGGGTCCTCGTCGCGATGTTTCAGGGCGGGGGCAACATCCCGCTCATCATGCCGGTAGTCGAGCGCCTGGTCGCGCGCGGCCATCAGGTCCGCGTCATGGCGGGACCCGGCGTGCGTCACTCGGTGAGCGCGGCCTTTCTCCAGCGCATAGATGCCGCGGGAGCGACTCTCGTTCCGTTTCCAAATGCCGATGTTCATCCTATGGATCAAGCGCCGCCGGCTCGCGGCCTGATTGGGAGCTGGGCACCGAAGGCACTCTGGTCTGTTCAACGTGGGGCTCAGGCGACGCTGTGGGCGCCGGTCTGGGCTGAGCGAATCGCAGCGGAACTTCGGCGGAAATCGACAGACGTGGTCGTTAGCGATTTCGTCCTGCTGGGCGCGATCGCGGCGGCCGAAGCGGCCGGCATACCCGCCGTGGTGCTCATGCACACCATCCCGTCCCGACCCGTCTCCGGTGTTCCGCCATATGGCTTGGGCCTGCTCCCGGCGCGTGGAGCTTTCGGGTTCCTGCGCGATGTGCTTGGACGCGCCGCCGTTGATCGCGTCCACGTTCTCAATGGTGTTCCGCCCCTCAATCGCGCGCGAGCGCTGCTGGGCCTCGCGCCTCTGCGCTCGCCGTTTGAGCAATACGATACGGCGGAGCGCGTGCTTGTGCTGACCAGCCCCGCGTTCGACTTCGGCGCCAAGCTCATGGCGCCGAATGTCCGTTACATTGGTACGCCTATCGACGACGCCGCATCGTCATTGTGGAGTCCTCCCTGGTCTTCTCGTGACTCCCGCCCAATGGTGCTCATCAGCCTGAGTACGCTGGAGCAGGGTCAGGCGGCCATCATGCAGCGTGTGATCGATTCGCTTGCACCGCTGGATGTGCGC
>Ga0184637_10002864_pt1 | contig 10952 bp, 11 predicted proteins | sample PLM3_127_b2_FD_133143 | JGI IMG/M metagenome (GOLD analysis project Ga0184637, IMG submission 133143) | Groundwater sediment microbial communities from an aquifer in East River, Colorado, USA - PLM3_127_b2 | ecosystem: Environmental > Terrestrial > Soil > Riparian zone | place: USA: East River... | reverse complement strand
TCACGCGCATCTCGTCCTCGATGCGCGCGAGATCCTCGGGCGTGAACGGCTCGGCCTTGGCGAAGTCGTAGTAGAAGCCGTCGTCGATCGCGGGCCCGATCGCCACCTTGACGTCGGGGAACAGCCGCTTCACGGCCTGCGCCATCACGTGCGAGGTGGAGTGACGCAGCGTCGACAGCGGCGTCGGATCGCAGTCGAACTCGCCGGTCAGCTTGAGATGTCGCTCTTCTTCAGACTCGGGCATACACGCTACCGGCGAGGGGGAATGGTAGGCTCGGGCGGTTTCGAACCGCCGACCTCCTCTGCGTCAGAGAGGCGCTCTCCCACTGAGCTACGAGCCTATCCAGAGTACCGCACATGCTACCTACGGCGACGAGGGGTGTCAAGACAACGTCCCGGACTTTCAGGTGTTTCGTTGCGCTCAGCGGAGCAGGTTCGTGAGCGAGGACGCGACGACGTAGATGAAGCGCGCCCTGATGGCCAGCCCGGTGCTGCCCTGGCGCATCGCGGCCATCATGGCCGGCGGTACCGGCGGAAACGGCTGGGCCATGAGGATGGCGTTCACCGCGTACTCGTCGTAGATGCCGTGGTCCGACACGCGCACGATTTCCACGAACGGCACCCGGCCGTCCTTGAGGATGCCGAAGTGCACCTCGAGTGAGGTCTCGTGGACCTCGCACTCCCGCCCCGACGCGGTCCGCACGCAGGGGAAGCCCCACTTCTCCTTGATCCGCCGGCGGACCTGCTCGAGGTACTCGTTGTAGCGCGGGTTGTCCGAGTCGAGCGGGATCGGATCCCCCACGATGCCCCCGCGTCCCTGGCCGCGGCCACCCGCCCCTCGCAGCGCCGCCAGCGAATCGCTGGCGCTGGGGACGGCGGCAGCGCGGGGCGGCAGGCTGGCCACCTGGCGCTCGCCGCCCTCGCGGCGCGGCTCGGCCGCCGCTGGGACGCGGGATGCCGCCTCGGCTGCCTTCGGCGCGGGCAGCGTTGGCTCCGCCGCGGTCGGGGCGGGCTCGGCAGCGCGCGGGGCCGGCTCGGGGGCGCGCGGGGCCGGCTCGGCGGCGCGAGGCGCGGGCTCGGGCGCTCTCGGCGCGGGAGGCTCCGCCGGGCGCGGCGTGCTCGCCACGCGGGGCTCCTCGCGCGGCGGCTGGGGCGTCTCGCGCGGAGGCGACGGGCGGGAGGCTACGGGCGCCGGGGGCCGGGCGGGAGCCGGCCGAGGCGCCGGCGGCGGCTGCGCCGTCGGGTTGCCGGCGGTGGCGGGCTCCTCCGGCTTGGGCAGCTCCACGATGATCGTGTCGCCCTTCTTGGGCACCCAGCGCGGCATCAGCTCGCCCTTGAGGCCCCACAGCACGGCCCAGGTGACCAGGACGTGGACGAGCACCGACACGACGATCCCGGTGGCGAGTCGTCCGCGCGGCCACTGTCGCAGGAATTCCCACAGGCCCATCCCCTACGATTATAAGTCGCGGTCGACCGCCTGGGCGACCTTCCTCAGGCGGGTCATGAGCGCCGCGAAGCGCTCCGGTTTGAGCGATTGCGGCCCGTCGGACAGCGCTTCCTCGGGCTTGGGATGCACCTCGATGAGCAGGCCGTCGGCACCGGCCGCCACGGCCGCCAGGGCCATCGATTCGACGTACTCCCAGTGCCCGGTGCCATGGCTGGGATCGACGACGACCGGCAAGTGGGTCAGCTTCTTCAGCACCGGCACCGCATTGAGGTCCAGCGTGAAGCGCGTGGTCGTCTCGAAGGTGCGGATGCCGCGCTCGCACAGGATGACGTTCGGATTGCCGCCGGACAGCACGTACTCGGCCGACAGCAGCCACTCCTGGATGGTCGTGGACATGCCGCGCTTGAGCAGCACCGGCTTGCCGGCCTCGGCCACCCGGCGCAGCAGCGAGAAGTTCTGCACGTTGCGGGCGCCGATCTGTAACACGTCGGCGTGCTCGGCCACGAGCTCGACGCGCTCGGGCTCCATCACCTCCGTGATGATCGGCAGCCCCGTCTCGCGCTTGGCCTCGGCCAGCAGCTTCAGCCCCTCGGCCTCCAGCCCCTGGAACGCGTAGGGCGACGTGCGCGGCTTGAAGGCGCCGCCGCGGAGCACGCGGGCGCCGGCCGCCTTCACGCGGGCGGCCACGTCGAGCACCTGCAGGCGCGACTCCACCGAGCACGGCCCCGCCATCACCACGATCGTGCGGCCGCCGACGACGACGTCGCCCACCGCGACCTGCGAGTTGCCGCTGCGCACCTCGCGGCTGGCCAGCTTGAACGGCTGCAGGATCGGCGTGACCGCCTCGACGCATTCCAGCGACTCGAGCGCGCGCAGCCGCTCCTTGCCGCGGTCGTCGCCGATGGCGCCGATGACGTTGCGCAGCTCGCCGCGGATCGTGTGCGGCGTGTAGCCCATCGCGCGGATGCGTCGCTCGACGTCCGCCACGTCCTCGTCCGAGGTCCCCGACTTCAGCACGATGATCATCGCTGTCTCCTTTGCAAAAAAAAGAGGCCGCGGCGTCCCGCGGCCTCGCATCGCTCAGCGCCGCGGGCTCCGGTCTGCCCGCGGCTCTTTTGGGATCGGGTCAGAGCCGGTGGGCAGACTCCGGCGTGAAGTAAAAGTAGAACAATCCGGTGCGCGTCGACGTGCCCATAGCGTGCCGCGTAATGTACGGGGCGCCCCCGGGCGGTGTCAAGCCCTTTCCCACCGACGACTCAGCCCGCGCGCTCCTCGCCGTCGGGCCGAGGTCCCCGCGGCTTCCGGTGGAAGCGGCGCATGATGCGGTCGCGATAGTAGTAGAGGGGCAGGCAGGCGCCCATCACCAGCGCGATGAACACCCCCGCGTAGACGTACTGCTGGTCGCCGACGTGGGCGCCGAAGTAGGAGCTGATCCAGGTGCCCGGCAGCCGTCCGATGCTGGAGACGATCGCGAAGAGCCAGAAGGGCATCGGGCTGATGCCGAACAGGTACGCGATCGCGTCCTTCGGGAAGCCGGGGATCAGGTAGAGGATGAAGCAGAGGATCGCGCCCTCCGCCTCGACGATGAAGTTCATCTTGTTCCAGTGGTGCTCGCTCAGCCAGGGCCGGATGAGCGGCTCGCCCCACAACCGGCCCAGGCCGAAGCAGATCAGCGTGCCGATCGTCAGCCCGATGGTCGAGTAGATGAGCCCCCACAGCGTCCCGAACAGCGCCCCGCCCACCGGCCCGGTGATCTCGCCCGGAATGGGCGAGATGATGACCTGCATCGCCTGGATCCCGATGAACACGAGGGGGGCCATCCAGCCCCAGGCGGCGACCGTGTCGCGCAGGAAGTACTTGTCCCGGTAGAGGCGCACGATCATGCGAACGACGGGAGCCTCGGTGAAGACGAGCCAGATGATGATGCCCAACGTGACGGCGAGGAGGAGCGAGGCCACCATCCATCGGGCAGGCCCGCTCCAGGCGGCCGGGCCTCGCTTGCCCCGAACCGTCACTGCACCGGCCGGCGGTCCCGCCACGGGCACGCCGCCTCGAACGCGGCGGCCGCGGCCAGCACCGTGCGGTCGGCGTGGCGCCGGCCCACGATCTGCAGGCCGACGGGCACACCGTCTTCGGTCCAGCCCGCCGGCACGGAAGCGGCGGGCTGCCCGGTCAGATTGAAGGGATACGTGAACGGCATCCAGCCCAGGCGCGAGACCTCCTGACCGGCAATCTCGCGGGGGACGCCGGCGCCGAGCGCAAACGGTGGTACCGCCGCCGTCGGCGTCAGTAGCAGGTCGAAGCGCGCCAGGAAGATGTGGACCTCCTGCCAGTAGGCGCTGATCTTGGCCATGGCCGTGAGGTACTCCCGCGCGGTGACCGCGCCGCCGCGGCGGATCAAGCGCACGAGCGAGGCGTCCATGTCGGCCTCGCGCGCCGGCAGCGCGTCGGCCCACGCCGCGTAGAACTGCGCGGCCACGATCGTCGCAAACGCCTCCTCGGGACTCTCCCAGCCGGGGTTGACGACCTCCACGTGGCAGCCGAGCCCCTCGAACTCCGCGGCGGCGTTGCCGCAGATCTCGAGCACGCGCTCGTCCACCGCCGCGTAGCCGAGGTCCGGCGTCCACGCCACGTGCAGCCCCCTCACGTCCTGATCGCAGGCCTGCAGATATGAGCCCGGCTCGCGCGGCAGCGACGTGCGATCGCGGTCGTCGCCGCCGGCGATCACGTCGAGCACGGCGGCGGCGTCCCGCACGGTCCGCGCCAGCGGGCCGATGGTCCCGATGTGGTCCCAGCCCGGGAACCCCGGTGTCTGCGGCACCCGGCCGAATGACGGCTTGACACCGACCAGCCCGCAGAAGCCGGCCGGGATGCGCACCGAGCCGCCGCCGTCGGTGCCCAGGGCCACCGGGCCGAGGCCACTGGCGACCGCCGCGGCGGCGCCGCCGCTGGAGCCCCCCGGCGTGCGCGTGGGGTCCCAGGGATTACGGGTGACGCCGAAGAGCGGATTGTCGGTGAGCGCCTTGTGGCCGAACTCGGAGGTGTTGGTCTTGCCGAGGATGACGGCGCCGGCCGCCTTCAGCCGGCCAACGGCGACGTTGTCCTCCTCCGGGATCAGGTCCGCGAAGAGCCGGGAGCCGCCCGTGGTGCGCACGCCGCGGGTGTAGAGCACGTCCTTCAGCGACACCGGCACGCCGTGCAGCGCGCCGAGCGGCTCGCCCTTCATGACCGCGATCTCCGCCTCGCGGGCCGCCGCCCGCGCCAGGTCCGCCGTCACCAGGCAGAAGGCGTTCACCCGCGGGTCGAGCTCCTCGATGCGGGCCAGCAACGCGGTGGTGAGCTCGACGGGGGAGAGCTGCTTGTCACGAACCAGCGTGGCGATCTCGAGCGCCGATCGCCAGGCGAGATCCTCGTGGATCACGGTTTACGCCTCCGCATCCGTGAGATTGTATCATCCGGCGCGTGAGCGGCGGCGCAGGCGCCGAGGTGATCCGCGACGACCGTGGCCGCCGGGTCCGCGAGCGCGACCGTTACGGCGAGGCCGTCACCACGTTGACGTGGGCCGCCGATGGGCGCCTGGCCCGGGCGGCGGTGCGTCTGCCCGACGGCGGCTGGCTCGCCATCGAGCCGCGCGCCGCCCACGACCCGCGCTGGGGCGCCTCCGACCTGCTGCGGCTCGGCCCCGACGCGCTCACGCATTGCGCGGCGATCGACTGGGCTCGCGTCGATATCATTCCGACGCTGGCCGAGCCCGCCCGGCTCCCGCCCGGGGCCGGCACCGCCGTGCTCAACCTGGTCGCCGCGCTGGCGGCCGATCAGGGGCGAGGGCCGCTCGCCTACCACGGTCCCTACCCGACCGAGCAGCTCTTCCTGGCGCTCCTGGAGAGCTTCCACTGGGAGAGCGAGCGCGCGCCGCGCGATCCCCTCGCCGCGTTCGTGGCCGGCCATCTGCAATGGTCGCCGGCGCCGCACGCGCGCGCGTTCGCCCGCAGTGGCGTCTACGTGCAGTCGCGCGAGGGCATCGACAAGCTCGCGTGGCGCGGTCGCGCCTACTATCGCGCCGACTGGCAGGGTGTCGAGCGCCACGCGTCCCACCGCGTGCACGAGGTCGGCGGACGCGTGCACGGCTCGCTGTGGGCGCTCGATGCGCCGCTGGAGGGTCATCTGGTCCTCGCGGCCGACGGCGCCGTGCTGGCCGCGGCACTGCCGGCGCCCGACGACGAGCCGGCGCGCGCGCTCGCCCCCGCGGTCGCCGCCGGCCTGGCCGCGGTGGTTGTCGCCCGCAGCGCGCCGCCGCTGGCGCAGTCGCTGCGGGCGGTCGCGGCCGCGCTGACGTTCGAGTGGGCGCCACTGACCGGCGATCTCGCCGTGCTCGCGGGCGACCGCGCGCAGCTGTCGCTTCGGCTGCGGCGAGCGCTGGCCGCGCGCGTGGCCGGCACGACGATTCGGGCCGAGCAGGTGCGGCTCGGCTTCGCGGCGCTGGCCGAGCTGGCTCACGCGCTCGGCGACGCGCTGCGGGCGCGGGCCCAGGCCCGGCTGGCGGCGGCGACCCCGGCGGCTCAGGCCGAGGCGCTCGGCGCCGGACGCACTCCGGCCGGCGCCGCCGCCGGGGCGCGGGAGATCGGCGTCGCGGTGGAGAGCCTGCTGGAGGATGCCGGTCAGCTGCTGGCGTGAACGATCAGCATGACGTTGAAGGCGACGAAGGCCGCGACGGAGATCGTCGACAGCACCACGTAGGCGGCCCACAGCGCCTCCTGACGTCCGAACTGCCGGGGCGCCGCGCCCCGCACGAGCCGGCCGACCCAGTTCATCGCCTCTTGCTTGAGGGTCGGCGTGCCGAGCACGTCCACCAGCACGTGGTAGCCGTCCATCTCGATGAAACAGAACGGATAGAGCGCGACGGCGAAGGCCTGCCACTGCAGCATGCCGGAGGCCGCCGCGAACGCCTGCGTGAAGCTGCCGAGCGGCGAGAACAGCGCGACGATGAACCAGACGGAGCCGAACACCAGGTGGACGGTGGCTCCCGAGACGGCAGTCACCACCCGCGCCCGGCGGCCGGTCATGAAGATGTCGGTGACGTCCACGTAGAAGGTGGGCACGAAGCCGTGCAGGAAGGTGAAGCCGAACTCGCGTACGCGGCGCCGGTAGTGCACGAGCGCCAGGCCGTGGACGATCTGGTGGGTGGCGACGGTCAAGAAGAAGAGCAGCTTCACCATCAGCACGGCCCGCAGCGCGTGACCGCCGAAGCCGGCCACGATGTCGCCGCCCTCGTGCCACAGCTTCACCCCGGCCATGAGGCCGGCGACCGCCAGCAGCACGCACGCGACCACGCCGGCCGGCGTGAAGAGCAGGAAGCCCCCCCAGCGATACATGATGCTGAAGGCGCGCTGCACGTTGCGGCTGGAGATGTTGATGCGCTCGAGCGCGGTGAGACCGGTCTCGATCGCCCTCACCAGCGGCCGCCGCCGGTTGCGGGCCAGCGCCTGCCGCAGGCGCGAGGTCGGCGTGAGCGTGAGCAGCTGGGCGCGCTGCAGCTTGCGCATGAGCGCCGGGATGATGTCGAAGTCGAAGGCGCCGTAGCGCAGGACGTAGGCGGTGGCGATGTCCTGCAGCGACGTCTGCCCGTCCATCTGCTGCCACAGGAACCGCTCGGGCTCGGTCAGCAGCAGGAAGCGATCGGTGGTGGTGTTCTTGAGAATGAAGCTCGGCTTCCCGGCCATCCGGGAGGGCATCTCGGCCAGCTCCCAGGACTCGGCCGGCACCCGCTGCGGCCGCGACTGCACGAACGCCGTCGCGCTGCCGACCTCGCGGACCTCGAAGCCGTCGTCGGTGTCGTGGCGGACCAGCAGCTCCAGCTTGGCCCGGCGCGGGGGCGTCGGCGACATCTGGATGTCGCTCATTGGAGCGAGTGCCGCGAGGCCGGCTTGGATCGAGGGTGGCCTGTTCGAGGTGCGGCGTGGCTCCGTCCGGTGTTCATCGCCCGTCCATGTCGAGGCCGGTGGCCTCGAGCCCCCAGCGCGTCACCTCGGCGACCAGGTCGCCGGAGGCCCGCAGCCGCTCGATGAAGACCCGCACCAGCGCGTGGAAGAATGCCGCCGCCGCCCGCGGGCTCTGCTCGGTGAGGCGGCGCAGGGCCTCGCGGTCGAGCACCAGCAACGTGGCGTCGGCGTCGGCCTGGACGGTGGCCGAGCGTGGCGAGCGGTCGAACAGGCTCATCTCGCCGAAGAAGTCGCCGGGGCCGATCCGGGCCAGCACCTGCTCGACGCGGCCCGTGACCGCCTTGGAGATGACCATCGAGCCGCGAAGGACGACGAACATCTCCTCGCCGGCCTCACCCTCGCGGACGAGCACCTGGCCGCGCTTGAGCGGGCGCTCACGGAGGGTCTGGGCAAGCGTGGTCAGCTCGGGCTCGGCGATGTCCTTGAACAGGCGCACCTCTCGCAAGAACGCGAGCGTCTCGGCGGGACTGGACACCGGCGCCTCCGCCGGTCTACGTGGCCACGCGGCGGATGAGGGCGGACCGGAACTCCTGGGCGCGCTCCCCGACGGGGGCCTTGGCCAGCCGCGCGAGGGCGCTGAGCACGGTGGTGCGCTCGTCGTCGTTCAACTCGTACTGGGCGAGCACGGTCTCGGGCGACCGCTGCAGATCGGCGAGGAAGTCGGGATCGATCATGGCCCGGCCGATGAGCTGCGGAAGACGCTGCGCCATGACTGGTCGATGATACCAAACGGCGCTCACCCGAGGAAGGGTCTGCGAGCGAGCCGCACGATCTCGCACGACAATAGTGTTACGGCGGCAGTGTTACGGCGGCCAGCGGCGCGAGCCGGAGGGGATCGAGCGGGAGAGCCGGAGCCGGGGCGCGCGCTGGTCCTGGCGCGTCAGGTCTTGCCGTCGCCGGGCGACTGAAGGCAGTCGAGCCACAGCTCGGGCGGCATCTTGACCCCCGCGAAGTTGTTGCCTCCGAGCCCACCGGCCGCTCGCGCCCGGTCCATCGCCTGACGAGCCTGCTCGTAGGCGGACGTAATCTCGGGAGTCACGCCGGTCCGGCAGATGTTCTTCGCCGAGTCGTAGTACCGCCTGAGCTCGTCCTGGAACGCGTCGGTCGGACCGACCGCGGCGAGCTGCAGCGCGCCCAGCACGCCCATGGTGCGAAACCAGCCGTCCACTGTCATTTCCTGTCACTCCGCTGACGCGGAAACCACGAATCCATCTCCGCGGTTCCCGCGTTGTAAGAGATAGGGTACGCGCGATGCCAAGGCGCGACTCAGGAGGTCTGGCGATGCGCCGCATCTGGATCGCTCTGCTGGTTTCCCTTCTCCTGACCTCCACGGCCCTCGCCGGGCCCACGTACGCGCCGGAAACGCTGGACTATTATTTCCGCCTCGAGTGGCAGGTCGTCGAGTCCGGCCGGGGCCCCGTGCTCGAAGGCTACGTCTACAACAAGTCCAACCTGGGGACGGACCGCATGCTGTTGCGCATCGACGAGCTGGGCGCCACCGGCACCGTCGTCGGCTCGAAGACGACCTGGGTATTGGGCGGTGTCCCCGGCAACAACCGCACGTGGTTCCAGGCTCGCGTGCCGCAGGCAGCGAAGTATCGCGTCGAGATCGTCGCGTTCGACTGGATCGGGCGGGGCGGCGCCGGCGGCATGTAACCGCACTTTGACACACCCGGACCCGACGACCTAGAGTACATCCCACTCGATGGTCGTGGGAGGGCGCATGCCTGGAGTCGTCGGCTGGAGCCTCGTTGGGGTCGCGTCGCTCCTCGCACTCGTTGGCGCCCCGCGGCCCGCGCACGCCCAGGCGCAGGCGGGTCCGGCCTACGTCACCCGCGTCGTCGACGGCGACACGCTCTACGCTGAGCTGGGCGGGCGGCTCGAGGCCGTGCGGTACCTCGGCGTCAACACGCCTCGGATCGAGCACCCCACCTACGGCGCCGAGCGCTACGCCGCGATGGCGTACGAGGCCAACCGCCGGCTGGTCGAAGGCAAGTGGGTCCGCCTCGTGTTCGAGGGCTCGACGCGGGATCGCCACGGCCGGCTGCTGGCCTACGTGTGGTCGGGCAACACCTTCGTGAACGCGGCCCTCGTGCACTACGGCTACGGGGAGACGGCCACCGCGTCGACCGCCGGTTACGCGGCGTACTTTCGCACGCTCGAAGAGGGCGCGCGGCGGGATGCGCGCGGAGTCTGGAGCGATCGGGACGCGCAGACCTATCACCGGCCGCGGCCCACCGAGCTCGCGGCCGACGCCGGCGAGCACGAGGACCGCGCGCCGACCGTCTCCGGCGGCCGCGTGTTCTCGGCGCCGGCGCCGTTCATCCCTTCCGCGCCGAGCGGGTCCTCGGCCGGGGTGCCGGGCGGCCCGGTGGGGCCTGCGCCCAGGATGGGTCCGCCCTCCTCCGCGCCGCGCAGCCCGATCCGGTACTGAGCGCGCTCACCGCCTGAGCAGGTAGGGCACGTCGGCGACCACGGTGTTGCGCCGGAACAGCAGCGCGCCCTTGACCAGCAGCGCGGTCTGGTTGTGGAGCACGTGTTGCCACCAGCGCCGGGGCAGGAACTCGGGCAGGACGATCGTCACCATCTGCTCGTCGCCGTGCGACTGGATCTGATCCAGGTAGTCCAGGAGCGGCCGCAGCAGCGAGCGGTACGGCGAGCTCAGCACGACGAGCGGCACGCCGAGCCCCCACGTGGTCCACTTCTCCTCGACCCGGGCCGTGCGGGCGGGATCGGTCTCGACGAAGACGCCGCGCACCGTCGCCGCCGGCGCCAGGGTCTTCGCGTATTGCACCGCCCGCACGACGCCCCGGTGAACGTCACCGACCAGGACCAGCACCGTGTGCTGGAACTCGGGGGGACTCTCCAGGCCTTCGAGCGAGAGCTCGACGGCGACCTCCTCGTAGTGCCGGTGCATGACGAAGAAGATCCCGACCAGGATCGGGACGACGAGCACCACGATCCACGCGCCCTCGACGAACTTCGTGACGGCGAGCGTGAGCAGGACGATCGCCGTCACCACCGCGCCGACTCCGTTGACCCACACCCGCCAGCGCCAGCCCTTTCCCCGCAGCCGCAGCCAGCGGCGCACCATGCCGCTCTGCGAGAGCGTGAACGACATGAAGACCCCGACCGCGTACAGCGGGAGCAGGGCGTGCGTGTTGCCCCCGAACACCACGATCAGGAGGACGGCGAATCCGCTCAGGATCAGGATCCCGTTCGAGAACACCAGCCGGTCGCCCTGGTTCGCCAACTGCCTGGGCACGAAGCGGTCGCGGGCGAGGATGGAGGACAGCCGTGGGAAGTCGGCGTACGAGGTGTTGGCCGCCAGGACCAGGATGAGCAGGGTGGCAACCTGCACGGCGTAGTACAGCGGTCCGGTGCCGAACACCCGGTGGGCGATCTTGGAGAGGACCGTCTCGTCGCCGCCGGGGACGATGCCGAAGTCGAAGGCCAGGTACGTGATGCCGAGGAACATCACGATCGCGATCACGCCCAGCCAGGTC
>Ga0184637_10002863_pt1 | contig 10952 bp, 7 predicted proteins | sample PLM3_127_b2_FD_133143 | JGI IMG/M metagenome (GOLD analysis project Ga0184637, IMG submission 133143) | Groundwater sediment microbial communities from an aquifer in East River, Colorado, USA - PLM3_127_b2 | ecosystem: Environmental > Terrestrial > Soil > Riparian zone | place: USA: East River... | reverse complement strand
GTCCAGGCGTTTCTCGTCGAGCAGCCGGGCGATCTTCTGGTAGGTCTCGGGTTCGAGCAGGCGGAATGCGAGGTTCTCCATCTCCCACTTGAGGTGCCAGACCCCGAGACGGCTGGCGAGCGGCGCGAAGATGTCCTGCGTCAGCAAAGCGGTGGCGCGCCGGGCCGCAGCGTCGCCGGACCTCACCGCAAAGCGCAGCTCCTGCATGTGGTCGGCCAGCTTGACCAGCACGACGCGGGTGTCCTGGACCATGGCAAGCAGCATCTTGCGCATTGCTTCGAGCTGGGACGCCTGTTCAGCAGGCGGCGCGGAAGAAGCGCGGCTCGACAGCGCGTGGATCTGCTCCATCCGCGCCACCCCTTCGACGAGTTCCGCGACCACCGCGCCGCAACGCTCCGTCACCAAACGCATCCGTTCCGGAATCAGCCGGGCGATCGGAGCAAGCAGCGCCGCGGCGAGTGCCTCGCCGTCGAGGTTCAGTTCGGAAACGATGGCCGCGGTGCCGAGCGCGTGATCGAGCGCAGACTCTCCGCTCGCCAGGCGGGCATCGCCGTAATGGGACTGGGCGAGCAACAGCGCGGACTGCACGCGCTCCCTTTCGCCCGGGCTCAGCGGACCGGCAAGCGCGAGCAGCCCTTCCTGTTCCACGGTGAAATCGTGGGCCGCCGGGCGCACCAGTTTCAAACGGGATGTCTTTGCCATATTGCTGTATTTATTACCGTTTCTTCCGTATGCTGGAACCGGGCCACGTCTCGGCATGCACCGGGGCTCCACCGCGCACCAGATTCAGGCGTATCTTTGGCCCATTCTCGGTTTTGGTGCGAGCCTGCGGGCGACGCGAAGGCCGCTGCCGGCCGCGTCCACGCGACTTACAGCGGCGCGGGCAGCATCCGAGCATACGACCGCTGTTTGGCACAACGGTTGCTTTAATACGGGAATTGCGCCCAGGGGCCCGGGCAGGAACATGAACAGGCGCGCATTTTATAACGAGATGTACGAAGCCGACGGCGGCGTGCGCCCGCACTACGGGCCATATGCCGAGTGGCTCAATGGCACGGCGATCGAGTACCTGCTGCAGAAGCAGCGCGAAGCCGACGCGCTCTATACCCGCCTCGGCATCACGTTCGCGGTCTACGGCGACGAGTCCGGCGTCGAGCGCGCCATTCCGTTCGACATCATCCCCCGCATCATGCAGCCCGGGGCCTGGAAGAAGATCGACGACGGCGTCTGCCAGCGACTGCGCGCCTTGAACGCCTTCCTCAAGGACATCTACCACGGGCAGGAAATACTCCGCGCCGGCGTGATACCCGCCGAGCAGGTGCTCGGCAACAAGCTCTACCGCCCCGAGATGCGCGGCTTCGATGTGCCCGGCGACGTCTACGTGCACGTTGCCGGCGTGGACGTGGTGCAGACCGGCGCCGAGGAGTTCTACGTGCTGGAGGACAACCTGCGGACGCCGTCCGGTGTGTCCTACATGCTGGAAAACCGCAAGATGATGATGCGGTTGTTCCCGGAACTGTTCTCGCGCGTGGCGATCGCACCGGTGGATCACTACACCGACCTGCTGCTCGACAACCTGCGCGTCGTCGCACCCGCCGGCCGGGCGGACCCGACGGTGGTGGTACTGACTCCCGGCGCCTACAACAGCGCCTATTTCGAGCACGCCTTCCTCGCCCTGCAGATGGGCGTCGAGCTGGTCGAGGGCCAGGACTTGACCGTCGCTGACAACACCGTTTACATGCGCACCACCCGCGGCCCACAGCGCGTGGACGTGATCTACCGCCGCGTGGACGACGATTTTCTCGATCCCCTTGCCTTTCGGCCGGACTCCATCCTCGGTGTGCCCGGCCTGTTCGCCGCCTACCGCGCCGGACGGGTGACGCTCGCCAACGCCATCGGCACCGGCGTGGCGGACGACAAGTCCACCTACGTCTACGTGCCCGACATGATCCGCTTCTACCTCGGCGAGGAGCCAATCCTGCAGAACGTGCCGACCTGGCAGTTGCGCAAGGAGGAGGACTGCAAGCACGTCCTCTCCCGCCTTTCCGAGTTGGTCGTAAAGGAGGTCCAGGGCTCGGGCGGCTACGGCATGCTGGTGGGTCCCGCCGCGACCCGCGACGAGATCGAAGCCTTCCGCAGCCGCATTCTGCAGAACCCGAGCAACTACATCGCCCAGCCCACGCTCGCGCTCTCCGCCTGCCCCACCTTTCTCGGTACTGGGATCGCGCCGCGGCACGTGGACCTTCGCCCCTACGTACTCTCCGGCAAGCGCGTGTCGGTCGTGCCCGGCGCGCTGACGCGAGTCGCCCTGCGCGAAGGCTCCCTGGTGGTGAACTCGTCGCAGGGCGGCGGCACGAAAGATACCTGGGTACTCGAAGGATAAAGATGAAGGCGAAAGGCGAAAGGCGAAAGGAGGACGGATGTACGAGGAAGCGGCGCTTGCGGCCGCCGGGATGTGTTGTTACTTTCGACTTCCGACTTTCGACTTTCGACTTGCATGTTAAGTCGCACCGCTAACAACCTCTACTGGATGTCGCGCCACATCGAGCGCGCGGAAAACACCGCGCGCGTGCTGGATGTAACCTACCGCATGTCGCTGCTGCCGTACCGCACGCCGGACCAGGCCTGGGCCGACCCGTGGGCGCTGCCGCTGGTCATCACCGGCCACGCCACGTCCTATTACGAGCGCTACAGTGGATCACTCAGCTCGGAGCGCGTGCTGCGCTTCATGGCCCTCGACCCCGCCAATCCCTCGAGCATCTACTCCTGCATCCAGTCGGCGCGCGAAAACGCGCGCACCGTGCGCGGCGCGATCACCTCGGAAATGTACGAGGACATCAACGGGCTGTGGCTGGAGATGCGCAACCGCACCAACGAGAGCCTGTTCACCCAGGGCATCAGCGAGTTCTTCGAATGGGTGAAGATGCGCTCCCACCGGTTCCGCGGCGTCACCGTCGGCACCCTGCTGCGCGATGAGGCCTACCAGTTCATCCGGCTCGGCACTTTCATGGAGCGCGCCGACAACACGGCGCGCATACTCGACGTCAAGTACCACACGCTCCTGCCGAGCGTATCCGACGTCGGCGGCGCGGTGGACTACTACCAGTGGGGCGCGCTGCTGCGCTCGGTCAGCGCATTCGATGCGTACCGCAAGGTCTACCGCGACGTGATAACCCCGATGAAGGTGGCGGAGCTGCTGATCCTGCGCGACGACGTGCCGCGCTCCCTGCACGCGTGCACCAAGGAGATCTACGACATCCTGCGCGGGCTGTGCGACGCGTCGTCGCGCGAGCCGGAGCGCCTCGCCGGCGAACTCAACGCGCAGCTGCGTTACGGCCGCACCGAGCACATCGTCACGTTCGGCCTGCACGAATACCTGATGGGCGTGCTCGACAAGCTCTCGGTGCTCGACGACGAGATCAACCAGCACTTCCTGGTGCCGGTCTATCCGAACCAGCAACAGCAACAGAGCGCCACTACCGTGCTTCAGAGATAGTCAGCTTGTCAGCCCCTGGCGTTTACAATAAGCTTGCGCGCTGCAAGTTACTGAACGGACGCACAATAGATGACTTATTGCGTTGGAGTCATGCTGGATGCCGGCATGGTGTTCGCGTCGGATTCGCGCACCAACGCCGGCGTGGACCATGTCTCGAGCTTCCGCAAGATGCATCTCTTTGCGGCCGAAGGCGAGCGCGTCATCGCGCTGCTCACCTCGGGCAACCTGTCGGTCACGCAGAGCACGGTCAGCCTGATCGACCAGCACGCACGCGACCCGGACGCGCACAAGACCGTGATGAACGTAAACTCCATGTACGAGGTGGCGGAACTCGTCGGAGCCGCCCTGCGCGAGGTACGGCAGCGCGATGGCGCCTACCTGCAGCAGAGCAATGTGGACGGCAGCGCCTCGTTCATCATCGGCGGCCAGATCCGCGGCGAGCAGCAGCGCCTGTTCAACCTCTACACCGAGGGCAACTTCATCGAGGCGACCCGCGAGACGCCCTATTTCCAGATCGGCGAGAGCAAGTATGGCAAGCCGGTCATCGACCGCGTGGTCAAAGCCGGCACCGGCCTGCTCGAGGCCACCAAGTGCGTGCTGGTGTCGTTCGACTCCACCATCCGCAGCAATATTTCCGTCGGCCTGCCGATAGACCTCATGATCTACAACCGCAACAGCCTGCGCGTCGGCTTCCAGCGCCGCATCGAGGAAAGCGACGACTACTTCACCATGATCCACAACCAGTGGGGAGAAGGCCTGCGCAGGGTGTTCGCGCAGCTGCCCAATCCCGACTGGGATGTCTCCAGCTCCACGTGATTTCTCCGCGGGCGCTGCCGCGGCGCGCGGCATGAGCGTCCTCGTCTCCCTGCAGCACCGCACCGGCTACCGTTACGACCGCCCGGTCGCGCTCGGACCGCACGAGATCCGGCTGAAACCCACGCCGGCCGGCCGCACGCCGGTAACCGCCTACGCCCTTGCGGTGCGCCCGGCGCAGCACACGATGAACTGGCACTACGACGCGGCGGGCAACCCCGTTGCGCGCGTGCTGTTCCTGGAGAAGATTCGAGCGCTGGAGATCGATGTCGACGTGACCGCCGATCTCGCGCCGGTCAACCCGTTCGATTTCCTGGTCGAGCCCGCCGCCGAGCGCTTTCCGTTCCGCTACCCCGATGCGGACCGTCCGGACCTCGCCCCCTTCCTAGCGCCCGTCGAGAACGGCGCGGGGCTGCGGCGCTGGCTGACAGGCTTGCAATCCCCGAAGCCGCCCGGCCCGCGCGGCACGATCGAATTCCTGACCCAGATCAACCAGCGACTGAAGCAGGACATTGCCTATGTCACGCGCATGGAGCACGGGGTGCAGCCGTGCGAAGACACGCTGCGGCTGGGACAGGGATCGTGCCGCGACAGCAGCTGGCTGCTGGTGCAGGTCCTGCGCCATTTGGGCGTCGCCGCGAGATTCGTGTCCGGTTACCTGATCCAGCTCGCGGGCGACGCCTCCGACGCCCCGAAAACCGACAGCGCCGACCTCCACGCCTGGTGCGAGGCCTACCTGCCGGGCGCCGGCTGGGTCGGCTTCGATCCCACCTCAGGGCTGCTCACCGCGGAAGGCCACATTCCGCTCGCGCGAGGCAGCACGCCAGCGCTGGCCGCGCCGGTGACCGGAACGGTCGAGCCCTGCCGCACGCAATTGGACTTCTCGCTGGCGGTCACGCGGCTGCCATGAACCCGCCCTATACCGAAGCGCAATGGCGCGCTATCAACGCACTAGGCCGCCGCGTGGACGCGAGCCTGCAGGCGCTCGACGTGCGGCTCACGCAGGGCGGCGAGCCGACCTTCGTCGCGGCCAGCGGCGGCGACGCGCTCGAATGGAACACCAGCGCGATGGGCCCGGACAAGCGCCGCCTGGCGGAGCAGTTACTGCACCGGCTCCAGGCCCGCTGCGCGCCGGGCGGGTTCATGTATTTCGGGCAGGGCAAATGGTACCCGGGTGAACCCCTGCCGCGCTGGGCGCTCGGCGCCTTCTGGCGCCGGGACGGCAAGCCGCTGTGGCAGGACCCCGCGCTCATCGCCGGCGATGCCGGCGGCGCTACACGCTATGACGCGGGGCACGCGCTGCGCCTGATCACGGCGATTGCGGCAAAGCTGGGCGTGGCGGCCGATTGCGTCGTGCCGGCCTACGAAGATCCGTGGCCGGCCCTCGACCTGGAAAGCCACCTGCCGAAGAATGTCGATCCCCTGCGCAGCGATCTCGGCGACGACCGGGAGCGCGCGCGGCTGGCGCGCCTGCTGCGGCAGGGGCTCGGCAGCGTCGCCGGCTACGCCCTGCCGCTCGCCGCCGTGGAGCCGCCGGCCAACGCCGCGTGGCGCAGTAGCCGCTGGACGCTGCGGCGCGAGCGGCTGTACGTGGTGCCGGGCGATTCGCCCATCGGCTACCGGCTGCCGCTCGACACCCTGCCGCAAGACGAGCCCGTGCAGACCGCGTTGTGCGTGGAAGCGCGCGAGGGCCGACTGCACGTGTTCCTGCCGCCGGTCGACGCGTTGCGGGATTACGCGGCGCTCGTCTCCGCGATCGAGCACAGCGCGCGGAAACTGGCGTTGCCGATCCTGCCCGAAGGCTACGAGCCCCCCTACGACAGCGAAGTGCTGGTGCTCAGAGTGACGCCGGACCCCGGCGTCATCGAGGTCAACGTGCACCCCGCGGCAAGCTGGGACGATCTCGCGGAAATCACCACCACCGTGTACGAGGAGGCGCGCAAGCTCGGCCTCGTCGCGGAGAAATTCCAGCGCGACGGCCGCCGCACCGGCACCGGCGGCGGCAGCCACATCACGCTCGGCGGCGTCACGCCGGCGGAGAGCCCGCTCTTGCGCCGCCCCGAGGTGATGGCGAGCCTGATCGGCTACTGGCAGAACCACCCGGCCCTGTCCTTTCTCTTCTCCGGCACCTACATCGGCCCCACCAGCCAGGCGCCGCGCGTGGACGAGGCGCGGGAGACCAGCCTTTACGAGCTGGAGATCGCGTTCCAGCAACTGGAGCGACTACGGTCATCCGTCGCGCCTGACCCGCAGCTGGTCGATCGCCTGCTGCGTAATCTGCTGGTGGACATCACCGGCAACACGCATCGCGCGGAGTTCTGCATCGACAAGCTCTACTCTCCCGACGGACCGACCGGACGGCTCGGCCTGCTCGAGCTGCGCGCGTTCGAGATGGCGCCGCACCTGCGCATGGCGCTGGTTCAATTCCTGCTGGTGCGCGCGCTGGTCGCCCGCTTCTGGGAAAAACCCCACCACGGCCGGCTGATTGCCTGGGGCGCGGCGCTGCACGACCGTTTCATGCTGCCGCACTACCTCGGCGCGGACCTGCGCGAAGTGGTGGTGGAGCTGAACGCGGCCGGCTGCGCTTTCGAATTCGACTGGCTGGCCCCGTTTTTCGATTTCCGTTTCCCGCTGTGCGGTAGCGTCGCCTGCGCTGGCGTCACCCTGGAATTGCGGCACGGGCTCGAGCCGTGGCCGGTGCTCGGCGAGGCGGCCACGGCGGCCGGCACCGCGCGCGCGGTCGATGCGTCCCTGGAACGGGTGCAGGTCCGGCTGTCCGGGATGGACGACAAGCGCTACGCCCTCCTCTGCAACGGGCGGCGAGTGCCGCTGCAGGCCGCCGGGGCCGCAGGCGAGTTCGTGGCCGGCGTGCGTTTCCGCGCGCGCGCGTTTCCCGCGATGCTCCACCCCACGATCAGCCCCCACGTACCGCTCGCCTTCGATATCGTGGACCTCCAGAGCGGCCGCACGATCGGCGGCTGCGACTATCATATGACCGCGCCGGGTGAGGAAAAATACGAGCGTCTTCCGGCAGATGAGAGCGAAGCGAAAGCACGGTGCGCCGCGCGCTTCATCGCGCGCGGCCCTGCCGCCACCACCCTGCGCGTCCCCGCGGAGTCGCCGGACCCGGGCGCGCCCTGCACCCTCGACCTCCGTCGAGCGCCCAATGCGTCATGAAGCGCCGCTGCACATGGTGTGGAGGCAACGACCTGCAGCTTGTCTACCACGACCGCGAATGGGGCGTCCCGGTCCACGACGACCGCCGGTGGTTCGAATTCCTGATTCTCGAGGGCGCGCAGGCGGGCCTGTCGTGGGACACCATACTCAAGAAGCGCGAGAACTACCGCAAGGCGTTCGCCCGCTTCGATCCGCAGAAGGTCGCGCGCTTCGGCAGCAGGGAGCGCGCCGCGCTGATGAAGAACCCGGGCATCGTGCGCAACCGCCTGAAGATCGCGTCGGCAGCCACGAATGCGCAGGCCTTCCTCGCCGTACAACGCGAATTCGGCAGCTTCGACCGCTACATCTGGCAGTTTACCGGCGGCAAGCCGAAGCGCAACCGCTGGCGCGCGATGCCACAGGTCCCCGCCGCCACACCCGAATCCGATGCCATGAGCAAGGACCTCAAGCGGCGCGGCTTTCGCTTCGTCGGCTCCACCATCTGCTACGCCTTCATGCAGGCGACGGGGATCGTGAACGACCACCTCGTCACTTGCTTTCGCTACCGCGAAAGCAAGTTCCAAAGGCGAAAGTCGAAAGTCGGAAGGAGAAAGTAAAACCCGTCCGGCAGGGCTCTTTTCTCTTTTCGCCTTTTCTTCAGGTGCCCCAAAGCCAAAAACTGTCCCGGCGCTCGCGCCGGGAAAATACCCTTTCGCCTTTCGACTTTCGCCTTCCGACTTCAGGACGATCCCGTCGCCCCTCATTAGAAGCCAGGCCGCAAAACACTCAGTAATCTTCTGGATCCGGAACGGGATCGTCCGGTAACGTCGTCTGCCAGTAGCGCCGGTACTGCGCGCGGTACGGCGCCACGCCGATGGCGCCGTCGGAGCGGATCGTGATGGTCACTGCGCCGTCGCGGTCAGTGCGGTAGATCGCTGTCCCGGCGTCGCGGTAGCGTTCCACCACTTCACGATGGGGATGACCCAGCCGGTTGCGGTAGCCGACCGGAAACACGACGACGCGCGGCGCTACCGCCTGCAGAAAATCAGGGGTCGAGGACGTGCGGCTGCCATGGTGGGGCGCCAGCAGCACGTCGGCAGTCAGGCTTTCCTGCGCGCGCGCCAGCAATTCCGCTTCGGCGCGACGCTCGATATCGGCGGCAAGGAGGGCCCGACCGCCGGGCGCCTCGATCTTGAGGACGCAGCCACGGTCGTTGTCCTTGATCCACGACTCGCCGTAGCTCGCCGGGGTCGGATGCAGTATCTCGAATCGCACGCCATCCCACTCCCATAGCTGGCCCGACTCGCAGCGCAATGCCGGGCCGGCCTGCACCACCAGCGGATCGAGGTCGGGCAGTGACGTCTTCAGCCAGTGCACGGGCAGCGCCTGGAGCACCGACATGGCGCCGCCCCAGTGATCGTCGTCGTCATGCGTGACGATGAAGCCGTCGAGCTGTTTCACGCCCACCGACCGCAGGTACGGCACGATGATGCGGTTGCCGCTGTCCGCGCCCGGCCCGAACGCCGGGCCCGCGTCGTAGAGCAGCGCGTGCCGCGCCGTTCGCACCACCGCCGCCAGGCCCTGCCCCACGTCCAGCACGACGATCTCGACATCGCCCGCCCGGATCGCGGCCGGCGCCATCGCAAACAGCGGCAACAGCCCGATCGCGCCCAGCCAACGCGCCGGTAGCCCGCGGGGAGCGAGCAGCCAGGCCAGCGCCGCGATGGCCACGATCACGGTCCACGCCGGCGGCGCATGCTGCTGCCACACCGCGTCGGGGAATGCCGCGAGCCAGTCGAGCAAGACCATGCACCCCTCCATCACGAGATGCGAAGCCTGCAGGACCAGGTCGGATGGCAGAACGACCCCGACCAGCGCGAGCGGCGCGACAACCAGGCTCACGACCGGAATCGCGATGGCGTTGGCGAGCGGCGCCACGATGGAGACCTGCTGGAACAGCGCGAGCAGCGGCGGTATCAGCGCCAGCGTGACCGCGATCTGCACCCTGCACCAAATCGCCAGCCAGTGCTCCCGCCCGATGCGGCCCGCCGTTACGTACATGATAACGGCCACCGCGCCGAACGACAGCCAGAATCCCGGCGCCAGCACCGCCCACGGATCCAGCACCACCACGACGAGCAGCGCGGCGCACAGCACTACCGAGGGCGACTCGAAGAGTCCGAGCCAGAGCGCGGCCGCGATCACGGCGAGCATATAGACTGTGCGCTGGGCCGGCACCGCGAATCCGGCCAGCGCCGCGTAGAACAACGCTGCGGCGAACGCCGCCACCACGGCCGCCTTCACCGCCGGCAACGCCAGCGTCAGGCGGGGTGCGCGCCGCCACAGTCCGCTCACTAACGCGAATACGAGGCCGGAGACCATCGTCACGTGCAGTCCCGAGATGCTCATCAGGTGGTTCACGCCGGTGCGCGTGAAGATCTGCCACTGCTCCGGCGGGATCGCGCGCTGGTCGCCGATCGCGAGCGCGGCGATGACGCCGGCGTACGGTGCATCCGGCAGCGCGGACTGGATGCGGGCGCGCGCGTGACTTCGCAGGCGCTCGATCCAGTAGCCGGGGCGGTGCACCATCTCCGCAGTCCGCTGGCTCCCCGTTCGCGGCCGCACGTAACCGGTCCCGCGCAGGTTGCGCTCCAGCAGCCATGCCTCGTAGTCGAAGCCATGCGGGTTGGCGCTGCCGTGCGGGCGCTTCAGCCGTACCGTCAGCCGCCAGCGCTCTCCCGGCTCGAGCGGCGGGAAAGTCGCCGGCCGGCCGTCACGCGGCGGGCTGCCCCACCACGACAGCACGATGTGCTGCGGCACGCGCGCGTCGGGCGTCAGCACGCGCTCGACGTCGAACTCGAAACGCACACCGCGCGCGGATACCTGCGGCAGGCCCGTCACCACGCCGATCACCGCGATATCGCGCCCTTCCCACGCCGGCGGCAGCTCGTCGGCGAGCCGCTGCTGCGCGCACCACGCCGCCCAGGAAAATCCCAGCGCGAAGCATGCCGCCTTCACCAGCATTTTCCGAGCCAGCGCCAGCCACGCGCTCTCGGCGCGGACCGCCAACGCTGCCAGGCCAACCGCCGCCAATGCCCACGCCCAGCCGGCGCCGGGCAGCACGGGCTGCTGCTGCAGCCACCAGACGCCCGCCGTGAAGCAGAATATGTTGACCCGCATTGGCCACTAACGCACGACGCCGCGGGCGGGAATACGATCAATTGAACCGCCAAGACGCCAAGAGAAGCAGGAATAGACAGGATCAAGTCCAAGACGTCATCCTTCGCATCCCGGCCGCCCCACAGGCCTATTTAAGTAGAATGCGCTCATCACTTCGAGACGCTCTCGATAAAACATGCCACGCAAGTTCTTCCGCAGATTCCTGCCGAGCCACGAGGCCATCAGGAACAACCGCTACATCGCGCGGCTCGGGCCGTGGCTGCAGCATCACAACCTGTGGCACCTGCACTGCCGCTGTGTCGCGCGC